>Ga0247729_10000272_pt1 | contig 22753 bp, 21 predicted proteins | sample UWRJL133311R2_FD_180958 | JGI IMG/M metagenome (GOLD analysis project Ga0247729, IMG submission 180958) | Plant litter microbial communities from Arlington Agricultural Research Station in Wisconsin, United States - UWRJ-L133-311R-2 | ecosystem: Environmental > Terrestrial > Plant litter >... | reverse complement strand
ACTAGTACCAGTGAGTGAACGTCTTAATAAATATCTAGCATTTCAACTTGGCGTCTCTCGACGCGAGGCTGACAACAGCATTGCCGCTGGTCACGTTAAAGTGAACGGCGTTGCTGCTATTTTAGGCGGCCGCTTTGAAGAAGGCGACACTATTACCTTTAAAGGCAAGCCATTTGAAAAACGAATGGCGTATACCTACGTCGTATTAAACAAGCCAGTTGGTTACGTTTCTTCACGTAGGCAAGTTGGCGAAGTTCCAACATTATATGCATTATTGCCAGAAAAATATCACAACTTAAAACCAGTTGGCCGTCTTGATAAAGACAGTAGTGGGCTTTTACTCTTAACCGACGACGGCGACTTCGCTTACAACATGACCCACCCGAAGTTTTATAAGGTCAAAACCTACGAAGTATCACTCGATACCGATTTACAACCGCTTCACCAACAAATGATTAGCGACTTCGGCGTCACACTAGAAGATGGGCCAAGTAAATTAAGCCTAGAGAAGCGCGACAACCCTCAAGACTGGCTTGTTACTATGCACGAAGGCCGCAACCGACAAATTCGTCGCACCTTCAGCAGCCTTGGCTACATCGTTACAAATTTGCACCGTATTAGCTTCGGCACCTATGCACTCGATGGCTTAAAGCCGGGTGAATTCAAAGAAATTAGCAAATAATATCGATTCGCATGGCGCTTATGCTAGCGTTAAGCCCGAAATTATGCTACAATTACCTCTGTTATGGCTTCAAGACTTCCAACAGTTGCGATTATCGGTCAAGCGAACGTCGGAAAGAGTTCGCTTTTTAATCGTTTTGTAAAAAGTAAACAAGCTATCGTTGCACGCGAAGCGGGAACAACTCGCGACAACGTTCTCGGCAAAGTAAGCCACCTTGACCACACCTTTTGGATGGTTGACACTGCCGGTCTAAAAGACCCTAATGATGATTTCGAAGCATCTATTCAAGAACAAATTACTGAAGCTGCTGATGCCGCTGACGTCATCCTCGTTATGGTTGATGGTACGCAGTATGCCAGTGACGAAGACCGTATCGTTGCAAAGAAAGCCCTCAAAAGCAAAAAGCCAGTTATTCTTTTAATTAACAAAACTGACCTTGCTGGTGCACTTCCAAACGAAGAATACCTTCGTCTTGGTATCCGCAACATTATTCGTACGAGTGCTGAGCATGGTACTGGTGTTCTTGAAACACTCGATACTGTTACTGACATGATTCCTGCAATGACCGAGCGTGACGACCCAGATACTATCGTTGTGTCACTTATTGGCCGTCCAAACGTTGGGAAAAGCAACTTGTTCAACACCCTTGCTGGCAAGCAACAAGCACTTGTAGCTAACATCGCCGGTACTACCCGCGACATTAACCGTGTACGTGTGAAATACAAATCACAAAGCATCGAACTCCTCGACACCGCCGGTATGCGTAAGCCTGGTAAGCAAGAAGTAGGAATTGAAAAGTTCTCTGTGCTTCGTAGCCTTCAAGCAATTGAAGAAAGCGATATTTGTTTCCTCCTTATGGATGTGAACGAAATTAACACACAGCTTGACCAACGCCTCGCTGGTATTATCGATGAAGCAGGCAAGGGCCTCGTTATTGTTGTTTCTAAATGGGACAGCATTGAAGAGAAGGATGCCTTTACGCGTGATGCGCTTGCACCGAAAATTGCCGCCAACTTTAAGTTCGTTCCATGGGCACCACTTATCTTTACCAGTAGTGTTACTGGCCAAAACGTTTCTAAACTTTTCGACCTTATTCTTGAAATTGACGTTCGTCGTCGCCAAGAAGTTAAAACTCGTAAACTCAACGACATGCTCCAAAACATTGTTTCACGCCACCCACCTGCAGGTCTTAAAAACACCCACCCGAAACTTCGTTACATTGTACAAACTGATACATCACCTCCATGGTTTGTTATTTACGGAAGCAACCTGAAGTTTATTCACTGGAGCTACAAACGTCACATCGAACGTATTATGCGTGAAGAGAACGACTTTGCTGGTACAGCTATTCGCTTTAGTTTCCGAGATGAAAAGCAAATTAAAGCTAACCGCGAAAAAGCCGAAGCTGACGAAAAAGCAGCAGCAAAAGCATTAGCTAACCCAATTGTTCTTGATGAGGGCGAAGCTATTCCTGAAGTAGCCGTTCAACCAAAGGTAGAAGTCAAAGCGAAAGCTGCTCCTAAAGTTGAAGTAAAACCTATCGGCATCGCTAAAGCTGGCAAGCCACAAGTAAAGCCTAACTACAAAGCTAAGGCACTTACTAAGGCTTCAAAGGGTACAAAAAAACCGTTCAAGTACGGCAAATAATTTCTCAAATGTTGTTCAGCCCTGAGGCCCCATCTCGAAAGAGAGGGGCCTCAGTAGCTTGAGGCGAACGGAAAGCTATTGCTCCGATTCTTCATCGCTAAACGACGCGTGGCGCTGTGTGCCGATGTGCGACCGTTGCAGGCCACGCACCAAAAACACTTGGTTGACGAATTGCCCTAGGCAGTAGCCTAGTGCCAACACCGCGAGGGTGAAGACGGCAAACGTCAAGGACGCATTTTGGTTAATGCCGAATAGCACAATCCATACCGTCCAAATAGGGACCGACAGAAAGAAGGGGAGTGCAGCGCGAAGCGCGTTCCGCCGAATCAACTTTTGCTTCACCGTTTCGTTCAGACGAACACTTGTGTCAGGCATAGCCTTCACGAATACTCGTACATCGATTTTGGTGTCACTCAGTTGGTTCGACCTGAATTTTACCTGAGCAAAACCCAGCACAATTAGTAGTGTGACCATAATGCCATACAGCGGCCACACGTACAAAGTAGATTCCATTGAATTCCGTTCTTAAAGGTTCGAGCTTACATTTGAGGTAAAACCAGATTTATATTATAGAATAATTACTATATTTTTTCAATGCGGTACAATAGACAGCAGATATGAAACTACTTTTCGCACAAGGAAACCCTGGCCGACAATATGCACGTACGCGCCACAATACTGGCTTTATTGCGCTTGACGCAGTCGCAGAGGCTCATGGTGGCACTTGGCGCACCCAAGACAAGTTCCGTGCGGATATTGCAGAAATAAGCGTAGAGGGCGAAAAAGTATTGTTAGTAAAGCCGCTGTCTTTCTATAACGAAACCGGCCAAGTTGCTCGGGCGATTGTTGATTTCTACAAATTAACGCCTGCTGAAGATGTATTAGTTATTCACGATGAGCTTGCCTTACCATTCGGTACTATTCGCGTGCGCCAAAAGGGGAGTGACGCTGGCAATAATGGTATTAAGAGCCTCAACGCCCACCTTGGGCAAGATTACGCACGTATTCGCATTGGTGTTTGGAATGAACGCCGTAACCTTATGGATGATGCCGATTTTGTACTGAGCGCCTTTTCTGAAGAAGAAGCTAAACAACTGAATACTCTCGTAACAGACACACTCGTTCCGCTTATTGACCAGTTCGTTCAAGGGACTCTAGAAACGACCAGCGTAAAGCCTACTCCTAAGCCATAACGCCAATCTGTTTTTTTGCTTTTTTAGCAATTTGTAGTATAATATATATAGTTTCAGTTGAGCATGATTAATACCGTCACCAATAGGTGCGGTTCCTTTTTATCAAGCTTCTGAAAAGTTGCTTGAAAATACGACTTTAGGAGAAAATCCAATGAGTTCCTTACGACAGATTACTTCGTTACTTCGTGAGCGAGAGCTTGCCGCGCAGAAGTTGCATATTGAAGCCATCGTTGAAGAAGCGAAGGCAGAATTCGCCAGCAAGAATGAAGATCAAAGTGAGCGCGAGCCACTGCCTGGTCTCATCGACCAGCTCTTCACAGAGCTGGGCAGTTTCTACGCCGACTACCTTAAGTACGATGGCGATGATGTACCCCAACCCCAGGAAGCGTACCTCGACGCCGGACTATTGAGCGTCGTCAGCTTGCCAACCTACGAAGTTACAGAGCTTCCGTGCTGGCCAGCTGGAGGTGTAGTAATCGAAAGTTACGAGGATGAAGACGAGAGCGAGATGGTTTTCGCGCTGTATTTAGATGTCAGCAATGGCACTGTTTACAGCAATCTTCACCCGTTCCAGAGCCACTCAGTAGTTCTCACCAAAGAGCTGCTGTTCAGCTTCACGTACCGAGAAATCGCCGAGTTGCTGAACAAAGTTCGTCTCGACCATGCATACTTCATTTTGGATCACACCGGCTCAGCCGACATGGTGACTGAAGTGAAGAACTCACCCCTCTAAACCGCCTAAAGCTTTCAAGCAACAACCCCCGATGCAAGTCGGGGGTTGTTTTACTTATGCTTGCATTTAGTCGTTCTTTACAGCATACTATTTTTTAGTTTTCGGTCGAGTCGGCCATCCGCTATCAGACTCCCGTTACGGTAGTTTGAAAAATCAATGGAGATAATGATGATGCCTTCAAGGGAAGCACGTAAGTACGACGCGCCGGATGTACGCATTCTGGCAAGTGCGGTCAACGACGAGATAAAGGCGTTTGCCGCTCGTCAGCTGTCCAGAAATCGAAGCACGACTAAAATCTGCGACTTCACAGAGACGAAATTCGTCATCGAAGCCGAGGTACAAGGTGGAAGCCGAAAGCCTCACATGAAGGAGCAGTGCGAAAGCAAGCAAGGCTGGCGCATTGGCTCGTTCCGAGACAACCCGAAGAAAGAGATTTACGTCGACAAAGAAGGGCGAGGCTACCTGCTAAGCCCCACCCCAGGGTCGAGCACTCGAACCACCGTCCAGCTGCTGACCATTGCGCAGCTCAATAAGCTGTCACCGTATCGGCTAGAAGAAATCCTCGAGCTGATTGCAAAGGTGCACTAAGCTGAAGGCTGCTGTCTGAAAATATCCATGTATAACTACAAAATCAAAACCCCCGCTCGAAGTTGAGCGGGGGTTTTTAAATATAATTTCTAGGTACCAGGTAAGGGTGGGCATCACCTGGCACCAATTCACCCTTTAACCCACCCGGAAATGTTCTAGTAAAGCGTCACGACCGATAAATTAAATATGGAGTGCGCCTGATTGAATCTCGCAGAGGTCAATCACTACTGTATAGTTACCGTTGAACATTTCGTTATTGGGAGTCCAGTCAGTTAATAAATTAACCGAAAGGGCGTTAAAGGGATTAGTAAACATACAAGGCTGTCGAGATAAATCTAGGCTAAGAAAGTGGAGGGTATTTACTTTAGAAGCGCCTTGTATGCTACCTAACATTGGCAGTACAATAAATTGTAACTACCGTTAGAAATAGGGGGTATAAGGTGCTTGACACGAGCTATTGCTGTATCAATCGCTTCGAAGTATAGCACTTAGTTGACTTTGTGTCAATAGTTACTTGAGGGTAAACATGAAAATCATTAATATCAATAGAGAAAGTATAGTAAGCGAAAGCTTTTTATCACCCCTGTTACAGCTCACAAAAATACCAGAAAATTTATATATAAAAGGAAATTTACCAATTTCTCGGCCGCCCGTCGTCGCCATAATCGGCACGCGCCGTCCAACCCCATACGGCCGCGAAGTGACCCAGACATTGGCGACCGATTTAGCCCGAAGCGGGGTAGTCGTAGTCAGCGGGTTAGCCGCCGGCATCGACACTATTGCGCACACTGCAACACTGGATGTAGGTGGCATTACCGTTGCCGTTTTAGCCCAAGGTTTACACAGTATTTATCCAGCTGCAAATCGCGGATTAGCTGAGCGCATTACCAAAAATGGCGCGCTTATTACTGAGTATGAAATGGGGGCGGAGGCATTCAAATCCAACTTCTTAGCCCGTAATCGAATTGTCAGCGGCCTAGCCGACGCCGTCATTGTTACCGAAGCCGCAGACCGCAGTGGCACCTTTTCGACCGTTGCGCACGCTCTGGAACAGAATAAAGAGGTGTTTGCGGTTCCTGGACCTATTACTAGTTTGTTGTCAGCGGGGCCGAATAGGTTATTACAGCAAGGGGCGCACGTAGCGTTATCGGCGGATGATGTATTGAATGTCATCGCTCCGCACTTAGTAGCAGGGCAGCGAAAGTTTGTGTTTGGAGACACTCCATTGCAGGCGAAAATCATCAAGCTTATTCAGCAAGGTGTGCGAAGCGGGGATGAGCTGCTTGAGAAATCTGAAGCTAATGCGAGTGATTTTCTTGAGGCGCTTACCATGATGGAATTGAACGGAACCATAAAAGCCGTCGGTGGCAACAGATGGGCGATATAGGACTTTCATTATATAATTAATGTAGGACTTTCGCACATCGACAGATTGGAGCACAATGAACGCCACATCGAATGATAAGAGTGACACGAGCAATCGTGAACTTTCGAGGGAAGATTTTGGTTTAGGCATGCTTGCAGCACTTCATCTTTTGAAGGTGGAGCTTCTCGACAAGAACAAAGAACGGGAAATCCACGCTGGTTTTCTCGCAGCTTTCAAGGTCATCGAAAGCCACCTCGGCCGAGAACGCCTGTTGTTCTCACTCAGCACCAACCGAACGTATGGCACAAGCGCCGATGTGTTCATTATCTTCAGCAAATGGCGGGGACCTTGGGCAACCGAAGATTCGTCGGGAGATTTCTGGAGATTCAACATGGATGACGCAAGCGCAGAAGAGCGCCTTGCAAAACTTCGCGGTGGTCGCGAGCTGTACGTTGAAGCCGCTGAAGCATTTTTGCTTTGCTACAGAGGCTACAAGTAACTAATAGAGAGTCCACCCGGGCCGCCACAATGTGGCGGCCCTTAACTTTGAAACAATGTAATATTTACAATTTTGCACATTAATGGTATAACATGGTCAGCGTAGAGAGTTGTCGAATTTATCCGATGAAGCTCCGCGAGAACTTCAAACCGTCCGAAGGGAATTTTTATGAGCGCCACCCCGCAATCCGTTGAGGAGGCGGCGGCGTCTCTTCAAAAAATCTTAAATCATCCTAGAAGCCTAACAGCTATGCGACAAGCAACTCGTGTAAAAGCATACTTTCAGTCTGGCGAAGTTGATCTTCCTATCACTGCTACGTTAGCACCTGATATGAGGCACTCACTCCTCCTTAGAAGAGTGCACGGGTATTACATACATGTATTTTACGTGGCACCTGTTCGTAACAAAGAATACTCACTTATCGTTTTCGCGGAAAGTGAGATTGAAGGCACAAAACCGCGATTTGGACTTTGGAACCCGAGAACCATCACATTGTTGCCGATTGCTCCTAATGAAATATCAGGAGACCTCGAAACGATGCGATATGTCCTGGAAGTACTCGTTCAAAAAGCGGTAGGGAATTATAGAATTCCTGATTTTTATCACTACATCTAGTTCGGTTTGAAGTAAGCCAGTCCTGAAAAGGGCTGGCTCTTCATTTTCAAAAGCTTTACAAATGATAGTAATTTGTATAAAGTCAGGCCTTGTGTTTAGCTAATAAACGATTCATCACATAAAAATGTAAGAATAGAAACGTACAATAGAATATATATGAGCAAGAATTTAGTTATCGTAGAGTCCCCAGCAAAAGCTAAAACAATCGAGAAATACCTCGGTAGTGACTTTACCGTACTATCAAGTGTTGGTCATATACGCTCTATTGCCAAGAAAACCAAAGATGGTACACCACCTATTGATGTTGCGAATGATTTCAATACTACGTACGAAATTGATGTCGAAAAGAAGAAAACTATTACTGAACTCAAGCGCGCAGCCAAAACTGCAAGCGAGATTTGGCTTGCAACCGATGAAGACCGTGAAGGTGAAGCTATTGCTTGGCACCTTTGCGAAGTTCTTGGCCTCGACCCAACTAAAACCAAACGTATTGTTTTTCACGAAATTACGAAAACCGCTATCGAAGAGGCTATTAAGTCTCCTCGCACTGTCGACATGGAACTCGTACAAGCCCAACAAGCCCGCCAAATTCTTGACCGTCTTGTAGGTTTCGAGCTTAGCCCGGTTATCTGGCAAAAAGTTCCTGGCGGTAAATCTGCTGGGCGCGTGCAATCTCCTGCAGTTCGTTTACTTGTAGAACGCGAACGCGAAATCCAAGGTTTCGAAGGTTCATTCACTTTTAAGGTAACTGCTGAATTTATCCAAAGTGGCGAATTAGTGAAAGCCGAACTTCCTCAAAAGTTTAAAACCGAAGAAGAAGCGCAAACATTCCTCGATTCTTTAAAGAACGCTACCTTTAGCGTGTCTGATGTCACCACTAGCCCTGGTACACGCAACCCTGGTGCACCATTCACAACCAGCACCCTGCAACAAGAAGCTAACAGCAAACTCGGCTTTGGTGCTCGGGCAACTATGAGCAGCGCTCAAAAGCTGTATCAAGAAGGTAAAATTACCTACATGCGTACTGACTCGAATACTTTAAGTGGCCAAGCAATCGCTGCAGCCTCAAGCTATATCACCAGCGCATTCGGCCCAGAATATTCACAAGTTCGCCAATTCAAAACCAAATCCTCAAGCGCCCAAGAAGCCCACGAAGCCATTCGTCCAACTGACATGGCCGCTGAACGCGGAAGCTCAAATGAATACGACCAAAAGCTCTACGACCTTATCCGTCGCCGTACGCTCGCTAGCCAAATGGCCCCAGCGAAACTAGAAAAGACAGTTATTACCATTAACATCAGCACTTCTGAAAAAACTTTCGAAGCAAGGGTGAGGTTATTATCTTCCCTGGTTTCTTAAAAGTGTACGGTGCTAGCAAAAAAGACCCAGATATTCTTCCTGCAATGTCTACCGGCGACACGCTGCAACTTGAACACGCGGACGCCCGTCAAACCTTTGCCCGCCCACCAGCGCGCTTTACTGAAGGTTCACTTGTTAAAAAGCTTGAAGAGCTTGGCATCGGCCGTCCATCAACTTACGCTACTATTATTAATACTATCCAGGTTCGTGACTACGTCGAAAAGGGCGAAGGCGAAGGTGACGAGCGTGATGTTATTACCTTGGGTGTAAAACCTGGCGACGACGTCGTCCGCGAAGTTGTTAAAGAAAAAACCGGCGCCGACCGTGGCAAGCTTGTACCAACCTCTATTGGTATGATGATGAGCGATTTCTTAACTGAACACTTCGAACAAATTGTGAACTTTGGCTTTACCGCTGAAGTTGAACAAGACTTCGACCAAATTGCCGCTGGCGCACTAGCTCGCAACGTTATGCTTGATAAGTTCTACAAACCTTTCCACAAACTCGTGGAAGGTGCTGGCGACATCGACCGTTCAAAGGTTGCACAGTCTACACCTATTGGTACCGACCCTAAGAGTGGCAAAATGATTTACGCCCGCTTTGGTCGCTTTGGCCCTATGCTACAACTTGGCGATACTGAAAGCGAAGAAAAGCCAACTTTCGCCCCTATGCCAAAGGGTGCTCGCATTGAAACAGTTACTCTTGAAGAAGCACTAAAAGCCTTTCAACTTCCTCGCATAGTAGGGGAGACGAAAGACGGCTTAGTTATTAAAGCTAACATTGGTCGCTTTGGTCCCTACATTCAAGTTGATAAACTTTTTGTCAGCATTAAACCTATCGACCCGCACGATATTACGCTCGAACAAGCTATCGAACTGTATAACGAAAAACTTATTACAGAAGCTGCTAAAAACATCTCCGACTTTGGTGATGGCATTAAAGTACTCAATGGTCGCTACGGCCCATACATTACTGACGGCAAAAAGAATGCCAAAATTCCTAAAGACCAAAAGCCTGAAGAAATTACTCACGAACAAGCCAAGCAAATGATTGCCGATGCACCAGCTGCGAAAACAAAAGGCCGATTTGCTAAGAAAACAGCCGCAAAAAAACCAGCCGCAAAAAAGAAGGCACCAGCGAAAAAAGCTGCAAAGACAAAGACAGTTAAAGCGACGCGAACACCTGCCGCTAAATAAACTTCCAGCCTTATGCTAGACAAATACTTTATTTTATAGTATAATATATTTAGTTTTTCATTCACTACAAAGCGGACGAAAGATGTCCTTGCTATTGTTGGAATTTTAGACCTTCGTAGCCAATTTGGTTAAACAGGTGATACATTCATAAAGTTATTCTCCCATCGACGAAAGAAGAAGGCAAAAGAATGAACGATTATTTAACAGAACCTCCAGCAGAGGTATGGCTTCTGCTGTCACTCATGTTCGGCGTCCTCCTGAAGGCGCTTGTGATATCCGCGCTCGCTTTACCGCCTGCCGCGTTCATCATGGCATCGGTGCGGCTTTCGCACTACCAGCGTCCGAGCTTCAGAACGTCCACCCTGACATCAGTGTTCGGACTTGTCGTATGTCTAGTAGTACTCGTATCGTTCATGCTGGATTACGGCTCGCCCACAGGATGGAAGGTTGTGTTTTTCGCAATCGGAAGCGGCTCCGCGCTGGTTTTCCTCATCGCAAGTGCGCGTACGGCGTCACAAGAACGCCCCGAGCAAAAGGAAATTCAGTCCGCAGCCGGCAAGAGATAACTAAACCAAGGGGCGCCCAAAGATTCTTCGTGAGTCTAAGGCGCCCCTAAAAAATACCCAAACGACATTATTAATTGACTTTTTAGCACTTTAATTTTATAATTTACATATTCTTCTCGGCCAGAAATCCTGGTCGTTATACTCCACGTAAGGACGAGTAGAGATGGATACCTTCACAATTCAGTTGCTCTTCGGAGTTACGATGTTTTACGCCACTACTGCAATTATTCTAGCGGCTGCGCTGGTTGTCGGCATGGGTGTTCAGTACTTCATGCCGAAGAAAAAAATAATGACGTCTACACGATTTGTTGCTCTTCTGGCGCTCAGCCTGTCGCTCCAATTCATTTCACTGAGCCTGCAGGCCGTTATCAGTTCGATACTCGGCAATGTAGCACAAGGGCTTGCGTACTTCGGCTTAGCCTTGCTTCTTGGGTTTGCGGTCTGGTTGTTGCTGTATTTCAAGTACAAAACCGCGACACAGTTAAGCTCCGACAATTCAATCCTGCACCACTAGACACTAGAGAGGTTTTAAGATGAATATCATAGGAGCTATCATCCTAGAAATACTAGCGACATTCCTCATTGGAGTGTCGCTAGCAGTGTTTGTCATTGTTGCCGGGCTGACGCTCGTGCAGCATGTACAAGAAAAACAGCGAAGCATCCCGCAACGTCAGTTCATGCAGATTTACTTCTGGTCGTTGACGTTGATTGCTGCTGGAGTCGCCCTTTTGGCCTTCTCCTACGCACTTCAGCTGCACTTCCTGCAGGCATTTCTGATGCTCGGCATCGCAAGCGTGTTCACCTGGTGGGCGCGTAACGAGTGGTACAAAATCGATCGCGGACCCCTGAAGGAAACAAAGGAGCAGTACAACGAACGAGTGCGTACCGGCCAAGCCGACGATGACCCAGACTGGAACCGTCAGAAGCACAACATCTCCTGACAGCTAAGTCAACTTGCACCAGCAACTGAAACATGAACAACCAAGCCCCCAGAGTAGGGGACGCGTGAATGCTGCGAAAGCAGACTCCGCGTCCCCTGCAACAGGGGCTTTTTCATGTCCTAAAATAACAGCAAGTAAGGTGTAGGGTGCCGCTTATGCTTACTTACCACACCACATACTGTGGATAACTAAAAGTCCCATAACACTATGTACATGCACTGTCGAATTTATGCTATAATTGAATTAATATATAAAGTATTTGACATTATTCATATAATCTTCTATAATGATATTTAATACTTAATAGATTTTAATAACCTGTGGTGTGGTGGAAAGAAAGATAGAGAATACATGACCGATACTGCAATTGAAACTAAACAAATCGATCTCAAAACTGGGGTTAGCGACGTTATTGCTCTCATCGACCAAGAACGCGAACGTGAAATTATTACACGCCGTTTTGGACTTTACGACCGCCGCGAAACACTTGAACAAATTGGCGAACTTCTTGGCATTACCCGCGAACGCGTCCGTCAACTTGAAAAGGCTATTCTTATCCGCCTTAAAATCGCTGCTGAAGACGGCAAAACAGATGCCGTTTCTCAACTAGAGAAACTCTTCATCCGTACATTAAGCGAAAACGGCCGCGCTGCTCGTACTCAAGACCTTGCTGATAAAATTTATGGCAAAGCAACTAACCAACAAGAACGTGCACACGTTGCATTCATCGCTACTTTGGCTCCTGGCCTTACAACACTTGATGAAAACGACAACTACTTCCAAGCTGTTGCTATCGCTGATTACGGCGACGAAAAGAAACTTAAAGCCCGCGTTGATGAAATCGTTGCAACTGTTAAAGAAGCAAAAGAACCACAAAGCGTCGACCAACTTTTCGACAAACTTAACTATGAACACCCTTCACAAGTAAGCGCACTTGCAAGTATTAGCAAGCAACTTGCACACCTTAAAGACTCATGGGGTCTTACGAAATGGCCAACTGTTAACCCTAAGAACATTCGTGACAAAATTTACGTTATCTTAGCTGACAACAAAAAGCCAATGCACTTCTCTGAGATTGCTAAGTCAATCAAAGGTAGTACTTTCAAACGTAAAGACGTGACAACTCAAGCTATCCACAACGAACTTATCAAAGACAAGCGCTTTGTACTTATCGGCCGTGGTATTTATGCCCTCGACAACTGGGGTTACAGCAAGGGTACTGTTAGCGACATCATTTCGAGCGTATTGAAAGATGCAAAAGAGCCACTTCACCGTGACGAAATCGTCAAGCGTGTATTAAAAAGCCGCCAAGTTAAGGAAACAACAATTCTTCTTAACCTTCAAAGCAAGGCACAGTTCAAGCGAGTTGCGAAAGCTACTTATATTTTAGCTGAAGAAGTTTAGTTACAAAATTCTATTCACAAAAGAGGTCCTAAGGGGCCTCTTTTGTTGCTTTTTTAAAGTATTTATGCTATAATATATACACTTCTTAAAATTTTGTTTTTAGGGGTACATTCACATTCACTCGCACTAGGTGAGATACAGCAGCGTATATTTATATGCTCTTCTATTTCATCTTGTGCGTACGACTACGCACACTCGAAAGAAAGCCTCGTTCGCAACCAGCTAACCAAGGAGTCTCATGCAAAAAGTCAGCGAAGTACAAGGAAATATTGCCTGGGCGAAATCAACCTTCGTCCCGACAGCAATCGTGTTCGCCATGCTCGTAGCGTTCACCCTCGTCATGGCGTGGACTTCGCAGAATGCTCTCGACACTCGAGAAAGCGTCGACGATTCCATCGCTCTATACAAGTACATGATGAGTGGAACGTTTGCGTACCTTTCCGGTGGAGCCAGCATCATCACGCTGCTGTTCTTTATCGGATTTGCTACTTACTACTGGGTCAACCAGCGAAAGCTTCGCGCCTTCGCAAGTAAGTAGCACGAGTCAGTGAAATAAAGCCCGTCATCGAAAGAGCCCGTTACCTTAATTGGTACACGCATCGCTCGTCGGTGGCGGGCTCTTTTAATATTGATATTTTACATAAAATGTGCTATAATAACAAGATATCAAAACGCTCATGTTGCCTTAAAACTTCAGAGGTGCGAGAATAGAAACAACTATGGAATTCATTGGCTTATTTTTCACATTTTTACTTCAATGGTACGTTTGGCTACCAATTGTCTTAGTATTGGCTTATTTAACCTGGAAAAATTACAAAAAAGCCGAAGTTATTGCCAATATGGATGGCGTTCTTTTAATTCTTGAAATTCCTAAAACAAACGATAAAAGCGAGCTAGCGGCCGAGCAAATGTTTGCCAGCCTTCACGGTATTTTACGTGACAAAGACGAGCTAAAAGAAAACGGGGGAGTGCAAGAACACCTTAGTTTTGAGTTTGCTTCCGTTAACGGACAAATTCGTTTTTATGTGTGGGTGCCGAAAAACCTTCGTAGTTTCGTAGAAGGCCAAATTTACTCACAATACCCAACCGTGCAAATTCGGGCAGCCGATGAAGATTACACAGCCCACGAAGGCGAGCACAGTATTGTGTATTCAACCGACATTACACTTTCTGAAACTGATTTTTTACCTATTAAATCGTTCCAAAGTTTCGAAGTTGACCCGCTGGCTGGTATTACCGGAACCCTCGCTAAGCTGGAAGCAACTGGTGAAGAAATTTGGGTGCAAATTCTTGCCCGTCCAACTGCCGATGATTGGCACAAGCAAACCAGCAAATGGGTAAAGGGTGTACGTGACGGCAAAAGCAGCTCATTAAAATTGGGCTTTACTTGGGTACCGCAAATGCTCGAAGCACTCTGGAAACCACCTGAGGCTGGCGCCGGCGGAACAGTGACCATTAAAGAACTCAGCGACCGTGACAAAACACGTATTGCTGAAGCTGAGAAAAAAGCGACTAAACTTGGGTACGAAGTAAAAATTCGTATTGCTTACCTAGGCGATAGTACCGTCAACGCCCGCCAACAAATGCAGGCGATTGTTGGTACCTTTAAACAGTTCAACAGTACTAACTTAAATGGTTTTAAATCAAGCAACGCTAGCTTTAAAAAAGAAGATTTAGCGGTATACCGTCAACGTACCTTCGGTAGCGGTAGTTATATTCTTAATATCGAAGAGCTTGCGAGTGTATACCACTTGCCACACACTAGCGTGGAAACCCCAAACATCGTCTGGGCTACTTCTAAAACCGCTGAACCGCCAGCAAAACTTCCTATTATTACTGGCAATTCTGCAATTGATGAAAACATTAGCGCCTTTGGCTTAACAAACTTCCGTGGCATCAACCACCAGTTTGGTATGCTTCGCCAAGACCGTTCGCGCCATGTCTACATTATTGGTCAAACCGGTGCTGGTAAATCTGGTCTGCTTGAGCTATTTGCCTTAAGTGATATTTTCCACGGCCACGGCTACGCCATTATCGACCCGCACGGTGACTTCGCCGTGGACAACATGCGCTTTATCCCTGGCAGTCGTATGCAAGACGTTGTGTACTTCAACCCAGCCGATACTGCATACCCACTTGGGTTTAACCCGCTGGAAGTTTCTAACCCAGAACAAAAGAGCAACATTAGCTCGGAAGTTATTGGTGTTCTTAAGCGTATGTTTGGCGATAGCTGGGGACCGCGTTTGGAATATATTCTTCGCTATACTATTCTTGCGCTTCTAGACCGTCCAACTACCACCATGCTTGATATTACTCGCATGCTTACCGACAAGAAATTCCGTAAAGAAACTTTGTCGTACTGTACTGACACCGTCGTACTACAATTCTGGAACGTCGAATTTGCCAGCTGGAACGATAAGTTCCAAGCCGAAGCTATCGCACCGGTACTCAACAAGGTAGGTGCTTTTACAGCCAACCCAACTATTCGTAACATTATCGGTCAACCAAAATCCACCTTTAACATTCGTGAAATTATGGATGAAGGAAAGATTCTTATTGTTAACCTTTCAAAAGGTCTCATTGGTGAAGATAACGCAGCAATTCTTGGCGCTTTCCTCGTCACTAAAATTCAGCTCGCTGCCATGAGCCGTAGTGACATTCCAAACATAGCTGACCGTCGTCCGTTCTACCTATACGTAGACGAATTCCAAAACTTCGCAACCGATTCATTTGCAACCATTCTGTCTGAGGCTCGTAAGTATGCCCTCAACCTTACCGTTGCCAACCAGTATATTTCACAGATGACCGACACCGTTCGCGACGCCGTATTTGGAAACGTCGGTACGATGATATCTTTCCGTGTTTCTGCAGACGACTCGCCAATACTTGCTAAACAATTCGAGCCACAGTTCGAAGCAGGCGACTTGCTACAAATGCACAACCGTCACTTTATTGTGAATATGGTGGTTGCCGGTGAAAAGACTCCTGCCTTCAGTGCCACGACGCTTACGTTGCCTCCTGAACAAATTGATAACACTGGCCGCATTATTGAAAATACACGCCGTCTTTACAGCCGCAACCGTGCTGAAGTTGAAGAAGAAATTAGTAAAGATGTGAAAGCACAAATGGCCGAGCAAGCAGCAGGTAACGGCGGGGGAGGTGGCAACCAAAATAATAACCGTCCACAAACTTCAAACGGCCGCCCACAATCTCAAAGCCAATCTAAGCAGTGGCCAATCGATGCTGGCGCACGAGCCGTAAACAATACGGTCCGAAGCCCGGAAGCACCTCAGAACGCCTCACAAAGTGCACCGCGCAACCCAATTCAAGGCGTCCAACAACTTAGTGTGGTCCAAAACAATGACGGGCCTGCACCCGCAACTGCTTTTGGCAGCGAAGGTGATGCCCCTGTAAAAAAGAAGCGCAAACGAACACGCAAGCGCAAACCTTCAACAGGCGCGAACCCAACTGACGGTCAAAACTCAACACCCGTCCCTTCAGCTTCTGAATAAAGCCTGAGTTATACAATGATATAATAGGTGCATGGAAATCAACGACCCGCAGCCTGAAGAAGAGCAAGCTGTATCCCGCCGTACTTTTTTAAAGACAGCCGGGTTCGTTGTAGGTGCAGCTTTAGCTGGTGGGCTTACGTACGAAGTAGTGCGTCCAAAACCAAATTACGAGCGGTCAGCTGAATTTAGCAAAGCCCCCGATTGGCAACAAAACTTTGCGCAGATGGGTCGCTCAACGTTAGATACAAACCTTTGGCATTATGAAAATTCAGCGAAGGTTCCAGGTTATAACCGAGAAGAGCAGGGGTATACGGATTGGCGTGAAAATGTCCGAATTGAACCAGGAATCGGGTTGGTCATCGAAGCCCACAAACGTGACTACCGTTATCCTGACGACCCCGAAGGTAAAACATTTGAATACACTTCAGGAAGAATTGATACCCGTAACTCGTTAAGCTTTGAATACGGGAAGCTTGAGGCCGTGATGAAAATGCCGCGCGGTGAAGGCACCTGGCCCGCTTTTTGGTTGCTATCTGGCAATGAAGTACATACGCTTAATAAGAACTTCACAAAAGCAGAGCGTGAAAAACAAAAATTCTACCTGCGTAATGGTGAAATTGATATCTTAGAATTTTATGGCAAAAACCCGCACCTTGTCACCAGTACCGTACACACCTACAACGGCTCTTCTACTGAAGTAATCCCCGTAAATGACGTTACCCACAGCTTCCATAAGTATGGGGTAGAACTTACTCCCGACGTCATGTATTTAACTTTTGACGACGTACCGTATCACCGGTTTATTAAAAAATCGAACGATCCAAACGACTGGCCATTCGGCAATAAGAACGAATTATATCCTATTCTCAACTTGGCGATGGGCGGCAAAGACAAAGAAACAATCGGGGCTATTAACGATGCCGACGAAGCAGGGTGGCGCCTCGAAGTAGCTGATATTTCTTTTTACGACTATACCGGCAATAGATAAAAACCCCAGCCTTAAGCCGGGGTTTTTATTTGCTTTCAGTTCAACTACGGAAGCTGAGCTGTTAATTCATCCAGGGCAGCGTCGTACGTTTTCACTGTCACGCCACTGGCTACCAAGGCATCCATTTGTGGAGTAAAGTCCGCGAATGGAGTATCGAATTCTTCAACATCAGTTGCACCGGTAACTGGAACGCGGTGGTATACCAGCACTAACCAAGTATTCGTTGCTTTAGCTTGGTCAATCCAAGACTGATATTCAGCCAGCGTTGTTGTGTTCTTCATATTCTGAACACGTACTCGATAGGCATCAAAATTATCTTTTGAATTATAGCCTTCATCAACAGTACGGTGTGAGCGGTAGTACTTTTTCAACTCGGTATTCACCGCTTGGTTGTAATCACCATAAGGCGAAGCAAAGTTCTTTACCGGCGCACCTGTTAACGTTTTCAAATAGGTTTGCGAGTTTTTCACTTCAGTTGTTAACTGTGTGGCTGTTAATGAAGTAAGGAAGGGGTGAGTAATAGTGTGTGAACAAATTTCATGGCCACTATTTTGGAACGTCGCAACCGCTTGCTGGGCTGCTGTATTATCTTTGATGTACTGCGTTGCAAAACACTGTGTCGATTTAATTGAACGGGCGTTCATAACCGGCAGAGCAGTAGCTGCGTTGTCTTCATGGCCATCATCGAAGGTAAGCGTAACGAGTGGGCGAGTAAAGCCGGTTGGCGTATAAGCTTCAACATTCACATCATCAACGCTCAAGAACCCATTCGATGCAATGAACAAGAATGGCGAAACACTCACCGTACCCGCTGGGACCGTAAATGTTTCAGTGTACTTTTGCCACGTAGTTGATGCGTTGCTGGCAGGGAAGGGCTGCGGCATACCGAAGTAGGTAACCGAACCGTCTGCCTTCGTAAACATAACCACGGCCTGTGCGCGAGTATTAGTTTTATACCAAGCTGTATAACGATATTGATTCCCAGCAGTCAAGCTGAATGGTTGCGGGTACCACTTTGCATCACCATCTACATAATTAGTAACCGTCACTTTGGCGCTCTTCGTTCCAGAGTGGCCATCGTTTGTAACGTATTGGAAATTGGCAGTATTTGAACCCCATTTACTATTCACCCAATTTATTGGAGCTGTTGGGGTCCCTGCAGTTTCAAGCGAAGGGTTAGCGATAGGGTTTGATGATGCAGTTGTTGCCACCACGCTCATGTCGTCAATTTGCAATGTACCCACAGCCTCAAGTACGTGATAGACCGTTAATTTAACCGCGTTTGCGGGCGTTGTGACCGTTTTAGTGGTAAATGCCCACGCAGAAGCGCTTACCGGTACAGACGTCGTTAAATCGGTGTAGGTTGGGTTATCTAAAGCATCATATGTCACCATAATGGTTAGAGTCGGCACGTTGGCTTTATAGTAGTTGCTAATTTCATACAACTTATTACCCTGCACGCTAATTGGGTCAAAGGACCACTTAGCATCGCCGTCGGTTCGGCTCGTCATTTGAACTTGAACGCTTTTTGTACCTGTTTTTCCATTTGATGGATAACTAAAGGTTGTTGCGTTCGTGCCCCATTTACCGTTAGTCCAACTAACTGGTGCAGTAGGGGAGCCGGTCGCCGTTTCAAGCGAAGGGTTTGGGACAAGGTTCGTTGTTACCGGCGGAGTTGTCAGCTCGTAGGTTAAACTCGCGTCATCGATTTGTAATGTTCCCGCTGCGGAAAGTAGGTGAAATACACGAGCCTTGGATGTTCCGGCAGGTGGGGTAAAATATCGGGTAACCTGGGTCCAACCCGATGCACTTGGGACGGCAGCAAGCTCCGAATAAGAAAGTACGCCAGTGGTTGATTCGTACTCAACAACAATTCGCGTCCCGGTGGTTGCGATGTAGTAATCGCTATAAGTGTACTGCGTCCCCGGAGTAACGGCTACACCTACTGCTGCCCACTTAGCATCACCGCTTGTATAGGAAGCTGTTTGTACTTTCACGCTTTTTGAGCCCGTTCGGCCTGTCATTGAATAAATAAACGATGTCGTATTCGTACCCCATTTATTACTTGTCCAATTGGTTGGGGCCGCGGGCGACCCAGAAGAAGTTTCGACCGACGGATTCGGCAGTAAATTAGCTGATGGCGCTGCCGATGCCGGATGGGCACCAAAAAGCACCCCAACGCTGATGGCCATAAACCCAGCCAACACTATTAATTTTCGCTTTAAATATCTCATATGTACCTCCTTAATTATCTTCCTGAACCTATCATCGAATTATCATAAATTGTGAGTAGCATGCCCTAGTAAACGGGAGACCTCCTACAGTCAACCTCGTTTACTAGGGCATGCCGGTTGCGAAGTCATGTTTTGATTCGCTGTCCGATTGGGAGCAAACCGTATGCCTCGCGCGCTTCTCGACGCCGCCGCCTCCACACATATACTAGGAAAACTACCCCCAGCGCCACCAGAAACATTGCGACCCAAATTAGCAGCGGGGACAAGTTCACATACAACATGAACAAGCCACCAAACGTCAACGCACCACCACCCATTCCCTGCATTTTCGCACCTTCCTACCAAGATAGTTCTGACTGAATAACGGATCGTGGGTGGTGTCGCAGGCTGTATGATTTCACCAGCGACGTAATTACCCACGTATGGCGCACTAGGGCGAAAAGGACCTCAGGTAGCAGCAAAGCCGCCACCAGCATCATCTTCCACCCAAGGCGATAAACACTAATGGCTTGAAAGAGTATCACGAACCCTAAAAACCAGTAGTCTTTGATGTCCGGGCTGCCGACCGACAAGTTGAAACCGATCAGCACGAACCAAAGATAGAAAAACGGAATACTAAGATAGGCATACCACATCGTCAAGATGCTCTGCCAGGTCTCCGGGGCCCACCCACGGCGTCGAAGTTCATTGATTGTCCCATGGACCCAACGCACCCTTTGCTTCATCAGGTCGGGGATTGTCGTCATTAGGTCAGTGTGGACGTGGCAGTAGTAGTTATTAATAACCACCCAACCCATCCGCTTCACTTCAAGCGTCGCCTCAAAATCTTCAACGAGGTTGTCGGCCCTTTCGGCAAACAATACTCCTCGTGAGACCACCACATCTAGCACAGCTTTCATTCGCAGCAAGCTACCCGCGCCAGACATAGTGTGGATGTTTTTACGCATCCGAGTAAACGCCGCACGGGCATATTCCAGCCGCTGAACTTCCGCTAGCTGGCTTGCGAAGCGGGTACTGCCCAGGTTTTGCTTGCCGTCGCACACCGTCGAGACGCCACCAACTTCGCGTCGGTTATTCATGACGTTGACAGTGTTTTCGAGGAAGTCATTGTCCGGGGTAGTGTCGGCATCCATGGTCAGCACAAACTCGGGAAGAGTCTGGCTCGCCATGACAGTACGAATACCTTCGTTGAGCGCACCAGCTTTTAAGAATGGGTTGTTGAACATCTCAACAACTTCCACGCCATGAAACTCACGTGCCATGTGAGCGGTTGCCCCTGAATCGGTACAATTGTTCACGATAACGATTATTCGTTTTGGTGGCCTTGTTTGATAAATCAAAGCCTGAATAGTGGAGCTAATTTGCTCCGCCTCGTTTCGGGCCGGCAAAAGTACTGCGACGTCTCCTGGCACGATTCGTGAAGCCAATTTTTCCGCGATAGACGGTTCGCTCGGTATCACATCACCACTCTTAATCAGGTCAGCCACAGTGTGACGGCCGGATGAGCGCTCCATATTGTTCCTTTCTTCGGGTTGAGATAGCGGTGGTAATTAGCAAATTATCAAAGGCCGCCTGGTAGGATAGAAGAACTATAGCATCGCTTAAGCTTAGCTGTATGCGAAAAATCTATCACACTTAAGCTTTCTATCAATTCAATGACATTTATACAAATTGTGATATAGTATTATCTACGTTGTTCATCGAGAGAAAAGAGAATCAATTGGCAAATGACGCAGATGAAATATTGATTGCCGAAGTTGAAAGAATATTTTTCAACGAGGCAGAAGTGAGCAAGGAGACTGCTTTCGAAAAGCAAAAAAGGCTCGAGAGCGAGATGCGCCTACTCAAAGAGGAGTTTGACAAGCTCCTGCCTTTGACACTCACACTAGTAGAAGCAGAGTTCGAAGGACTCTACGTCTACAAGAGGATTGACATCCTCAAGACAGAACTTGTTTGCGCACGGCGGCAGTACATGCTGCTTCACAACATGCGAATTCAGTCCAACATGGTCATGGCATAACAAGCAGTTAACCCGTACTTAACCCCGCCCGATGAGAGCCCCGCGCCCTCTCGGTAGCGGGGTTTTCTCATGATTGCTTTTATGCTTGAGTTCCACCTTTGACCCCTGTACAATACCTCCTATGTCCGCCGAATTTTTCATTGAACGTAACGAGAAATCTATTCAATATGCATCCAAAAATATGCAACAAAGAATGGATGCATTTACCGACCTCACGGATTACGTAGTTGAAATTATAGAGACCTATGCAAATATCCCAAAAGGAAAAAACGAATTACGACAAATGGTGGCTATGGCGCAGTGTATTGCAAATCAACCTTTTGACAATGTTGAAGAAGAAGTCCAAGCGACGTATCATGGTGAACTTATTGGCCTTGAATTTATAAATTACCTTGAAACCGACAAGGGTGAATATTACAAAACTGGGTTTGCCCAATCATATAAAGACCTTCAAGTGAACATCGACATGCTAACATTTGATGCCGCTGAATCAGAAGAAGTTTGGCGGGCCCGACTTTCAAAATCAATACAACAAGACCTTTCGCAGCCACTGTCAGCACACGGGTTGAGCCCGTTATATGAAATATTCGGTCAAAGAGCCGTCGAAAGGTTAACACCAAACGAAGCACACCAACAATTAGCAATGATGGGTTTTAGAATGATTGTCACCGAGGCGTTAAAGCCATCACTCAACTCACTTACAAGCGAACCTTCCCCAGCATTTCATTCGGGAGCATCAAAATTAGCCCAACAGTCTATTGCAAATGTAAATATATACATCCCAACCGTTGAAGAAACAGAGGCAGTTTTTGGCGACCCCGAGGGTATTAAACCTCCAGAACGGGAAGATGTTTCATCTATTCGTGAAATTATTTATTCGGAATATTATGAAAACGTGTCGTCTGACGAACAGCTTGAAGCTTCGAACCTATCGATGCTTATCTCGGCTAACGGCCACGCCGAAGACCAGCTTAATAAATTCACTTTAGAATACAACTTGTTACGTCCTGACGACTTTCTCAACGTAAACGGTGAATTCTTTGGTATATCTAATAAAGGCCAAGAATTTTATTATGACCAGTTTACTGAGATACTCGGAGTATATGACGGTATTCATATCATCCAGGCACCTTCAAATAGGGATTTAGACCGAGTTCTCGACGGCGATAATGATACAGAGGAAGAAGTATCTGAGAATGCCGAATACACT
>Ga0247729_10000271_pt1 | contig 22770 bp, 15 predicted proteins | sample UWRJL133311R2_FD_180958 | JGI IMG/M metagenome (GOLD analysis project Ga0247729, IMG submission 180958) | Plant litter microbial communities from Arlington Agricultural Research Station in Wisconsin, United States - UWRJ-L133-311R-2 | ecosystem: Environmental > Terrestrial > Plant litter >... | reverse complement strand
GCCCCGGCTCAACGGCTGGCTCAGGCCGAACGACGTGCTGCTGCTAACACCCTGCACCACCGCCAGCTCGTAGTTGCCGGCGTTGTTGTAGGCCGTCACGGCGCCGTAAGCACTGGTGTTTGTCGTGTTGATGGTCGCGCCCTGCATCTGGATAACCATGACCAGGTCGCCGTTGCTCAGGCCGGTGGTGCTGGCTACGGTGAGGGTGGTAGCGCCCACGGCCGCGTCGGCGGTGAGGGCCGTGTAGCGGTTCACGACGGAGTTGGCGGCGCTGACGGTCAGGGCGCCGTCCTTGCCACCCTGGGCCCGGGTTTGCGTTGGCAGGGCCAGGCCCAGAAGGCTGGCCAAGGCCAGCAGGGAAAGATGTCGAGGTAGATGCATAGATGGGGCAAAAGAGCGGAGAGCAGGAGGCTGGCCTGGTGCCAGTATTCCAGGCAAAGGTAAGATGCAGAAGTATATACGAAGTTTAATGCTATAAATTATTTTGCTGGTACCACAGTCAGGCCCCCTGCAACCCGGATAATCGGGTGGCTCGAGGCCTGGTTCCCGGTTTGCTCCGGCGCTTCTCCCGCCCGCCGGGGCGCGGCTCCGACGAGCCAGCCCTCCTATGCTCCGCCTTGCCGCTTCAGCCGCTACCGCTCCGAATGCGTTATGTTTGCTGACTGTTACCCAGGCCGCTGACCGGTATTCCTTGCTACCCTACCGCACGGCATTTCTACTACCCGCCTATTCAATACGTTTTTACATGGATTCTTCCTTTTCGGGCGTGCTGCGGATCAACGGATTCGAATGGCCCGTGATGGCGACCGGCAAAGCCTTTCACCAGCTGCTGGGCCAGCGCGGCGCCCCCAACAGCAAAGTGCGCAGCGAAGGCGTGTGGGTGATGCTCGACGGCAGCGGCTCCGACACGCACTTCTTCAAGGAGTCCCTGCTGGCGCAGCCCGAGTCGCTGAGCTGGGCCGGCGAGCTGGTTTTTGTCAACTCCGGGGGCCAAACCAAGCGGCACATGCAGTTTGAGGAAGGTCGCGTGGGTACGCTGCACACCGTCTTCGAGCCCGGCCGCCAGGATGGCCTGCCCGCCCTGCTCACGCTGCTGCACATTGCCGCCCCCGTCTGGTTTATCGACGGTGTGCGCCATCCGTACGCCCCCGACGCGGCCCCGCCCCGCCAGCGCCCCTCCGCCAAGCCGGACAAGCCCAGCCCGCCCGACCTGAAGTGCCAGGCCGTGTTCAGCCGCAAGATGATTTACGCCGGCGAGTTCGGCTTCGACTGGCTGGAGTGGAAGAAGGGCACCGAAACGATAGAAAAGGTGCAGCAAACGCCGGTAGCCAGCTTCCAGTACGCCTTCGACGACACCACGCGCACCTACCAGCCGGTGGCCACGCACCCGGCCCTGCTCGGCAAGCTGCGCCGCGAGTACCAGCGCCTGAGCGTCTACGGCAACCCGTACTTCGTGCCGTGGCTGTCGCTGAAGCCGGGCCAGACCGTCAACCTGCTGCTGACCACGCAGTTTCTCAACCAGGAGGCGCTAAAGCAGGATTACCTCACCTTCGCGCCTAACCCGGCCTACGAGGTGTCGGTCAATGGGCAAATCAACGAGGCCATTCGCCTGACGCCCAACGACGGCAGCGCCTTCAGCGTGAGTATCAAGTGCCTGCGCCCCGGCCCCGCCACGGCCCTGGTGGTAAAGGACGAGCTGGGCACCACCGTGGGCCAGATCAACGTGGTAGAAAATCAGTACGTCTACAAGCTGCCGCTGCGGGTAGTGTACTTAGTGAAAGAAGGCCCCACCAAGGCCGCGCAGGTGGCGAAGCTGCAGGCCAAGTTCAGCGCGCACCGGCCCGGGCTGGAGGCGTACCTTACCAAGGCGTCCTTCAATCAGGCCCTTATCGAGTGTACGTTCGAGAAGCCGGCTGCCCCGCACGTGTTTGCCTTCAAGCCGGACCAATGGGCCAAGGACGGGCATTACGACCCGCGCACCAACAAGCTCAAGGACAGCAGCGTGGTGGAGGATTTGCTGCCCTACGTTTCCGAGAAAGTCAACAAGGCCCGCGGCTTCCACGGCGTCACCATCTACCTCACCGACCTGGAGTTTCAGGCGGGCAACTACGGCTTTGGGCGGCTGTTCCCGACGAGCATGTCCGACGTGATTCTGTTTCCGGAGGGCCTGGCCGGCACCCGCACCTTCGCCCACGAAATTGGGCACGTGCTGGGGCTGCAGCACTCCTTCCTGAACCCCGGCACGCTGGCCAGCATCAAGGCCGCCGGCTCCGACAACACTAAAAAGCTGCTGGCCATGCAGGAAGAGTACGTGAAGACGCTCAAAAAAGGCCTGCTGCTGATGAAGCCCGGCAGCGCCGAGGCCCGGCAGCAGCAGGAGTACATTGCTTCGACCGAGCAGTCGATTCGGGTTCTGAAGCAGCAGCAGCTCAACGACCAGGCGGCGCAGGAGTCGTACGCCAAAAACAAGCTGCTCTTTACCCAGGCGGCCACCGAGAACGTGATGGACTACTACAACGAGGACCGGTCGTTCTGGCACTGGCAGTGGCAGCTGATGCAGCAGGAAGTGGTACGGTTTTATGGGGTAAAGACCAGCCTGAAATGAAAACGCCCTCCTTCGCCCTGCTGTTCGCGCTGTTTGCCGGCTGCTACTCGTGCCCCGGTCAGCAGCTTAAGCCCCCCACATCGGGGGCCTGGATTACGTCGGACATGCTGCGGACCACCGACAGCGTCCACTACATCTTGAAGCACAGCAGCAAGCCCGCCGAGGGCCGCTTCACCATCAACGAAGTCACGGCGCAGCCCCGGACCACGGACCGCACCAACGACACCAGCTCGCCGCCGCAACTGGTGCTGCAGGACCGGCAGAGCATCGGAGTATTTCACCAGGGCGTGAAGACGGGCACGTGGGTTTATTACGCCGGGGAGCGGAAAATCCGGGAGGAGCAGTACGCCAACGGCCGGCGCGTAAGCCTCCGCAAATGCCCGTGCAAAAAGTAATTGCTTAGGCGGCTTTGCTTCCTCACCAAGCCCACTGCCCACAAAAAAGGCGGAGCCTGCGCTCCGCCTTTTTTTGTGGCTATGCCGTCCGCGCCTTACTGGGGCAGCGTGAGCAGGTAGCCGATGGTGAAGTTGGCGTCCCAGTCGAAGACGAACTGCTGGCAGCCGGTGGCTTCGGCAATGGACTTGTAGATGTTGAGGCCGGCTTTGGACTTGGCGTTGTCGAGCTGGTAGGTGTCGGCGGCCTGAAGCACGGTGAAGCGCTCCTTGCCGTTGCGCACCTTTTTGGCCAGCTCAAACGGCACGCCGCCGATGATAAAGCAGGTCTGGCGCAGGCCCTCGGGCACCTGCTGGGCCTTGGTCTTCACTTCGGCGGCCACGGTAGCATCGGCCACGTTGTCCTGGAAGTACTTGGCCCCGTAGGTTTCCACCGACTTGGGCGCGCCGCCGGCCAGCCACGAAATCTTGGTGTTGCCCGAGCCGATGTCGGTCACGAACGACTTATCGGCGTAGGCCGCCGGCAGCACCGAGCGCAAGCCCAGGATGCCTTCCTTTTCCGGCGTCACGGTGTTGACCACGTAGTTCAGGCTTTTCAGCGCCTTGATGATTTTGGCGGTACCCGCAGCCTTGATGGCGCCCGAGCTGACCACGAAGTGAATGTCGCGGCCACTCACGCCGAAGTCCAGCATCTGGCCGATGTAGGCCTTGAGGCCCTTGCGCACGTCCTCGTCGGAGGCCATGTTTTCCATCACCAGACTGTTGCCGAAATCGGCTTTCTCCAGCTTCCAGTTGCGGTCCTTGTCGATGCGCACGATAAAGGAGTTGAAGCCGCTGGCGCCCAGCTCCACCACGCCCTTGAGCTTGCCGTTGACCGGCGCCGGGGCTTCGTAAGCAAAGGCCGAAGCCGGGCCGCCGGCCGGAGCCGTAGAAACGGTAGCGCCGTCCGAACTGCCCGGCGCGGTGCCGGTTGGCGTGGTAGTCGTGGTAGTAGCGGGAGCCACGGCTCGGTCGCCGACGAAATAGCGGAAGCCGAAGTACACGGCCGCCACCACGATGAGGGTGATGATGAGCCGGCCGGCAAGAGTAATGCGCTGCATGTTGTTTGGGAGCTGTTAGCTGGCAGTCGTTGGCTGTCAGCTAGGGTGGAAGAAAGGTTTAAATGAGCTAGTAGCCGACTAATTCAGCAAATCCCGGTAGCCGGCGTCTTTGGCGGGGAAGGGCTCAGCGGGGTTGCGCGGGGTGGGCGTGGCGTCGGCGGGGGGCGTGTCGAGGGTCACGAGCTTGAAGTCGCCCTGGTTGTAGGCCTGGAGCATGGCTTCGCCCTTGTCGGAGAGCACGCCGTTCTGCACGTCCACGGAGTTGATGAAGTCCATCGACATGTCCATGGCCCGCTTCATCTCGCCCAGCTTCTGGCTCATATCGTCCTGAATGTACTCCATCGACTCGTCGAAGTAGAACTTCTTGTCTGGGTCGCCCTTGAAGATGCTCACGGCCGTGCGCAGGGCGTTGGAGCTTTCCTTCACCATCTTGTACTCCACCTCCTTGAGGCGCACCTTGATTTCGGTTTCCTTGATGATATAGTCGGCGCTGGTGTTCACCTTTTCCATGAAGGCCAGCACCATCTTGATGTTGCGCTGCAGCGGCAGCAGCTTCTCGTTCATCTGCTGCAGGCCCGCGCCCTCGATGGTGGCCAGCTGGGCGGCTTCCTTCATGCCGGGCTTGGCGGCCAGGCTGGTGGCCTTGTTGGCCTCGGCAAATTTCTGCTTGATTTCCTCGTTGTTCTCGTTGATTTTCTTGTTCAGCTTCACCATCTGCCCCGCCAGCGTATCAATCTGGCCCTGCATCTTCTGGCGCTTTTGCTTGAGGTCTTCGATGTATATCTTGAGAATGGCAATGGGGTCGAGCTGGATGACGAGCCCGGTAATCTTGCGCATCAGCGTCTTGAACAGAAAGAACAGGCCCGTACGAATGTCGCGGCTCGTGGCCAGAAACACCAGCAGCGCGATGCCGCCCAGCAAAAACGCCAGGTGCAGCGTGTTGGAGGCCACCTCAATGAGGAACTTGACGACCTCATTGAAGTAAAAAAGCCCCGTGCCGACCAATCCGGCCAGCACCACGAGGCCCAGCACGCCCTCGGGGCGCGACCAGAAGGAGCGGCGCTCAGCGTCGGTAGAGCCGCCGAGCTGCGAAAAGTCAGGAGTTGCCATGTGGTGAGATGGTGAGTGGTGAAATGGTGAGTTTGATGTTCGGGTGGCGTGGGAAAACAGGAGCCAGGCCAGGCTGGATTGAGCGGGCAGTAAGGTGAAGGTGAGCGGGTAAGTCTGGCCGCGCCAAAAGAACGTCAAGCTCACCATCTCACGATTTCACCGCCTCACCGCAGGTACTGCGTGATTTTGCCCAGGTCGTCCTTGATCTGCTGGGTGAAGTGGGCGTAGGTGGCCTCGTAGTTCTGGCGGTTCTGGTTGAGCCGGCCGCTCTGCTCGGTTATTTCGCCACCGATGGCCGCCAGCCGGGTGTTGTTGGCGGCCTGCTTCTGCTGGATTTCGGTGAGCTGCCGGGCCAGGGCTTCGTTGTCGGCCTGGAGCTGCTGCTGTTCGTGCTGCAGGCCGCCCACCCGCTCGGTAATGGCCGTTTCCACGCTCTTGGCGAAAGAGTCCCGGTCGGCACCCAGCACGGTGAGGTAGTGCTGGCCGGTGCTGGTGAGCGTGGTCACGTTGGCAGCGCCACCCATGGCCTTGAAGCTGGCCCAGGCTGCCTGAAATTGCTTCTCCTCGCTCAATCCGAGGCCGGTCAGGCTGCGCAGGGTTTCGCGGAATTCGAAGTAGTCAGGGCCGGGCGGGTTGTTCTGGGCCAGCACGTTGGCCAGGTGCTCGGCAAACTTGGTGTCGGGCTGGCCTACGGGCTGGGGCTGCGGCGCCGGCGCGCCGGGGCTGCCGGCGGGGGCCGTGCTGCCGGTAGTAGGCCCCGGGCCGGCGGGCTCGGCGTCCTTGATGAAGAAGCTCAGAATCTTGTGGCCGAGGTTGTCCGGTTCAGGCATGGCGGAGGAGAAAGGTAGCAGACGCAATGTTACAAGGTTGGCGCGAAAACTCGCCGTATGGCTATATCGGAGTTTACCGGTAGCCGGTTCGATATCCGGACAGCGGAGCACCACGCCGGAATCAGCCACGGGGTTCGGCGCTCCTCATACGCGAATAGTCGCCTTGGGGCGTAGCAGGCGCCCATATTTATGCTGGATTCAGCCGAACGGACCGGGTGCGGGGCGGCTAAGTACGCGCGGCGTCAAGGAGAAACTGATTTGCGGGGACCACCGCCCGGGTTCGGAACCGCGGTTGCGGCGGCCCGTATAGCCAAGTGTCGGCGTCGCTGTGGCGGGGCCGGCTTTTCGTTTTCAAACCCGCTGCTTCCGGCAGCTTATCTTCCGTACTCATGGCCGACACTCCGAAAAAAACCACCCCGTCAACCGACGACACCCAGGCTACCCAAGGTGCCGCCAGCAACATTCCCACGCCCGTTGCCGGCAGCGCGCCCACCATTGATGCCGAAGCCGGCGTGACGATGGGCGACGGTATTCATCATCTGCACAGCCTCGCCAAAGGCGACGAGGATTATATCAACGGGGACACCCACAAAGACGACAGCGCGGCCAAGCCGGAGCAGGACAAGTTGTAAACCCGCTGGTTCAAGCGTTAAAAAGCCTGGCCTCGGCCGGGCTTTTTTGGCTTCGATAGTTTGGGCAAACTCCGGCCGGTCTTCCGCCGACATATGCTAACAGGCTGATAAACCAGCCCAATAAGACGTTCGGCGAAAAAAATATGGACAAGCAGCTAAAAGATATAGCTTGCAAACAGGTACATTTCTCGTTCGTATGACCTGCTCCCACCCTAATGCATACCCGGCAACACTCTCTGCTACTATTTCTACTCGGTCTGCTTATCACTTTATTCTGCGGCTTGCAGCCGGCGGTGGCTCTGGCAGCCGGTCCCCCTTGCGCAGCAGCCTTCGATAACCCGATGCTGGCCGGCCTCTGGAAGGGCCAGCTGACCTTGCCCGACGGCGCGGTGGAAGTGACGTTCCGGATTGAGAAAACCCCTGCGGGTACTTACTACGGGACGCTCATCGTGCCCCGGCAGAAGGTGAGCCTGGTCACGATAGAGCAGCGCGGCGACACTGTCCGGCTGACGGCGGAGGATACCACCACGTATTTCCAGGGCCGTATGGCCGCCGAGGGTAAGCAGCTGGAGGGCACCTGGCACCAGCCGGGGCTGCAGCAGGCCATGGTGCTGGCCTTCAGCCCCGTGCCGGTGCTCGGCACCCGCAATGCCCTGGCCCCGCCCTACCGCGAGGAGGAAGTGACGTTCAGCAACCCGGCCCTCAAGCCCGCGTTGCGCGGTACGCTCACGATTCCGGCAGGCGTCGGACCCTTTCCGGCCGTAGTGCTGCTTTCCGACGCGGGCCTGCAGGACCGCAACGGTACCGTGGGCGACTTCGGCCCGCTGGGACAGCTAGCCGACTACCTGGCGCGCTTCGGGGTCGTGGTGCTGCGCTTCGACGACCGGGGCCTGGGCGAAGGGGCGGGCACGGCCCCGGCGCCGCTGCCCGATCTGGTGGGTGATGCGCAGGCCGGCCTAGGCTTTTTGCGCGGCCGGCCCGAGGTGAACCAAGCGCGGCTGGGCCTGATTGGGCACGGGGAAGGCGGCAACGTGGCGCTGCTGGCGGCCGCCCAGCCCCAGCCCCCGAAGTTTGTGGTGGCGCTGGCCGCTTACGGGCTGCCCGGCCGCGAGCTGGTAACCGAGGAGCAGACCGCCCGGCTCCGCGCCGCCGGCACCGCCGGGCCCCAGCTGGAAGCCGCCCTGCAGCGTCAGCGGGCCATGCTCGATATCATTCAGCAGACCGCTAACGGCTCGCAGGCCCAGGCCATCGTGGCCAATATCCTTAAGCAAAGCAACCCGGATATCGACAATGCCGTGGCGCAGTCGAGGGCGCTGGAAATGACTTCGGCCAGTTACCGGTACTTCCTGGGCTTCAACCCGGCCGACAAGCTGGCCGGCGTGGCGTGCCCCGTGCTGCTGCTCAACGGCGCCGCCGACACCGCCATCAACGCCGACGACAACCTGGGCGCGCTGAGCCGGAATCTGAAGCACAATAAGAGCGTGACCGTGCGGAAGCTGGCCGGCGTGAACCACCAGTTTCAGCCCGAGCAAACCAAGTGGCCACTGCTGGGCGGCAAGCTGCGCCCCATCTTCTCGGCCGAGGCCCAGGACGCCATCCAGCAGTGGCTTGCGGTGCAGCCCGGCAAATAGGCAGCCCCAGTCCCGCAAGTGCGCGCCAGCAAAAAGCCCCGGCTACGTTGGGTAGTCGGGGCTTTTCGTGGCGGTGGCCCGAAACTAGGGGTTCACATGCTTCAGCTTCAGGCGGCGGCGCTCCTGGTTTTGCTTTACGCGGCGGTGCAGGGCTTCCTGAGCAGTTTCAGTACGCTCAACGGCGGCCGTATTCTCGGTTTTGGTGGTCTTCGTCGACATCGGAAAAAAATTAAGTTCTGCCCAAAGATACGTTTCTCCGGCACATGGGGTAGCGCCCCGGCTCCGTAATGTGGCTACTGCCCCGGCGAATACGTCTTTTCGGCGTGCTCCCGCACGTCTTCGGGGTAAAACAGCACTTCCTTAAAATCCTCGGCGCAGTAGAGTGCGGCCTGGTCGGTGAAGTGCGCGGAGGCGGGGTGGCTGCTCACGCCGCCGGTGAGCACCGAGCGGGCCCGCAGGCGCGGCCCAAACTCGACCACCGCAATAAAGCTGTTGCCCACGGTGCCGTAGCGCTTTTTGGTGCCGGCCATCGGGCGGGAGCCGTACGCTGCCAACGAGCCCCAGGCCGACGAGGCAAACCCCACCGGCCGGCTGGGCTGCTGGTCGTCGTAGGTTTCCTGAATCCGGCCGGTGAGGCGCTGGTAACGGTTTACCTCGCCCCAGGGCAGCCGCCAGGTGCCAAAGTCGCAGGTCAGCTCTTGCTGCACCTCGGCCAGGGCCGCCAGCTTTTCCTGGGGCGTGGTGTGCGCGATGGTAAAGGCCGTGAAGCTGAGGTTGTCGAAGCGCTGGTCGGGAGTGGTGCGGGCGCGGGCCAGCAGCTGGATTTTCTCGCCCCAGTAAATGGCCAGCGTCTGGGCCACCGAGGCCGGGCCATAGCGCAGGTCCCAGCCGCGCAGCACCGCCAGCGCCTCCGCCACGGCGGGCGGCTGACTCTCGGCCGGGGCGGCCAGCAGCGCCGGCAGCAGCTGCGCGAAGCCCGCTAGGTAGGGGTCTTTGGCGGCGGCAATGAGCGTATCGAGGGTGAAGAGGCGCCGGCGGCTGAGCACCTGCACGGCGTTCAGGCCCCGGTAATTTTCGGCGTCGGGGGCCATGTAAGCGGGGTACCGGGCCGGGGCGGGGCTGCTGCCGGGGCCGGCCGCGGTGAAGGGCGTGGAGTTGCAGTTCTGAATAAAGCCGCTGGCCGGGTCGCGCACTTGCACCAGCTCGCCGACACGGTGCAGGCCGCGCCACTCGGTGGCGGGGTTGCTGCCGTCCACGGGCCGGCTCCAGTCGAAGGCCGGGTTGCGGCGGGGCATAAAGTTGCCGTGCCAGTAGGCAATGGTGCCCTTGCTGTCGGCGAAAACCGTGTTGTTGGAGGCGTTGCCGTTGAGCTGCATCACCCGCCGGAAGCTGGCGTAATCCGTGGCCTTGGTACGCAGAAACGACTGTTCCAGGGCTTCCAGCGGCGCGTCCATCATGCGCACTGTCACCCAGTGCGCCTCGTCCTGCTGCCCTACCACCGGGCCGTGGTGGGTGCGGTAGGTGGTGAATTCGCGGCGCAGCAGTTGGCCATCCTTCCGGTAGGCCAACGACACCGCGCCTACCTGCACCGGGCGCCGCCGCTTGCCGTAGCGGTAGGTGAGCTGGCCGTCCTGCTTTTCGATGGTTTCGAGGTACTCGTCCATCGAGTCGGCGCTGCTGGAGGTGTGCATCCAGCCGCAGTGCTCATTGAAGCCCTGGTACACGAAAAACTGGCCCCAGGTCACGGCCCCGTAGGCGTTCAGGCCGGCGGCGCTGCTCACCTGCACTTCGGGCCGGAAGTAGAACGAAGTGTGCGGATTGATCAGCAGCAGGGCATGGCCCGAGGCGCTGCGTTGCGGGGCAATGGCGAAGCCGTTGGAGCCCGTCGGCTCCCGGTCGGGGCGCTGGAAGTCGGTGTCGAGCCAGGAGCTGGACTTTTTCTGCCCGTAAAACGCCCGCAGCCGCTCCACCGACACCACGCTGAGGTTGCCGCCGATGCTGCCTTCACTGAACAGCAGCGGCATCCAGGGCTGGAAGCGGCGCAGCAGCCGGGGTTGCACGGTGGGGTGGGAGTAAAGGTAGAAGTTAGTGCCGGCGGCAAAGGCGTCGAGCAGCTGCCGCATCCAGAGCGGGCTACGCCGGTAGATGCTGATGGCGCGGGTGGTGTCGAGGAAGAGGTGGGCGCGCAGGTCCTGGTACAGCGCCGCTTCGCCCTCCACCTCGGCCAGTCGCCCGACGGCGGTAATGTAGTTGTCCTCGACGCGGGCAAAGTCGTCCTCGCACTGGGCGTAGAGCAGGCCGAACACCGCGTCGGCGTCGGTCTGGCCCAGTACGTGGGGCACGCCCCAGGTGTCGCGGGTGATGGTGACGCGCCGGGCCTGCTGCTGCCAGCCGGCTATTTCGGCGGCCGTGAAGGCCTGGGCCCGGCTGAGCGTGGGCAGGAGCAGGAAAAGCAGAAGGAGAAGCCGCATCGGAAAAGAAGCCTGGACAGGTACGAAGCTGATTGGCGGCAAGATACTCCTTCGCCTCCGCAAAGAAACCCCGCCGCAGGCTGCTCCTCGTGCAGCCTATGGCGGGGTTTCAGGTGGAGCCGGCGGCTACTGGGCCGAAAACCGGAAGGCGGCCGGCGTCAGGCCGGTTTTGCTTTTGAAGAGCCGGCTGAAATACTGCGGGTACTCGAAGCCGAGCTGAAATGCCGTTTCGTTGATGCTTAGCGAGGTGCTGAGCAGCAGCTGCTTGGCTTTCTCGATCAGGCCGTGGTGAATGTGCTGCTGGGTGCTCTGGCCCGTGAGGGTGCGCAGCATGTCGCTCAGGTAGGCCGGCGACACGTGCAGGGCATCGGCGAAGTACTGCACCGTGGGCAGCGGCTGCTCGGCTTCCCGGGTGAAGTAGGCATTGAGCAGGCCTTCGAAGCGGGTGAGCAGGTCGTGCTCGGCGGTGCGGCGGGTCAGAAATTGGCGGTGGTAGAAGCGGTTGGCGTAGTTGAGCAGCACTTCGAGCTGCGACACCAGCACGTCCTGGCTGAAGGCATCGATAGACTGCGCGTACTCGGCCCGGATGCCGGCCACGATGCCATCGAGCAGCTGCTCTTCCCGGGCCGAGAGGTGCAGCGCCTCGTGCACCTGGTAGGAAAAGAACCCGTAGCCGGCCATCTTCTTGCCCAGCGGGTACTTGGCCAGCAGGTCGGGGTGAAACACCAGCAGCCAGCCGCTGAGCTCCGACGTATCGAGGTCGGGCGGGGACTCGCAGAGCTGGCCGGGCGCGTAGAACCCCAGCACGCCCTCACTGAAATCGTAGGAGCGGTGGCCGTAGCAGAGCTTGCCCTGCAGGTTCTTTTTCAGCGAAATGATGTACAGGTGGCGCACGGCCGGGCAGGGCGGCGGGGGCGCGTTGCGGTGCCCGGCCAGGTCAACGACGGTGAGCAGCGGGTGCGCCGGCGCGGGAAAGCTGAAGTGCTGGGTGAAGTCGGCGACGGATGCCAGCGTGCGGAATTCTTTGGCGGGTTGCTTCATGGGAATCGGGTTCGGTTTCCTGGCTGTGCGTTGGATTTCCCGAGGGCGTTGTCCTGCCTGATCCGGTGGACGCCAGATGAAGCCGGCCGGTTTATCAAAAGCCCAAAACCAGCAACAGCTGCTCCGGGCAAAAGTCTAAAAGCCGGCCGGATACGCCGCGCCGGTGGCGCTGCCTACCGGCATGATGGCGTCCAGCCCGGCCAGCTCCTGCGCACTCAGCACCAAGCTGGCGGCGGCCACGTTGGCTTCGAGGTACTTGCGGCGCTTGGTGCCGGGAATCACTACCACGCCTTGGGCCAGCACCCAGGCCAGGGCCAGCTGGGCGGCCGTCACGCCCTTGGCGGCGGCCAGGCTCTGGAGCTTTTCTACCAGCGCCAGGTTTTTGTAGAAGTTCTCGCCCTGGTAGCGCGGGAAAAAGCGGCGCGAGTCGTTGGCCTCGAAGTCGTCGGGCGTTTTGATTTCCCCCGACAAAAAGCCCCGGCCCAGCGGCGAGTAGGCCACGAAGCCGATGCCCATTTCCCGGGTGGCTTGCAGGATTCCTTCTTCCTCCACGTGCCGGTCGAAAAGCGAGTACTCGGTTTCCAGGGCCGAAATCGGGTGCACCGCGTGGGCCCGGCGCAGCACCTCGGCCGACACTTCCGACAAGCCCAGGTAGCGCACCTTGCCTTCTTCCACCAGCCGGCTCATGGCCCCCACCGTGTCCTCTACCGGCGTGGCCGGATCGACGCGGTGCAGGTAGTAGAGGTCCACGTAATCGGTGCCCAGGTTGCGCAGGGACCGTTCAATGGACTTGCGCACGTACTCGGGCCGGCCGTTGTAGCCGCCGGTCCAGTTCTCGGCGTCGTCGACCTCGAAGCCGAACTTGGTGGCCAGGGTGAACTGCTCGCGCCGGCCGGCAATGGCCTTGCCCACCAGCCGCTCGTTGAGCATGGGGCCATACAGGTCGGCCGTGTCGAGCATCGTGACGCCCAGCTCCAGGGCGCGGTCCAGGGTGGCCAGGCTTTCGGCCTCGTCGGCCTCCCCGTACACGCTCATGCCGTTGATGCCGCCGGTCATGCCCATGCAGCCCAGCCCTTCGACGGATACTTCCAGGCCCTGGCTGCCCAGGGCTACTTTTTTGATGGTGCTCATAGGAGGTTTCTCAGGTACGTAATGGTGACTTTTTACCCTCCAAAGGTCCGGCGGCCGTCCACCGCAACGGCTATACAAACCCACGCTTCTGCAACACAAAACGCGGCAGCCCGGAGAAGCGGGGGAGGCCCTACTGCCATCCCCGCACACCGTGGCCGCCGAAGACGGCGCGGTTGACGGCGGGCGTGAAGATGCCGTCGGGGAAGGCCGGGGTGAGGGCGCTACTCTCGTCGAGGGTGCGGAGCTGCTCGGGGGAGAGGCGCAGGTCGAGGGCGGCCAGGCTGTCGTGGAGCTGCGCCACCCGGCTGGCCCCCACGATGGTCGCGCTGACGCCGGGCCGGGCCGCCACCCAGGCCAGGGCTACCTGCGGCAGGGGCCGGTCGAGCTGCGCGGCCACGGTGCGCAGCGTGTCGAGCACACGCCAGTTGTGGTCGGTGAACTTTTGGTTGCCGAACGGATTAGGGCCGCTGAGCCGGCCCTCGCCGGTGGCGCCGGTGCCCTCGCGCTGGTACTTGCCGGCCAGAAAGCCGGCTGCCAGGGGGCTCCACGGCGTGATGCCGAGTCCGCACTCGCGGGCGGCGGGCACAAATTCCCGCTCGATGCTGCGCTCCACCAGCGAGTATTCCAGCTGCATGGCCACGGGGCCGGGCACGCCGTGGGCGGCGGCCAGCGTGGCGGCCTTGGCGGCGTACCAGGCGGGCATGTCGGAAAAGCCGAAGTAGCGGATCTTGCCGGCCCGCACCAGGTCGCCGAGGGTTTGCAGCACCTCTTCCACCGGCGTCACCATGTCCCAGACGTGCAGCCAGTACAGGTCCACGTAGTCGGTGCGAAGGCGGCACAGGGAGCCTTCCAGGGCCCGGTAGATGTTTTTGCGGCCGTTACCGCCGGCGTGGGGGTTGCCGGGCTGGGCGTTGAAGCCAAACTTGGTGGCCAGCACCAGCTGGTCGCGCAGGCTTCGGTCGGCGACGTAGCCGCCCAGCAGCTCCTCGCTGCGCCCGCCGGCGTACACGTCGGCGGTGTCGAGAAAATTGCCGCCGGCCTCGACGTAGGCGGTGAAGATGTCCTGCGACACGTCGTCGGGGGAGCCCCAGCGCGGGGTGCCGAAGGTCATGGTGCCCAGGGCCAGCGGGCTGACGACGAGGCCGGAGCGGCCCAGGGTGCGAAAATCGGTAAGGCTCATAGGGAACGGGGGTTGGCTTCAGTGGTAGAACAGCGGGAGGCCACAAAGGTCTGCCCACCCCGGCCACCGGGGCTATACAAACCGCGGCTTGTGCTACACGAAACGCTCCCCGCCGCCCGGGGGCCGAAGAATGAGCTCGGCGGCGTATTTTCGGGCGGCCGGCCACGGCGGCGCACTCTTTTGGATTCTCTATGATAGTCAACACCAACTCGGGGCCGCAACCGGCCAGCGCACGGCCGCTCGGGCAACACCACGGGCGCTTTTTCGCCGGCCTCGGGCTGGCCTTGCTGCTGCTGGGGCTGCCGGGGGCGAGGCCCGCGCCGCGCATTTTGGAGCGCAACTACCAGCCGGACTTCGCCGCCTACGACCTGCAAGGCTCGTTTCTGCTGCTCGACGCCGCCACCGGGCAGTACACGGCCTACAACCTGGCCCGCTGCCGGCAGGGGTTTCTGCCCGCCTCCACGTTCAAGATTCCCAACACGCTCATCGGCCTCGAAACCGGCGCCATCCGGGACACCACCGACGTGTGCCGCTGGGACGGCGTGCCGCGCCGCTTTCCGCAGTGGAACGAAGACATGACCATGGCCCGGGCCCTGCGCGTGTCATGCGTGCCATGCTACCAGCAGCTGGCCCGGCGCGTGGGCGCCGCCGGCTACCGGCAGTGGCTGCCGAGGCTACGGTTTGGACGCATGGCCGTGACGCCCGCCACCGTCGACACGTTCTGGCTGGCCGGCTCCTCGCGCATCACCCAGTTCGAGCAAATCGACTTTCTGCGGCGGCTGCAGCGCGGGCAGCTGCCCGTGGCGCGCCGCAGCCTCGACATCACCCGGGCCCTGCTGGTGCTAAGCCGCGGGCCGGGCTGGACGCTGCGCGGCAAAACCGGCTGGACCATGCAGGCCGGCCACGACAATGGCTGGTTCGTGGGCTGGGTAGAGCAGCAGGATAAGGTGTATTTCTTCGCCCTGAACGCCGAGCCCACGGGTGGCGCGGCCACGGACCGGTTCGTGCAGGGCCGCCGCGCTGTGGCCGAGCAGATCCTGCGGCGGGAGTTTCACCTGCTGCCCGCTGCGGCCCGGTAGGGCCCACCGGCCCGGGCCTTCCGCATTCCTGCTCGCTTCCCTGGGCAACCGCTGCTGACTCCGTGTCGGGCTGTTACAGAAATGCGTGGCGCAGGGAAAATGGTAACGGGGCGCGGGTTACAAAACTGTGCGTTGCAGCAAAAGAATGTAACCTGCGCTTCGTGGGCTCCGCCTGATGCCGCGCGGGCCCGTCTGGCTCTCGTTTTCGCTAGCCTTGCGGCCCGGCCGCTGGCTCGTCCTCGGGTGGGGCGGCCGGGGCTGTTGTCGGCTCGTCAGTGGAGGCAACTGTTGGGGAGAAGCGGTCCTTGAAGCGGGCGTACAGCGCATTCATGCCCAGCAGCAGCAGTCCCATCAGGATGAAGACGATGGCGCGGGTGATGGTGCCGCGCTGGCTCAGGTCGAAGAACACCAGCCGCACCAGGCAGATGGCTACGCCCGCCAGCGAGGCGTAGCGGAAGTCCTGGCGGCGCAGCAGCAGGCTGCTCACGAACAGGGCAATAACTTCCAGCATCAGTAGCACCGTGAGCACCGAGCGGTCGAAGGACTGCACCAGCAGCAGCGTGAGGGCCCCAAAAGCCGGGTAGAGCAGCGCCGCCACCAGCTGCCGGGGCGTGAGGCGGCCCAGCGCGGCCAGCCAGCCCAGGCCCGGCGGCCAGTACAGCGGCCCGGCCGGGGCCGGCGTGGCGAGGGCCACGGCAGCGTAGACAAACTGCAGCGCCACGGCGGCGGCCGAGGTCAGCCATGGTATACTCAGCAACTGGCCGGGGGCCAGCCACGTGAGGGCCACGTAGCTGATCCAGAGCGGGGCCAGCCAGAAAAACAGCACCCCGTAGAGCTGCACCCGGCGTAGGCGAGCGGGCAGCCGGTGGCCACCCCGCGTCAGGGCGAAAGCCAGGGCCAGCCAGCCCAGCGCCAGCCAGGGTAGCTGCACTTCCCAGCCCAGCGTGGCGGCGGCCAGCAGCAGGGTCAGCTCGGGCAGAAATGGGTGCAGCAGCTGCCAGGAGCGGTAAAGCGGCGCCGTAGCGGGCGGCTGCCGCCAAGCCAGACCGGCCAGAGTCAGCAGCAGAGCCGCGGCCGTGAGACGGCGGGCCGGCACGTGCCAGAGCTGGGCGGTGCCGGGCACTAGCACGCCCAGGTGCCAGAGCAGCGCAGTACCGAGCAGCGCGTAGCTGAGGTGCAGTAGAAACCGGTCGGGGCGGCCCTGGCGGGCTAGGCTTTCGGCGTCGGGCCACCGGCGGCGCGCCCACTGCGCGGTGAGGGCCGCGGCGGCGGCCAGTGCCGTCCAGCTCAGCACGGGCAAGGCCGGAGAGTGCGGGGCCAAGGCCAGCCAGGACGTTAGGGCCAGATGCAGGCCCATCAGGTACAGCCACGGCCAGCGCACGTGCCGGCTCTGCCCCGCCCACCAGGAGTACGCCAGCCCCACCGCTGGCAGCAGCACCAGCGGCAGCAGTTCGGCCAGCGCCCGGCCGGCGCTGACGGTCGGATAATGGGCTAACGCATGCTGCCACTGCAGGATGTGGTAGCCCACGCTGGCCAGCAGCACGCCCACCCACAAGCCCGGCACCCGCACGTAGCGGCGCAAAATCAACAAGCCGGCGCCGAGGCCCACGGCCGCCCAGGTAGCCCAGGTGTGCTCGTATACCTGCCTACCCGCCGCCAGCAGCAGCAGACCCGGCACCACGCCCAGCAGCCGCAGCCGGTAGGCGGGATTGTAGGCGAAAGGCAGCGCGTCATAGGGCGGGGCCTCGAGGCGCGTCAGCAGCGCCTGCGCGGCGGCCGTAACCAGGGCCGCCACGGTCAGCAGCAGGGCGCGCCGCTCGGCACTAACAGCCCCGGCGTACACCAGCAGCGGCAGCCCGACGGCCAGCAGCAGCGCGGCGTAGAGCAGCACCCGGTAGGTCCACCACTCGCGGCGGGCGGCCAGCAACAGCAGCATGGCCAGCAGCTCGAGGTAGAGCAGCGTATCGGTCAGGGGCCAGCTCAGCCCGGCTTCGTGCAGACCCAGCACCGCTACGGTTAGCAGCAGCTGCCCGGCCAGCAGGTGCAGCACGCGGAACCACTCCGCGCCGCCGCGCAGCCACCAGGCCAGCCCGAACAGCAGGCCCGCCGCCGCCGCAGTGCCGCCCAGCAGGCCCGCCACCGGTGGCGAGGCCACGCCGAACAGCTCTCGCAGCAGCAGCCCGGCCGCGCCCAGGTACAGCAAGCCCGCCAGGCCACCCACGCCGGCGTGCAGGCGGCGGTCGGGGGATTGGGGTACCTGGGCGCTAAGCCACAGCTGCCGCGCCAGCTGCCGGAAAAACACCGCGCTACCCCCGCCCGCCAGCAGCAGCAAGGCCGCGTTGCGGTGCAGCGCCGAGGCGGGCAGGTGCAGCCAGTCGAACCCGCTGAGCAGCAGCAGGACTAGGCCAGTGAGCAGCGCCCCGACGGCCAGCAGCCGGAAGGCCGGCACTTCCGCCGCCCGGCCCAGCAGCGCGGTCAGCAGCAGGCTCTCGAGGTAGAGCAGCGCCACCGTAGCGGGCCACACCAGCCCCAGCTCGTGCAAGCCCAGGATGGCCACGGCCAGCAGCACCTGCCCGGCGGCCAGGTGCAGGGTGCGAAACCACGCCGGCTCCCCGCGCAGCCACCAGGCCAACCCAAAGACGACGCCCGCCCCGGCCGCCGCCCCGCCAATCAGAGCCCCGGCGGGCGGGTTGGACGGGCCAAACAAGGATTGCAGCAGCAGCGCCGCCACGCCCAGGTAGAGCGCGCCCACTAGTCCGCCCAGGCCCTGGAGCAGGGCCCGGCTGGTGCCCGCGTCGGGGGCTTCGGCCGTCAGCACAGGCTGGGACCAGGTAAAGCGGAAGTAGCCCGCGCCGAGGCTGGCGGCCAGAAAAACCAGCAGCGCGTTGCGGTGCAGCTCCGCCGGCGCGTAGCTGGTAAGCTGTGAAATTACCATTGTCAGCAGCCCCAGGCCCGCCAGCAGGGCGCCCACCGAGGCCACCTGAAACACCATCGTTTCCCGCTCCCGGGCCATGATGAAGGCAATCAGCAACGACTCCAGCAGCATGAACAAGGCTACGAAGGAGCCCGTGGCGTGCCAGCCCAGGAGCGAAAACGCCGTGGCTAGGCCCAGGATCAGGGAAATGATGGTGTCGGTCTGGAACAGCCACCGGATGCCCAGCCGCCGCGCTTGTCGGGCCACGAAAAACGTGAGCCCCGCGCCCAAACCCAGCGGAATGGTTTTCCACGGCGAGCCGGTACTGTACTGGTAGAGGTTGAAGCCCAGCGTGGTCCAGTTGAGCACGTGGGCCGCGAAGAGCAGGGCATCGAACTGCTGGTGGGCGTACACGCGGCGGTACTGCACCACGGCGGCGGCCACGCCCACCAGGACAACCAGGCTCATGGCTGCCAGCCGCGCCCCGCCCGGCAGCGCCGCGGCCAGGTGGTAATGCCAGTACTGGTGGAAGACGAAAAAGCTGACGATGCTCAGCAGCAGCTGGTATTTCCACTGCTGCCGGTAGGTAATGGCGATGCAGAACGCCGTGACGCCCGCCGCCGTGCCCAGGGTCAGCAGATCGGGCGGAATGACGGCCAGTGCCACCAGGCTCAGCACCCCGTGCAGCGTCGCCACCGACTCTCGGCTGCTGCTCCAGGCCAGCCAGAGGTTGGCAGCCACGCCGGTCAGCAGCAGCAAATAGCTCAGCGGCGGACCGGCCCATTGCAGCCCCGGCACGCTCACGGCGCCCACGCAGGCAAACAGGAAAATGGCCGCCGCGCTGCTTTGAATCCAGACGTGCAGGCGGGCGGCGAAAGGCTTGGTGCGCAGGTAGTAGTTCAGGCCCAGCAGCAGCGCCGCGAAGGCCGTAATCAGGCCGAAGCGGAAGGGCGGGGCCAGCCGCAAGGCGGTGTACACGCCCAGAAAGCCCACGCCCGTCACCAGCACTACGGCCCCCAGAATCCCGGTCCAGTTGTCGAGCAGCAGCTGCTCGGTCCGTTCCCACCACGTCGGCCCCACCGGCTCGGCCGGTACCGGCGGCGCCACGGGGCGGGGCGGCGGTGGGGGTGGCGTAAACGCGGGCGCCGGCTGCGGCCGGGGCGCAGCCGGCGCTACGGGTGGCGCCGAGGTGAGTGGCACGGGGGCAGCAACCGGTGGCGCCAGCGCCGGAGTGGGCACTACCGGCAGAGTGGGAGGCGCAACCGGAGTCGGAACGGGCGGCAGTACCGGCCGGGCCGTCACGGGCGGAACCGGGGCAGCGGGGGATAACGGGGCCGGGACCAGTGGCGGCACGACTGGCGCAACAGCGGCCGGCGGGGCCGGTACGACCGTTACCGTCGGCGCGGTGGGGGCCGTGGTCAGCGGCGCGGCGTAAGGCGGCGGGGGCGCTACGGGTGGGGCCGGGCGCAGCTGCTTCACCTCCCGCTGCAGCTGCTCCACTAAGGTAATCAGCTGCGCGTGCTCCTGTTCGCGCTGTTGCTGCCGCTTCTCCAGGGCCGCCACCCGGTCCTTGACGCTTTGATAGAGCAAGCCGAAAATCAGCACGGCCAGCAGAAATAGCCCAAAAGTCATAGGTCGGGGTATGAGGATAACGCAGCCGCTGGTCGGAGGCCGCAGCGTAGTGCGCCCTGCCCGGCCGGTATTTAGCAGCTTAAACTAAGTAATTTATTCCGCCGGGCCCGGCCGCGCCGCTTGGTGCCAGCTCCCCCAGGCGGTACCGGCCACTGGGCAGGCTGCTTAGAGTGTGGGGACCGTACTCCAAAAGAACGTCATTCCGAGCGAAGTCGAGGAATCTCGCGTGCTGACGTCAGAGTGGTAATCTATCCCAGTGCCACGAAGCGGTAGAGCTGCTTCGACGGGTGGACGCCAGATGGAGCATGACCGTTTTATTCCCAACAACGTCCGTCCGCGAGATTCCTCGGCAAGCTCGGAATGACATTCTTAGTAGGGATACTCTCCACCCATGCTGGCGCAACTCTTCACAGTTACTCTTAAACCAAGAAGGGCCGCCCCAGGCAGGAGCGGCCCTTTGGGCAGTATCGAAGGCTATTCTTTTACAATCTGCCGGCTGACGCGGGAGCCGTCGATGTCGAGGACCAGCACGTACTGGCCGGGGCGCAGCATGCCGGTTTCGGCGGCGCTCAGGTGGTAGTCGTAGCGGCCGGCGGCCTGGGTTTGCCGGGTCAGGGTTTTGAGGCGTCGGCCCGCCGGGTCATACACGGCCAGCTCCACCTTCATTGGGCGGGGCAGGGTGTATTCCACCGTCAGGAATTCGCCGGCCGGGTTAGGATACACTTCAATCTTGTACTCGCGCTGGGCGCTGGCAATCTGCACGCCCGTCACGGTGTTGTTGACCGTCCATTCCACCACGTAGGCGTGCTGGGTCAGGTGCGTCGCGCTGCGGGTCAGGGCCGTGGTGTCAACGACTTCAACCTGAATGACGTTGGTGCCGGCCGTCAGGGCGCTGAGCGGCACGTTGATGGCGGCGGCGTTGCGGCGGATAACCGTGCCGTTGCGCTTCCAGGTTACCTTCAGCGTGTTGGGGCTGGGCTGCACCAGGGTCAGGGAAAAGGGCAGGGCCTGGGTGGGCGCGTTTATCGTGGCCGCCGTCGGCTGGCGGGCCGCAATGGGGGGCAGCAGGGTGTGAATCCGCTCCACGAAAGCCTCGCGGCACACGCTGCAAAACGGCGAGCCGAGCAGCTGCATCTTGCAGTTGTTGTGCGGCCGGTACCAAGTGGCGCCCCCCGGATACGGGTAAATGCCGATGCCGTTGGTGTTCATCCAGCGCTGCCACTTCACCGTGGCCGGGTTGGTTTGCTGGGTCATGTTGGCCGCTTCCCGGGCGTATTGGGTGCCGGCCCAGTACTCGTCGGCGAGGCTGGAGAAGGAGTGCCCGATTTCGTGAATCCCGATTTCGCCGGCGCTGGGGTGGGTCGACGACGTGGCGTACTGCCCGCCCGAGCCGCCGTAGAAGGCCGAGTTGACGATGATAAAGCCCTGGTCGTAGCTCGGCAGGCTGCCGGCCAGCACCCCGGCCACGTTGCCCAGGCGCGTAGGCACCAGTAGCCGGTGGATACCGCTGACGTCGAAGGACGAGCCGAAGTAGTTGTTGACGGCCAGCGCGGGCTGGGTGCCACAGTCGCTAAGCCCGCCCGCGTGCGTGGCGCCCGACTGCGCCGAGGGTACGCGCACGGCGTAGGCGTTGAAATACTGGCGGTATTCGGTGAAGGGCGACTGGGCGAACATGTCGGTCAGCACCTTATTGACGTCGGTGATGAACTTGGTCATCTCACTGGCCTGGTAGCCGTCGGCCAAAAACACGAGGTTGATCTGCCGGCGCATCGGGCCGTTGTTCATCAGCGTATCGACCGGGAACTGCTGGGCGCGGGCAGCCGGCAGCAGTAGCAGCAGCGCGGCCCAGCAAAGGAGTAGGGCTTTTTTCATCAAGTCAGGGTTTGGTGGGTAAGACAAAGTCAAGCGTCGCGGCGGGCTGCCGGTTCAGCATTTCGGTGACGCGCACGGTAGCGGCCTGGGGCGGCCGGGCCAGGCGCACGAAAAACTCGGCTTCGGGCAGGCGCACAAACTTGCGGGCCAGTGTCCCGCCCTCCACCGGGTATTCCACTTCGCGCAGCAGTGGGTGTTCCACGGTGGCAGAGCTCAGCACCCGCTGCTGCGCGTCGAGCTGGTCCACTATCAGGTAGTTGGCCCCGAAGCTCGGCTCCAGCGGGGGCTTGAGCGTGCCGGCCACGGTTTTCGCGTCCAGCAGCTGCACCCGCAGCGGGCCGGCGTCGCTGGCCTGAGCCTTGAAGGTGAGAAATACCAGCAGCGGCTGCCCGGCGCTGGCGGCTGGCGGCGTTGCCGGCTCCGTCGGCGGTTTTTGGTAGGTGTAGGCCGGCCGGTGGCAGGCCAGCGCCACGATCAGCAGGCCGCAGCAGGATGAGCGGAGAAGGAAACCCATAGCTTCAGGATAGGCGGGTGGCGGGCTGGCAAAGATGGGGATATTTCGGCCCCAGACTCGGCCGCGTCGGTTGCCTGGGGCGGACTCTGCCGGGCCGAGTGACGACTTTATCGTAAGTTTCCTGTAAAGTCATGGCATAATATATGGAAATCATATGGGGTTACCAATACACTGATTCTTACCCGGATGCGCGGGAGCCGCAGGGAGCCGTTACCCTGCCCGGGGCACTGGCAGCCTTTGTGGCCTTTCCCTGGGCGGCGCAGCTGCTTGTTCTGGCCGACCGTCGGCAAAAGCAGCTTACCAGCACCTTGCCGGGCGTCTGGTTTCGACGCGGCCCCGAAACCATGACGCTCAGCACCCCCGATGTCCAGTGGTTTCAGTTGCACTACCAGGCCGCCAACCGGCAGTGCTACGCCACCCTCTCCCTCAACTGGAACGATCAAGCCCCGCACCCGGAAGAGGCAATCCAGCAGTTTTTCGAGGGCTCAATGGCCGAGTGGGACAGCTGGGAGCAGGAGCTACTCGCGGCTGAGCCGCGCCCGGCAGTGCAGCGCTACATTTCGCGCAGCAGTTCCCCGTGGCGGGCCCTCGTTGCCCCGGCGGCGGCGCTGGCGGGGCTCGGCCTACTGGCCGCCA
>Ga0247729_10000270_pt1 | contig 22854 bp, 20 predicted proteins | sample UWRJL133311R2_FD_180958 | JGI IMG/M metagenome (GOLD analysis project Ga0247729, IMG submission 180958) | Plant litter microbial communities from Arlington Agricultural Research Station in Wisconsin, United States - UWRJ-L133-311R-2 | ecosystem: Environmental > Terrestrial > Plant litter >... | reverse complement strand
CATCGCGATGATGGCTGCGTTCGATAGCGATCGAGATGTCGCGCTGCGATCGACGCGCTACTGATGATGTGTTGCTGAATCAATGTCTTCGATGTCATGGCAAAACAACTTCGTTGAAGTGTAGTTCGCTGTTGTTTGCATCGTGCATTGTTTTTCGCGCATCACATTTTACAACTTTAAGAATAATATTTTTCTTATCACTCGTTGACCGCGCGCGTGGTCTGGGTAATAAATACCGCCACGAGGCGAAGCTGTCTCGTGTGCATGGCCAGCTCTTTCAGCTCTTTCATGACATGGGGGCGCCTTATGCCGCTCGCACTCAGCTATCCCGGCGTCTACATCGAAGAGATACCAAGCGGTGTTCGCACCATCACCGGCGTCGCGACCTCGATCGCAGCGTTCATCGGGCGCACGGTGACGGGACCGGTCAACGATCCTGTCACGATCAGCAGCTTCGCCGATTTCGAACGCCGCTTTGGCGGACTCGATGTGTCATATCCATTGTCCTATGCGGTGCAGCAGTTCTATCAAAACGGCGGCGGGCGCGCGATAGTGGTGCGGCTCTACAAGGCGGACGGCGGCAACGCTGCCAACGCCACCATCAAGATCGCCGGCACGGACGCGTCCAAGCCGTTGCTGCTGACGGCGCTGTCGCCGGGCACGGCAGGCAACGCGTTGCGCGCGCGCGTTGATTACAATGTATCCGCCGATGTTGCGACGAAATACGGTCTGGTCAAGGAAGACCTGTTCAATCTGACGGTGCGCCAGACGCCGAGCGGTCCCGAAGAAAAGCTGCTCAACCTGAGTCTCAAGGAAAGTCCGCGACGCGTCGATCGCGTGCTGGCCACCGATTCCGGCTTTGTCAGCATCGCCGATTTCAGCACGGCCGGCTTTCCGAAGGCGCATGGCGATCCCGATCCCGGCAACACGCTGTGGAACGACGACAAGGCCTCGACCAAGGTGGTCGATGCAGCGTTCGATAGCGCCGCATTGGACGAGGCCGCCTTCAAGGGCGAACTGGCGCAGAAGAGCGGACTGTATGCGCTGGAGAAGACCGACCTCTTTAACCTGCTGTGCATTCCGCCGGACGAGCGCGACGGCGACGTGCCGGTGCCGGTGTATCAGGCTGCGCTGAATTATTGCGTGAAGCGCCGCGCCATGCTGGTGGTCGACGCGCCGACCGGCTGGAAGGACGCCAACGACGTCTTTGCCAACAGTGGCCAGAAGATCACCGATCTCGGCCTGAATGGCACCAATGCGCGCAATGCGGCGTTGTTCTATCCCCGCATCGTGGCGCAGGATCCGTTGCGCGGATCGCAGACCGATGTGTTCGTGCCGTGCGGCGCCGTTGCCGGCGTGATGGCGCGCACCGACGGCCAGCGCGGCGTCTGGAAGGCGCCGGCCGGCATCGACGCCGCGGTCAACGGCATCGTCGGCCTGGAGACGCCGCTGACCGACGACGAGAACGGCCTGCTCAATCCGCTCGGCGTTAATTGCCTGCGTACGTTTCCGATCATCGGCCCGGTGGTGTGGGGCTCGCGCACGATGCGCGGCGCCGACCTGTTGGCCGATGACTACAAATACATCCCGGTGCGGCGGCTGGCGCTGTTCATCGAGGAGAGCCTGTATCGCGGCACGCAATGGGCGGTGTTCGAACCCAACGACGAACCGCTGTGGGCGCAGATCCGGCTCAACATCGGCGCCTTCATGCACGACCTGTTCCGGCGCGGCGCGTTCCAGGGGCAGACGCCGGCGGCGGCCTATTTCGTCAAGTGCGACAAGGACACCACGATCCAGAACGATATCAATCTCGGCATCGTCAACATCATTGTCGGCTTTGCGCCGCTGAAGCCGGCGGAGTTCGTCGTGGTGCAGATCCAGCAGATGGCCGGCCAGGTGGTGGCCTAGAAGCGGCGGGTCCGGCGTGCGGGCCCATCACAGGCGCGGTTCTCTTCGTGCGAGGCGCTGCTGGCGGGCGGTGCTTGAAGGAGTGGGAATATGGCCGAGTTCACCGTCAATGCGCAGCGCTTCGATCCCTACAAGAATTTCAAGTTTCGCGTGAAGTGGGACGGCCGCTATGTGGCCGGGATCAGCAAGGTCGGCGCGCTGAAGCGCTCCACCGAAGTCGTCGAACACCGCGAAGGCGGCGATCCCTCGAGCAGCCGCAAGTCGCCGGGCCGCACCAAGTATGAAGCCATCACACTGGAGCGCGGCGTCACCCACGATCCCGACTTCGAGGCGTGGGCGAGCAATGTGTGGCGGCTCGGCCCGGGCCTCGGCTCCGAAGTGTCGCTGAAGAATTTTCGCAAGGATATTTTGATCGAGATCTACAACGAGGCCGGCCAGGTCGCGCTGACCTACAAGGTGTATCGCTGCTGGGTGTCGGAGTATCAGGCGATGCCCGATCTCGACGCCAATGCCAACGCGGTGGCGATCCAGCATATCAAGCTGGAGAACGAGGGCTGGGAGCGCGACGTCGCCGTGCCGGAGCCGACCGAGCCAAGCTTCGCGGCGGCCGGGTAGCCGGCGATGGCAATGCGGCCGCCCAGCGCGTCCGATCTGCTGCGGGTCTGGGACGGCGCCGCGGGGCAGGGCCCGGTCGGTCGCGGCCTCGCGCTGCTCGCGGCGGCCTGTCCCGATCTGTCCCGCGACGAACTCGCCGATCTCAGCATAGGGCAGCGCGACGGGCGATTGCTGGCATTGCGCGAGGCGATGTTCGGGCCGGATATGGTCGGCGTGGCGAGCTGCCCGTCCTGCGGCGAGGTGATCGAGACCTGCGTCACGACTACCGCGTTGCGCGTGGAAACGCCGCTTGCGCCATCGCTTGAACTCGAACGCGCCGGCTACCGGCTGCGACTGCGCCCGCTTACCAGCCGCGATCTCGCCGCGGTAGAAGCAGCCGAGCCGCCGCTGCGCCGGCAGGCGCTGTTCGACCGTTGCGTCGTGATGGCGACCCGAGGTCAAGAGTCCGTTGCCGCCGTCAGCCTGCCGGCGGAGATTGCCGAGGCCGCGATCGGCGAACTGGCGAAGGCCGATGCGCAGGCGGATATCCAGCTCGCCATCGCCTGTCCCCGCTGCGGCCAGCGCTGGCGCGCGCCATTCGACATTGTCGCGTTCCTGTGGGCGGAGCTGGAGGCTTGGGCCGGCCGCCTGCTGCGCGAGGTTCATGTGCTGGCCTCGGCCTATGGCTGGAGCGAGCGTGAAATCCTGTCCCTCAGCCCGGCGCGCCGGCAGCGTTATCTGGGGATGGTGCAGTCATGGCCGATTTCCTGAGCCACCTCGCCCAGCGCCTGGACGCTTCGACCGTCGGTGTGCAGCCGCGGTTGCCGGCAATGTTCGAAGCCGCATCGGACGATACATTGCCGGCCGATCGCATCGGGCACACCGAGCCGGCGACGGGTATTGTCGAAGACGCGCCAGGAGATCTATTCGAGGCCGATACCCGGGATGTCGAGCCGCGCCAGCGCCGACGGCGCGATGCACGCGCGAGCCCGCAGCGACCAATGCATCAAGCAGTGCCGCCCGATGCGCCATTCTCGGATGCCGAAACCGCGGTGGAAAGCGTTCATCGCGAGGCGGTCGATGAGATGGTCGATGACAGGGCACCCCCGAGCGCAGTACTGCGGCCACGCATGTCGGAGCGGCCGGAAGTGACGCCGGACGTCGAGCCGGCGTCGGCTGCGCCGCTTCGTCCGTCAACCGGCGCGGCCCGGAAGCCATGGCCGGTTCGACCGGTCGAGCCGGAACAGCCCCTGCCTCGCGCGGCATCCGGAACGCGGCCGGACATCGACAACGCTGCGACGCTGCCGGGCCCGGGTGCCGCCGCTCCGCTTCCTGCGGTTGCAGTCGTCGTGCCTGCATCGGCCAGAATGTCCGATTCGGAAGATGCACCTGCGTTCAACGCTGCAACATCGCTGCGTCCGCGTGCCGAGCCGCCTTCACCGCGCTCCGCCACGCCCCACATCGATCTCCCGGCAAGAACGCCGGCGCCCGAGCCCATCATCCACGTCACCATCGGGCGCATCGAGATTCGCGCGAATACAGCGGCGGCACCCGTCGTCCGAAAATCCACCAATGCATCGCCGGTGATGGCGCTAGAAGAATACCTGCGCAGCCGCACGGAAGGGGGGCGCCGGTGAGCAATCCGCTGGCTATCGCTGCCGTGACCACGACGCTGCAGGCGATCCTGCAGCAGGGCGTGACGGCGGAGGCCGACCTGGTCGACACCATGGTCACCATTCTGCCGCTGGACAAGGCGCGCAACGGCATCAGCAAGAACCAGCTCAACCTGTTTCTGTACCAGGTCGCTCGCAACGCGGCGTGGAGCAACGCCGACATGCCGCGCCAGGTGAAACCCGGCGAGACCGGCTTTCCGCCGCTGGCGCTGAACCTGTATTACCTGCTCACCGCGTTCGGGCAGAACGACGACGCCGCAAAGCCGTTCGGCCATGCGCTGCTCGGCAAGGCCATGAGTCTGCTGCATGATCGCCCGGTGCTCAGCGCCGACGACATCCGCGCCGCGGTGTCGGTGCCGCTGCCGGACAGCGATCTAGACCGCCAGTTGGAGCGGATCCGCATCACGCTGCATCCGATTTCGCTCGATGAGTTGTCGAAACTGTGGACCGGCTTCGGCTCGCAATTCCGGCTGTCGGCGGCCTACGAGATCGACGTGGCGCTGATCGAAAGCACGCGTGCCGCCCGCGCGCCGCTGCCGGTGCTGGCGCGCGGTGTCGCCGACAGCGGCGTCGCCGCGCAGGCCGATACGCTTCCGCCGCTGCCCGCGCTCGATGCGATCGTCCCGCCCAACAGCCAGCAGAGCGCGCGACTCAACGACATCGTCACCCTGACCGGCATCAATCTCGGCGGCACTGCTGTCGCGGTCCAGTTCCAGCATGCGCTGTGGACCGCGCCGCTCGAACTAGCGCCGCTGCCCGGCGGCACCGATAGCGCGATCCAGGTCACGATCCCCAACGCACCGGCGGACTGGCCGGCCGGGTTCTACCAGGTCGCCGGGCTGGTCACGCGCTTCGGCGAGACCGTGCGCCGCTCCACCAACCAGCTGGTGCTGGCGCTGGCGCCGGCTATCACCATCGCGCCGACCTCGCCGCCCGCGGGGGCGGTCACCTTCACCGTTACGGCGTCGCCGGAAATCTGGCCCGAACAGCGCGCCATGCTGCTGCTCGGCGATCGCGAGATCGGCGCCGCGCCGCATCCGGCGAAAACAGACACGCTCACCTTCGACGTCGACGACATCGTGACCGGCGACTATTTCGTCCGCTTGCGCGTCGACGGCGTCGACAGCCTGCTGGTCGATCGCTCGGTGAAGCCGCCGGTGTTCGACGCCACCCAGAAGGTCGCCGTGCAATGAGCAACGCCAGCACATGGGACGACGAAAACACCCGCTATCTGTCGGCGGCGGTGGCGCGGATCCGCATGCTGCTGGAAGTGCGCGGCGCCACGCCGCCCCCACCGGCCACGGCTGCTGATCCGGCGCGGCCCTGGCTACAGAGGCTGCGGCGCAATGCGCAGGGCGGGCCGACCAGCGAACCGCAGGTGCTGCGGCTCGGCAGCGCCGTCGGCGACGATACCTCACCAGATGCTTCGTCGAGCGATGCCAAGCCGGAAGAGGCCGCCCCGCCGGCGCTGCTGACGCTAACGCGAAGGCTTGGCCTGACGCGCTTCGAACAGGACGTGCTGCTGCTATGCGTCGCGGCGGAGCTCGATTCGTCCGTGGCGGCGTTGTGCGCACGGGCGCAAGGCGACACCGCGCGGCCGCATCCGACCTTCGCGCTGGCGCTGAGCCTGTTTCCCGATCCGGCCTGGGATGCGCTGTCGCCGGAGCGGCCGCTGCGGCACTGGCGATTGATCGAGATCAACCAGCCGGGTGGACAATCGCTGACCGGCAGTGCGCTGCGCGCCGACGAATGGGTGGTGAACTATCTCAAGGGTCTGGTCTATCTCGACGACCGGCTGACGCCGCTGGTCGCACCGCTGCCGTTTATGGCGGGCGCCGAGGCGCCGGAGTCGCAGCGCGCCCACGTGGTGACGATTCTTGCCGCCCTCAAGCAGATGCCGGCGGAGGAGCATGCGCCGGTGATCCAGCTGGTCGGCGCCGACGCCGCCAGCAAGTATCTGGTCGCAGGCCTGGTCTGCGATGCGGTCGGCGGGCGCGCCTACCGACTCTCCGCGAACCTGCTGCCGGCCGCGGCCGCGGATCTCGAAAGTTTCGCGCGGCTATGGCAGCGGGCCAGCCTGCTGATGCCGGTGGTGCTTTATGTCGATGCCGAAGCGGGAGCCGGCGAGGTTGGCGACGGCGGATCGGCCACGGCCGTCAATCGGCTGCTGGCGCGGCTCGATGCCATGGTGTTCCTCGATACGCGCGAGCCATGGCCCGGCCTGCCGCGGCATCCGGTTACGGTGGAGGTCGCCAAGCCTACGCCGGCAGAACAGAGGGCGGCGTGGGAAGCCGCGCTCGGCGCGGGAGCCGGCGATGCGCCGGCGGCGCTGGCCGGACAGTTCAATCTCAACCTCGACAGCATCGACAACATCGCGCGGCGCTCGCAGACGGCCGCGCAAGGCGGGACGCCGGAGATCGGCGGGCTGTGGGATGCCTGCCTGAAGCAGACCCGACCGCGTTTCGATGCGATGGCACAGCGCGTCGAGCCGAAGGCCGGCTGGGACGATATCGTCGTCGCGCCGGCCGATGAAGCGCTGCTGCGCCAGATCGCCGACCAGGTCGGGCAGCGCAACAAGGTGTACCAGGAATGGGGGTTCGACCGGAAGATGAGCCGCGGCCTCGGAATCACCGCGTTGTTTTCCGGCGAGAGCGGCACCGGCAAGACCATGGCCGCGGAAGTGCTCGCCAATCATCTGCGGCTCGGCCTCTATCGCGTCGACCTGTCGGCGACGGTGAGCAAATATATCGGCCAGACCGAAAAGAATCTGCGCCGGCTGTTCGACGCCGCGGAGGATGGCGGCGCCATCCTGTTCTTCGACGAGGCCGATGCATTGTTCGGCAAGCGCAGCGAGGTTCGCGACAGCCACGACCGCTACGCCAATATCGAGGTCAACTATCTGCTGCAGCGGATGGAATCCTATAGCGGGCTGGCCATCCTCGCCACCAACATGAAATCGGCGCTGGACCCAGCCTTCCTGCGCCGGCTGCGCTTTGTCATCAACTTCCAGTTTCCCGGCGTGCCGGAGCGCAAGGCGATGTGGCAGAAGGCCTTCCCGCCGCAGACGCCGGTCTCCGAACTCGATTACGACCGGCTGGCACGGCTCAATCTCACCGGCGGTCATATCGCCGTGGTGGCGCTCAATGCGGCCTTCGTAGCAGCGCGCTCGAACGGCGCCGTCACCATGCCGGTGGTGCTCGACGCCGCGCGCGCCGAATTCCGCAAGCTGGAGCGGCCGATTCACGAGCCGGATTTTCGCTGGCCGGCGGGCACGGTGAGGGCGATATGAAAATCGAAGTGCACATCGAGCGTCTCATTCTCGACGGGTTGCCGGTGACCGTGGCCGAGAGCGGGCCGTTGCATGCGGCGGTCAGCGCCGAACTCGCCCGCAGGCTCGCGGTGGGCGGCCTCGCGGATCAGCTTCGCGGCGGCGGCGCCATGCCGGGATTGAACGCGCCGCCGATCACTCTCGGCCCTAACGACCGAGCTGACGCGATCGGCCACCATATCGCCCACTCCATCCACGCCGGCATCGGGAGGCGCGAATGAGCAATCACGCCTACATCGCGGCCCGCGAGGCGACCGCGAGAAAGACCGTCGACAGCAGTGTTCTGCGGCGCAGCCATCGCGGCGGATCGACGTCGCGCGCGCCGGTTTCCGGCCTAGTGGATGCGGTATCGGGCAGTTCGGGGCAGCCGCTGGACCGGCCGACGCGCGATTTTATGCAGGCCGGCTTCCAGCATGATTTCAGCGGCGTCCGGGTCCACGCCGATGCCCACGCGGCGCGGTCGGCGCAAGCGATGCAGGCGAATGCCTACACGGTCGGGCGCGACATCGTGTTCGGGCACGGCGCCTACGCGCCGCATCACCATGACGGCCGCAGGTTGATCGCCCATGAACTGACTCATGTGGTGCAGAACGAGACGAGACCAGCGAGCGAGTCCTCGCTGCGGGAAGTGAGTTCTCCCGGCGATGCCTCCGAACGCGAGGCGCAGGATGCCTCGCGTCGGGTTGCCGATCATGGCCGGGCACGCGTGGCGGCGCAGCCGGGCGCCACGGTGCAGCGCGACGGCCTCGCCACCGGGCTCGGGATTGCCGGCGGCATCGTCGGCGCCGTGGGGCTTGGCTTCGGCATTGCGGCGCTGGCCGGCGCGTTCGACAGCAACACCTTCACCGACAAGGAGTTGCAGGATTATCTCGCCGCCCTCGACAAGAACCGCGAGACCGAAGGCGGCACCAAGGGCGACAACAAGGCGCGCGCGGTGGTGCAGCGGTTCAAGGATGGCGTTGCAGGATTCACCGTGCTTGCCATTCCGATCCGTATTCTGCTGATCCGGGAAATGTCCGGCGGCTATCTGAGCGAGGAAGATCAGGACGGCATTCTCGAATTGCTGACCGAGGCCATTCCGGTCGAACGCGCCCACATGTTTCCCGAGATCGGCATCGACTCGCTGAAGACGCGGTTCGACGGCGATCGGAGAAAGAAGCTCGAGGCCCTGATCGAGCAACAGGATGTGGAGTCGATCACCCTGTCCGACGCCTGGTCGGTGGCGGAGACCAAGAAGATCAGCAGGCGCCATGGCGACGGCGGCATACTGAAGCAGGTGCTGGACGCCGGGTTCGCGATCTTCCGGTTCGAGACCGCCTACGACAAGTGGAAGTACCACTCCGACGGGCACGAGGAGGAAGAAGAGCTAACCGGATTGCAGGGCAACACCGACCGCGACGTGGCGCCGAAGCGCATTCGCCTGCGCAACAGCCTGACCAACGAAAACGCGGCCCGGACGCTGTTTCACGAATCCGACCACGCGCTGGCGCCGGAGCCCACCACCGATGCGGAATATCTGGAAGGCGAGGTTCATGCGCGGATCAAGGGCGAAGAATTCGGCGACCGTCACGGCATGCCGGAATATCAACCGGGCTATCGCGGTGCCAAGGGCAAACCCAACGCCAGCTTTATCCGCGGCGAGATTGCCGGCTCCGACCACTACAATCCGACGACCCGGGATCGGATCGGCCGCCGCTACGAAGGCGAAACGATCACCGCTGGCTGGGACACCTAGGAGCAGATGTCGATGGCAGCGGCGCAGGAAACAGGGATCGACATACGGGGGCGGGTGCTGAGCTATCGGCTTAGCGCTCTGATGGAGGATTTCTCCGGCGGTGGACACCGCAGCCACGACGCCACTGCGCTTGAAATCCAGGTGCCCGAGCGCCTGAAGGGCTCGCGATTGGTGATCTATCACGATACGCCGCCCGATCCGAAAAGCATCTGGCGCGAGGTCGGTGCGACGCTGGAATTCCATCTCGACGCGGACTTGCTGGCCGAGGGAGTTCAGGTGTTCTCCGGCGCTACCGGCAAGCTGCGGCGGGTCGATATTCCAACAGGGTCGGGGGATTGAAAATGCCCGCGCAACCAGCCCCCCTGCTTCGCGCCACCGCAACCTCGGCGGCAGCCACTGCGAACAGGCTGCAGCGACGGTGCAGTTGCGGCCAGCATACGATCGGCGGTGCGACCTGCGAGTCTTGTGCCGGTCACACTGAATCGGCGCTGCGACAACACAACGGCACTGAAGACGCCAGCCAACTTCCGTCGATGATCGAGACCACGTTGAATTCGCCGGGCCAGCCCCTCGACGCCACGACCCGCGCCGCGGTGGAGCCAAGCTTCGGGCACGATTTCAGCGGCGTCCGCGTTCACGCCGACCCCGCGGCGGCGCGCTCCGCAGATGCCGTGCACGCGCACGCCTACAAAGTCGGTCAGCACGTCGTATTCTCGCGGGGCGAATTCTCGCCGGACACCCGGGATGGCCGCCGGCTGCTGGTGCACGAATTGACGCATGTCGTTCAAAACAGCGCCCACGGTCGCGCAGGCGTGGGCGGTCCCTATCAGCTCAGCCAGCCCGGCGACGCTTCCGAGCGCGAGGCCCGCGCCGCGGAACAGCAGGTCGACGCTGGCGAGACGCCCCGCGCTGGCGTTGCTCCCGGCGCGACACTGCAGCGTAACGACCGGGACACAGCTCTCGGAATCGGCGGGGCCGTGCTCGGTGCGGGACTGCTCGGCCTCGGGATCGCCTATTTCGCCGGCGCGTTCGACACGAAGAAGCCGCCCGGCAGCAAACAGGCAGGGACCAAACAGGAGAGCAACGTTGACAGCCAGACGGCTGCGCCAAAGCCGACCTTCGAAGAAGCGCTCAAGGAGGGTGCAACCGTTCTGAAGCCGGAGTTTGGCCTGACGACGGGCGGTACGGTCGTGCCAGGTCCCGACGACGGATATGATGCCAGCGAATGGAAGAAGAAGCGAAGCGAACCGGAGGGCGACGCCATGGGCGGCGCGGTGATCGTTTCGACGACCTCGTCATCATGGACGGCGATGGACCATCTGATCAAGAACATCGGCAAGGACGTGCCGAAGTCCGACGGCTCGAAGACAAAATGGTCGTTCGATTGCTTCGAATACGTGGAGGTACTGCGCTTGTACGCTTTGTGGCGAACCATGGAGAAGGACGAGTTCGACAAGACATTCCCGCAGTTGGAGATCGGCTTCACCGCGCCACGGATCAACCAGGAGTGGGGCAAGGCGTTCAGGGCGGATCGGCCGAAGCAGGCGCCGTATCAATACAGCGATCCGAAGGATGTCGAATCGGGCGGCGTCGTACGTTTCGGTTCCGTGTCCAAAGTATCGATCAAGAAGACATGGGCGGAGTTGCTTGCCGAGGCGCCGGTCGGCTCGCAGGTGATCTGGTCGAATATCGAGGCCATCGGCAGATGTACCAAGGACCCCAAGCTCGATTTCTGCGCCTATCAAAACGAGAACGCGACCAAGCTGGGGCCCGACAGCTACTCGGCTCATCCCTTCGGGGTGCAGAGCGAAGAGTACATCAGGAATGGCGTCGCATCGGCCGTCCTCGAATACGACGCCAAGCAGACAACCGCTTACAAGAAGCTGGCTGAAGACAAGCAGGAGGCCTTCGTCAAGGATTACGTCGACAAGCGCCTGAAGGCCTATCTCGACAAAAACATCTTTATCTCCGCCGTTCGCTATCCGGCCAACCTGACCGGACCGGCCAAACCGTCGGGGGGCAAATGACGAACCTTGCCGGTCCCCGATACGTCGTTGAGAGCGGTGCGTGCCTCGACCCGGCCGGGCGCCGGACCGGTTCGTGCCAGCCGTCCAGGAAGTAGAGGTCGCATGTCCGCCCTGTCGCCCGCACGCCACCCACGTTCAGCACCCGCTGCATCGGGGACGCCGCGCCTGCTGCAGCGGCAGTGCAGTTGTGGCAAGCACACCATCGGCGGCGCGACCTGCGATGCATGCCGTCACAAACAGCGCTCCGGCGCGCGCGGCATAGCAGCGCGCGATCACAACAAGGGCATTACCCGTTGCGTGAACGGCGAATTGAAGACGGAAGTATTCGAAGAGCACAAGGTCGGAAACTGTGTTCAGGTGCATGAAGATGCGCATGCGTCTGATCCGGTTCTGATCGAGGCGTGTCGGTTGTCGGCCAAGTGCAATGCGCGCGGCGATGGCGGCATTCCTGCAGAGCAACTCGATCCCACCTATCCGCAGGACATGATCGGAAACTTGTGTGTCAGCACCTACAACCGGTGGCATGACGACCACAAGTCGACGACGGAATTGCGCGCTTACACCGCGGAGGCGGCCTGCCTGCGGGCGACCGTCGATGCGCGCTGCGGCGGAGCGCGATCGCGCGGTGGCGCAATCGGCGCGTCGATTCTGGGCGCCGGGGGCGCCGTCGGCGGTGCGGTGGGAGGCGCCGCGCTTGGATCGGCGGTTTCGAAGGATTCCGGCGCGGCCATCGGGCTCGGGATCGCCGGCGGCCTGTTAGGGGCGGGCGCAGGAGCCGGCATCGGCTGGCTGATCGGGCAGGCCATCGGCGGCGCTGCGGCGGGAACGCAGGGCAGCGAGGAAGGCTGCGCGATGATCAAGGGCGAGCTTCCGAAGTGTGAGGACGCGATCAAGGAATTCGGGGCGACCGCTTACGCGGCGCCGGTCCCGTTTGAACCCGACGGAAGGATCAAGCGCGATCTGGTCAAGGGCGTGCTTCGACCGGAAGCGGCCAGGTCCGGCGCGCGAGCCCCGCAAGCAAGCGCGCCGGCGGGCAATCAGGATCTGATCGCGACCTCGGGGCGGGCCGCCCGCTTCGGCGACCTGACGTCGATTCCGGCGCGGTCATCGCCCGTCGCGCTTGCCGCAGCATCGCGCATCTACGGGCAACGCTGGGGAGGCGCGTCATGACCAGCTTCCCCGGCTCGCCGCGCGTGCTGAAGGGCGCCATCGTGCTGCTCGATCCCGTCACGTTCACGCTGCTGCCGAACGGCGTGATCGCTCTGCAGTACAATCCGGACAGCCTGACGCGGACGCTGAAGGTGAAGGGCGCGACCGAAGGTGGCGACCGTTCCGAGGCGATGCGGCTCACCGGGCCGCCGGTGGAGACCATCAAGCTCGACGCCGAGATCGACGCCACCGACCAGTTGGAGATCGTCGACGAGACCGCCTTGCAATACGGCATCTTCCCGCAGCTCGCTGCACTGGAGACGCTGATCTATCCGCCCAGCGCAACGCTGCAGGGCAATTTCACACTGGCGCAGCAGGGCACCATGGAGATCGTGCCGATGCTGGCGCCCATGAGCCTGTTCGCCTGGAGCGCCAGCCGCGTCGTGCCGGTGCGCATCACCGATTTCAGCATTACCGAGGAAGCGTTCGACCCGGCGCTGAATCCGCTGCGCGCGAAAGTCAGCCTGGGCATGCAGGTGCTCAGCATCGACGACCTGTCGCTCGCCGACCAGGGCGGCAGCCTCTACATGGCCTACCACCGGCAGAAGGAAAGCCTCGCGCAGATGCATCGCTACGGCACGCTGGCGTCGCTCGGCCTGAAAGGATTGCCATGAACGGAACGCAGGATCCGCAGACCGACCCCGTGCAGGCCATGCTCGCGCAGGCGTCGCTGAAGACAACGCTGTTCGCGCCGGCCAGTCGCTACTACGGCGTGGAGACCGCGATCATGGTGATTCAGGGCGTGCCGACCGTCTATCTGCGCCGCCGCTTCGTGCCGCAGGCCGCAAGCTTCCAGACCACCGAACAGCACACGGTGATGCAGGGCGAGCGGCTCGATCACATCGCGGCGCGCTATTTCGCCGATGCGACGTTGTTCTGGCGCATCGCGGACGCCAACAACGCCATGCGCGCCGAGCAACTGGTCGAAACCCCCGGCCGCAGGCTGCGCATCACCATGCCCGCCGGAATCACGGGCACCGCGCTATGAACCAGGGCTTCTACCTCACTCTGATGATGGGATCGTTCAACGCCTCGCCGGTGTCGCAGGCAGTGATCGATGCCCTCACCGAGGTGCAGGTGACGTCGAATGTCGGCGCGCAAGGCGGCTTCCAGTTGAAGTTCACCACCGGCCCGAATTCTCCACTGGCGCAGATGCACAATTCCGGCGCGTTCGATCCGCGGCAGCGCGTCATCATCGCCGTCACGGTGAATGGCGCCACCGAGGTGTTGATGGACGGCATCATCACCAAACAGGACCTGACGCCGAGCGGAGCCGCAGGCAAGACCGTGCTCACCGTAACCGGCATCGACCTCACCGCGCTGATGGACTTCATCGATCTCACCGGGATTCCCTATCCGGCGCTGCCGATGTTCGTCATCGTGGAAATGATCCTGGCGAAATACGCCGTGCTCGGTGTCACCCCGATTGCGATTCCGCCGATCCTGGCGTTGATCAGCAATCCGCTCGAACATTTCCTGCAGCAGGTCGGCACCGACTATGCCTATATCAAGTCCCTCGCCGGCAAGGTGGGCGCGGTGTTCTACCTCGATCCCGGCCCGACCCCGGGGCGCAGCACGGCCTATTGGGGGCCGGATATCAGCACCATGTTCGGCAGCGTGCAGCCGGCGCTCAGCATCAACCTCGACGCGAACAGCAACCTCGATTCGCTGAGCTTTTCCTATGACGGCACGCTGGCGAAGAACTATCTCGTCACCATCATCGAGCCGAAGAGCAAGATGCCGATCCCGATTCCGCTGCCGAGCATAGATCTGCTCAAGGCATCCAACGCCGCGCACGCGCCGACGCCGCTGCATTATGTGCAATTGTCGCCGATCGCCAGCGAGGATCCGGTCGGCGCGGCGCTGGCCGGCCTGGCCAAACTGTTCGAGAGCACGGATGTGGTCAGCGCCAGCGGGCAGCTCGACGTGCTGCGCTACGGCCGCATCTTCAAGGCGCGGCAGGTGGCGGCGGTGCGCGGTGCCGGGGCCTATTACGACGGCAAGTACTACGTGAAGAGCGTCACGCACAACATCAAGCGCGGCGAATACAAGCAGAGCTTTACCCTTTCGCGCGGCGGCACCGGCTCGTCGGTCAACACGGTGACCCCATGACAGAACCGACCCGCTTTTACGGCATCTATCGCGCGACGGTGTTCAGCAACGTCGATCCCGAATTCCGCGGGCGGATTTCCGCGATCGTGCCGGATGTGACGGGCGTGGTGCCTTCGACCTGGGCGATGCCGTGCGTGCCGGTGGCCGGCAAGGGATCCGGGACCTTCGTGGTGCCGGAGATCGGCGCCGGGGTCTGGATGCAATACGAGGGCGGCGATCTGGCGCGCCCGGTATGGGTTGGCGGCTACTGGGGATTATCCGCCGAACTGCCGGAAATGGGGCTGGCATCGCCGCCGCCGACGCCGAACATCGTGTTGCAGACCACCGGCCGCAACTCGGTCACCGTCTACGGCGTACCCGGCGGCGGCGTCACGATCTGCTCCGGGCCGATCGCCAGCCCGACCAGCCCGCGCATCATGGTGACGCAGGCCGGCATCGTCATCACCAACGGCCAGGCCTCCATCGTGGTGGCAGGCCCCACGGTCACCATCAACAACGGCGCCTTGATCGTCGCGTAGCAGGAGGATGTCGCATGCCCGGATTTCTGCTTCACGTCGGCGCCACCGTGATGTGCGCCCATGGCGGCCAGGCGCAGCCTACCGTGCCCAACCCGCGCGTCACCGTGATGGGACAGCCGACGGTGACCATGGCCGCGCCCTATGCGGTAGCGGGCTGTGCGATGCCGCCGCCCAGCGCCGGCAACGGCCCCTGCGTCACCGCGCAATGGATCACCTCGGCGTTGCGCGTCACGTCGAATGGACAGCCGCTGCTACTGTTCGACAGCCAGGCGATCTGCGCACCCACCGGCACGCCGCTTCTGATCTCGGTGACGCAGACTCGCGTCACCGCCATGTGAGGGCCAGCCATGAACATCGATTTCCCCTGGCGCATCGCCCCCCTCGGCCGCACCGCTTCGACCGGCGGCGACGACCATATCCGCGACATGATCGAACAATTGCTGTTCACCGCGCCCGGCGAACGCGTCAACCGTCCGGATTTCGGCAGCGGACTGCTGCAGATGATCTTTGCGCCGAACAGCACGGAGCTGGCGTCGGCTTTGCAATTCACCACCCAGGCGGCGCTGCAGCGCCATCTCGGCAATCTCATCGACCTCCGGCAGCTCGACGTGGTTGCCGAAGACGCCACCCTGACCGTTATCGTGAAATACGTCGTGCGGCTTACGCAACAGAGCCAGACCGAAACCTTTGTGCGCAATGCCGCCTGACAGCGGAGTGCGGAAACAGCAAGCGAGCGTGTGAACATGAACACCGCGGACCTGATGTGCCAGCAAGAAAAACGCCGCGACGCGGTCCATGCGTCAAGGCTGCTCGGCGTCGATTATGTCGAGGTCAGCCCGGACCAGTTGACACTGGTGGTCGTATTCCTCGGCCGCGCGCCAAAAACACTGGAAAAGGCCCACGTCCGCATCGACGGCGGGCGGCGGATTCGCGACCTGCAGGTGATCGGCGTGCACGTCACGCGGCAGCGCGACTTGACGCTGGACGATTCCGCCGAAATCCGCGTTGATCGCAACGGCGACTTCTCCACCTACACGCTAAGCTTTGTCGCGACCGACAAGGCTGGGCATCCGACCGATCAGCCGCTGGATGGTTTCGATCCGCGCTACGCATCCGTGGACTTCACCTTCAAGGCGAGCTGCCCCGGTGACGACGACTGCAAGTCCGAGCCCGCCTGTCCGCCGCCGCCGCGCGCGCAGCCGGACATCAACTACCTCGCCAAGGACTTTGCCAGCTTCCGCCAGCTGATCTTTGACCGGCTGGCGCTGGTGATGCCGGACTGGCGCGAGACGCATATTCCCGACATAGGCGTGATGCTGGTCGACCTGCTGGCGTATAGCGGCGACTATCTCAGCTATTATCAGGATGCGGTGGCCACCGAGGCCTATCTCGCCACCGCGCGGCAGCGCATTTCGGTGCGCCGCCATGCCCGCCTCGTCGACTACATCATGCACGAGGGCTGCAACGCGCGCGCCTGGGTGACCATCGCAACCGCCATCGATGCGACGCTGGATCCCGCGAAATTCTTCTTCTGCACGCCGTTTCCCGGTGCGCCGGAAAACCGCACCATCAAGGTCGACGATCTCGCCAAGGTGCCGTCCCAAAACTATCTCACCTTCCAGCCGCTGCAGGCCGCACCGGCGCCGGTCGCGATCCATGCCGTGCATAGCGAGATCCACTTCTACACCTGGGGCGATTGCGAATGCTGCCTGCCGCTGGGCGCGACCGCCGCGACCCTCGACGATCATCCGCGCACGGCCGCGCCTGAGCCGGAAGTGCCGCAGCCGCCTCCGGCTCAAAAACCATATGGCTATGGCGAGGAGCCGCCGCCTCCGCCGCCGCTCTTGCGCGCGCTGAAACTCGAGGTCGGCGACGTCCTGATCTTCGAGGAGGTGATCGGCCCGAAGACCGGCAATCCCGCCGACCGCGACCCCACCCATCGCCAGGCGGTGCGGCTGACCAAAGTGACGCCGGCAATCGATCCCTTGTACGACGCCGAAGCTCCCGGCCGCGGCTGGCCGGTGCTGGAGATCGAATGGTGCACGGAGGATGCGCTGACTTTTCCGCTATGCCTGTCGGCCACCATGCCGCCGCCGGATTGCAGCTGCCGCGGCGATATCAGCGTGGCGCGGGGTAACGTGATCCTGGTCGAGCACGGCACGCCGGTCGAGGAACCCATCGGCACCGTCGAATCCCTGCCGGTGCGCGAGACCTGCGCGACGGATTGCGCGCCCGCAGAAATCATCATCGATGCTGCGCCTTTTCGGCCGGTATTGACCAATGCGCCACTGACCTTCAGCGAGCCGCTGTCGGACTGCTGCGCGGGTGCGTTGCTGGTGCAGGACCCGCGCCGCGCCGTGCCGCGCGCGGTGTTGTGGGAGACGCCGGCGAAGCTTGTGCCGTCGGCACCGGATCCCGCCGCGTTACAATGGACGGCGAAGCCGGACCTGCTCGAGAGCGGCGGCTCGGATCGCGACTTCGTTGCAGAGATCGACGATGACGGCGCGGCGCATCTGCGCTTCGGCAATGGCGACACCGGCGCGCGGCCGCTGGCGGGCTCCGGCTTTGTCGCGCACTACAGCGTCGGCAACGGGCCGCAAGGCAATGTCGGCGCCGAGAGCATTGCCTATTTGGTGCTGCGCGAGACTATCGGCGGGCTCGATGCGGTGCCGCGCAATCCGATGCCGGCGCTGGGTGGCACGGCGGCGGAGCCGGTGGCCGAGGTCAAGATGTTCGCGCCGTTCGCCTTTCGCGAAGTCAAGGAGCGCGCCATTGTTGGCGCGGACTATGCTGTGCTCGCCGCCGACAATGCGCGACGTCTCGCATCGCGCGGAGCGAAACGGCACGGCCATGCCGATGACAATCAACCCTTCCAGCGGCTACAGGGCGCGACCGGCGCGCTGCGCTGGACCGGGAGCTGGTACGAAGGCGACGTGGCGCTCGATCCGATGGGCATGGAGGCCAGCGATCCGGCGCTGCTGCATGATGTCAGTCACTATCTGCGACGCTATCGCCGCGTCGGGCACGATCTCGCCGTCAAGGGCGCGCGCTATGTGGGTATCGATCTCGCGCTCACTGTCTGCGTCACGCCGCATGCGCTGCGTGCTCACGTCGAGGCGGCGCTGCAGCAGGCGCTCGGGGCCGGCGCGCTGCCCGATGGCCGGCTCGGCTTCTTCCATCCGGACAATCTCGGTTTCGGCGGCGGCATCGCCGTCAGCCGGATCATAGCGGCGGCACAGGCGATCCAAGGCGTGATGGAGGTGCAGGTGACGCGGCTGGCTCGCCTGCAGGTCGGCGCGAAGGTCACGGCGAAGCCGCTTTTCCCGGCCGGCGGCGTGCTGCGGTTGGCGCCGTTCGAAATCGCACGACTGGACAGCGATCCGAGCTTCCCGGAGCACGGACGCCTCACGCTCGACATGCGGGGGGGCCGATGAGTTGTTCATGCGGATGCTGTGAAGGTGTGGCCGGCGTCACGCCGGTTTCCCGGGAGAATCCGCCGGGCCTTTCGGCGCTGGCCTATCGCGTCGGCACCTACGGCGAGTTCTTCGACACCATGGTGGCGCGGTTGTCGAACATCTCGGTCGATGTGCCGTCGGCCACCGGCGACCGCATCGACACCATCTATCCGCTCAGCGCACTGACCACGCGCGAGCCCGACGATCCCTCCATCGCGTTGCTCGACGTCTGGGCCTGCGTCGCCGACGTGCTGACCTTCTATCAGGAGCGCATCGCCAACGAGGGCTATCTGCCGACCGCCCTGGAGCGGCGCTCGGTGCTCGAACTGGCGCGGCTGGTCGGCTACCGGCTGCGCCCCGGCGTCTCCGCGAGCGTCTGGCTGGCGTTCACGCTGGCCCGCGATTTCCAAGGCGACATTCCCCTGGGCACCCGCGCGCAAAGCATTCCCGGCGCGGGCGAGAGCCCGCAATTCTTCGAGACGTCGGAGCGGCTGAACGGCCGCGATCGCTGGAATGCGCTGAAGGCGCGCCTCGCGCGGCCGCAGGCGCTCAGCGTGGCGGAGCAGCGGCCGAAGCGGCCCACCGATATAGGTGCTGCGGATTGCGTCTACGCCCAGGGCACGGCGACCAACCTGAAGCCGAACGACGCCGTGCTGTTCGTGCTCGGCGACGGACCGGGGCAGCAGACCCTGCGCTTCGTCGAGCGGATCGACGCCGATGCGGACGCGCAGCGCACCCGCATCCTGCTGGCGCAATCCATCGTCGCCGCCGGCCGCGCTCTGGCGCTGGCGCTGTTTTCCGACAAGGCGCGCGAGCTGTTTCCCGGCAACGCGCTGGCGCAGCAAGTCAGCGTTCTGCTGGCGCCTGTCGATGACGACCACAACACCGTTCCGGGCGTCGTGGCGTTCGGCCCGCTGCATCTGGTGTTTGAGCTGCGGCGCGCGCTGGAGACCGCGCAGCGGCGCAAATTTACCCGGCTTGCCGCGCTGATCGTGCACGCGCTGGAATGGCTGCCGCGCGTCGGCCCGGATTTCCGCAAGGCGCTGGCCGATGAGGACAAGAAGCTCGGACGGATGTCGACCGGCGGCAAGCTCGGCGGGCTGCTCAATGTCGTCAAGCCGCTGTCGCTGACGCCGTCGGTGCCGCCGGCGAGCCCGAAGCGGATGGGCCGCAGTGTGGCGCGAAGTTTCGACGCGCGCTCCGATATGGCGCCGCGGCTGATCGGGGCGCTGCAGCCGGGCGCGCAACGGGCGCTGTATGAAGCGTGGATCAATGTGGTACGGCCGCAATTCGGTTTCGAGCTGCATGCCATGGGCGCCCGCGCGAGCCTGTTTGCCAGCAGCTATCCGGGGCCCGCGACGGTGTCGCTTGACGAGGGCACGTCGAGCACGAGTTTCTCAACTCCGCCGACCATCGCCAGCGCGTGGCCGGCGCTGCTCCCCTCGCAAACCAAGGCGGCGCCCAGCGCCGTGGCGCTCGATGCGACCTACGATCAGGTGCGGCCGGGAAGCTGGGTGGTGATCGACCGGCCCGAGGTCAACATCGATTTCAATCCCACCGGAATCCGGGCCATGACCTATCACCTCGTCCGCGAGGTTCGCACCGCCACCATGGACACCGGCACCGGCTTCACCGCCAAGGTCACGTTGCTGACGCTCACCCCGCAGTGGCTGCTCGATGTGGCCGAAGTCGTTCAGCCGCTGATGTCGAGAGCTGTGCTGCGCGATACCGTGGTCTACGTGCATTCGGAGCCGCTGGAGGTCGCCGGCGAGCCGATCGAGGCCGATGTGGCCGGCGACACGCTGCAGCTCGACGATGTCTATGACGGCATCGAGACGGGCCGCTGGCTGATCGTGTCCGGCCTGCGCACCGATATCGCCGGCGTCAGCGGCGTCGCCGCCAGCGAGCTGGTAATGGTCGCCAGCGTGTCGCAATCGACGGCCACGGGGGACGAAGGCAGCGAAGACGATGATGAAACCGCTGCCGAAACAAAGCTCCATACGACCCTGAAGCTCGCGGCGCCGCTGGCCTACACTTACGACGCCGGCAGCGTCGTTCTTTACGGCAACGTCGCCAAGGCCACCCATGGCCAGACTGTCGGCGAAGTGCTCGGCAACGGCAATGCCGCCACGGCCTTCCAGAGCTTTGCGCTGCGCCAGTCGCCGCTGACCTATCTGTCGGCGCCGACGCCGGAAGGTGCGGCGAGCACGCTGGTGGCGCGGGTCAATGAGGTCGCCTGGCACGAGGCCAGCAATCTCGCGACCGCAGGGCCGCGCGACCGCCGCTTTGTGACGCGCACCGACAACGACAGCAAGACCAGTCTCGTGTTCGGCAACGGTCGTCGCGGCGCGGCGCCGCCGACCGGCATCGCCAATGTCAAGGCGACCTATCGCTACGGCATCGGCAAAGTAGGCAATGTTCGTGCGCAGCAGATCAGCCAGCTCGCCACGCATCCGCTCGGGCTGCAGGGCGTGATCAATCCGATCCGCGCCAGCGGCGGCGCCGATCGCGACACGGCGGATGTGGCGCGGCGCAACGCGCCGAACTCGGTGATGGCGCTGGACCGGCTGGTCTCGGCGGCGGACTACGCGGCGTTTGCGCGAAACTATGCCGGCATCGACAAGGCCGCGGCGATCCGCATTTCCGACGGCCGGCGGATGATCGTGCACCTGACCATCGCCGGCACCGACGACATTCCGATCGACGAGACCTCGGATCTGTATCGTAACCTCGTCACCTCGCTGCAGGTCTCCGGCGATCCGCAACTGCCGATCCGCGTGGCGCTGCGCAAGGTCAAGCTGCTGATCCTCAGCGCGGCGATTGCGATCCTGCCGGACTACGACTGGGATTCCGTCGAGCCGAAACTGCGCGCCGCGCTGCTGGCGCGTTTCGGCTTCAACGCGCGCGAACTCGGGCAGCCGGCGTTTCTCAGCGAAGCGGTGGCCGCGATGCAGGACATCGAGGGCGTCGACTATGTCGAGATGAAGGTGTTCGACTCCGTGTCGCAGGATATTTCGGCGGATGACCTGACGAGCCTCGCCTCGACGCTGCGGTTGAACCCGCATGTCACGGCGTCTGCCGCGCGGCGCAATCCCACGGCAGTGGCGGGCGACGATCCGGCGACGCGACTGCTGCCGGCCGAACTGGCGTTCATGACGCCGGAGATTCCGGACACGGTAATCCTGACGAGATTGGGCGCATGACGAACATGGCCATGGCAGCGCGAGGTGTGCGATGAGCGGCAATCCCGATCGGCTGTACGACCTGATCCCCGTCGTGCATCGCATGCGCGACGCCGGCCAAGGCTATCCGCTGCGCGCGCTGCTGCGCGTGATAGGCGAACAGGTCGACGTGGTCGAGCAAGATATTGCGCAGCTCTACGAGAACTGGTTCATCGAGACGTGCGAGGACTGGGTGGTGCCGTATATCGGTGCGCTGGTCGGCTATCAGCCGGCGGACACCGGACCGCGTAATGCGGGCAGCGATCGCTTTCTCGAACCGCGTCGTGATGTGGCCAATGCGATTCGCTTCCGCAGTCGCAAGGGCGCGTTCAGCATTCTCGACGATATCGCCACTTCGCAATCGGGCTGGCCGTCGCGCGCCGTGGAGTTCTATCGATGGCTCGCGGTGTACCAAAACATCAATGCGCTGCAGATGCGCCGCGGTCACACTTTTGACGCAAGACGTCGCGCCGAATTGCAAGGTCCTTTCAACGAGATAGCGCGAACCGTGGACGTTCGCCGCATTTCGGCCGCAAGAACTATCGGAAACGCGAATATTCCGGACATCGGCATCTATGTCTGGCGCCTCAAGCCGTACAGCGTGACGCATACACTGGCCTACTGCCACGACGAGGTGTCGCCGAACTGCTACCTGTTCAGTCCGCTCGGCAACGACACGCGGCTCTTCATCAATCCTGCCGCGGCGCCTCCGCAAGGCGGCGCCGATCTGAAATATCCGAGTCCGATCCGCCGCCGCAGCTTCGAGCGGCGCGAGGTAAACGGAAAAACGACGTCGGGCGTGCCGTTCTACTACGGAGAGGGCAAGAGCCTGGCGATATGGACCGGCGATCCCGCACGATTGCGGCCGGTCGGCGATATCGTGCCGGCCAATCTCAGCGACTGGACCTATCGTCCCTATGGCGATCAGGTCGCCGTCGATCCGGAGCGCGGCCGCATCATGTTTCCGCCAGATGCGCCGCCGAAGAACGCGGTGTGGGTGTCCTACACTTACGGCTTCAGCGCCGACATGGGCGGCGGCGAATATGTCCGGCCGATCCGGCAGGCGGCGAAGGC
>Ga0247729_10000269_pt1 | contig 23125 bp, 13 predicted proteins | sample UWRJL133311R2_FD_180958 | JGI IMG/M metagenome (GOLD analysis project Ga0247729, IMG submission 180958) | Plant litter microbial communities from Arlington Agricultural Research Station in Wisconsin, United States - UWRJ-L133-311R-2 | ecosystem: Environmental > Terrestrial > Plant litter >... | reverse complement strand
CTCGCCGAACGGGACCACGCCGTGCTGTGGCACCCCTACACTCAGATGCAGACCGCCCCGCTGCCCATCCCCATCGTACGGGGAGAAGGCAGCTGGCTTATCGCCGAAGACGGCACCCGCTACCTCGACGGCATTTCCTCGTGGTGGGTGAACCTGCACGGGCACGCCCACCCCCACATTGCCCGGCGCGTGAGCGAGCAGCTCAATACCCTGGAGCACGTGCTGTTTGCCGGCTTCACCCACCCCGCGGCCGTGGAGCTAGCCGAGCAGCTGCTGGAAATTCTGCCCCCGAACCAGCGTCGCGCGTTCTACTCCGACAACGGCTCGACGGCGGTGGAAGTGGCCCTGAAGATGGTGCTGCAATACTTCCACAACCAGGGCCAGCCCGCGCGCCGCACCTTCCTCTGCTTCCGCGACTCCTACCACGGCGACACCTTCGGGGCCATGTCGGTGAGTGGGCGCGGGGCCTTCACCGCCCCGTTTGCGTCCCTGCTCTTCGACGTGGAGTTTCTGGACGTGCCCGTGCCCGGCCGCGAGGCCGAGGTGCTGGCCCAGCTCGACGCCGTGGTGGCCCGCCCGGATATTGCCGGCTTCATCTTCGAGCCCCTGCTGCTGGGCACGGCCGGCATGCTCACCTACTCTCCGGCAGTGCTGGATGAGATGCTGCGCCGCTGCCGCGCCCAGGGCCTGCTCTGCATCGCCGATGAGGTGATGACCGGCTTCGGCCGCACCGGGCGCCTGTTTGCCAGCGAGTACCTGGCGGCCCCGCCCGACATCATGTGCTTTTCCAAGGGCCTCACCGGCGGTACCATGGCCATGGGCCTGACCACCTGCACCGCCGCCATCTACGACGCGTTCCTGAGCGAGGATAAGCTCAAAACGCTGTTTCACGGCCACTCCTACACCGCCAACCCCGTGGCCTGCGCCGCCGCCCTGGCCAGCCTGGAGCTGACGCGCGCGGCGGAATGCGCAGCCAGCCTGGCCCGCATCGGCGCGGCCCACGCCCGCGTGGCCCGGGAGCTGACGGGCCTGCCCGGCGTGCGGGAGGTGCGCCACCTGGGCACCGTGCTGGCCGTCGAGTTTGCGGTGGAAGCCACTACCTCGTACTTCAGCGGCCTGCGCGACCAGCTCTACCAGCTGGCCCTGGCCCGGCGCGTGATCCTGCGGCCCCTGGGCAACATCATCTACCTCATGCCCCCCTACTGCACCACCGACGCCGAGCTGGAGCTGCTCTACGCCACGCTCCGGGCAATGCGCGAGCTGGTGCTGAACCCCGTTTCCGCCCGCTGATGCCCGCTCAAGACGACAACGACGACCTGATTCTGCTGCGCGGCCGGGGCCGGATTTCGGCGTTGGGGACCGAGGCCGGGGCCTACGCCGCCGGCCGGCCCGGCTTCAGCCCCCGCCCGCTGCACGGCCAGCCCCTGGCCGCCGCCGCTCTGCCCACTGCGGCTGACGAGCAGCTGGCCGCGCTGCGCAAAAGCCAGCCCGCCTACCGCCAGCTCGACCGGACCGCGCTGCTGGCCATCCTGGCCGCCCGCCAGGCCACCGCCCAAGCCGGCTGGACCACCGATTTTGAGCCAACCACCAGCCAAAAACCAATAGCCAACAACCAACAACCAGCCCTGGCCGTCAGCATCGGCTCTTCCCGGGGCGCGACGGGCCGGCTGGAGCACTACCACCACGAGTTTGTGACCACCGGCGACGTGGCGGCCGCCGCTTCCCCGCTCACCACCCTGGGCAACGTGGCCAGCTGGGTGGCCTACGACGCGGGCAGCGTGGGCGGGGCGGCCCTGAGCCACTCCAGCACCTGCAGCAGCGCCCTGCAGGCCCTCGGCAACGCTATGGCCTGGCTGCGAGCCGGGATGGCCGAGCGGTTTCTGGCCGGCGGCACCGAGGCCCCGCTCACCGATTTCACCCTGGCCCAAATGCACGCGCTGGGCATCTACTCGCCCTTCGGGGCCGCCGAGTGGCCCTGCCGCCCCGGCGCAGGCCGGCCGTCTACGTTCGTGCTGGGCGAGGGCGCGGCAGTGTTTGCGCTGGAGAAAGTTAGCCGGGCGGCGCTGCGGGCCGAGCGGGCCGCTACGCTTAGTCCCGAGCCGGTCTTCTGCCTGGAAAGCGTGGGGTTTGGCTTCGAGGCCCTTGGCAGCAAAACCGGCCTTTCCGCCGACGGCCGGCACTTCCAGACCGCCCTGCGCCAGGCCCTGCGCCAGGCCGGCCGCCGCCCCGCCGACGTCGACGCCATCGTGCTGCACAGCCCCGGCACGCCCGCCGGCGACGCAGCCGAGCGGCAGGCCATCCGGGCGGTGTTCGGAACGCACCAGCCGGATCTAGTTTCCAACAAGTGGCTGCTGGGCCACACCCTGGGCGCTTCGGCGGCGCTGAGCCTCGATTTTGCCTGCCATGTGCTCGGTGCCCAGGCCTGGCCCGCCCCGCCCTTCGCCACCGACCTCACGCCTGCCCCCACCCGCCCGATCCGGCGGGTGCTGGTGAATGCCGCCGGCTTCGGGGGCAACGCGGCCAGCGCGCTGGTATCGGTGGCGTGAGGAGTACCAAATAATTAAAAATAAAATAATTCAGTACTTCTGACAGCCTCCGTTGAAAGTACCAAATTATTTGGCTTTTGATTATTTGGTACTCTCAGCGGAGGTCGGTTATTGAATTCCTGATTTTGCGTCTGTGGCCAGTCTGGCGGTAGTACGGCGGCCCGAATCTTTTTTTCCGGCTTGCGGGTGGGCTCCCTACCTTCGCTCTGTCGCCCCGCGCCGGGCCGGCGTATCCGTTTCCGCCCGATCTGCTGCCGCATGAAAGCTACCGTTGCCGCCTTTCTGACCTTCACTACCCTGGCTCCCGCGGCCCGGCTGTGGGCCCAGACGGCCCCTCCCACCCAGCCCGACGCGGTTATCCGGCAGATGGTGCAGGACGTGTCGGCCCAAAACCTGGAAGCCGACGTGCGCCGGCTGGTGAGCTTCGGCACCCGGCACACGCTGAGCGACACCCAGAGCAAGCAGCGCGGCATCGGGGCGGCCCGGCGCTGGGTGGAAGCCGAGTTTCGCAAGTACAGCAAGGCCAGCGGCGGGCGGCTGCAGGTAGCGCAGGATACGTTCACCGTCCGGCCCGACGGCAAGCGCATCAACCGGCCCGTGCTGATGGCCAACGTGATGGCCACGCTGCCCGGCACCGACCCCACCGACACCCGCGTGTTCATCGTCAGCGGCCACATCGACTCCCGGGTGACGGACGTGATGAACGCCACCGCCGACGCGCCCGGGGCCAACGACGACGGCTCGGGCACGGCCGCCGTCATGGAGCTGGCCCGGGTGATGAGCCGGCAGAAATTCCCCTGCACCATCGTCTTCGTGGCCGTGCAGGGCGAGGAGCAGGGCCTCTACGGCTCCACCCACCTGGCTCAGCGAGCCAAAAAGGAAGGCTGGAACCTGACGGCCATGCTCAACAACGACATCGTGGGCAACTCCCGCGGCCACGACCCGGACGTGCGGGACGACCGGCACCTGCGCGTGTTCAGCGAGGGCGTGCCGGCCACCGAAACGCCCGAGGAAGCCAAGATCCGCCGCACGCTCAGCTCCGAAAACGACTCGCCCTCCCGCCAGCTGGCCCGCTATGCCCAGACGGCCGCCGGGCGGTACGTGGAGGGCCTAGAGGTGGTGCTGGAGTACCGCCCCGACCGGTTTCTGCGCGGCGGCGACCATACGCCCTTCAACCAGCAGGGCTTTGCGGCGGTGCGCTTCACGGAGATGAACGAGGACTTCACCCACCAGCACCAGGACCTGCGTACCGAGGCCGGCCGCGCCTACGGCGATACCCCCGAGGGCGTCGACTACGCGTACCTGCGCAAAAACACCGGCGTGAACCTGGCCACCCTGGCTGCCCTGGCCCTGGCTCCCGCCGCCCCGCAAAACGTGGGCGTGCTCACCAGCAGCCTCACCAACCGCACCGAGCTGCGCTGGGAAGCCCCCGCCACCGGCGCCCGGCCGGCCGGCTACTACGTGCTGATGCGCGAAACCAGCGCCCCGCAGTGGCAGCAGAAATTCTTCGTCACCGACCTCAAGGCCGACCTGCCCCATAGCAAGGATAACTACCTGTTCGGCGTGGTGAGCGTGGACGCCCAGGGCCACGAGAGCCTGCCGGTGCTGCCTCGGCCGGTGCGGTAAGAGGAGCCAGCGGCTGCTTAATAACCAAGCAGCAGTAGCCTTTAGACGCTAGCCCGAGTTAATTTCGCGGCTGGCCGCGCGCTGCCAGGCTGCCTGCTGGCAGCTCAGCGACGAAAAGCAGCCCGTTATCCCCGTTCGCTGCTGCGTTAGCAGGGCTTCGGGAAGATGGTCTGACTCACCAATTCAATTCGCTTCTACCTACCCTTTGGCGGCTACGGACGCCTTCGGCATTCCGTTTTTATGCTCTTCCGGATTCTCACCGCTACCCTGGTAGCAGCTGCTTTAGGCCATCCTACTTCCCGCGCCTACGGCCAGCAGGCTCCCGCCCGTCCCGAAGCTACTGTCCGGGTAGCCGGCCGCCTGACCGGCACCGTGACCGATAACGCCACCGGCCAGCCCATTGCTTACGCCTCCGTCGCGGTGCTCACCTCCACGGGAACTCTGGTTAGCGGGGGCGTGTGCGGGGACGACGGAGCCTTTGTGCTCCCCGGCCTCGCGCCGGGCCCTTATACTCTGCGCATCAGCTTTCTGGGCTACCACGACCTCACCCGCGCCGACGTTGTGGTGCCCGCCGGCGGGACGCTGGCGCTGGGGCAGCTGCCGCTGGCCGCCGCCGCCCAGAAGCTGGGTGAAGTAGTCGTAACCGCGCAGAAGCCGCTGATTGAGGAAAAGGTCGACCGCACCGTGTACAATGCCGAAAACGACCAGACCACCCGCGGGGGCGACGCCACCGACGTACTCAAGCGCGTGCCTCTGCTCAGCGTCGACCTCGACGGCAACGTGAGTGTGCGCGGCAGCCAGAACATCCGGGTGCTGATCAACAACAAGCCCTCGACCATCACGGCCAACAGCGTTGCCGACGGCCTGCGCCAGATTCCCGCCGACCAGATCAAGGCGGTGGAAGTCATTACCTCGCCCTCGGCCAAATACGATGCGGAGGGGTCGGGCGGCATTATCAACATCATCACCAAAACCAATACCCTGCGCGGCGGCCAGCTGAGCCTGGATGGCAGCGGGGGCACCCGCTCGGGCACGCTCAACCTGAACGGGGGCTACCGCACGGGGAAGATGGGCTTCGCGCTCGGCGGCTTCGGCCGGGCCGGCTACAATACGCCGGGCAGCTTCACCAACGCCCAGCTGACGACCAACCCAGCCACGGGCCGGCAAACCCGTACCATCCAGGCCGCCACGACGCGCCAGAACCAGCTGTTTGGCCGCTACACCCTGAGCTGGGACTACGACCTGGACGCCCGCAACTCGCTGGCCGCTTCCCTGGCCTACGGCACGCGCGACGCTACTACCCATCAGGACGCCTTAGCCACCGCTACCACCCCACTGGCGACGGGCAACACTGCCACCTCGGTACGCAACGTCAGCACGACCGACGAGTCGGGCACGGTGGATGCCAGCCTGAGCTACACCCATACCTACGCAGTAGAGCAGCGGGAACTGAGCGTGCTGGCCTCATTCAGCCGCAACAGCCGCACCTACGACTTTACGAACGACATCTACGCGGCCACTGATGCGGCCTCCACCGGCCTTTCGGGCAACGACAACCGCAGCGCCAACCAGGAAATAACGGCCCAGGTAGACTACCAGACGCCCACCCTGAAAAACCACCTGCTGGAAGTAGGCATAAAGGACATCCGGCGCACGGTGCAGAGCGATTATACGTACTCCGGCCAATTGGCGCTTACGCAGGCCGACAACTCCTTCCACTACGACCAGAACGTGGCGGCGGGCTACCTGGCCTACACCGTGGCTCTGCCCCACAACATCACCCTGAAGCCGGGTGTGCGCTATGAGTACACCGGCATTTCCGCCAACTACGGCCGGGGCGCGGTAGACGACATTCCCAGCTACGGGGTGCTGGTACCCAGCGTGAACCTGCTGCACAAGCTCGCCAACGGCAACGCGCTACGGCTGGCCTACAACCGGCGCATCCAGCGCCCGTCCCTGCAATTTCTCAACCCGAACCTGCAAGCCGCCAACCCCCTGGTGCAGACGCGGGGCAACCCCGGGCTGCGCCCCGAATACACGAACAACTATGAGCTGGGGTACAGCACCCTGCTGCAGCAGGCCAACTTGAGCTTCAGCGCCTTCGCGCGTACGACCACGGGCTCCATCCAGTCGGTGCGTACGCCCCTCGGCGATGCGGACTACCCCGGCGCGGTTCGGATCACCTACGAGAATATCGGGCGGGAAAGCGCCTACGGCGGCAGTGGGTTTGCCGGCCTCAACGTTGGCCAGAAGTTCAGCCTCAACGGCGGGGTCGACGCCTACTACGCGGTGCTGCGCAACAACGTAGCCGACCCCACCTACGCCGCCCGCAACGCGGGTCTGGTAGTGGGCGGCCGCCTGTATGGCAGCTACGCGCTGCCCAGGGGCTGGGGGCTGCAGGTGTTCGGCTTCTACCGGGGGCAGCAGGTGCAGCTTCAGGGCTCCCAAAGCAGCTTCGCCCTCTACAGCTTCAGCCTGAAGCACGATTTCGCTCAGCAGAAGGGCAGCCTGGGCTTCGGGGCGGAAAACTTCTTTTCGCCCCGCAACACGGTGCGCAGTGAGGTTGCGGGCCCGCTGCTCACCCAAAGCAGCCGCACGGTTCAGCACCTGACCAGCTTTAAAGTGTACTTCAGCTACCGCATCGGGAAGCTGACGGCGGAGCCGCGGGCCCACAAAAAAGTGCAAAACAACGACCTGAAAACCGAGGAAAACGGCGGGGGCAGCCAGGGTACCGGCAGCACGCCCGATGCCACCCGCCCCGCCCCACCCCCTTCGACGCCGGGCACCCCGCCCAAAACGGATAGCTCCACTGCGCCGGCTCCCCCGCTGGTACCGGCAGAAGCTACGCCAACGCCCCCACCCGCGCTGGGCCCAACCTCACCCGGCAGCGGTACGCCCGCCAGCAGCCCGGGCAGACGGCCCTAAGCAGGAAGTTTCCCTGCTACCAGTGCGGCTGCCTGCTGACCTAACGCCTTATACCACGTGAGCCAGCCGGGGCTGCCGAGGCGGCAGGCACGCCTTGCTACTCACATTTTCGCTGAGCATTTCCTATGAAGAAGTATCTACTCTGGCTGCTGTTGACTGGTGTTATGGGCTGTAGTGGCTCGGCCAAGCCGGAGCCGGGAGAACCTGCCGGGCCCGCGGCGGCGCCCCAAGTACCGCCACCGGCCAACGCGGTGTCGGCCGGCCCGGGCCCGGCCCAGACCGTGCGGCAGTTTATCGGCTGGTACGCCGCCCACCGGGAGGAGCTGGAGGTGATGAGCTTCATCCTGAACCGGGACGGGCAGGACAGCACCAAGTTTTACGCCGTTGACTTCCCGGGCACCGAAGCCTGGCTGGCGAAAGTGGCCGGCAGCGGCCGAGTGGCGCCGGCTTTCCTGGCTTCCCGGCGGGCGTACTTCCGCAGCCAGGACGACTCGCTGCGGAAGTACCCGCAAAACGAAGACACGCCGCAGGGTTTCGAGTACGACTTTATCATGCTTTCGCGGGATGCCGACAGCAAGGTGGAGGATCTGCAGGCCGGTACCTTCACCGTGGCCCGCCAGCACGGCCCCCGGGCCACGGTGCAGGTCCGCGGCCGGCGCCACGACAACTGGCAGGAAGGCCTAGACTTTGAGCTGGCGCAAGCAGCCAATGGGCAGTGGCTGATTACGTCCATCTTTAACCGCAGCACGAACCTCTGACGGGCCGACGCTTTTCCACAACGGCAAACCGATGCTTACCAAAATGAAAAAGCGGGGCCTCAGCCATTGAGCTGAAACCGGTAGCAAAGAAAGAAGATAGTTGGCTTGGGGCCCGCAAAGGGCTTTTTCGCCCAATTCGGGAGCGGGAGAAGATTTGCTGGCACGGCGGGTGCGGCGGAGGAAGCATACCCGTTCATTCTTCACTTTTCCTTCCCTCATGCTTCTCTACATTGTCGTTACCGTCGTCGTTGTTTTACTGCTCATGGGGCTCAGCATTGCCCAGGAATACGAGCGGGCCATTGTGTTTCGGCTGGGCCGCTACGTGGGCCAGCGGGGCCCCGGGCTGTACTGGATTATTCCCTTCATCGAGCGGCGCATCACCGTGGACATGCGCACCAAAACCGTGGAGTTGGAGCAGCAGGAAACCATCACCAAGGACTCGGTGACCATCAAGGTGAATGCCGTGCTCTGGTTCCGCGTCACGGACCCGGCCAACGCCATTATCAAGGTCGCCAACTTCAACCAGGCCGTCTACCAGCTGGCCGTCACGGCCCTGCGCAACGTCATCGGCCAGCACCAGCTCGACGAGGTGCTCAAGTCGCGCCACGACATCAACGCCACCCTGCAAAAGCTCGTCGATACGGCCACCGAGCCCTGGGGCGTGCAGATTGAGATGGTCGAAATCAAGGACGTGGAAATCCCCGAGTCCATGCAGCGCGCCATGGCCCGCGAGGCCGAGGCCATCCGCGAGAAGCGGGCCCGTATCATCAAGGCCGAAGCCGAGCTCGAAGCCTCTATCAAGCTCACGCAGGGCGCCAAGCAGATGGAGGAAAGCCCCATTGCGCTGGAGCTGCGCCGCATGCAGATGCTGTCCGAAATCGGCATCGACAACAATACCACGACCATCGTGATGGTGCCCTCGGAGTTCAGCAACGCCGCCCGCTCCTTCACCCAGATGATGCAGCCGGCGCAGAAAAGTTAGGCCGCCCTTGCAATAGTTTGCCGCCGATGCCTTTACTTGCGGCCCTAAACCCCGGCTGGCCCCGCGCCGCCGACCCTTCCAACACCCCTGGCATGACCCGCACTTTCCCTTCTTCGACCCGCGTGGTTTCGGTGGCTATGGCCGGCCGCACCACCGTGCCGACGATGAAGAAGAAGTGCTGGAAACGGACCTCGACCTGACCGTCGCAACTCTTCGTGCCACCTTCCCTTGAGCATTGAGCGCCGGTCCTTCCAGACCGGCGCTTTTTTTTCGCTTGCCCGCCAAGCCTTCGCCCTTTCCCTTCCGTGCCACTTCCCGATTCTGTTCCTATGAAAGTCCTCAAGTTCGGCGGTACCTCCGTCGGCAGCGCCGAGCGGATGCGCGCCCTGCCCGCCCTGATCCAAGACTCCGAGCCCCGCATCGTGGTGCTGTCGGCCATGGCCGGCACCACCAACGCGCTGGTCAGCATCGCCAAGCTGCTCTACGAGGGCGACACCACGGCCGCTACCCACCAAATCGAGGCTCTGCGCCAGCACTACCTCGCCGTGGCCCGGGAACTGCTCACTGACCCGGCCGTGGCCGCTGAGGCCATTCCCCACCTCGACGCTGCCTTCAAGAGCATCTTCAGTTTGACCCGCAACCCGCTATCGGCCTCTGGCGAGCGGGTGATTCTGGCCCAGGGTGAGCTGCTGAGCACGCTGCTGTTTCACCGCTACTACACCGGCATCCTGGGCGAGGCGGCCGTGCTGCTGCCCGCGCTGGACTTCATGCGCCTCGACCCGAACGACGAGCCCGACGCCGACTTTATCGAAGCGCACCTGGCCGCCACGCTGGCCAAGTACCCGGAAGGGCAACTGTTCATCACCCAGGGCTACATCTGCCGCAACGCCCACGGCGACGTTGACAACCTCAAGCGCGGCGGCTCCGACTATTCCGCCTCCCTAATCGGGGCCGCCGCCCACGCCCAAGAAATCCAGATCTGGACCGACATCGACGGGCTGCACAACAGCGACCCGCGGGTGGTGGAAGGCACCTACCCGATCCGGGAGCTGTCGTTCGACGAGGCCGCCGAGTTGGCGTACTTCGGGGCCAAGATCCTGCACCCGAGTTCGATCCTGCCCGCCGCCAAGCACGGCATTCCGGTGCGTCTACTCAACACGATGCAGCCCGAAGCCCCCGGCACGCTGATTTCGACCAAAACCGGCACCGACGCCATCAAGGCCGTGGCGGCCAAGGACGGGCTGGTGGCCATCAAGGTGAAGTCGAGCCGGATGCTGCTGGCCCACGGCTTTCTGCGCAATCTGTTCGAGGTGTTTGAGCGGCACCGCACTTCCATCGACATGATTACGACCTCGGAAGTGGCCGTGTCCCTGACCATCGATGACGCCACCCACCTGCCGGCCATTCTGGAGGAGCTGCGCGGCTTCGGCACGGTGGAAGTCGACGAAAACCAGACTATCGTGTGCCTGGTGGGCAACCTGATCCAGGCCGACCACGGCTCGGCCCGCCTCGTCTTCAACGCTTTGCAGGACATTCCGCTGCGTATGATTTCCTACGGCGGCTCGCCCAACAACATCAGCATCCTGATCAGCACCACCGACAAGGCCCGCGCCCTGCGGGTGCTCAATGAGGGTCTGTTTCAGAAGCACCGGGAAGCCGTGGAGGCCCAGGACTAGCTGACTTTCCCGCAGTGTTTCGCAGTGGCCGGCGCAGTAGCGCGCGGTGCTGTTCCATGTCAAATGTTACCCGTTACATGAGCTTTCCCCTTCCGGCCGACGCGGCCTCGCGCGCCACGCCCTTTTACCTCTACGACCTGGGTTTGCTGGCGCGCACCCTCACGGCGGTGCAACAGGCTGCCCGCCCGCGCAACATTCAGGTGCACTACGCCCTGAAAGCCAATGCCAACGTCCCGATCCTGAACCTCGTGCAGCAGCACGGCCTGGGTGCCGACTGCGTGAGCGGGGCCGAGGTGCACCGGGCGCTGCAAACCGGCTTCGCGCCGGGCCACGTCGTGTTTGCGGGCGTGGGCAAGTCGGACGCGGAAATCACCCTGGCCCTGGCCGCCGACATCTGGTGCTTTAATGCCGAGTCGGCCGAGGAGCTGGTGGTGCTCAACGAGCTGGCCGGGGTGCAGGGCCGCAAGGCCCGGGTGGCGCTGCGCATCAATCCCAACGTGGACGCCCACACCCACCACTACATCACCACGGGGCTGGAGGCCAATAAGTTCGGTATCAGCCTGCCGGATCTGGGCGCCGTCATCGACCAGCTCGGCGCGCTGCCGAACCTAGAGCTGGTGGGACTGCACGCCCACATTGGCTCCCAGATTACCGATCTGGGCGTATTCGCCGAGCTGAGCCGCAAGCTCAACGAGCTGCAAACCTGGCTCGAAAGCCGGGGCCACCAGCTTCCCCACCTCAACGTGGGTGGCGGCCTGGGCATCGACTACCACGCCCCCGACGCCCACCTGATTCCGGACTTTGAGGCCTACTTCCGGGTGTTTGAGCAGCACCTCGTGCGCCGGCCCGGCCAGCAGGTGCACGTGGAGCTGGGCCGCGCCATCGTGGCCCAGAGCGGGGCGCTGGTGAGCCGGGTGCTGTACGTGAAGCGCAGCCAGCAAACCAACTTCGCCATCCTCGACGCGGGCATGACCGAGCTGATCCGCCCGGCCCTCTACGACAGCTACCACCTGATCCAGAACGTGAGCAGCCAGGGCTCCCGCCAGCTCTACGACGTGGTGGGGCCCATCTGCGAGTCGTCGGATACCTTCGGCCGCGAGGTAGCCCTACCCGAAACCAAGCGCGGCGACCTGGTCGTAATCCGCTCCACGGGCGCCTACGGCGAGGTGATGGCCTCCAACTACAACCTGCGGGAGAAGGCCGAGGCGGTATACCTCAGCTAGCCGGCTGCCAGTCCGGGCGGCGCTGCTACTCGATCCAAAAAAGCCCCTGGCCGTGCGGTCAGGGGCTTTTTGCAGCAGGGCGTTTGCTTAAAACACAGCCAATACGCCAAACACAGTGAATTGGTCAAACACGGCAAAACGGTAAAACAAGGTCCATGCGCCGGTTTGCGGGTACCACGAGCCGATTTGCGGCCTACTTCAACCGATTTGCGGGTACCATTTATCAATTCGCAGGGCCCATGCGCCGATTTGCGGGGTACATGCGCAGGTTTGCGCACTACTAGAACCGACTCGCACCCTATGGGCACGGTTTCGCGCAGCGGTGCAACCGGTTTGCAAGGCGCTACGGGCGTTTGGCGAGGCACCGCCGGCGGGTAGGCCTACCACCCGCTGAAATACACCGTCCAATCCCCCACTCTTTCCTGGGCCGGAAACGCCTGCGTGAGCCACTGGCGCTCGGGCTTTACGGCCCCGCGCACCAGCAGCACCGGGTGCTGAGGCAGCAGGCGGCGCACGGAACGCAGCTGGGTGGTATCGGTGAGGTAAACCAGGTTTTGCTGCCAGCGCTGGTCGGGCTCAAACTGGGTTTCGCGGGTCAGGTTGTGGTTGCCGTCGTGCAAAGACACCGGCAGGCGACCCAGCTCGAAGGCCAGGGACGGCAGCAGCTGGTCGTAGACCAGGAGGGGCTGGTTTTCGAGGTGGCGCCGGCGCAGCAGCTCGGCCAGCGGGCGGCTGCCGTTGAAAGCCAACTGGTTCTGGTGCAGGATGGGCTTGGCGGCCAGCAGCAGCGTGGCGGTGAAGATGACGGCCAGCACCAGCAGCCGGGGCGCGACGCGCACCTGGTCCCAGAGGGCGTGCTGCAGCACCAGCAGCACGATGCCGGCCGCCGGCCACAGCGCCGTGCCGGGACTCACCTCCAGCGGCACCGGCAGCACCGTCACCAGGGCCGGCAGCAGGCACAGCGCCGCCAGCAGCAGCCCGAAGAAAAAGCCCATGCCCAGGTACCAGCGGTTCAGCGCGGCATCGGTGAGGCGGCCCAGGTAGTACACCGTGAGCAGGGCCACGCCCGGAAACATGGGCAGCACATAGAGCAGCAGCTTGGAGCCGGAAAGCGAGAAGAATACCAGCGGCACCAGCACCCAGAACACCAGCACGTTGCGCCACGCTTGCGGTAGTCCGGCCCAGCCCGTGCGGATGGCCTGGATTATCAGCGCCGCCGACCATGGCAGGCTAGTGGCCGGAGCCAGCACCAGGTAAAACCACCACGGCTTGGCGCGGCCGAAGGTTTCGGGGTTGGCAAACCGCTCCACGGTGTGCTTAAACAGGAAGTAGTCGACGAAAGCCGGGTTTTCGGCTATCAGGTACAGGTACCAGCTCAGCCCGATGGCCACGAACAGCCCGATGCCGAGCAGATGGTGGACCGTGAAAGGGCGGCGGGCCTGCTGCTGGCGGAAATAAAACCCGCTCACGGCCATGAGCGGCAGCACGAAGCCCACCGGGCCCTTGGTCAGAAAGGCCAGCCCCAGCCCCACCCAGAACAGGTACAGCCAGCGCCGTCCGCCGCCCGCGTAGTAGCGCAGAACGCCGTAAGTGGCGGCCAGCTCCAGGGTTTGCAGATAGGCGTCCGTCGTCACGTTGAGGGCCGAAATCAGCACCACGGGCAGCGTGCCGTAGACGATGGCGGCGGCCAGGGCGCGGACGCGGTCCTGGGCGAAGAGCAGCAAGCCCAGCCCGTACACCAGCCCCACCTGCAGCAGCACGGCCAGCACCGGCAGCAGCCGCACCCCGAAGGCCGTAGGCCCGGCCAGCGCCAGGCCGGCGGCGGTAAGCCAGTAGGTCAGCGGCGGCTTGTGGAAGTGCTGAATGCCGAGCAGGCGGGGGTGCAGCCAGTCGTGGCCGGCCAGCATCTCGCGGCCTATTTCGGCGTAGCGGGCCTCGCTGCTTTCCAGCACGCCCCAGCTGCCCAGGCCCACGAAAAAGCTCGCGCCCAGCACCAGCAGAAACAACCAGAGCCAGGTGCGGGACGATAAAGAAGCGGGCATACGAATGGAAGGTGGTGGCAGAACCGCAAAGGTAGCGGGAAAGGCCGGCGGTGGCTATCAGTAACCAAACCGCCGGGCGCAGGTTCTACTTACGTCCGCACTTTTCCCACCGGAGGTCTCACCTAGTGTTCCACCTAACGCCGCTCCTATGAAAATTCTGCTCACGGGTGCCAACGGCTACATCGGCCGCCGCCTGCTGCCGCTGCTGGTGGAGGCGGGCCACGAGGTAACCTGCCTCGTGCGCGACCCGCGCCGTTTCGAGCTGCCCGAGCGGCTGGCCAGCCGCGTGCGGGTAGCGCAGGGCGACCTGCTCCAGCCCGCCAGCCTGCAAAGCCTGCCCCTCGACATCGAGGCGGCCTACTACCTGGTGCACTCCATGAGCGGCCACGACCAGGATTTCTTCCGCTCCGAGCAGGAGTCGGCGCAGAACTTCACGGCTTACCTCGACCGCACCCCCGCCCGGCAGGTCATCTACCTCAGCGGTATCGTCAACGACCGGGGCCTGTCGACGCACCTTCGCTCCCGCAAGGCGGTGGAGGAAGTACTGCACGGCGCCCAAACCGCGGCCCTGACGGTGCTGCGGGCCAGCATCATCATTGGCTCGGGCTCGGCTTCGTTTGAGATTATCCGGGACCTGGTCGAAAAGCTGCCGGTCATGATTACACCGCGCTGGCTGAACTCGCGCTGCCAGCCCATCGGCATCCGCGACGTGATGCACTATCTCACCGCCGTGCTCGACAACCCGGTGTGCCTGGGCCAGACCTTCGACATCGGCGGACCCGACGTGCTGACCTACAAGCAGATGCTGCTGGGGCTAGCGACCCAGCGCGGCTTCCGGCGCTACATCGTCACGGTGCCGGTGCTCACGCCGCGGCTGTCGTCGTGGTGGCTGTTTCTGGTCACGCGCACCACGTTTTCACTGGCCCAGAGCCTGGTGGAAAGCCTGCGCAACGATACCATCGTGGCCACCAGGCACAGCATCGAGCAGGTGTTGCCGCACCAGTGCATGAGCTACGCCGAAGCCCTGGCCCTGGCCTTCACCCGCATCGAGCAGAATGAGGTCGTCAGCAGCTGGAGCGACGCGGTGAGCAGCGGCGTGATGGAGCAGAACTACATGGACTTCGTCCAGATTCCCCAGCACGGCGTGCTCACCGACCGCCAGGCGCTGACCTTTAGCCGCCCGCCGGAGGAAGTGCTGCGCAACATCTGGAGCATCGGCGGGCAGCGGGGCTGGTACAAAGTGGACTGGCTCTGGCGCCTGCGCGGCCTCATGGACAAGGCCGTCGGCGGCGTGGGGCTGCGCCGGGGCCGCCGCTCCCCCACCGACCTGCGCGCCGGCGACCCGCTGGACTTCTGGCGCGTCCTCGTCGCCGACCGCGCCGGTGGCCGGCTGCTGCTCTACGCCGAAATGAAGCTCCCCGGCGAGGCCTGGCTGCAGTTTCGCATCCGGCCCAACGCCGACGGCACCCACACCTTGGAGCAGCTGGCCGCGTTCCGGCCCCGCGGGCTGGCCGGGCGGCTCTATTGGTATTCGCTGGTGCCCTTCCACTTCGTGATTTTCAAGGGGATGGTCGAGAACATTGTGCACTACAGCAGCCCCGCTTCTTCCCCGGCGGTAGCCACGTAGGCGGGCAGATCAGTTTGCAGCATGAAATAACGAACCATATCCGGCGGCCTTCCGGCTATCTGCGAAGTCCGCAACGCACTCCGCAAACAACTGTTCACCAGAGCACTTACCACCTGCAATAAGCACAATCAAAAATCTAACGCCGGCAAATTGCGGCCGGGCTTTATTTGGGGATTAATATAGGTTTGGTACCAGAACAATATCAGCACCCGGTGGCCGCTTCAGGTTGCGGAGCTGGTCCTTGTACGCTACCGTATTTATCCTTTCCCAATGACCAACCTGCTACTCCTCCAACCGCCGCAATGGGCCGTGCCGGCCGCTTCCGGCTACGACTTCTACACGCTATTCTACGTGCTGGCTTTCGGCCTCAACCTGGCGCTGCTGGTGTGGGAAGGCCACCGGCGCGCCTACCCCATGCGGACGTGGCTGGTGCTGCTGGCCTGCACCACGCTCACCTTTATCCTGGGCACCAAGCTGGTGGCCTTCTCCGGCCCCGAGTGGCAGCAGCTGCTGACTACCGGGCAGTGGCCAGCTTCCGGGGCCCGCTCGGTGCTGGGCGGCGCGCTGGCCGGCACGCTCACGCTGCTGGCGCTGCGGCGGCCCCTGGGCTTCAGTCGCCACGTTTTCGACGCTTTTGCCCTACCCATGTGCGCCGCGCTGGTTATTCAGTGCGTGGGCTGCGTCCTGACGGGCTGCTGCTTCGGGGAGCCCACGGCCGGCGGCTGGGGCCTCACTTACCCGCCCGGTACGCTGCCCTACTTCGCGCAGCTATACCAGGGCCTGATTCCGGCCGGTGCGGCGCATTCCCTGCCGGTGCATCCCACGCAGCTGTACTCCCTGCTGCTGTGCGCGCTGGTGGGCGCAGTTCTGCTGCTCACCCGCCACCGCGCCTGGCCCGGCGGCAGCCGCCACTTTCTGCAATTGGGTTTGCTGCTGGCCGGCCGCTTTATTATCGAGTTCTGGCGTGAGCCGGCCGGGGAGCCCGTCGGGGCCTTGGCGCATACGCACGCCGGCATTTCCATGCTCCAACTGCAGTGGGTGCTGCTGCCCCTGATTCTGCTCACGCTGGGTATCTGGCTCTGGCAGATCCAGCGGACGGCGCGGCCGGAGCAGGCCCCGACGCAGAATCCCGTGCGCAACCTGCTGGCCGTGGCGGGCCTGCTGCTGCTTACGGCTTGGCTGGGGCCACTGGCTCTCACGCTGCCCGAAGTGCTGGTGCTCAAAGCGCTGCTGCTGGCCGTGCTGGTGCTGGAAGGCGGCGCGCTGCTGCTCGGCGCCGCCGATGCCACCCGTCCCCTGCGCGTAGCGCTGCCCCTGGGCCTGGCCTGCGTCGTGCTGGTGCTCACCAGCCAGGCCCCCATCGACTCCACCCAGACCGCCCGGCGCGAAACCTACACAACCATCGGCGTAGGCGGCAGCGCGGGCTCCTTCGACCGGCTCCAGAATACGGAAGGTGGCTGCGGCTCCAACAGTGAGCTGCTGCCCTACCGGCACCGCTACGCCACCGGCACGCTCGACGTATCCCGCACGCAGCTGCCCGGCGCTGATAAGGATGGGGACCTGCACCGGGCCGAAGCCACCATCGGGGTGCGCGTCCACGTCGGCAGCGACCAGCAGACGGCCCCTTTGTTTCCCGACTCGCTGGGGCTGGGCCTGCGGAAGAAAACGCTGTTGCTCAGCATCAATCCCTACGTGCGGCTCGACCGACAGTGGGTGGGCGTCGGGCTGGGCGTGCTGGTGGGCAACCTGGGCTACCACAAGTTCCGTTTCGGCGACGAAATTAGTGCTTTCGACCTGCAGGGCTCCCTGCGCGTAGGCCCGCGGGAAACCCTCTTCGGCCAAGCCGACTACAACTACCTGGGCTACGGCACGGGAAATCCGCAGCAGCGTCTGGGCCTGGGTACGGGTTTCGGCGGCACCCGCTGGCAGCTGCTGGCTGGCGCTGCCTCCGCCAAGGACTATCAAGTGCTGGAAGGCATGAGCCGCTGGTCGGGCTTCGTGGAAGCTCAAGGACAGCTGACGCCCAAGTGGCAGGCCGGCACTTTCCTGACGCTGGGCAACCGCCACCAGCAGCAGGTGGGCCTGCGCCTCAGCCGCCGCCTCAGTGCCCGGCGGTAGCACCGGGCGCTACCAGTACTGCACCCCGACCACCAGGGCTACGACCAGCACAACGTATACGCCTAGCGCCAGCCACTCGCCTCGGTCCCGGAAGTTGTAGGGAAACCGTTTCTGGGCCTTTTGCTGGAGCAGCATGGAGAAGTACAGGCCGCCGGCAGTGAGGCCCAGCGCCAGGCCCTGCGGCACAGTGTTGCGAAACAGCAGCAGCATACCCCCCATCGGCAGCAGCCCCACGAGGTAGCCGAGCAGGCGGGCTTGGAAGAGGGCGGGGTTGAGCATAGATATCTCGGGAATGAGGTTGAAAACAGTTGTCGGGCAACATTGAAAGGTAATCCTACCCGCGGGGTAAGGTCAGGGTACGGACTGCCATTTCTCAGTATCCCGCAACGCCAGCAGCTTTTTATAAACCAGCTCCAGCCCCAAAGAGCCTTCTCCTCCCTGGTCGTATATATCCTTCGTTCCACCTCCGTACTCAATAATCAAAGAGTAGCTCGGCTGGTGGTTACGAACTTGACCGTACTCTTTTTTCAGCCGATTGAAGCCAATGTAATTCAGTAAATCAACCAATTCGTTGTAAGAGCCAGTAGATAATACTGCCGTCATTTCTTCAGCCACCTCATCTGCTGTCTTTTTATAGTAAGCGCGACCATCACTTACCACCCTGATATTTATTTTTACATTATCCGTATATGAGAAAAAGAACTCCAAGGCTACGCTTGTTATCAGTTCCTCACTGGCCTTTCGCCTATCTTCAACGAATCCACCGAAAGCATATTTAAGATTGTATTTTCTGAGCTTCCCAAGTGTACCACCAAACTTTCTTTCGAACGTAACTAATCTTATGATAAGCGAATTATGTTTTTCTATAACCCAAGGCAAGCTGCAGTATTTACGTCCGTAGTTTAGCTTATCAAGAGTCAATACCGCGTTAGGATAGGCCATTACATACATGACATCCTGGCGATTTTCATCGCCGATGAACAGCAAGTCGTTATAGCCGTTCTTATCAAAATCAGCTTTAATCCAGGGTTTAACTCCTCTTTTTCTGGCTTCGCATTTACAATGCTTATTTCTTATTGATAAGGTATCAGAAACTGTCAGGTATTTATATGTACCCTGGCTATCTATCTGCCGAACCAGCGCCTCGATATCCCTTGCACTTTTTATATTATCAATAGCCGAACGTGTTGCGACTTGCGCGAAAGAAACCCGAAAGCAGAGCAAAAGCAGTAGTAAAAAGCTGATTTTCATGCGCTCAGCTTTTCTCAAACACCGGCTCAATCCGTCCTTCCGCGCTTAGCTGCAACGACGCGGCGTACCGGTCGCCGGTGCGGGCCGAGAGGAAGCCGCGGATAACGCTGGTTTTGCCCTTGCGCAGCAGCTGGTTCATTTGCACCTCGCTCAGGGTTTTGCCGCCCCACTCGAAGGGCGCCCGGAACTGGCAGTCCTCGCGGAAGCGGGAGCAGCCCCAGGCGCTTTTGCCCCGCAGCATGGTGCCGAGCTTGCACATCGGGCACGGAATCTGGCCGGGGTCCTGGGCGGTGGTGGGCTTGCTTTCGGCCGCCCGTACCAGCTCCAGCCCGTGCTTGGGCGTGAGGCGCACGGCGGCGTCGAACTTGGTGCCGGCATCGTCGAAGAAGCCCTTAATGACCGGCGTGCGGCCTTTCGTGAGCAAAGCGGCAACCTGCTTGTCGGTGAGGTTCTTGCCCTCGAACTGGGCGGGCAGGCGGAACTGACAGTTTTCGCGGAAGCGGGAGCAGCCGAAGGCGGTTTTGCCCTTCAGGATGTGGCCCGCCCCGCAGGCCGGGCACGCACCCAGGCTGCCGGCAATGGCCGGCGGGGCCGCGGCTACGGGTTTGACGGCCCCGGCCGGCTTGGCGGCGGTAATTTCCGAAGCCTGGCCGGCCATGGTGATAGTACGGCGGGAGCCGTCCTGCTTTACCTCCTGCACCATCTCGCGCACCAGCATCTTGAGCTCGTCCAGAAACAGGCCCGAGTCGAGGTTGCCGGCCTCAATCTGGCGCAGCTTCCGCTCCCACTGCCCCGTTAGCTCCGCCGACTTCAGCGTGGGGTTGCGGATCAGGCCAATCAGCTCGACGCCGGTGGGCGTGGGCAGAATCCGCTTTTTCTCCCGCCGGATGTAGCCGCGCTTGAACAGGGTTTCGATGATGGCCGCCCGGGTGGAAGGCCGCCCGATGCCGTTTTCCTTCATGGCCTGCCGCATTTCCTCGTCGTCGATGTTGCGGCCGGCGGTTTCCATCCCGCGCAGCAGCATGGCCTCGGTGTAGTCGCGCGGCGGCTGGGTTACCTTCTGGTCGAGGCGGGGCTTGTGGGGGCCGCTTTCCCCCTTCTCGAAGGCGGGCAGCACGGTGCTCACCACGTCATCGTCACCCTCGCCGGGCTTGGCGGTGCTGGGCGCCTGCTGGGTGGCCGGGTCGCCGTATACCACGCGCCAGCCGGGATTGAGAATCTGCCGGCCCCGGACCCGAAAAGGGTGCCCGGCGGCCTCGGCCGTCACGGTGGTGTTCGAGACTTCGCAGTCGGGGTAAAACGCGGCCAGAAAGCGGCGCACGATGATGTCGTAGACGCTGTGCTCGGTGCCGCCCAGCCCGCCGGCGCTGGCTCCGGTCGGGATGATGGCGTGGTGGTCGGTGACTTTGTTGTTGTTGAAGACCTTGGGGCTCTTCTTGATTTTGGCGGCCAGCAGCGGCTGGGTCAGGCTGTGGTAAGCGCCCAGGCCCTGCATAATGCCGGCAATCTTGGGGTACTGGTCGTCGGGCAGGAAGGTGGTGTCGACGCGCGGGTAGCTGACCACCTTCTTCTCGTAGAGGGCCTGCACGGTTTTGAGCGTGTCCTCGGCCGAGAGGCCCAACTGGTTGTTGCACTGCACCTGCAACGAGGTCAGGTCAAACAGCGAAGGTGGCGACTCCAGCGCCTTCTTGATTTCGACGCCCGTCACGGTCAGCGGCACGTCTTTCACGGCCGCCATAGCGGCGTCGGCTTCCTCCTGGCTCACGAAGTAGCCGCGGGCCTTGAGGCGGGTCTTCTCGTCGGGCTCGTCGTCGTCCTTGCCCTTTTTCGGCGGGGCAATGTGGCTGAACATGGTGCCCCGATACTCGGTGCGCAGCACCCAGTAGGGCTCGGGCCGGAAGTTCTGGATTTCGTGGTAGCGGTCCACCAGCAGCGCCAGCGTGGGCGTCTGCACCCGCCCGATGCTGAGCACCTGCTTCTGGCCGGCGGCGTACTTGAGCGTGAACAGGCGGGTGGCGTTCAAACCCAGCAGCCAGTCGCCGGCGGCGCGGCTCTTGCCGGCCTGGTAAAGGTTGTCGAATTCGGTCCCGTCGCGCAGGTTGGCGAAGCCCTGGCGGATGGCTTCCTCGGTCAGAGACGAAATCCAGAGGCGCTTGAAGGGCTTGCGGTACTTGGCTTCCATCAGCACCCAGCGCTGAATGACCTCGCCCTCCTGGCCCGCGTCGCCGCAGTTGATGACCTCCTCGGCCTTGGCGAGCAGGTTCTTAATCACCGTAAACTGCCGGATTACCCCGTCGTCGCGGCGCATGAGCTTGATGCCGAAGTTGTCGGGCACCATGGGCAGGTCGTGGATGCTCCAGCGCTTCCACTCGGGGCGGTAGTCTTCGGGCTCGCGCAGTTGGCAGAAGTGCCCGAAGGTCCAGGTGACCTGGTAGCCGTTGCCCTCGAAGTAGCCGTCCATCTTGCGGCTGGCGCCCAATACGTGGGCAATTTCGCGGGCGACGCTGGGCTTTTCGGCAATGCAGACTTTCACTAGGCAGATTCTCGCGGATGGGGAGTAAGCCGGCCAACGGCCGACGGGGAATCAACAAAGATACGCCGGGAAAAGGTCGTTTTGTGTAGCTGGTAGCCCTATAAACAGAGGTTGGTTATCGGGAACAGTTTCGGTTCTTTGCTCTGCCCCAAATCCGCTCGTAACGGCGGCGTAGGAGCAGACAATTAAAATCAAGTATTATAATGAGCCGCTTTGAGAATATTCTACTAGCAAGCCTGGGAAGCTTATCGGTGCTGTCTTTGGTAGGAGAGCATGGCAACAGCGGGGCACTGACTTTAACCCTCATAGTGCTTGCTCTAGTGTATTCCGGGGGAGCCTATTGGCTGTTTCGCATCCGCCCTGCCGCACCCCCCACTTGGCTGCGAATCATTAGTGGCTTCTGCATCGCCGCCGCACTGCTTCAGTTAATCAACAGCATCCGCCTCCAGCGTGGCAGCTACGAACAGGTAACACCTGCTGTGCTGGGTCTGCTGTGCACAGGACTGACTGTGTACCTAGTGATTAATCGACGCCAACCAGAGCGGGTGGCAGCGTACCGACCCTTGCTGATCCGGTCGGCGGTAGTATGCACCGTGTGCGCTTTTTTTGCCTACGGCTCCTCCCACCTCTCATTGTCCCGGACTATCCTGCTGGTGGTTAACCAGGACAGGCCCCTGCTCAAGCAAAACCTACTCATGTTCGAGTATACTGAGCACACAGAAAAAGCGCTGGAGGAGAAAGATTGTACCACGGCTATTGTCTACGCCCGGAAAGCTTACGCGGCGGGCCATCAGTGGCTAAAACAGGACTCTATTACGAAGCGGTACAAGATCAACGGGGTGTATTCCAATTTATACAAGGCGTACCGCTGCCAGGGTGATGTCAACTACGATCAGCAGCGTTATGTACAGGCTTTGCGAAGCTACCAGTTGGGCCACGCGGTATTGATGCGGGGCGACTACCGGTCCGGCGCTGATGCTTCCCCGCTTGTTTTCTGGCTGGAGGAAGAAGCTTGGTCATTAAACAACATGGCCTACTGTTACCTTAAAGCGAACCAGATAAACCAAAGTGATTCGCTGTTTTTGCGGGCATTCTACGTCTACCGCCAGCGTCACCCTCAGCCTACCGCCGAAACGGCACGCCTGATCAGCGACCTGGCCCGGTCCCAGGCTGCGGGTCAGCATTGGGAAGCCTCATCAAAGCTTTTCCGGCGCGCCAATCAGATTTACACCCAGGGCTTTGCGGCAACGCATAAGACCGAGCTAATGGCCAATAGACTCGACCTTGTTTTTAATGCGCTGAACCAGGACAGCTTGCCTGCTGCTCTACGCCAACTCCATACCCTGCGGTTTGACCCCGCCGATTCGCTCGATTGGGCCAAGGCGCATCTGTACGAGGGCATTGGCTGCTACAAACAAAGCAAATACCAGCGCGCCGATTCCCTGCTGGGCTTAAGTCTCCGCTACTACCAGGGCCACCGCCCCGCGGAGTCAGTTTCTGAAGCAGCTTCCAAGTTATTGCTGGCCAAGAACTCCCTGGCTCAGGCCGAATATGCCCAGGCGCAAGCCTATGCTCGTTCAGCCCGCGCCCTTTTGCTGGCCCATGCTTCTCCTACCACTACACGCCAGGCACTTAATGGCACGGCTATACTAGCGGCCATAGATAAGGCTCTGGGGCGGTACAACACAGCCGCGCAGCAGTACGCCCAGGTACTGAACGCCTATCAACAGAACCAGGAGTCAGGGCCGAGCCAGGCAACTATTTTGACTGAGCTGGCTGATTTGGACGTTACGCTCGATGATTTGCTCGCTGCCGACC
>Ga0247729_10000268_pt1 | contig 23161 bp, 18 predicted proteins | sample UWRJL133311R2_FD_180958 | JGI IMG/M metagenome (GOLD analysis project Ga0247729, IMG submission 180958) | Plant litter microbial communities from Arlington Agricultural Research Station in Wisconsin, United States - UWRJ-L133-311R-2 | ecosystem: Environmental > Terrestrial > Plant litter >... | reverse complement strand
AATACCAAGCAAGCTAATAAAAGCCTTGCCATTTGCTGCCTAAGCAGTAATATCGCCACATTCTCTGCCTAGGCAGCTAATTTGGTGGATTCATGAAACATTTCACTCCCGAGAATCAGCAGTCGACGATCATGGGCATGCTCATCGGTCGTACCAACTCGCTGAAAGATCGCCTTCTTGACCAGCAATTGCTGCCTTTTGACGTCACTTCCTCGCAGTTCAAGGTGCTGATCATCGTGGCGCAGTTCAAGGCAGACAAGCCTGCTGAATTGTGTCGGCACCTATCCCTGGATAGCGGTTCCATGACCCGCATGCTTGATCGTCTGGAGCAGAAAAAGCTCATCGAGCGCACCCGTTCTGAGTCTGACCGCCGTCAGGTGCAGGTGGCGTTGACGCCTGCCGGCAAGGCGATCACCGACCGTCTGCCGCAGATTGGCGCTGACGCCATGAATGGCTTGCTCAGCGTGCTCGATGCAGAAGAGGTCGCCAGCCTGGAGCGGATCCTGAGCAAGGTGCTGATCGACGCCAACGACCCCATCACCATCGCCCGCTTGAGCTTCAAAAACGCAGGTGCAGAATGAACCCTTCGATTTTTCAGGCGCGCTGCAGCCTGCTGCTGATCGCCCTGAGCCTTGCCGGTTGCGCCAACTACAGTGGCCTGACCACTGAGGGCACCCGCCTTGATCCGAAAAGTCTGCACAGCGAACAAAGCTTGCAAGGCATCAACCTGTCCCCGGCGGCCTGGCCGCAGCGCGACTGGTGGAAAAGCCTCGGTGATCCGCAGCTCGATGGTCTGATCAACGAAGCCCTGCGCGACAGCCCGGACATGCAAGTCGCCAACGCGCGTACCCACCAGGCCATGGCTTCGGCCTATGCTGCCGATGCGGCGCGCATGCCCACCGTGGACGCCGATGCCAGCGTCAGCCGCTCCCGGCTGGCCCGCGACCAGGACCCGCAAGGTGCAGGCGGGCGCTACAGCACCCTGCGTAGCATGGCGGTGAATTTCAATTACAACTTCGATCTGTGGGGCGGCCAGCGGGCAGCCTGGGAAGCTGCGCTGGGGCAGGCTCGCGCTGCTGAAGTCGACGAGCAGGCTGCGCGCCTGACCCTGGCAGCTGACGTCGCCCGGGCTTACAGCGACCTGGGTCAGGCTTATATCGTCCATGATCTGGCGAGCGAAGATCTCAAACGCACCAGTCAACTGCTGGACCTGGGTAACCAGCGCCTGAAGTCCGGGATCGACAGCCAGTATCAATATCAACAGACCGAAAGCCTGGAAGCCAACTCCCAGGAAGCCTTGATTGACGCCGATAAGCGCCTGCGCAGTGCGAAAATCGCTCTATCGGTATTGCTCGGCAAAGGCCCGGATCGCGGTCAGGAAATCGCCCGACCCAACGTGCTCAAGCCTGCTGTGGTTGCCTTGCCGTCCCGGTTGCCTGCGGAGTTGCTGGGCCGTCGTCCCGACATCGTCGCGGCGCGCTGGCGAGTGGAGGCTGCGAGCAAGAACATCGTCGCTGGCAAGACCAACTTCTACCCCAACCTGAACCTCAGCGCTGCAGCGGGCACTGAGTCATTGCTGGGCGATGCGCTGTTCGGCTCGGCCAGTCGCTTCTTCAATATTGCGCCCACCATTTCCCTGCCGTTGTTCGACGGCGGACGCCTGCGCGCTGATCTGGATGCCCGCGATGCCGATTACGACCTGGCCGTGGCGCAATACAACAAGAGTCTGGTCCGGGCGCTGGGTGATGTCAGCGACAACATAGGCCAGCTGCGCGCGATTGACGGGCAGATTCAGGCCCGTCAGCGCGCCACCGATGTGATCCAGCAATCCTTCAATACGGTCACCCAACGCTACGGCTCAGGCATCGGTAACTACCTGGACGTGCTGACCATCGAGCAGCAATTGCTCCAGTCACAACGCCAACTGGCTGATCTCAACGCTGAACGAATCGATTTGTCGATCCAGTTGATGCAGGCCCTGGGCGGCGGTTTCGAGGGCAAAAGCCCGGCTGAAACTACCCCTTCAACTGCTTCGCTGACTAACTCAAGGTAATCGTCATGGCCACTGCCGCTAGCGAAAACACAGATACCTCCAAACAAGACGCCGCAAAAAAGGACAGCAACCCGCGCAAACGTAAAGTCCTGCTGATCGGTCTGGCGCTGATCGTCATCCTCGGCGGGCTGGGCGTCTGGGCCTGGCACGAGCTGTATGGCCGCTGGAATGAAAGCACCGACGACGCCTACGTCAATGGCAACGTGGTAGAGATCACGCCGTTGGTCACCGGCACTGTGACCAGCATCGGCGCTGATGATGGCGACCTGGTCCGCGCCGGTCAGGTCCTGCTGCAGTTTGACCCCAGTGATGCCGAAGTCGGTTTACAGAGCGCCGAAGCCAATCTGGCCAAGACTGTGCGTCAGGTGCGCGGCTTGTACAGCAACGTCGATGGTATGAAAGCCCAGCTGGCGGCCCAGCGTGCCGAAGTTAAAAAGGCTCAGGACAACTACAACCGACGCAAGAATCTGGCGGCGGGCGGGGCGATTTCCCAGGAAGAGCTGTCCCACGCCCATGACGATCTGATCAGCGCCCAGAGCGCCTTGAGCAACGTGCAACAGCAACTGGCCGGCAGCGTCGCGTTGGTGGATGACACCGAAGTATCGTCCCATCCAGACGTCAAAGCCGCCGCTGCGCAGTTGCGTCAGGCGTATCTGACCAATGCTCGCAGCACTTTGATTGCGCCGGTCACCGGCTACGTGGCCAAGCGCACCGTGCAGCTGGGGCAACGCGTCCAGCCGGGTACCGCGCTGATGGCCGTGATCCCACTCAATGAGCTGTGGATCGACGCCAACTTCAAGGAAACCCAGCTGGGCAATATGCGTATTGGTCAGCCAGTGGAGATCGAATCCGACCTGTACGGCAGCGACGTGAAGTACAGCGGCACCATCGACAGCCTGGGCGCGGGGACCGGCAGTGCGTTTGCATTGCTGCCTGCCCAGAACGCCACGGGCAACTGGATCAAGATCGTGCAGCGAGTTCCGGTACGCGTTCATATCAATGCCGATGAACTGGCCGAACATCCGTTGCGCATCGGCCTGTCCACCGTGGTCAACGTCAATCTGCATGATCAGAGCGGTCCGGTTCTGGCTCAACAGCCGCCGAAAAAGGCCTCGTTCAGCACTAACGTCTACGAGCAGCAGTTGGCCGAGGCGGACGCCGTGATTGCCCGCCTGATTCAGGAAAACAGCGCAGCCACCGGCAAGACCGCCCAGCGCTGATCCGCCAATCTACGTGCCTCGGCTTTTGCTGAGGCACCGTCAAGTTTTCGGGGATTCGCGATGAGCGCCGACGCACCCGCTTCATTTACGCCGCCCAGCCTGCTGCTGTGCACTATCGGTTTGTCGCTGGCGACCTTCATGCAGGTCCTCGACACCACCATTGCCAACGTGGCCTTGCCCACCATCTCCGGCAACCTCGGCGTCAGCTCGGAGCAGGGCACCTGGGTGATCACCTCGTTCGCGGTGAGCAATGCCATTGCCCTGCCACTGACGGGCTGGCTGAGCCGTCGGTTTGGTGAGGTGAAGCTGTTCCTTTGGGCAACGATTCTGTTCGTCGTCGCTTCTTTCCTGTGCGGCATCTCCCAGTCCATGCCCGAACTGGTGGGCTTTCGCGTATTGCAGGGAGTGGTGGCGGGACCTTTGTATCCGATGACACAGACCTTGCTGATTGCCGTTTATCCTCCGGCGAAAAGGGGGATGGCATTGGCATTGCTGGCGATGGTCACGGTGGTCGCGCCGATTGCCGGGCCTATTCTCGGTGGCTGGATTACCGACAGTTACAGCTGGCCGTGGATTTTCTTTATCAACATCCCCATTGGTCTGTTCGCTGTGTTGGTGGTGCGCATGCAAATGGCCAAGCGTCCGGTGGTCACCAGTTATCAGCCGATGGACTATGTCGGGCTGATTACCCTGATCATCGGTGTTGGCGCCTTGCAGGTCGTACTCGACAAGGGCAATGACCTGGACTGGTTCGAATCCAACTTCATCATTATTGGCACCGTGATCTCCGCCATTGCGCTGTCGGTGTTCGTCATCTGGGAAATGACCGACAAGCATCCCATCGTCAATTTGCGCCTGTTCGCGTTCCGTAACTTTCGTATCGGCACCATGGTGTTGGTCGGCGGCTATGCCGGGTTCTTCGGCATCAACCTGTTGCTGCCGCAGTGGCTACAGACGCAGATGGGCTATACCGCCACTTATGCGGGGTTGGCGGTAGCACCGATCGGGATTCTGCCGGTCTTGATGTCGCCGTTCGTGGGCAAATACGCTCACAAGTTCGACCTGCGGCTGCTGGCCGGGCTGGCGTTTCTGGCGATTGGCACCAGTTGCTTCATGCGCGCCGGTTTTACCAATGAAGTGGATTTCGAGCACATCGCTTTGGTGCAACTGTTCATGGGCGCGGGTGTGGCGCTGTTCTTCATGCCGACCCTGAGCATCCTGTTGTCGGACCTGCCGCCGAACCAGATTGCCGACGGCTCGGGGCTGGCGACTTTTCTGCGGACGTTGGGAGGTAGTTTTGCTGCGTCGCTAACGACCTGGATCTGGATTCGCCGGGCGGATCAGCATCACGCGTATCTGAGTGAAAACATCAGTGCTTACGACCCGGCGACCCGGGAGGCGCTGAACAGCCTGGGCGGTGCGAGTCCTCAGGCGTATGCGCAGCTGGAGCAGACCCTTAATAGCCAGGCATACATGATGTCCACGGTGGATTACTTCCACTTGCTGGGCTGGGTGTTCATGGGCTTGATTCTGCTGGTCTGGCTGGCCAAGCCGCCGTTTACGGCGAAAGCCGGGCCTGCGGCTGGGGGTGGGCATTGAGTGGTTTTAAGGCTGGATTCAATGTCGTGTTGTGTACATATCCGTTGCTGCGGTAACGGCTACTTAGGGTTGCGCTTTTACAGCGCCTCACTTTTGAACAGCCGGAATGCCGGCCCAGTCAAAAGTAAGCAAAACGCTCTTGCCCCACCACTCGGTGCCTCGCTTAGGCTCGGCATGCCCGTAATCCGACATTGATTCGGCGGGCCCGCCGCGAAGGGCCATCCCTGGCCCAGCGCGGCTAAACCGGCATCCATGCCGGTTTGCCCGCCGAATCAATATCAGCTTCCGGCCAGCGTGGTTTAACGGGGCGCCTGAGATCAAAAGCCAAATCAAAAGCGCGCGCGGCGGCCTGAAAGCCGACCTGCTTTTTTGTGTGCATGCCTCGCTGTATTTTTTTGTTTGATCCATAGCCTTCGCGAATGAATTCGCGGGTCGGTGATCTTCTGTGTGCCGAGCTTGCTCGCGAATCAGGCACCTCGGTTCGGCAGCAATATCGCGTCATCGTTTATCGCGGGCAAGCACCGCTCCCACAGGGAACGCATTCCACCCGTAGGAATGCGCTTGGTCCAGGCCGCATTTGGACGATGAGCGACGACTCCGTGTGCCTGAATCACCGCGTCGACGGATTCGCGGGCAAGCCTCGCTCCAACAGGTGATCATCGGTAGGAGCGAACTTGTTCGCGAGGCGGTGTGACTGCCGAAACGGTATCGTCTGACCTTACGCCCTCGCCAACAAGTTGGCTCCTACAGGAGTAGCTCGGTACTCAAAAACAGGCCGACTCGTTCGCTTTTGATCTGGCTTTTGATCTGGCTTTTGATCTGGCTTTTGATCTGGCTTTTGATCTGGCTTTTGATCTGGCTTTTGATCTGGCTTTTGATCTTAGGCGCCCCGTTAAACCACGCTGGCCGGAATCCGATATTAAATCGGGGGGTAAACCGGCAGGACGCCGGTTTAGCCGCACTGGGCCAGGGATGGCCCTTTGCGGCGGCCCCCCGATTTAATGTCGGATGCCGGGCATGCCGAGCCTAGGCGAGGGACCGAGTGGTGGGGCAAGAGCGTTTTGCTTACTTTTGCGCTTTTCAAAAGTGAGGCGCTGTAAAAGCGCAACCATAAGTAGCGTTAACCGCGGCAATGGATATGTACGCAAAAAAGACGTGTATCCATGCTCATCACGGGCAACCACCGCCCCCACAGAATCAGTGGGTCGAGGGATTGGGCAAGGCAGGTCGAGGCCCCACCCCAAAATCAAACGCCCCCAACTGAAACCCTTGCTCATCCACCTGCACAGCCCAGCCTTGCTTGTCCCAGTCACCCAACACAATCCGGCGGGCGGCCTGGTCGCCGATCTGTAGCTTATGAACGGCAGGGCGGTGGGTATGGCCGTGGATCAGAGTGCGCACGCCAAAATGCTCCATCACCCTGGGCACTTCTTCCGGCGTGACGTCGACAATGTCGTTGGCTTTCATGCTGGTTTGAGAACGGCTTTCATTGCGCAGCTTGCGCGCCAGCTTGTGTCGCGTGGCCTTGGGCAGATTGCGCAGGACGAAGAGCGTCAGTGGGTTGCGCAAGTATCGGCGCATCCGCTGATAGCCTTCATCTTTGGTGCAGAGACTGTCGCCGTGCATCAGCAGCACGGGTTCGCCGTTCAGTTCGACGACGCTCGGGTCAGGCAGCAAGGTGCAGCCCGCCGCTTTACAGAACGCACGGCCAATCATGAAGTCGCGATTGCCATGCATCAGGAATATTGGGGTGCCGCTGTCGCTCAGTTCACGCAGAGCCTGGCAAATCGAGCGCTGGAAGGGCGACATTGCGTCGTCGCCAATCCATACCTCGAAAAAATCGCCGAGGATATACAGCGCCTGGGCATCGCGGGCCCGGCCCGCGATCAGATCCAGAAACGCCCGGGTAATGTCCGGGCGTTCTTCCTGCAAGTGCAGATCAGAGATCAGCAATATCACTCAATGATCTCGGCTTTCTCGATGATCACGTCTTCAGTCGGTACATCCTGGTGGCCCGACTTGCTGCCGGTGGAAACGCCTTTGATCTTGTCGACAACGTCAGTGCCTTCGATCACTTTGGCGAACACCGCATAACCCCAGCCCTGAGTAGTCTTGGCGCTGTGGTTCAGGAAGCTGTTGTCGGCCACGTTGATGAAGAACTGCGCGGAAGCCGAATGCGGCTCCATGGTGCGAGCCATGGCAACGGTGTATTTGTCGTTCGGCAGGCCGTTGTCAGCTTCGTTCTGAATGCTTGGGCGCTTGTCTTTCTTTTCCTTCATGCCAGGCTCGAAACCGCCGCCCTGGATCATGAAGTTACCGATGACACGGTGGAAAACAGTGTTTTCGTAGTGGCCGGCTTTTACGTATTCGATGAAGTTGGCAACAGTCAGTGGCGCTTTCTCATTGTTCAGTTCCAGAACGATGTCGCCGTGATTGGTGGTCAATTTTACTTTGGACATATAAAAGTCGCTCTTTTGGCAGTTCGTGAGTGGACGCGTTATAACCCTGACGCGCAGTTTACAGAGGTCGCTACATAATTCTTTCGAGTTTTTACTCGAGGGTTTTCTTACAGGGCGCTGTCAGCCCATTGACAGCTTCGGCTATCATAAGCGCTTTGATTTAGTCGGCCTACCCTGGCCGCGCACTTGTATTGTCCAAGGATCCTATGAGCAAGCCCACTCAAGACCCCGCTGCGAATTCAAAGGCAGGCCCTGCAATTCCTACCAATTTCCTGCGCCCGATTGTCCAGGCCGACCTCGATTCAGGTAAGCACACGAAGATCGTGACCCGCTTTCCGCCTGAGCCAAACGGCTATCTGCACATCGGTCACGCCAAGTCGATCTGTGTGAACTTCGGTCTGGCTCAGGAGTTTGGTGGCGTGACGCACCTGCGTTTCGACGACACCAATCCGGCCAAGGAAGACCAGGAATACATCGACGCCATTGAAAGCGACGTCAAGTGGCTGGGCTTTGAGTGGGCTGGCGAAGTGCGTTATGCCTCGCAATATTTTGATCAACTGCACGACTGGGCTGTCGAGCTGATCAAGGCGGGCAAGGCGTATGTGGACGACCTCACTCCCGAGCAGGCTCGTGAATACCGCGGCACTCTGACCGAGCCAGGCAAGAACAGCCCGTTCCGTGAGCGCGGCGTCGAGGAAAACCTGGACCTGTTCGCCCGAATGAAAGCCGGTGAGTTCGAAGACGGCGCTCGCGTACTGCGCGCCAAGATCGACATGGCTTCGCCGAACATGAACCTGCGTGACCCGATCCTGTATCGCATTCGTCATGCCCACCACCACCAGACCGGTGACAAGTGGTGCATCTATCCGATCTACGACTTCACCCACGGTCAGTCGGACGCCATTGAAGGTATCACCCACTCGATCTGCACCCTGGAATTCGAAAGCCACCGTCCGCTGTACGACTGGTTCCTCGACAACCTGTCGGTGCCGTGCAAGCCGCGTCAGTACGAATTTTCGCGTCTGAACCTGAACTACACCATCACCAGCAAGCGCAAGCTCAAGCAATTGGTGGACGAGAAGCACGTATTCGGTTGGGATGACCCGCGCATGTCGACCCTGTCGGGCTTTCGCCGCCGTGGTTACACGCCGAAGTCGATCCGTAACTTCTGCGAAATGATCGGCACCAACCGTTCCGACGGCGTGGTGGATTTCGGCATGCTGGAATTCAGCATCCGCGACGACCTGGACCACAGCGCCCCGCGTGCCATGTGCGTGCTGCGTCCGCTGAAAGTCGTGATCACCAACTACCCGGAAGGTCAGGTCGAAAACCTGGAGCTGCCGCGCCACCCGAAAGAAGATCTGGGCGTGCGTAACCTGCCGTTCTCTCGGGAAATCTACATCGACCGCGACGACTACATGGAAGAGCCGCCAAAAGGCTACAAGCGCCTTGAGCCAAATGGCGAAGTGCGCCTGCGCGGCAGCTACGTGATCCGTGCCGACGAGGCGATCAAGGATGCTGACGGCAACATCGTCGAGCTGCGCTGCTCCTACGATCCGGACACCCTTGGCAAGAACCCTGAAGGCCGTAAGGTCAAAGGCGTTGTGCACTGGGTGCCGGCAGCTGAAAGCGTTGAATGCGAAGTGCGTTTGTATGATCGCCTGTTCCGTTCGCCGAACCCGGAAAAAACCGAAGACGGTGCGACCTTCCTGGACAACATCAATCCGGATTCCCTGCAAGTGCTGACCGGTTGTCGGGCTGAACCTTCGTTGGGCCAAGCGCAACCGGAAGACCGTTTCCAGTTCGAGCGCGAAGGTTATTTCTGCGCGGACATCAAGGACTCGAAACCTGGTCAACCAGTCTTCAACCGGACTGTAACGCTACGAGATTCGTGGTCTTAAGGAGCCTAAGTGCTTTCGATCTACAACACGCTCACCAAGAGCAAAGAAGTCTTCAAGCCGCTGGATGGCAACAAGGTGCGCATGTACGTCTGCGGGATGACCGTGTACGACTACTGCCACCTGGGCCACGGGCGCAGCATGGTGGCGTTCGACCTCGTGACCCGCTGGCTGCGTTTCAGCGGTTACGATCTGACTTATGTGCGCAACATCACCGATATCGACGACAAGATCATCAATCGTGCCCGGGAAAACGGCGAATCGTTCGATGCCTTGACGGCGCGCATGATCGACGCGATGCACGAGGACGAGGCGCGCCTCAACATCCTCAAGCCGGACATGGAGCCGCGTGCCACTGATTACATCGACGGCATGCACGCCATGATCCAGACCCTGATCGACAAGGGTTATGCCTACGCTCCGGGCAATGGCGACGTGTACTACCGCGTCGGCAAGTTTCTGGGCTACGGCAAGTTGTCGCGCAAAAAGATCGAGGACCTGCGCATCGGTGCCCGCATCGAAGTGGAAGAGGCCAAGGACGACCCGCTTGATTTCGTGCTCTGGAAAGGCGTCAAGCCGGGCGAGCCGAGCTGGGAATCGCCATGGGGCGCGGGGCGTCCCGGCTGGCACATCGAGTGCTCGGTGATGTCCACCTGCTGCCTGGGTGAGACGTTCGATATTCATGGCGGAGGCAGTGATCTTGAATTCCCGCACCATGAAAACGAAATCGCCCAAAGCGAAGCCGCGACGGGCAAGACCTACGCCAATGCCTGGCTGCACTGCGGCATGATTCGCATCAATGGCGAGAAGATGTCCAAGTCCTTGAACAACTTCTTCACCATCCGCGACGTGCTGGAAAAGTATCAGCCAGAAGTGGTGCGCTACCTGCTGGTATCCAGCCATTACCGCAGCGCGATCAACTACTCCGAAGACAGCCTGAAAGAGTCCAAGAGTGCGCTGGAGCGTTTCTATCACGCACTTCGCGGTTTGCCGGTTGCAGAGCCTTCGGGTGGCGAAGCGTTCGTCGAGCGCTTCTCCGCCGCCATGAACGACGACTTCGGTACGCCGGAAGCCTGCGCGGTGCTGTTCGAGATGGTTCGCGAGATTAACCGCCTGCGTGACACCGATCTGGCGGCTGCGGCTGGTCTGGCGGCACGCTTGAAGCAACTGGCCAGTGTGCTGGGTGTCTTGCAGCTTGAAGCCGACGACTTTTTGCAGGCAGGCGCTGAAGGGCGGGTTGATGCGGCAGAGGTTGAAGCGCTGATTCAAGCACGACTGGCAGCTCGTGCAGCCAAAGACTGGGCAGAATCGGACCGCATCCGCGACCAGATCACCGCCATGGGCGTAGTGCTGGAAGACGGCAAAGGCGGCACGACCTGGCGCTTGGCGGATTGATTCGCTAGCGGCGATCAATTTGTAGGAGCTGCCGCAGGCTGCGAAGGCAATGTGTCTGACAGATCGCTTTCGCAGCCTTCGGCAGCTCCTAAAATGCCTGTTCCGTGAGCAGATCAAGGACCTGTGGGAGCAAGCTTGCTTGCGAAGACTGACCTTCAGGCGCTGAATATTCTGAGCCTGGACTGGCCTTTCGCGAGCAAGCTCGCTCCCACGGGTCATGTGGTTGCAGCCTCTAACTCTGTCTTTCCCGCAACCGCTTATAAAGCGTATTCCTGCTCACGCCCAGACGCTTGGCCAATTGCGAGATATTGCCCCCAACGGCCTGCAACATCTCATTCAAATCCTCCCCGGGTTGCACGGCCCCTTTGCGGCTGAACGCGCCCACCGCTTGAACATCCTCTGATTCCATCTGCAGATCGGCAAAAAAATCATCCGGCAAATGCTCCGGACTTATCATGTCATCGCCCGCCAATGCCAGCGCTACCTGAATCACATTGCTGAGTTGGCGCAAATTGCCCGGCCACGGATGGCGATCGAACAGCTCTAGCACCTCAGACGCGAACCCCAGCTTTTGTTGAGCTTCGCGATGCTGCTCCCAGATACGCTGGACCAGCGCAGCCTTGTCGGTGCGCTGCCGCAGGGCAGGGAGTTCCAGGTTCAGCCCGTTGATCCGGTAATACAGATCCTGGCGGAAATGACCGGCCTGAACTTCATCACGCAAATTACGATTGGTGGCGGAAATCAGGCGCACGTCTACCGGATGCAGTTCGCTGCTGCCCAGCGGTTGCACGCATCGCTCTTGCAGCACGCGTAACAGGCGAGCCTGAACCGGCAGCGGCATATCGCCGATTTCATCGAGGAACAGCGTGCCTTTATCGGCCTTGCGGATGAGGCCGATGCTGCCTTTGTGATGAGCTCCGGTAAATGCGCCTTTTTCGTAGCCGAACAGTTCCGATTCCACCAGCTCAGCCGGGATTGCCGCGCAATTCACCGCAATCAGTGGCCGGCCGGAGCGGGAGCTGGCGTTGTGCAGCGCTTTGACGAAGACCTCTTTGCCGACGCCGGTTTCGCCGTGGATCAACAGCGCGATGTTCTTTTCCAGCAGTCGTTCGGCCTGAAGCACAGCCTTTTCCACTTTTGCATCACCGAGGCTGATCCCGTTGAGCGCGACCGGATCTTGGCTGCTATCGGCTTTGCGCGGCGGCAGCCCATGAATCCGCGCTGGCTTGCGCTGTGGTCGACGCAGCAGGCCATGAAACCGGTTATGCCCGGCGGCTTGCAGCGCGAAGGGCTGGCTCTCCGTTTGATCAAATAGCTGGCGAGCCAGGGTGGTGAAAATCTGTTCGATGTTTTTCCCCATCAAACTCAGCCCTGACAGCCTGGCCCCTGACAAGCTGCCGCTCAGCAAAGTATCAGCGCGACGGTTGGCGCTGACGATGGAACCGTTTTCATCAAGGATGAGCAGGCCAGCCCATTGGCTGTCCAGGTTGTTCAGCCCGGTATTGAAGGTCAGTTGGAAGTGGGTGTCCTGAAACTGGTCGAGGATCAGCCGGTTCTCCACCGACTGGCTCATCATCTTCACCATGCCCAAGGTGTGGGAAGGCGGCAGGAAGCTGTCGCTGGACACGTCCAGTACCGCGATCATGCGGCGCGCGGCATCAAAGATCGGTGCTGCCGAGCCAGTCATGAAGCGGTTGGCTTTGAGAAAATGTTCGTTGTGCTCGATATGCACTGCTTGCTCGCAGGCCAGCGCGGTCCCGATGGCGTTGGTCCCGGTACCGCGTTCGACCCAACTGGCTCCGGCCAGAAAGCCCTGATTGCAAGACGGTTCGACGAAGCGCTGAGTCCCCCATGACTTGAGCAGTTGGCCCTGATTGTCGGCCAGCAGAATCAGGCAGTTGGAGTTGCTCAGGATATTTTCGTAGAACGGCAATACCTGCTGATGGGTGGTTCGCACCAGTGCCTGATGGCGCTCCAGCAACTGGTTGACCTGATCCACCGGCAACTGGCCGAAGGACGGTGGGCTCAGGTGACTCAGGCCAAAATCCCGGCAGCGGGACCATGAGTCTCTGATGATGGTGTCGTGAGCAAGGGCTGCATTGGCCATGTTGGCTGGATCCCGAGTGCGTTTTTTATAGTTTTTGTTGGGTCAGGTTTGCATCTGGCACGGACGTCCAAGTCCGTTGCGTCCATGCAGTGTTGCTCAGGACTGTTCAAAGTCAATGTTCAAAGTGTTCATCTGTTCAGCATTTTCTGTTCATTAATGTTCAGCAATGAACGCCAGTTCTCATGGTTTTCCCCGTGCAAGGCTCTGGTCCGGGCTTCAGCCGGGCTTGGCATGAATGTCGCTATCTGGAAGAAGCATTTGCGCACCCCCTGAATAAGAAACGACAAAAAAGGGCAAGCCATGTCTCTAACGCTGGAACACGTCAATCGCGCCGTCGACGGTCAGACCTGGATCGATGATGCATCCCTGAGCTTCGAGCCCGGCTCGTTCAATGTATTGCTCGGCCGCACCCTGTCTGGCAAAACCAGCCTGATGCGACTGATGGCCGGCCTGGATAAGCCCGACAGTGGGCGCATCCTGATGAACGGCAAGGACGTCACGCAAATCGCGGTGCGGCATCGCAACGTGTCGATGGTCTATCAGCAGTTCATCAACTATCCCAGCATGACGGTGTTCGAGAACATCGCCTCGCCATTGCGTCAGGCCGGTGCCTCCCGCGAGGTGATCCAGAGCAAAGTCCTGGAAACGGCAAAAATGCTGCGCATCGAGAAATTTCTCACGCGCTACCCGCTGGAGTTGTCTGGTGGTCAGCAGCAGCGCACGGCCATGGCGCGAGCGCTGGTCAAGGATGCCGAACTGATTCTGTTCGATGAGCCGCTGGTCAACCTTGACTACAAGCTGCGCGAAGAGCTGCGTCAGGAGATGCGCGAGCTGTTCCAGGTGCGTCACACGATCGCCATCTATGCCACAACCGAGCCCAACGAGGCGCTGGCACTGGGCGGCACCACCACTGTATTGCATGAAGGCCGGGTCATTCAGAGCGGGCGCACGCCCGAGGTCTATCACCAGCCGAAAACCGTGCTCGCTGCAGAGTTGTTCTCAGAGCCCCCCATCAACCTGATGCCCGGCCGGATCGAAGGCAGTGAGGTTAGCTTTGCCAACTTTGTGCATTTCCCGCTAAACGTCGATTTGCGCAAGATCGGCGACGGCCAATACCGTTTCGGCGTGCGTCCCAGCCACTTGAGCCTGGTGCCGTCCAATGACGATGACCTTGAGCTTGCCGTGACCGTGGAGCTGGCGGAGATCAGCGGCTCAGAGACATTTCTGCACGTGCGAAACGAGCATTTTCAGCTGGTGCTGCACCTTCCCGGTGTGCATGCCTACGATGTCGATGCATCGATCCGGGTCTATATCCCGACTCACAAATTGTTCGTGTTCGATGAGCAGGGCCGCCTTGTCCAGGCGCCTGGCGTACGCATGGCGAGGGTTGCCTGATGGCCGAAATTCGTTTGCAGAACCTCGCCCATAGCTATAGCAAAAACCCCAGCGGGCCTGATGATTACGCTATTCGTGAGATGAGCCATGTCTGGGAGCAGGGCGGGGCCTATGCCTTGCTGGGCCCATCCGGGTGCGGCAAGTCCACGTTGCTGAATATTATTTCCGGGCTGCTCATCCCCTCCGAAGGGGAGGTCATGTTCGACACCCGAGTGGTCAATACGCTTTCTCCGGAGCAGCGCAACATCGCTCAGGTTTTCCAATTCCCTGTGGTGTACGACACCATGACGGTGTTCGATAACCTGGCTTTTCCACTGCGCAATCAGGGCATGGATGAACAAAGAATTCACGCCAAGGTTCAGGAAATTGCCGACGTTCTTGATCTGCAACCACTGCTGAAGAAGAAAGCTCGCAACCTCACCGCCGACGAAAAGCAGAAAGTCTCCATGGGCCGCGGACTGGTGCGGGACGACGTCTCGGCGATTCTGTTCGACGAACCGCTGACGGTGATCGACCCGCACCTGAAATGGAAGCTGCGGCGCAAGCTCAAGCAGATTCATGAGCAGTTCAACATCACCATGGTTTACGTCACCCACGATCAGCTGGAAGCCTCGACTTTCGCCGACAAGATCGCGGTGATGTACGGCGGCGCCATCGTCCAGTTCGGCACACCCCGGGAATTGTTTGAAAAGCCTCGGCATACCTTTGTCGGCTACTTCATTGGCAGCCCTGGCATGAACCTGATTGAGGTGGTTCCGCAGGCCGGAGGCGTGGGCTTTGGCGATGCCCATGTGCCGCTTCCGGTCGCTATGCAGCAGCGCATCGCGGAAAAGACCTGGAGCAGTCTGAAAATCGGCATTCGGCCCGAGTTTGTGCACGTCTGGGATGGCCCGGTGGACGATGCTTTGTGCGCTGAGGTGAGCCATGTCGAGGACTTGGGCACCTACAAGATCCTGAATCTGCGCCTGGCCGGACACGCTCTGAAAGTCAGGCTCGCGGAAGACAAACCCGTCCCCGTAGGGCAAGCCTGGATCAGCTTTCCGGGTCAATGGCTGATGGTCTATGCCGATGATTACTTGCTGGAGTCAGGCCATGAATAAGGTTCAAAACAACAAGGCGTGGTGGCTGGTGCTGCCGGTTTTTCTGCTGGTGGCCTTCAGCGCCATCATCCCGATGATGACCGTGGTCAACTATTCGCTGCAGGACATATTCGATCAGTCCAATCGCTACTTCGTTGGCGCTGACTGGTTCCGCCAGGTCCTTCAGGATCCGCGTCTGCATGACTCATTGCTGCGCCAGTTCATTTATTCAGGCTGTGTACTGCTGATCGAGATTCCGCTGGGTATCGGCATCGCCCTGACCATGCCGACCAAGGGCCGTTGGTCCGCGCTATGCCTGATCGTGATGACCATTCCACTGCTGATTCCCTGGAACGTTGTTGGCACCATCTGGCAGATTTTCGGCCGGGGCGACATCGGCCTGCTGGGCTATGTGCTCAACAACATTGGCATCAACTATAACTACGCGGCCAATGCTTCGGACGCTTGGGTGACGGTGCTGGTGATCGATGTCTGGCACTGGACCTCGCTGGTGGCCTTGCTTTGCTACTCGGGCCTGCGGGCCATTCCGGATGTGTACTACCAGGCGGCGCGGATTGATCGGGCATCGAGTTGGGCTGTGTTTCGGCACATCCAGCTGCCGAAGATGAAGAGCGTATTGCTGATCGCGGTGATGTTGCGCTTCATGGACAGTTTCATGATTTACACCGAGCCGTTCGTGCTGACGGGCGGCGGCCCCGGCAACTCGACCACCTTTCTCAGTCAGACCCTCACCACCATGGCCCTTGGCCAATTCGATCTGGGCCCGGCGGCGGCATTTTCCCTGGTGTATTTCCTGATCATTCTGCTGGTGTCGTGGATTTTCTATACCGCCATGACCCACGGCGAGAAGAACTGAGGAAGCGAGCATGCAACTGCGCAAAATCATACCGTTGTGGATTTACCTGCTTTTTCTGCTGGTGCCGATCTACTGGCTGATCAACATGTCATTCAAGACCAATACCGAAATTCTCGGCGGTCTGACCCTGTGGCCCCAGGATTTCACCCTGGCCAACTACAAGGTGATTTTCACAGACGCCAGTTGGTACAGCGGCTACATCAATTCGCTGTACTACGTTTGCCTCAATACCGTGATCTCCCTGAGCGTGGCGTTGCCAGCGGCTTATGCCTTCTCACGCTATCGATTTCTCGGCGACAAACACTTGTTCTTCTGGCTGCTGACCAACCGTATGGCGCCACCGGCTGTGTTCCTGTTGCCGTTCTTCCAGCTGTATTCCTCCATCGGGCTGTTCGATACCCATATTGCCGTGGCATTGGCTCATTGCCTGTTCAACGTGCCGTTGGCGGTGTGGATTCTCGAAGGCTTCATGTCTGGAGTGCCCAAGGAAATCGATGAAACGGCATACATCGACGGCTACAGCTTCCCGCGGTTCTTTGTGAAGATCTTCATTCCGTTGATCGGCTCTGGGATCGGCGTCACGGCGTTCTTCTGCTTCATGTTTTCCTGGGTCGAGCTATTGCTGGCGCGGACCCTGACCTCGGTGGATGCCAAGCCGATCGCGGCCGTCATGACCCGCACCGTATCGGCGGCGGGTATCGATTGGGGTGTGCTGGCAGCGGCCGGCGTGCTGACTATCCTGCCAGGCATGCTGGTGGTCTGGTTTGTTCGCAACCATGTGGTCAAGGGCTTTGCCCTGGGCCGCGTCTAGAGGAGTCGAAAAAATGGAATGGATGGCCTGGACATTACCCACCGCCGCCTTCTTCGCCGCCATCGCCCTGGTGCTGGTGGGCATGACGGTCTGGGAGTTGCGCTCACCTTGCATTGAGCGGCGTGGCTTTTTACCTATCTCCACTAGTCGCGGTGACCGGCTTTTCATTGGTTTGCTGGGCAGCGCCTATCTTCATTTGCTGGTGATTGGCGTCACGGACTGGAGTGTCTGGGTCGCTTCGCTGATTTCACTGGTCTGGCTGTTGGTGGTGATGCGCTGGGGATAGTCGGGCGGGGCGCTTTATCTGGGCGCGATGTTCGGCGGGTCTTTCTTGTAATGGGCTTCGTAAGAATCATCTGGAGGTGTCTATGTTCTACAAAAACAACAAACTGCGACATAGCGTTACGCTGGCTTCGATGCTGGCGCTCAGTGGATTGAGCGTGACTGCATGGGCCGATGCCTATGAAGACGCGGCAAAGAAATGGATCGGCGCGGAATTCAAGCCATCGACGCTCACCCCGGAACAGCAACTGGCCGAGCTTGAGTGGTTCATCAAGGCAGCCGAGCCGTTTCGCGGGATGGAGATCAAGGTGGTTTCCGAAACGCTGACTACTCATGAATACGAATCGAAAACCCTGGCCAAGGCTTTCAGCGAAATTACCGGCATCAAGCTCACCCATGATCTGGTGCAGGAAGGCGATGTCATCGAGAAAATCCAGACGCAGATGCAGTCGGACAAGAATATCTACGACGGCTGGGTTAACGATTCTGACTTGATCGGTACGCATTTCCGTTACGGCAAGGCGCAGTCGATTACCGACCTGATGGAAAGTGAGGCAGGCAAGAAGGTCACGTCGCCAACGCTGGATATCAAGGATTTCATCGGTATTTCGTTCACCACTGCGCCGGACAAGAAAATCTATCAATTGCCGGACCAACAATTTGCCAACCTCTACTGGTTTCGTGCCGACTGGTTTGAGCGGCCGGACCTGCGCGAAAAATTCAAGGCCAAATATGGCTACGAGCTAGGCGTCCCGGTCAACTGGTCGGCCTATGAGGACATCGCCAAATTCTTCAGCGAGGACGTCAAGGAGCTGGACGGCAAACGGGTCTATGGCCACATGGACTATGGCAAAAAAGACCCTTCGCTGGGTTGGCGCTTCACTGACGCCTGGTTCTCAATGGCCGGCAGTGGCGACAAAGGCTTGCCTAACGGCCTGCCCGTGGACGAGTGGGGTATTCGGGTCGAGGGTTGTCACCCGGCGGGCTCGAGCGTTACACGCGGTGGCGACACCAACGGTCCGGCCGCCGTGTTCGCCACTCAGAAATACATCGACTGGCTCAAGGCCTACGCACCTCCCCAGGCTGCGGGCATGACCTTCTCTGAATCCGGTCCGGTGCCTTCGCAGGGGAACGTCGCTCAGCAGATATTTTGGTACACGGCGTTTACAGCCGACATGACTAAACCGGGCCTGCCGGTGATGAATGCTGACGGCACGCCGAAATGGCGGATGGCGCCTTCGCCCAAAGGTCCGTACTGGAAAGACGGCATGAAGCTTGGCTATCAGGACGTGGGTTCGTGGACTTTCCTCAAGTCGACTCCCGAAAAGCAGCGCATGGCCGCTTGGTTGTACGCGCAATTCGTGACCTCGAAAACCGTGTCCCTGAAGAAAACCATCGTTGGCCTTACGCCGATTCGTGAGTCGGATATCAACTCCCAGGCCATGACCGATCTGGCGCCGAAGCTGGGCGGTCTGGTTGAGTTCTACCGCAGTCCCGCGCGGGTGCAATGGTCTCCAACCGGCACCAATGTGCCTGATTATCCGAAGCTGGCGCAGTTGTGGTGGAGCCATGTAGCTGAAGCGGTCACTGGCGAGAAAACTGCCCAGCAAGCGCTGGATGGTCTGGCCAAGGATCAGGATGCAATTCTGATGCGCCTGGAGCGTTCCAAGGCCCAGGACGCCAGTGGTTGTGCGCCCAAGCTGAACCCTGAAACCACGGCTGAAGCGTGGTACAAAAAAGGCGAAGCGACTCCGGACGGTTGGGCCGCCCCGCAACGCAAGCTGGCTAACGAGAAGCCAAAAGGCGAGACCGTCAACTACAACGACCTGCTGAAAACCTGGGAGGCTGCGCGTAAATAGCGTCCTGCTGACACGAAAAACGGCACCCGAAGGTGCCGTTTTTTATGGGACTCAAACCTTACTTGTGCAAGGTTTCTGCCGCATACAAGGTGTTCTCCAGCAGGCAGGCACGAGTCATCGGCCCAACCCCGCCGGGAACCGGGGTAATCCAGCCAGCGCGGGGCAGGGCAGTGTCGTATACCACGTCACCTACCAGCTTGCCGTCGTCCTGACGGTTGATGCCGACGTCAATCACGATAGCGCCTTCCTTGATCCACTCGCCTTTGACGAGGCCCGGCTTGCCGGCGGCTACCACTACCAGATCAGCACGGCCCACGTGGCCTGCCAGATCCTTGGTGAAGCGATGCGTCACAGTCACGGTGCAGCCCGCCAGCAACAGCTCCATGGCCATGGGGCGACCGACGATGTTGGACGCACCAACCACCACGGCGTCCATTCCGTAAAGGTCAACACCGGTGCTTTCCAGCAAGGTCATGATGCCCTTGGGTGTGCAGGGGCGCAGCAGTGGAATCCGCTGGGCAAGACGACCAACGTTATAAGGGTGGAAACCGTCCACGTCCTTGTCCGGGCGAATACGCTCCAGCAACAGCGACGCGTCCAGATGTTCTGGCAGGGGCAATTGCAGGAGTACGCCGTCGATGTTCGCATCGTCATTGAGGCGATCAATCAGTTCGGTCAGTTCCGCCTGGGAGGTCTGCGCAGGCAGATCGTAGGCTTGCGAGATGAAGCCGACTTCCTCACAGTCCTTGCGCTTGTGCGATACATAGACCTGAGAGGCGGGGTCGCTGCCCACCAGAATCACTGCGAGGCCGGGTGTACGCAGGCCTTGCTCGCGACGTTCGGCGACACGTTTGGCGATCTGCTGGCGCAGGCTGGCTGCGATCGCTTTGCCGTCGATAAGTTTTGCAGTCATTACGCGTGATTAACCATCGAAAGGGATCGGAAAAGAGCGCGCATTCTCGCATGTCATCGCCGTCGGGCAAAGGCGCTTGGTCTGCATATTCACCTAACCCCTTTATCTAACTGAATTTTTTTCTAAAAAAGAGTTGACGACCTTTAGGGTCGTCTATAAGATTCGTCGCACTTGTCGGGCACAGCCCAGCACTGGTTAAGCTAGCACTGGTTGTTAGAGTGATAAGTCACACAGGGTTGAAGGTTGGCTCGGTGTGATTGAAAGCCTTTAATTTGTAATCGTTAAAGAATGCAGATTATATAAGTGCCCGTAGCTCAGCTGGATAGAGCATCCGCCTTCTAAGCGGATGGTCGCAGGTTCGAGTCCTGCCGGGTGCGCCATTAAAGGCAGCTTTGGCAAGTACAAGTTAGATGTCACGGTTACATGCAATATGGTGGGCGTAGCTCAGTTGGTAGAGCACGGGATTGTGACTCCCGTTGTCGAGGGTTCGATCCCCTTCGTCCACCCCATATTCAGAAAGGCGCCAGGTTAATAATCTGGCGCCTTTGCTTTAAAGATTGACTGCGGATGTGGTGGAATTGGTAGACACACTGGATTTAGGTTCCAGCGCCGCAAGGTGTGAGAGTTCGAGTCTCTCCGTCCGCACCAAGAAAAAAGCGTTATTACTGGTGAGCCGGTTATAGCGCGCAATGAAAAGCCGCCTAGTGCGGCTTTTTTTGTTTCAGGATTATTGTTTTACGTCTCGCGAGCTCGCCAGCCTTGCTGCCGTCGGTCGTGCGAGACGTGCGTCGCGGAACGGAATCAACGCCCAGGCCGGGTCCATGATGCCCTGTGCAGGGCCAAGCCAGACGCGTTTCGGGCAGATGAACGCAACCACGGTTGTCATTCGCTGACCGTCTGATTCCCTTCTGTTTATTTGCCCTTTTTCAGTAGGGTGACTTCTTGAGTTCGACCCACTAGAATGCATGCCCTTGATTCTGGGGTCGGAAACGGCCGGCTAACGTCTGTGCAACGAGGAATATCCATGCAAGTTTCTGTTGAAAATACTTCCGCTCTTGAGCGCCGCATGACCATTGGCGTGCCAGCTGAGCGCATCGAGACTGAAGTCAACAAGCGTCTGCAGCAGACCGCACGTAAAGCCAAGATCCCGGGCTTCCGCCCAGGCAAAGTGCCTATGAGCGTGATCCGCCAGCGTTATGAAGATGGCGCCCGTCAGGAGGCGCTGGGTGATTTGATCCAGGCTACCTTTTACGAAGCAGTGGTTGAGCAGAAGCTGAACCCGGCTGGCGCACCAGCTGTAGAGCCTAAGTCCTTTGAAAAAGGCAAGGATCTGGAATACGTCGCAACTTTCGAAGTGTTCCCTGAGTTTACTGTTGCCGGTTTCGATTCCATCACTGTTGAGCGTCTGTCTGCAGACGTGGCTGATGCCGATCTGGACAACATGCTGGAAATCCTGCGCAAGCAGAACGTTCGTTTCGAAGTGGCCGATCGCGCTGCCCAGAACGAAGATCAGCTGAACATTGATTTCGTCGGCAAGGTTGATGGCGAAGTGTTCGCTGGCGGTTCCGCCACTGGCACCCAGCTGGTGCTGGGCTCCGGCCGCATGATTCCAGGGTTTGAAGATGGTCTGGTTGGCGCCAAGCCGGGTGAAGAGCGTGTTCTGAACCTGACTTTCCCGGAAGACTATCAGAACCTCGAACTGGCTGGTAAAGCTGCCGAGTTCACCGTGACCGTAAACACCGTTTCCGAGCCTAAACTGCCTGAGCTGAACGAAGAGTTCTTCAAGCAGTTCGGTATCAAGGAAACCGGTATCGAAGGCTTCCGCACCGAAGTTCGCAAGAATATGGAGCGCGAGCTGCGTCAAGCCATCAAATCCAAGGTCAAGAATCAGGTAATGGACGGCTTGCTGGCCTCCAACCCGATCGAAGTGCCTAAGGCTCTGCTGGAAAACGAAGTGAACCGTCTGCGCGTTCAGGCTGTTCAGCAGTTCGGTGGCAACATCAAACCTGATCAACTGCCGGCTGAACTGTTCGAAGAGCAGGCCAAGCGTCGCGTAGAACTGGGCCTGATCGTTGCTGAAGTGGTCAAGCAGTTCGACCTCAAGCCTGATGACACTCGTGTTCGCGAGATGATTCAGGAAATGGCCTCTGCCTACCAGGAGCCAGAGCAGGTTGTGGCCTGGTACTACAAAAACGAGCAGCAAATGAACGAAGTGCGTTCGGTTGTGCTTGAAGAGCAAGTTGTGGATACTGTTTTGCAGAAGGCTAGCGTGACCGAGAAGTCGGTCTCCTACGAAGAAGCGGTCAAGCCGGTGGAAGCTCCACAAGCCGACTGATCTGTTTTCTCGTTCGAAAACACCTACAAGCCAGCCTTCGCGCTGGCTTGTGCGTATTCAAGAAATGACTATTTGGGAGTGAATGCGAGACATGTCCCGCAATTCTTATATTCAGCAGAACTCTGACATCCAGGCCGCTGGCGGCCTGGTCCCGATGGTTATCGAGCAGTCCGCCCGTGGCGAACGTGCCTATGACATCTACTCGCGTCTGCTCAAGGAGCGCGTGATCTTTCTGGTGGGTCCGGTAGAAGACTACATGGCCAACCTGATTTGCGCGCAACTGCTGTTCCTTGAGGCCGAAAATCCGGACAAGGACATCCATCTCTATATCAACTCTCCAGGCGGTTCGGTGACAGCTGGCATGTCGATCTACGACACCATGCAGTTCATCAAGCCCAACGTATCGACCACCTGTATTGGTCAGGCGTGCAGCATGGGTGCGTTTCTGCTGACTGCTGGCGCCGCGGGCAAGCGTTTCTGCCTGCCGAACTCGCGCGTCATGATTCACCAGCCACTGGGCGGTTTTCAGGGGCAGGCGTCGGATATCGAAATTCACGCCAAGGAAATCCTCTTCATTCGTGAGCGTCTCAATACGCTGATGGCCAAGCATAGTGGCCACACGCTTGAAGAGATCGAGCGTGATACCAACCGCGATAACTTCATGAGCGCAGAAGCTGCGCGTGAGTATGGGTTGATCGACGAAGTGATCACTCAACGCCCTGCCTAAATAAGCAGCTCAAAATAGGGTTGGTCGGCTGTTCTGATCACCAGCGGGCTTGAAAAAGCCCGCAATAGCCTTCATCTTGTGTTGCAAGCCTATCGGATTTGGATCGAACGAATGACTGACACCCGCAACGGCGAGGACAACGGCAAATTGCT
>Ga0247729_10000267_pt1 | contig 23182 bp, 18 predicted proteins | sample UWRJL133311R2_FD_180958 | JGI IMG/M metagenome (GOLD analysis project Ga0247729, IMG submission 180958) | Plant litter microbial communities from Arlington Agricultural Research Station in Wisconsin, United States - UWRJ-L133-311R-2 | ecosystem: Environmental > Terrestrial > Plant litter >... | reverse complement strand
TGGCGTTGAAGCCGTCGGGGGCGCTGGCGGCTTCCACGGCCTTCGTAAGGCTGGTGGTCAGGGCCTCGTGCAGGGCGGAGTTGGCGTCGTCGGCGGTGAGGGGCGGCAGAGCGGGCACGACGGTCTTGACGACGGTTTTGGTAGTGACGGCGGGCTTGGCGGCCACCTTTTTGGTGGTCGTGGCCTTCTTAACGGTGGTCGTCTTTTTAGCCGGGGTGGTTTTCTTGACCTGGGCCTGGGCGGCGGTGGTGCCGGCCAGCGTCAGGGCCACGGCGGCAAGGAGGAGTCGAAAACGGGTCATAGGAATAAAAAAAACGAAAACCAGACGCCCTTCGTGGTGGTCTTATTCGCTCAGGGGCCCAAATTGCACCAAATTCCCCCCTCTTCCTAACCCGAGCCTTATGCCCAAGCTGCCCAACGCGGAAATCATTACCATCGGCGACGAACTGCTCTACGGGCAGGTCATTGATACCAATTCGGCCTTCATGGGCCAGGAGCTGGGCAAGCTCGGCATTCGGGTGCGCCAGATTACCAGCGTCTCGGACCGCGCCGACGAAATCGTGACGGCCCTGGACCTGGCCCGCACCCGCGCCGACGTGGTGCTGACCACCGGCGGCCTGGGCCCCACCAAGGACGACCTGACCAAGCACATCCTGACTGAGTACTTCGGCACCGAGCTGGTGCTCAACGAGGCCTCCCTGCGCGACGTGGAATCCATCTTTGCGCGCTTCAACCGGCCCATGCTGGAGGTGAACCGCCAGCAGGCCTTCCTGCCCGCCACCTGCACGCCCATCCGCAACGCTGTGGGCACGGCGCCCGGCATGTGGTTCGACGACAAGGGCACCGTGTTCATCTCCATGCCTGGCGTGCCCTTCGAGATGAAGCGCATGATGACCGACACGGTGCTGCCCCGCTTGGCTCGCCACTTCCAGGTGCCGCCCATCGAGCACATCGTCGTGCAGACCGTGGGGCTGGGCGAGTCGTTCCTGGCCGAGCAGATTGCTGACTGGGAAGACGCGCTGCCCGCCAACATCAAGCTGGCCTACCTGCCCTCACTGGGGGCCGTGCGCCTGCGCCTCACCGGCCACGCCGACGGGAAGCCCGACCTGCGCGGCCGCATGGAAGCCCTGCTCCCGGCCCTGCGGGAGAAGCTCGGCACTCATATTTTCGCCGAAACCGACATCCCGCTGGAGCAGGCCGTGGGCCAGCTGCTGGCCGCGCGGGGTCTCACCGTGGGCACGGCCGAGAGCTGCACCGGCGGCTACGTGGCCCACAAACTCACCAGCATTGCGGGCAGCTCGCGCTACTTCCAGGGCAGTATCGTGGCGTATCATAACGACATCAAGATCAAGGAGCTGGGGGTGCTGCCTGAAACCCTGGCTGCCCATGGCGCGGTGAGCGAGGAAGTGGTGCGGCAGATGGCCGAGGGCCTGCGCCAACGCCTGGGCACCGACGTGGCCCTGGCCACCAGCGGCATTGCCGGCCCCGACGGCGGCACCGACGACAAGCCCGTGGGCACCTTCTGGCTGGCCTACGCCGACGCCCACCAGACCGTGGCTCGCAAGATTACCTTCAACCGCGGCCGCCAGCTCAACATCGACTACGCCACCAACAGCGTGCTGAACCTGCTGCGGCTGAGCTTGCCGCCCGTCGTGGCCCAGTAAGCGCCCCCCGTTTGCGGCTCCGGCTCTTTCCGGCGGCCCGTTGCCTTTGGGCGGCGGGCCGCCGTCGTTTTGGGCTCGGCTGGCTCGGCAACCGGGCCGGGCCTGGGGGCAAAAATTAATCCGGCCGAATACTTGACAAGTTGATTAGCCCTTTCCTATATTTAGTTTAATGCTTTAGGGGTCAAGCTTCTCACTACGGAAAGCTCACCGGCCGCCGGGATATTGTTAGGTTATTCTCACTTGGTGTTGTGTCGTTATTCCGCTATCGGTATCGGGCCCGTGGGGCCCCGGCGGGCTTCGTGGCCCGTACCTCCGGCGCCAGTTGGCGGCGCCATTCCCTTTATGACCTGGTCCAACCAGACTTTACCCGCGTCCGCTGCCCGCTTGGTGGTGGCCAGCGAGCTTTTGCCCATCGTCAACGCCGCATTGCCCAAGACCAAAACGATTTTGCCCAACGGCAAAACGCTCTTGCCCGCGACCAAAGCGCCCTTGCCCCTGGGCAACGCGCCTTGCGTGGCGACCAACGGCGCGGCGGACGCGGGCAAAGCTCGGCCGGACGCGGCCGGGGGGCGCTGTGGCGACGAAGAAACCGAGTGCTTCGCGGCTGCACAGACTTGCTTTACCTTGTTTTATCCCTACCGTTTCCTTTCCATGAGTTCCCGCAAACTACTTACCGCCTATGACGCCGTAGGCAAAATGGACATCGGGCCGCTGGCCCAGAACTGCCTGACCAGCCTGACCGGCAACGCCCGCTACCCCGACGCCAAGGCCGTGACCGATCCGCTACGCGCCGCCCTGACGCCCTACCTGGCGGCGGCCAGCGTGCTGCACCCCACGCCCACCCAGACGGCCGAGCTGGGGCAGCTGCGCCTCGACCTGAACCGAGCCCTGAGCGCCGTCGCGACAATGGCCAACGGCCTCTACCCCGCCGATGATGCCGCTCTGCTCGCCACCGGGCTGCGCCTGAGCAAGGAGCGCGAGCAGTACACCACCCTGGAGGTGCCCACCAAGTTTCAGCTCACCGACGGCCCCCAGCCCGGCACGCTCTGCGCCCGGGCCAAACGCTCGCCCCACGCCGTGGCTATGAAGTACCTCTACACCCTCGACCCCAAGCTGCCCGACAGCCAGTGGTTTGTGGTGGTGGTGCGCGACGGCGACGCGCTGCTGACGGCCTGCAAAACCGGCGACCGGGTGCATTGCAAGGTGGCCGCCGTGGGCGGCGACACCGACCAGCAGCCCTTCACCGACGTGCTCAGCCGGCTCGTGCAGTAGCCCGCCCGCGCCCTGGTGCGTGCTTTGCCCTATACCCATCTCTGCGCAACCCTGGTCGTCGGCCCCGCGGGGCCGGCGGCCCGAGGCGCCTGGCTTATGGCGGGCGCGGACCCGGGCCATCCGGGGCGGGCCCCGCCGGGTACGGGCCGGGGGGTCAGTCCGGGCTTTGCCACCCCTTGGTTTGGGGGCCGAGCCGAAAAGGCCTTCCGCTTGCGGCTTTCTGCTACCTTTGCGGCACTAAACTCCCACCCCAACAATCCCAACCCAAGAAACTACCGCATGGCACGAGTGGAAATGGTGATGCCCAAAATGGGCGAAAGCATTATGGAAGGCACCGTCCTGAAATGGCTTAAGCAGGTCGGCGACGCCATTGAGCAGGATGAATCGGTGCTGGAAGTGGCTACCGATAAGGTCGATACCGAGGTTCCCGCCATCTACGCCGGCGTGCTGCAGGAGATTCTGGTGCAGGAAGGCGAGGTGGTCGCCGTGGGCGCGCCCATTGCCATCGTCGAAACCGACGTGGCCGCCGCCGGCGCTTCGGCTCCCGCCGTGGCCCCAGCCGCTCCGCAGGCAGCGCCCGCCAGCAACGGCGTGGCTACGGCGCCCGAGGTGCCGTACCTGCCCGAGCCCCACGACCCGCAGGCCGGCCAGGCCCCGGCCGTGGCCCAACCCGGCCGCTTCTACTCGCCGCTGGTGCTCAGCATTGCTCGTGAGGAAGGCATCTCGATGACCGACCTGGAGTACCTGCCCGGGACCGGTAGCGAGGGCCGGGTGACCAAGAAAGACATCCTCGACTACGTGGCCGGCGGCAAGCAGCCCCTGGGTACCACTCCGGCGGCTCCCGCCCCTCAGGCGGCCCCCGCGGCGGCACCGGCTCCGGTGGCTACGCCGGTCCCAGCCGCCCAGCCCCAGGCCGCCCCCGCCGTAAGCCAGGCTCCCAAGACCGCAAGTCCCCAGGTCCCGGCCACCAAGCCCGCGCCTTCCGTCAGTGGCGGGCAGGAGCTGATTGAGATGGACCGCATGCGCAAGATGATTGCCCAGCGCATGGTCGACTCGAAGCGCATCTCGCCCCACGTCACGTCCTTCGTGGAAGCCGACGTGACCGAACTGGTGAACTGGCGCAACAAGCATAAGGACGCCTACAAGAAGCGCGAGGGCGAGAACCTGACCTTCACGCCCATCTTCATCCAGGCTGTGGCCCGCGCCATCCAGGACTTCCCGATGATCAACGTCTCCATCGACGGCGACTACATCATCAAGAAGCGCGACATCAACATCGGCGTGGCCGTGGCCCTGCCCAGCGGCAACCTTATCGTGCCCGTGATTCACAACGCCGACCAGCTCAACCTGAACGGGCTGAGCAAGAAGGTCAACGATCTGGCTACCCGCGCCCGGGCCGGCAAGCTCAAGCCCGAGGACCTGGAAGGCGGCACCTATACGCTGAGCAACGTGGGCTCGTTTGGCAATGTGATGGGTACGCCCATTATCATGCAGCCCCAGGTGGCCATCATGGCCGTGGGCGCCATCAAGAAGAAGCCGGCCGTGATAGAAACCCCTCAGGGTGACCTGATTGGCATCCGCCACTTCATGTTCCTCTCCCACTCCTACGACCACCGCGTGGTCGACGGCTCGTTGGGCGGCATGTTCGTGCGCAAGGTGGCCGACTACCTCGAGCAGTTCGACCCGAACACGGCTATCTAGCCCTTGCCGAACCCTACAGACCGTCATGCCGCGCCCGGCATGACGGTCTTTTTTGTCTTTGCCTTCCCCATGAAAAACGCGCTGACCATTGCCGCCCTCGTTGTCTCGCTGGGCCTCATCCTGTACCTCTACCAGCAGATTACCCGCCTGGAGGAAGCCCTGAAGCTCTCGGAGAAGCGCTTCGCCGACTGTGAGCAGGTCACGTTCCGACTCCAGATGCAGGCCAACGGCAACGCCCCGCGCGGCACGGCCCCGGCTCCCGCGCCGTCCCGCTAGCCGCCGTACTCCTGCTGCCGGCCCAACACAAAGCCCCGCCCTAGAAATAGAGCGGGGCTTTTGGCTATTTAGCTAAGCTACTACGCTTGTTCGTCCAGCAGCAACAGCAGGAAGGCAAACTGCCGGGCTACGTCGGTGATGGACTTAAAGCGGCCCGAGGCCCCGCCGTGGCCGGCGGCCATGTCGGTGTGCAGCAGCAGCAGGTTGTCGTCGGTTTTGAGGGTGCGCAGCTTGGCCACCCACTTGGCCGGCTCGAAGTACTGCACCTGCGAGTCGTGCAGGCCGGTGGTGACGAGCATATTGGGGTAGGCCTGGGCCTTCACCTGGTCGTAGGGCGAGTAGGAGAGCATGTACTCGTAGTACTCCTGCTCGTTGGGGTTGCCCCACTCGTCGTACTCGCCGGTAGTGAGCGGAATGCTGGCGTCCATCATGGTTGTTACCACGTCCACGAAGGGCACGGCGGCCACCACGCCCCGGTAGTACTCCGGGTGCAGATTGACCACCGCGCCCATGAGCAGGCCCCCGGCCGAGCCGCCCAGGGCAAAGAGCGTCGCGGCGGAGGTGTAGCCCTGCTCGATGAGGTAGCGGGAGCAGTCGGTGAAGTCGGTGAAGGTGTTTTTCTTCCTAAGCTTCTTGCCGTCTTCGTACCACTGCCGGCCCAGCTCCTGCCCGCCCCGGATGTGGCATATCACGTAGGCGAAGCCCCGGTCGAGCAGGCTCAGGCGGGCCGAGCTGAACGAGGCGTCCATGGAGTAGCCGTAGGAGCCGTAGGCGTACTGCAGCAGCGGGGCGCGGCCGTCTTTCTGAAAACCTTTCTTGTAGACGATGGACAGCGGAATCCGGGTGCCGTCGGTGGCCGGGGCGTAGGCGCGCTCGGTCACGTAGTCTTCCTTGCGAAACCCGCCCAGCACGGCCTGCTCCTTGAGCAGCGTACGGGTGCGGGTGGCCATGTCGTAGTCGAAGGTGGAGGTGGGCGTGGTGAGCGAGGAGTAGCCGTAACGCAGCACCGGGGTGTCAAACTCGGGGTTGACGCTGATGGCGGCCGTGTAGGTCGGCTCGCCGAAGTTGAGGTAGTGCTCCTGCCGGTCGTGCCACCGGATCACGCGCAGCCGCAGCAGGCCTTCCTCCCGCTCGCCCAGCACGAGGTAGTCCTGAAACAGCTCCATGTTTTCCAAGAACACTTCCTCCCGGTGGGGAATCACCTCCTGCCAGGCGCGCCGGGCTGTGTCCGCCACGGGCGTCTTCAGCAGGCGGAAGTTGGGCGCGGCGGCGTTGGAAAGCACGTAGAAGTCGGAGCCGAAGTGCTCAATTTCGTAGAGGTGGTCGGCCTCGCGGGGCAGAAACACGCGCAGGGGTTCCGTGGGCGCCGTGGCCGCCACAAACCAGGCTTCCGCCGACATCGTACTGCTCAGCTGCAGCACGATGTACTCCTTCGACTTGGTGCGGGCCACGCTGGCGTAGAAAGCATCGTCGGTTTCCTCGTACACGAGCACGTCCAGGGCAGGATCGGTGCCGAGGGTGTGGCGGCAGAGCTGGTAGTCGAGCAGCGTCTCGACGTGCTTGCGGGTGTAGAACACCGTTTGGCCGTCGGCGGCCCACACCGCGTTGCCGCTGGTGTTGGGAATCTGTTCGGGGTACAGCTCCCCCGTGCGCAGGTCGCGGAAGCGCAGCGTGTAGAGGCGGCGGCTGACCGTGTCGGTGGAGTAGGCCAGCGTCTGGTTGTCGTCGCTCACCTCGAAGCCCCCTATCTGGAAGTACTCGTGGCCCTGGCTGAGGGCGTTGCCGTCGAGCAGCACCTCTTCCGGCGCGTCCAGGCTGCCCGGCTTGCGGCAGTAGATCGGGTACTCGCCGCCCTGCTCGTAGCGCACGTAGTAATAGTAGCCGTTGTCGCGGTACGGCACCGACTCATCCTGCTCCTTGATGCGGCCCTTGATTTCCTGAAACAGCGCGTCCTGCAATGCCTTAACCGGGGCCAGCTGCTGCTCGCAGTAGGCATTTTCGGCGGCTAGGTACACCAGCACGGCCGGGTTTTCGCGCTCATTGAGCCAGTAGTAGTCGTCGGTACGGGTGCCGAAGGGCGAGGGCAGCAGCTTAGGGTGGCGGGCCGCTACGGGAGGATTGGTCATAGTAGAAAGGGTTGGTGAGATTGGGCCGGGCGCAGCTGCGGGCAGCGGGTCAGCCGGGGTGGAAAGACGGATTACAAAGGAAAAGTACGGTATGCCGGCCAGTCCGCCGCCGGATATCCTGGTGGTATCTGGTTACCGGCCTCCCGATGGCCGGCCGAAGGGTTGAGCCACAGCGTGAGCGAATACAAAGAAGGCCGCCCCGTAGCGGGGCGGCCTTCTTGAAGTTGCTGGGTTTAGGCGCTAGAAGGCGGCTAAGCCTTGCTCCAGGGCCGTGATTTTGGCTTCGGCGTCGGCCAGCTTCTGCCGCTCCCGCTCCAGCACGTCGGGCTTGGCGTTGGCCACGAACTTCTCGTTGCCCAGCTTTTTGAGCACCGAGTCGCGGAAGCCGCGGGCGTACTCCACCTCTTTTTCGAGGCGCTCCTTCTCGGCGCCGAGGTCAATCTGTCCTTCCAGGGGCACGAAAAACTCCGCCCCGCCCGCAACGAAGCCCACTGCCGCGGCCGGCGCGGCGTCTACCACGCTGATGTCGGTGAGGGCGGCGAGCTTACGAATGACGGCGTCGTAGTCCTGGAGCAGGGCCGCGTCGTCGGTTTTGGCGGCCAGCATCAGCGGCTTGTTGGGTCCCAGGCCCTTCTGGTTGCGGATGGCGCGCACGCCGGCCACGATGTCGAGGGCCTTGGCCATGCGGGCAATCAGGTCGGTGGCCCCGGCGGTGGGCTGAGCCTTGGGCCAGGCGGCCACGCACACGTACTCCTTGGGTCCCCGTGCGGCCAGCTCGTGCCAGATTTCCTCCGTGATGAAGGGCATGAACGGGTGTAGCAGCTTGAGCAGGGTTTCGAGGAAGCCGGTGGTGTGCTTAAGGGTTTCGGCGTCAATCGGGGCCTGGTAGGCGGGCTTCACCATTTCGAGGTAGAAGGAGCAGAAATCGTCCCACACCAGCTTGTACACCGTCATCAGCGCGTCGCTGAGGCGAAACTTCTCGAAGTGCTCGTCAAGCTCGGCAATGGCGGTCTGCAGCCGGGCCGCAAACCACTCCACGGCCTTGGCGTTGGCGAAAGGCAGGGCGGCATCCACTTCCCAGCCCTGGGTGAGGCGGAAGGCGTTCCAGAGCTTGTTGGTAAAGTTGCGGCCCTGCTCCACCAGCTTCTCGTCGTAGAGCAAGTCGTTGCCGGCCGGGGCCGAAAACAGCATGCCCGTCCGCACGCCGTCGGCGCCGAACTGCTTGATGAGGTCGAGCGGGTCGGGCGAGTTGCCGAGCTGCTTGCTCATCTTGCGGCCCTGGGCGTCGCGCACGATGCCGGTGAGGTATACGTTGCGGAAGGGCACTTCCTTGCGGTATTCCAGGCCGGCCATAATCATGCGGGCCACCCAGAAAAACAGGATGTCCGGGCCCGTCACCAGGTCGTTGGTGGGGTAGAAATAGTTGATATCGGCGTTGTCAGGGTCCTTGAAGCCGTCGAACACCGAAATGGGCCACAGCCACGACGAAAACCAGGTATCGAGCACGTCCTCGTCCTGGCGCAGGTCAGTGAGCTGCAGCGCGGCGTTGCCGCTCTGCTCCCGGGCCAGCTCCAGCGCCTCGGTGGCGCTGAGGGCCACCACGTAGGTGCCGTCGGGCAGGTAGAAGGCCGGAATCTGCTGGCCCCACCACAGCTGCCGCGAGATGCACCAGTCGCGCACGTTCTCCATCCACACCCGGTAGGTGTTCTTAAACTTGGCCGGGTGCAACTTCACGGTGTCGTTTTCCACCACTTCCAGCGCCGGCTTGGCCATGTGCTCCATCTTCAGGAACCACTGCATGCTCAAGCGCGGCTCGATGACGGCCTTGGTCCGCTCCGAGGTCTGCACGATGCTGGCGTACTCCTCCACCTTCACCAGGTGGCCGGCTTCCTCCAGGTCCTTGACGATGTTGCGGCGGGCCGCAAACCGGTCCTGGCCCACGTAGAGCACCGCTTTGTCGTTGAGCGTGCCGTCGTTATTGAGAATGTCGATAACGGGCAGGTTGTGCTTGACGCCCAGCTCGTAGTCGTTCAAATCGTGGGCCGGCGTCACCTTCAGCGCCCCGGTACCAAAGTCGATGCTCACGTACTCGTCGGCAATAACCGGGATTTCGCGGTCCAGCAGCGGAATGCGGACTTTCTGCCCAATCAAATGCTGGTAGCGCGCATCGTTCGGATTCACGGCCACGGCCACGTCGGCCATGATGGTTTCCGGGCGGGAAGTAGCCACTACCAAGCTGTTGGCCGTTGGCTGTTGGCTATTGGCTTTTTCGTCTGACGCAGAGCTGAGAGCTAACGGCTGAGAGCTGTCAGCCCCTACCACTTCATACCGCAGGTGGTACATCTTGGCCATCACGTCCTTCGGAATTACTTCCTCGTCGCTGAGGGCCGTCTGGCCCAGCGGGTCCCAGTTTACCATGCGGATACCGCGGTAAATCAGGCCCTTCTGGTGCAGATCCACGAACACGCGCAGCACGGCCTGGGTCAGTTCGGGCTCCATCGTGAAGCGCGTCCGGTCCCAGTCGCAGGAGGCGCCGAGCTGCTTGAGCTGCTCGAGGATGATGCCGCCGTACTTTTCCTTCCAGGCGAAGGCGTGCTCCAAGAACTGCTCCCGGGTCAGGTCCTTCTTCTCGATTCCCTGCTCCTTGAGCAGCGCCACCACTTTCGCTTCGGTAGCAATGGAGGCGTGGTCGGTGCCGGGCACCCAGCAGGCTTCCTTGCCCTGCATGCGGGCCCGGCGCACCAGCACGTCCTGAATCGTGTTGTTGAGCATGTGGCCCATGTGCAGCACGCCCGTCACGTTGGGCGGCGGAATCACCACCGAGTAGGGCTGCTTGCGGGGGTTGGCTTTGGCTTTGAAGAAGCCCTGCTCCTGCCAGCGCTGGTACCACTTGGCTTCTACGTCGGCGGGGGTATAGGTTTTGGCGATAGACATCGTCAAGGGGAAAATCGGTTGGGAATAGCGGCAAAAGTAGGCAATTCAGGGCGGGGCGGGAAATTTGCGGCCCTTACGCCGATGCCGTGGGCCATGGGTCAGCCCTATTAATACCTTTTTAACTCAGCCCGTGCCAGAAATCAAGCCTCTCCGGCTACCTTTGGAATCGACTTGGACTGTTTGCAGCGGGTTGCCCGGGTTTCGACTGCTTCCGTCCCGGCTTCCCCTCGTATCTGACGTTTCTATGGCTGCGCTTTTCTCTTTCCGCAAGACCACCAAATCGGCCCCCGAACCTGCTTCCCCCCCAACTCCCGCGGCCTCTGGCGCTACGGTCCGTATGGGCCTGGGCCAGCTGCTGGTGGAAGGCGGCGAGCCGGAACGCAACCTGGCGCGGGCCGTCCGCATGATTGGCGAGGCCGCCCAGCAGGGCTGCAACCTGATTCTGCTGCCCGAAACCCTGGACTTTGCCTGGACGCACCCCAGTGCCCTGACCGAGGCCCAGCCCATTCCCGGCGCGTTCAGCAACTTGCTCTGCCAGTCCGCCACAGCGCACGGCATCTACGTGTGCGCCGGCCTGACCGAGCGCCTGAACGGCCGCAACTACAACGCGGCCATCCTGATTGACCCGCAGGGCGAAATCATCGTCAAGTACCATAAAATCAACCTTCTCACGGTAGAGCAGCCCTTCTACGCCGTGGGCCAGACGCTGAACGTGGTGGATACGCCGCTGGGCAAAATCGGCGTCAACGTGTGCGCCGACAACTACCTGGAGGGCCTTTCCATCGGGCACACGCTGGCCCGCATGGGCGCCGAGTTTATCCTGGCCCCGGCCTCCTGGACCGTTGATTACTCTATGACCGAGGAGTCGGACCCGTACCAGGAGAAGTGGGTGAAGCCGTTTTCCATCCTGGCCCGGCTTTACAACGTGGCCGTGGTCAGCACTACGTCGGTGGGCTACGTGGTGGGCGGGCCCTACGAGGGCAAGAAGAGCGTGGGCTGCTCCCTGGCCGTCGATGCCACCGGCATCCGCGCCCAGGGCACCTTCAACGAGTTTGCCGGCGAGCTGATCATTGCCGACTTGCCCCGCCCCATCCGCCCCGAGCAGGGCACGGCCATCGGCGACATGCTGCGCCGCAAGGGCTACCAGTTTGACGTGCTTCCCAAACCCTAGACAGATTTGCCAGTTTCTACCCCAAACGCTCCGCACTCCTCCCTACCACCTTCGCCTATGCTGCACAGTGACCAACGATGCACCCGCTGTATCATGGATACCACCGTTCCCGGTATCCGGTTCGACGACAGCGGCGAGTGCAATTTCTGCACCCTGCACGATAAGCTTGACCACGATTTCCCGCTCGGTGAAGCCGGCCGGCAGAAGGTGCAGGAGCTGGTAGCCGACATCAAGCGCGTGGGCAAGGGCCGCAAGTACGACTGCATTCTGGGCGTGAGCGGCGGGCGCGACAGCACCTTCACGCTCTGGTACTGCGTGGCCCAGCTGGGTCTGCGGCCCCTGGCGGTGCATTTCAACGACGGCTTCGGCAACCCCGTGGCGGGCGAGAATATGGTGACGGCCTGCCGCAAGCTGGGCGTGGAAATGCGCACCATCACCTCGGACTGGCGCGAATCCAAGGACCTGAAGCTGGCGTTTCTGAAGGCCTCTACCCCCGACATGGAGGAAGGCACCGACCTGGGCATTGCCACGGCCCTCTACGGCGTGGCGGCCAAGGAAGGCGTGCAGCGCATCATCATCGGGCAGTCGTTTCGCACCGAGGGCATCGCGCCGCTGTCGTGGAACTTCCTGGACGGCAAGTACCTGAAGGCCGTGCACAAGCAGTTTGGCACCGTGCCGCTGCGCCCCTGGACGCCCAACGACCCGGGCTTCAACCTGGACCTGAAGGAAATGTTCTACTACACCGTCGTGCGCCGCATCAAAACCGTCACGCTGCTCTACCACGTCGACTACGTGCGCACCGAAGTTGATGCGCTGCTGGAGCGGGAGCTGAGCTGGCAGAACCCCGGCGCCCACTACTTCGACGACCTCTACCAGAGCGTCATCTACTACCTCAACCGCACCAAGTTCAACATCGACCGGCGGCTGTTCAACTACTCGGCCCTGGTCCGCTCGGGCCAGATGACCCGCGACAAGGCCCTGGAGCGCACCAGCCACATCAACTCCATCGAGGACGAGCGGGTCATCAACCTGTGCATCAAGCGCCTGGGCCTGACGCGGGAAGAGTTCGACCGAATCGTGGCCGCCCCGCCCCGCACTTTCCACGACTACCCCAACAACTACGGCCTGATCCGGCTGCTGCGCTGGCCCATTAAGCTCTTCAGCCGCCTGAACCTGCTGCCCGAATCCGCCTACGACAAGTACTTCAACTGCGGCACCTGAACCACGGATTCGGGCGGATTTTTCGGATTACGCGGATTTTGTGGACGGCGCGGCTGATAGTTAAGGCAAGAAGGACGGTCTTTTTGGACCAGTTCCCCAGGCCCCAACAACGGTAGGCGGCAACCCCAAAAACAATCAGCTCCTTTTACCCAAAAGGAGCTAATCATTTGCCTAAAAGAAGCTGATCGTTTACCCAATCGATCAGCTCCTTAGTTGTAGCGGCAGGTGCGGGCACGTAAAAGGCCACCCGGTATGGGTGGCCTTTTTGTAAATAGATAATCGTCCCCGAAATCCGTGCAATCCGAAAAATCCGGCCGAATCCGTGGTTTAGGCTTCCGCGTGCAGCCAGTGCTTTTTGGTGATGAGCTTTTCCTGGCTTTCGCGGTAGTCGGGGTCGTCGACGCAGCAGTCGACGGGGCACACGGCGGCGCACTGGGGCTCCTCGTGGAAGCCCACGCACTCGGTGCACTTGTCCGAGACGATGTAATAGTACTCATCCGACACCGGCGTCTGGGGCGCCGTGCCCGCGACGGTAGCGCCGCCGTCGACTTCCACTTCCGTCAGCGCCGTGCCGTCGGCCCAGCGCCACTGAGCGCCGCCCTCGTAGATGGCCGTGTTGGGGCATTCCGGTTCGCAGGCACCACAGTTGATGCACTCGTCAGTTATCATGATGGCCATAGCCGCTGTCCTCTTTTTTAGTGATGCTGTCTGAATCCGTCTTCCCTACGAAAAAAACCGGCCGCGGGGCAACGCGACAGCCCGGCAAAAGTAGAAACTAACAACTACTCTTACGAGTTTTTTCCGTGGGCCGGGTCTTTGCCGGTTTCCTGCGACTTTTGCAGCGTGGCTTTTCCGTGGCCGCCCCACCGCTTTTCTCCAGCTCCTCCCCCAATGAATCATTCCGCCCGCCTCGCGGCCTTCGTGGCCCTGGGCCACCGCCTCCGCAGCCTCACCCCCGACGAAACAACCGACCTGGCCGCCCGCGCCCGCAACCAGAACAACTGGTTTGACGAGCCCAACGTGCGCGCCGCCCTGCTCGGCGTAGCCCAGTTGCTCGACGAGCCGACGCTAACCCAGTGGGCCGGCCGCTACCCCGCCGAGCCCGCCGCTAGCCGCCGCGTGGGCGTGGTGATGGCCGGCAACATCCCGCTGGTGGGCTTCCACGACCTGCTCTGCGTGCTCCTCAGCGGCCACCAGCTGCTGGCCAAGCCCAGCTCCGAAGACAAGCTGCTGATGCGCTGGGTGGCCGATGAGCTGATTCGCCTCGAGCCGGGCTTCGCCGAGCGGATTGCCTTCGTGGAGCGCCTCAACGAGGCCGACGCCTTCATTGCCACCGGCTCCAACAACACGGCCCGCTACTTCGAGTACTACTTCGCCAAGAAGCCCCACCTCATCCGCCGCAGCCGCACCAGCCTGGCCATCCTCAACGGGCGGGAGTCGGCCGAGGCGCTGGCGGCGCTGGGGCGCGACATTTTCCAGTACTACGGCCTGGGCTGCCGCAACGTGAGTAAGCTCTACGTACCCGCGGGCTACAGTTTCACGCCCCTACTCGACGCGCTGGAGCCCTGGCACCCGGTGCTGCACCACAACCGCTACCAGAACAACTACGACTACAACAAGAGCATTCTGCTGGTCAACGCCGTGCCCCACTTCGACAACGGCTTTCTGCTGCTCCACGAGGCCACGCCGCTGGTTTCGCCCATCTCGGTGCTGCACTACGGCACCTACGCCAGCGAAGTCGACCTAGCAGACCAGCTCACCGACGTGGCCGAGCAGATCCAGTGCATCGTATCCGACGGGCACCAGTACGCGGGTAGCTTTGCCTTCGGGCAGGCCCAGAGCCCCACGGTCAGCGACTACGCCGATGGCATTGATACCATGGCCTTTCTGGCAGAAATAGCGTAGCTTCCGCCCCCAAAACCGGGCTTACCGCCCGGCACTCCATTTTTCTTCCACCCCCAGGATTTAATCTGCTCGGCTTCCTGGTTTCACGCCCTGCCCCTAACCACTGCCTATTGCCTCATGAGTTCTGACCTACCTGCCGCCGAAACCGTCGAGAAGGAAGCCCTTCCCGACCTGCATTACCCGCACACCGACGTGCTGACCAACCCCGTTACCCGCCAGCAGCGCCACCACGACGCCGAGCGGGCCGCGACTCTCGGCAACGCCTACCACGGCAAGGTCGACATCTACTTCCAGACCGCTGACGGCGCCACCAAGCGCGTGTACACCACCGTCTGGGCCGCCGACGAGGAGTACCTGAGCCTGAAATCCGGCGGCTCCCTGCCCCTGCGGGCCGTGCTGCGGTTTGAGTTTTACTAAGCGGCTTTGTTTCCTGTCATTACGAAGACGAAGCAATCCGTCCTCTGAAATGCAAAGAGCCCTTTTTTACCTAAAAAAAGCCCCGACGCCAATGTGACGTCGGGGCTTTTTTTATTAAAACAATATTTTGCTCGTTGTCCAAGACGGATTGACGCCGCTTGATGCGCGGAATGTCCTTCGTCCCCGCAATAAGCAGGGGTAAAACAGCAGCCAGGGGCTAAATCCGGTCCAGGGTTTTGGCAATTAGGTCATTCACGGCGGCTTCGGCGTTGGTGGCAAACTCGCCGGTGGCGCGGTTGGCCACAATGGCGTTCAAGGACACTACCTCGTGACCCAGCAGGCGGCCCAGGGCGTAGTAGCCAGCGGTTTCCATCTCGAAGTTGGTGAGGCGGAACTCGCCCTCGGCGCTCTGGTGACGGAAGTTCTGGAAGCGGCTGATCAGGTCGGGCTGGCGCAGGTCGATGCGCAGCACGCGGCCCTGCGGACCGTAAAAGCCGGGGCAGGTGAGCGTGTTGCCCACCACCATGCCCGCACCGAGCTGCTCGCGCAGCAAGTCGGCCCCGCGCACGCAGTACGGGCGGTAGCTCAGGTCGAGGGCCTGCTGCACGCCGGCGCCCACTTCTATCTCCAGCCCGGTTTCGACCAGCGGGTAAAACTGCATGAGCGAATCAAGGCCGACGGCGTGCTCCGAAACCAGGTGGGAGCCCACGGGAATGTCGGCCTGCAGCGCGCCGCTGGTGCCCACGCGCACGATGCGCAGCTGAATGCGCTCCTCGTGCGGGCGCGGTTCCCGGGTCACGAAGTCGATGTTGACCAGCGCGTCGAGCTCGTTCATCAGGATGTCGATGTTGTCGGTGCCCATGCCGGTGGAAATTACTGTCAGGCGCTTGCCCTTGTAGTAGCCCACGTGGGTCACAAATTCGCGCTTGCTGATCTTGGTTTCGATGGAATCGAAGTGCTGGCTGATCAGCGGCACCCGCTCCGGGTCGCCAACGGTGATGATGGTATCGGAGAGGTGGTCGGGCAGCAGGTTGAGGTGGTAGATGCTGCCGTCTTTGTTGAGGATAAACTCGGAGTCGGGAATGGGCATAGTGGGAAGATTTAGAGAGGGGAAAGTCAGAAGAGAGAAAAAGGGAAAAGCGAATCCGTCAGACGATTCGCTTTTCCCTTTCGAAACGTTGATACCACTAACGCGCCGGGGCGCGGTAGGAAAGCAGGCCCTGTTCGGGATTGTAGTTGTTGCTGAGCTTGAGATACGTGCCCGTACCGTCGTAGGGGCGCTTGTCGGGGTGGGCCTGGCAGGTGGCGGAGCAGGCGCCCTCAAGCTGCTGGCTGCAGGCTTCGCAGAGTGGAACGTGGGCGTTGCAGTGCGGATTGGCGCAGTTCACCATCCGATCCGAGGGCGTGGCGCAGTGGTGGCACTGCGAAATAACGGTCGGGTTGACGCGGTTCACGTCCACGGTCACGCGGCTGTCGAACACGTAGCACTTGCCGTCGAAGTCCTCGCCGCCGGCTTCGATGCCGTACTTGATAATGCCGCCGTGAAGCTGGTACACGTTTTCGAAGCCCTGTTCGAGCAAATAGGCGCTGGCTTTTTCGCACTTCACGCCGCCGGTGCAGTAAGTCAGGATCTTCTTGTCCTTGAACTCCCGGAGCTTGTCGAGCCGCTCGGGGAAGTCGCGGAAGTTTTCCATGTCCAGGGTCACGGCGTTCTTGAAGCGGCCCACGTTGTACTCGTAGTCGGAGCGCACGTCCACGATAACCACGTCGTCGCGGTCCTTGAGGGCCTTGAACTCCTGGGGTGAGAGGTGCTGACCGGTTTTCTCGTGGGGCCGGGTGTGGTGCAGGCTGCTGTGCACGATTTCGGGCTTCACGCGCACGTGCAGCTTCTGAAACGTGTGCGCCGCTACCTCGTCCACCTTGAATTCCAGCGCCGCGAAGCGCGTATCCGCCTTCACGAGGCGCATGTACTCCGCGCAGTCGGCCGCCAAGCCCGATACCGTCCCGTTTAGCCCCTCGTGGGCCACGATGACGCGACCCAGCAGGTTCAGCCGCAGGCACAGGCGGTGGTGTTCCTCCCGGAAAGCCTCCGGGTTCTCGATTGGCGTGTAGCAGTAGTAAAGCAGAACGCGGTAGTCCATTCTCCTGAAAATTATGAATTATGAATCATGAGTTATGAATTGGCAGAGGCGCCAGTCCGGTAATTCATCATTCATAATTCTCAATTCATAATTAAATCTTAGCGGCCGGGTTGCCGAATACGGTCTGGTTGGCGGGCACGTCGGCCACGACGACGGAGCCGGCACCCACGCGGGCCTTGGCCCCGATTTTCACGCCGGCCACGATGATGGCGCCGGGTCCGATGAAAGCCTGCTCGGCCACCGTAGCGCCGGCGTTGAGGATGGCACCCGCGCCAATCTGGACGTAGTCGGCCACCTCGGCCTTCACGTCGATGACGGCGTTGGGGCCGATGAGGCAGCCGTTGCCCACCTTGCTGTTGCTGGCCACCACGGCACCCGCGCTGATGAGGTTGCCGTGGCCCAGCCAGGCGTGCTCCGACACGCTGGCGCGGGCGTGGATGGCATTTACGGGCACGGCTTGGTACTCGTCGTGGAGCATGCTGGTGAGGCTGCGGCGGCTGGCCGTATCCTCGGTGGCCACAAATACCTCGCACTTCTTGCCCAGCAGCTGGAGCAGCTGCTTGTCTTCGGTGTTGCCCATCACGGGCACGTCGTTGAGCTCGGTATTCTGGAGCTTGGCATCATCGTCGAGCAGGCAGTAAACCACCACGTCGTTGCTGATGAAAGCGTCGAGGGCGTTGATACCCAGGCTTTGAGCGCCCAGAATGATAACCGGATTTTCCATAGAAACAGAAGAGCGCCGACCAGCGGCGGGTTTTAGCGAAACCGCAAAGATACAAGCCCCAGCGCGGGGCACCAAGTTCCGGTATTTAGCCAACCCAGAAACCCGCCCGCTGGTTATTAAGTTACAGCCCCACGCGGCGCAGCACCCGGGCGGCGTAGTCGTTTTGCAAAGCCAGCAGTAGCACGAAGGGTAGCAGCACCGACCGGTACCGGTTGAGCGTGCCCAGGTTGGGCGTGCTCAGCCCAATTAGGGCGGCCAGGCCCAGGCAGTATACCAGCAACGCCAGTCCCAGCGCGAAAGGCAAGTGGCCGCCCCGCCCCCGCCCCGCCGCGCCCAGCGCCACGGCCAGCACGAGCAGCAAGCCGATATTTTCCAGCCCCGCCACGAAAAACAGCGGGTCGGAAGCCTCCCAGGGCCAGGGCCGCGCCAGCACGCTGAACACAGCTTTGGGCACGTTGCGCAGAATGCCGGGCACCGTGGGCACCAGCGTAGGATACTCTAGGTGGGGGAGCTGCCGGGAGCTGGCCAGCAGCTCCGAGTAGGCGCGGGTGAGTTGGCTGGTAAATTTGTTGAGGCGAAATACGGGACTGATTTCCCCGGCCGCGCCGGCCCCGGCGGCTAGCACTGCCGCCAGCAGCAGCACCTGCGCCCAGCGGCGGCGGGCCCCGCCCAGGTGCTGCACCAGCCGGATAACAGCCAGACCGGCCAGGGTCCCGAAAAGCAGCGCAGCAAAGAAGAAGCGCATCTTGAACTGGAGCAAAGCCAGTAGCAGAGCGCCGGCTACGGTGGCCGGCCGGGGTTTTTCGGCGGCGTAGAGCCAGGGCAGCAGCAGCGCCAGCAGCCACGCCGCACTGCCCAGCAGCAGGCTTTCTTTGGTCAGGCCCGCCGTCCAGTACAGCACCGAGGGCCAGACGATGAACGCCACCACGGCCGCGCCGCGGGGCGTGGCCGGAAACACCCGGCGCATTGCCCGGACCAGTTGCCAGCTGCCCACGAAGCCAAAGAGCGACAGGTAAATACTGTTCAGCAGCACCGCGCCCAGGGAGGCCAGATTCAGGGCGGAGAGCAGCTTAATAATGAAAAACGTATTTGAGTAGCCGTGGTAGACCAAGTGCTGGGAACCGTAGTGCAGCTCGTCGCTAAAGAGGGTGCGCAGCCAGCTGCCCGGCGCGGCCCACAGCTGGCTGGTCATCACTGTGGCCCACCGCTGAAAGTAGGCAGCATCGCCGCTGAGCAGGAAATAGTCGCGGCTGCTCATCAGCAGCTTTAGCGCCAGCAGCGGCGGCAGCCACGCCCCCAGCTCCGCCTCGCGCCGCTGCCGGCGCACCCACGCTACCAGGGCCAGCCCCAGGCCGATGTTGAGCCCGATGGCTAATGCTAGTTTCATGAAGTGCTGCCGTTTTGCTGCAAAATACGGCTTCCCACGGCACAATGCAGGCAGCGGCGCGGCTGGCAGTAGTCCCGGCTCAGGGCCAGCAGCCCCTGTGAGTCGGCGGCGGTGCGGTGGCGGAACCCCAGCAGCTCGTAGGGCTCGGTAAGGTGGTTGTGCTCGGCGGGCAGCTGCTCCAGCAGCCCCACGGCGGCTTCTACCAGTTCCGGCTGTCCCACGTGGCGGGCGTAGGCCACGCGCAGCGGCACCACCACGTTGGTCACCAGCAGATGCACACTGCCGAGGCCCAGCGCCGGCACTTTGCCGGGCTTGCCGGGCCGGTAGTGCTGCCGCCAGTAGTCCGACACGGGCGCCTGGAAAAACTGCTCCAGCGCCGCCACGCTGCCCGCGCTCAGCAGCGCGTCAAACAGCGTGGGCCGCGTGTGCAGCAGCGCCGCCAACTGGGCCAGCCGCACCGGCGGAAAGTTGGCGGGCCGCAGGCGCAGAAAGTTCCACTCGTGCACGGGCAGCGCGGACTCCAGGCCGTACTTGTGCCGCAGAAACGCGTGCTCCTCGCGCAGGCCCAGGATGTAAATATCGGCGGCAGTTTCCGAGTTTTCCGCCAGAAAACCGGCTTGCCCGAACACCAGGGCCTCGGTCTGGCGCAGGTCGTGGCGGTGGCGGCGCAGGATGGGCAGCGGCAGGGCTTTGGCCAAGCGGGCCAGCGGCTCACTGTTTTTCTGGAAGCCGAAGCCGGCGGCCAGCGCGTGGTAGGTCGTGGCTTCCCAGTCTTCGCCCAAGGCTTGGTGCAGCGCTTCCACCCCGGCCGCCTTCTGCTCCACGCGCTCCAGCAAGGCCCGCTCCACCATCATCGTGCGGGCAATTTCGGGCACCACGGGCAGCAGCGGGGCGCAGGGCAGCGCTACGGGCGCGGGCTGGTCCAGCAGGCGGCGGTAGGTAGTCAGCAGGTCGGGCGAGATGCGCGGGGCCAGCGCCAGCACCGGAATCAGCGAACCGTTGGTGCGGTGCACGTCCTGGTCGGCGGTATATACCACGTGCAGCACCACCTGGTCGTACTTGGCGTCGGTCTGGTGCTGGTGGCGATGCCAGTCGGAGGCCCGCAGATGGATTTCGACGGCCCCATTCCACTCCACGTCGCCCAGCTGCAGACGGGCGTTGAGGAAATCCGGGCCGGCATCGGCGTTGCGGTAGCCGGCCTTGAGCACGGTGATGGTTTCGCCGGCGGCCGTATGCAGGTCGGTTTTGTCGAAGTACTGGTGCTGCCAGACGTAGTGGAGGAAATCTTCTTTCATAGCTTAGTGAGCACTGCAAATACGTGATAGAATAAGCGTCAATGCGGTCCGCTTAAAGATAGAGCTTCTACTGTACCTTGCATAAAATCAGCCTCACTACGTACTTGCCGCGAAGTATATTCGATTCTCGTATTCTACCTGCTCGTACGCGACGGGCTTTAGTATTTTTCTATCGCACTCGTTTCACCCGCAACTACAGTTCCAAGTACGTAGTGCGGGCCGTCAGCTTCCTACGCGAGGCTGCTAAAGCGGGAAACGTCAGTGCCATGAGCTTTTTGGGCTTAATCTATGGCGACGCCTGGGGAGTGCCGGAAGATTTAACAGAATCCCTTCACTGGCTGCAGTCGGCAGCGGCGGCTGGTCATCCGTTAGCCCGCTATAATCTGGGCGTTGCTTACGACAACGGCATCGGACTTCCCCGCAACCGGGTCAAAGCGTGGCTACAGTTCCGCGCATTGGCCGATACTGGTTACCGGGATGCTCAATACAGCGTAGCACATATGCTGTTCGAGGGCGAAGGCGTTGGGCAAAATTATCGGCAGGCCCGCTTATGGGCGCGTAGAGCAGCTCGTCTGGGGCACGCCGAAGCTATGCAACTGCTGGGAAATTGTCAGTTGCGTGGGCTAGGCGGCGCTTTCCAGCTCCGGGCGGCGCAACGCTGGCTCCAACGTGCCGCCAGTGCGGGTAGCGCTGTGGCCTTGCAAAGAATGCAGGAGTCCTGGCTGCACCCTCAAAATTCTGTTTCTCCCAAAACAAGGTTCTACTATCTCAAAGGACTAATTGATACGGCAGAAAGCCGATCCATTCAAACTGAAGCTCTCTATGCTTTAGGTTGCTTAGTATTCCAGCATTCTTACCTGCTTCCAACTCACCATTCGGATGCCAAAGACTATTTCCGCTGGGCTACCCAGTTCCAGCATATGGGAGCGGCATTACGACTTGCCCAGTTGGAAGGGGAGCAATTCTGACCATTTGCTTCCCAAAACCAAACCGGCCCGCCCCCGCGCGAGGCGGAAGCGGGCCGGTCAAAACGGCAGCAACAATTGGCGACTAGCGCAGATCAATCACCTTCACGCCTTTATACTTCGTTTTGTCGAAGTTGAAGGTGGTGGCGTCAATCGGCGGGTTGGGCTGGAACTTGCGGATAGTGTAGGTGTAGCGGTTGCCGTTCTTCTTGAACATCTTCCAGCTTTTCACCGACTTATCCACCTTGCTCACCGTCACGCGCACCTTGAAGACGGGGTTATCCTTGTTTTCCGGCGACAGCTCGATAACGTCGCAGGCCTCGCCGGCTTCCTTGATTTCCTGCACGTAGGCGTACTTATAGCCCTTTTTGTAGAGGGTAAAAATCTGCGTGGGCGAGGTTTCCTGCTCTTCGGGGTCGAAGTCGGAGATGTTGACCTCGTTTTCGGCCTTCATGTAAGTCCACATGGTCTGGCCGTTGTTGATGATTTCCTGGCCGTTGAGCTTGACGCGGAACTTCTGGCCGCTCACGGTGATGTCGCCGGTGATATTCTCCTTGAGCTTGGCGGCGTCGTTTTCCAGGGTCTGGGTGAAGTTGGCTTTGAAAGCCTTCAGCGCCTGATACTTGGCGCTCATCTGGTCGAGGATTTTGCCAGCTTTCGGGTCCTGCTGCGCCGAGGCAGTCGACAGCAGCGACACGGACAGGGCGAGCAGCGAGAGGATCTTTTTCATTGTAATCAAGAGGTGATTCGGAGGAGTTGGGACGGAGACGGGAGAACTGGAGCTTTGTTTACTTCTAAACCCGAAAGAGGTTGGAAAAATCCTTTTGTCCGGCTTTATTCCGCATCCTAGTCTGCTATTTCGGCAGATTATTCAACAACTGTTCCAAACTATACTCATCCGGGATTAATACTTCCCGGGCCTTGCTACCCTCAAACGGCCCCACGATGCCGAAGTGCTCCAGCTGGTCGATAAGGCGGCCGGCGCGGTTGTAGCCCAGCTTGAGGCGGCGCTGCAGCAGCGAGGTGCTGCCCTGCTGGTGCGTGACGATAACGCGGGCCGCTTCCTCGAACATGGCGTCGCGCGAGGACGGGTCGAAATCCTCGGCGTCGCCGCCGCCGCTGGCCCCCTCGCCCACCACCTCGGGCAGCAGGTAGGCGTCGGGGTAGCCCTGCTGCTCGCCGATGTAGTCGCAGAGGCGGTCTACCTCGGGCGTGTCGATGAAGGCGCACTGCACCCGGATAATATCGGAGCCCTGGGAGATGAGCATGTCGCCCTGGCCCACGAGCTGGTCGGCGCCGCCGGCGTCGAGAATGGTGCGGGAGTCGATTTTGGAGGTAACCTTAAAGGAAATCCGGCAGGGGAAGTTGGCTTTGATGATGCCGGTAATCACGTTGACCGACGGGCGCTGAGTGGCCACGATGAGGTGAATGCCGATGGCGCGGGCCAGCTGGGCGAGGCGGGCAATGGGCGTCTCTACTTCCTTGCCGGCCGTCATCATCAGGTCGGCCAGCTCGTCGATGACCAGCACGATAAAGGGCATGAAGCGGTGGCCCTTCTTGGGGTTCAGCCGCCGCTCGATGAATTTGCGGTTGTACTCCTTCAGGTTGCGGCAGCCGGCGTCCTTGAGCAGGTCGTAGCGCTTGTCCATCTCCATGCACAGGGAGTTGAGCGTGTTCACCACCTTCTTGGTATCGGTGATGATGGCCTCCTCGGTATCGGGCAGCTTGGCCAAGAAGTGGCGCTCAATCTTGTTGAAGATACTCAGCTCCACCTTCTTGGGGTCGACGAGCACGAACTTGAGCGTGGCCGGGTGGCGCTTGTAGAGCAGCGAGGCCAGAATCACGTTCAGCCCCACCGACTTACCCTGCCCCGTGGCGCCGGCCATCAGCAGGTGGGGCATCTTGGCCAGGTCGACTACAAACACCTCGTTGGTGATGGTGCGGCCGAAGGCGATGGGCAGGTCCATCTCAGTGTTGGCAAAC
>Ga0247729_10000266_pt1 | contig 23228 bp, 18 predicted proteins | sample UWRJL133311R2_FD_180958 | JGI IMG/M metagenome (GOLD analysis project Ga0247729, IMG submission 180958) | Plant litter microbial communities from Arlington Agricultural Research Station in Wisconsin, United States - UWRJ-L133-311R-2 | ecosystem: Environmental > Terrestrial > Plant litter >... | reverse complement strand
GCGGCGTAAACATAAGTTGCCAATGGTGCACTAATCAGTGCGCTAATTAATGCACTCATAGGCGCAGATAAATTTTTAAGCATCATGTGAAAACCTTAAAAAAAATGGCCACATTTAGTGGCCATATGAAAACAAACTTGCAATTGTCTACGAATATAAATTTATTTTGCTTTCGCAAATTTATACAGTGTGTAGTAACTATGCAATTGTGCAGGTGCGGCATCTTTAAACAATTGAATATTATTCAATTCAATATGATAAACACGTGCGGTTTGTTGCGGATGAACTGATGGGTGGCCAAGTTCCGCGAGCGCAATTGTAATTTGTTTGCGATCAGTGCTGATACTGATGTTTGTAATTCTTTCCACAGCTTTACCTAACTCATCAGAGCCGTAATCTGGTGCGTCTCGGTAAACCCATGATTCAATATTAATTAGTTTTTGTAAATTCTTGGCGTCCAGTGTTTCATTAATCGGCTGCGTTAGTTGCAATAAAAATCCAGAGCTTGTCGCATGAACACTATGAATGGCAGGCGCAATAGTTTTTCCATCCCACACAATACGTTGCATGCTAGCCACGTGGCCACCTTTTGCTTGCCAGCCACGACCAGTTTGACCCAGAAGCAAACTGCCATCACGTAAAAATAGCGGCCGCATTACACCCGACTCAAGGCCATCAATAAATGGCATCACGCTACCTTGTTCTGCGCCATCAACTATTTCAGTATTTACGCGCAGTAAATTAGATTGGGTTTGATCACCAATTAACATCTCTCCCGTGAATGGCCCGAACTTTCCCTGTGTGGTATCCCACGCTGGATTCCCCGGCGAATTAGCAACTTTATTGTGAGGCAATAAAATAACAGGTGTCGCACGTTTATTTGCAAAGTTGTTCCAGGAAATTTCCGGTGAATCGGGAGTCATACCTGGTAGATCTACAAGGCTTGATGGATGGCCATAAAATTTATTTTGTTCAAGAACAAATATTTTAGAAGTTCCTACATATTCACCCTGATTCTCTGAATACCAAAGTCGATCATCAGTTCCGGTAGAAAGGCCCGCCGGACTACGCAATCCATTTGCCCATAATGTAAATTTATTTACATTATTTTTAGTTTCGGATTTTATTTTTTTATCTGGTTCTACACGAATGTTCCATCCCGCAAATCCACCAGCACTGCCCATATATTTTCCGCCGGCGTTATACGCGGAGCCATCACTTCCATCCGCAAGATTTATATTAATATAGTAGGCCCCGTCGGCGCCGCGCGTTGGCCCATGCATGTAGGAGTGATAGTTTCCGTGATAGGAATGTGCGTCAAATAATGTTTCGTAATTGTCGGCAACACCATCGCCATTGGTATCGCTAATTCGAGTCAGCTCTGCTTTTTGGCCAGCAATAATCGTGAGCCCCTTTTTATCTTCTACTAAAATTCCGAGGCTATCAAATGTACCTTCTGCAAATAATTGCCACTCACCTTTATTTAATCGCCAAATGCCAGCAGTTCGGGTTCCAACTACCAAGGTATTATCATGGGTGAGAGCCAGGCCAAGAGCTTCAAATAATTGCTCACGACCAAAATTATCTTTCGGTGGAAAATAACTTTCAATGCTATAGCCAGCGGGGAGGTCGGCAATTGACTTGGTTATTTTTAAAGGCTGTTTGCGGTTATCAAAAGTTGATTTTGGTGCATGCCAAACGTTATTTGCAAGCGCAATTTTAGCGGTAAGTGTTGCGTTTATTTTCCCCGCAGGTAGAGTCCAAATTGCATCTTGAATTTCACCCTTATTAGTTTGCAGTTGCGATAACGTATTTGTATTTATTGAAAACTTTTGCTCATCTTTTAATTCACCATTGACACTTATTTTAACGCTGCCATTTGCATTAAATATTGTTTGTACTGCTAGTGTGTTTTGCCTAATACGATACTTAAAATAGGGCGTTGCAGATTTATCTTTTGAGTTGCGTGTGTAACCTAAAAATTGCGCATCAACTTCAGCTAAAAGTGTCAGGTGATCCTGCTTACTATAAAGCGATTTTTTTACAGTTTCAGAGTCGCCAAATTTTGCATCTTTAAATGAAAAATCAATTGTTTTACCTACAGAGTTTAAGGGAGCAAATAAATATTCCTTATCCGGTAAATTAAGTTCGCGACTTTCAAAACCGGTTTTCAAACCTTTTCCGCCCCTGTTGGTAAATTCACCGGTCATGTCTAAAAAGCCACCTTGCCAAATTTTTGCGATTGCAAGGATACGTGGATCAAACGAATAATTAACACCGTTTACCTGACCCACGTGAATGGCTCGCCCCGAAAGATTTAGCATTGGCCCACGCTGAATGCGAACTTGGTCGTCTACTAATAATTGCAATCGATCTTCAATGGGATCATATTTTTCCGGAGTTCCTTGCTTCATCAGTTTTACAACCGGGCCTTGATTTTGAAGGTCATTCAAACTCAAGAGATAAGCACCGATGGCTTCAATTTGTATGTCATTAATAATTTGTGTATTAAATGGTGGCATTACCGGCAAATAAGCTTCGCCTTTTTTTTCACCTTTCTCAACAACGGCCAATTGGTCCGTTGGCGAGCGTAAACTGCGATGCAAATATTCACTATTTGTTTTTACATTGAAGCGATGGCCTTCACCACCTTCGACAACTTCGCGTGAACGAGGCTCACGTGTAAATAAACCAAATAAATTCGGGCCTGTTGTGACTGTTGTATCATCTTTAATAACGGAGTGACAAACGTTGCACCCAACGGATTCAAAAGTTTCTTTTCCCAAGGCTACATAATCAACCAACTCAGTAATGTTGGTTGCTCCACCATTTTCGTTCGGTGGAATAATATTGGAGTAATCGGCAGGTTGTACTTTAAAATTTCTAAACGCAAATGGGCCCTGATTCGCAAGAACTGCGGTTTGGCCGAAATCACTTTCCCATTTGGTGAATGCATCGTCACTATGATTTTTGATAATTTGATTGCTTGCAACAATTTCACCGTTAACACGTGCTTCTAAAATAAGTGCGGGCTGTTGCTTTTCACTAGCTTCGTTAAAACGCGGTGCACGAAATTTTATACTCAAGCTTTGCCATTCGTTATTTTTAAGTTTGCTCTCGCCTCCTAGAACAAATGAATAATGACCTTGAATAAAAATTTTTGCTGAGGAGCCTTGAGGATTCAAATATTCCATGGTCAACACCGCATCGCCATAAAAATAATTACCGACTAAATACTTAGTGTTTGCTATTTCTCCTTTGCTAAAAAGAATAAGTGCCTGTTCGGTTTTCTTATTATCAATTTGGAATTTTTTCCCGACGACGCTGACGTTTGTCGCAGCAACCCAATCAGGGTTTTCTTGAAATGAATTTAAAGGACTTGTTGCAAATGTTTGAGCCGAAAAAAATATTAACACAAAAATAATGGAAAGAAATTTGGAGAGAGACATGGCTTGGCTCCGCTATCAAAGCATGAGAGTAACACCGCAGTTATGCAGAGTTATTGAATGGATTGGATATCGCACTTGAGAAATTTCTGACTAAAGTTTTCTAACCCATATGTTGCGAAAACTAACCGCATTTCCATGGTCCTGTAGGCGCAATGGGGCGCAACCATGGGCGCTATAAGCAGGCTTACCAATCCAGGCGGTAGCACCCTGAATCTCAACATTATTTTGCACAAGTACACCATTTAATAAAACCGTTGCACGCGCGGGTGAAGTCAGTTTTTTTGCAGCGTTAAATTTGGGGGCAGTAAAAATTATATCGTAGGTTTGCCATACGCCTGGTGCGCGGGTGGGGTTAACGAGAGGAATATGTTGTTTATAAATAGAACCTGCCTGGCCATTTGAGTAGGTTTTATTGTTGTAAGAATCCAATATCTGAACTTCATAAAGTTCCTGAAAAAAAACGCCACTGTTATTACGTGCTTGACTGGTTAATTCTTTGCCATCTTCGCCGGTAACTTTTATGGGTGTAGTCCATTCAATATGCAATTGCGCATCGCAAAAAGATTCTTTGGTTTTTATATCGCCTGTTTTCGGAACAACTGTCAAAGCTCCATTTTGTACATCCCATTTTGCCTCCCCACCTTCCGCGCCCTGCCACTGGCTGAGAGATTTTCCATCGAATAATGTAATGGCATCAGAAGGCGGTGTATTTTCATTGGCGGTAACTACTGCGGGTACTGGCGCCCATACTTCTGTTTCTTCCGCTAATTGCCAAGGTTCTTTAGCGCCAGCTGCGCTACTTGACGCGGCAAGTGAGATTAGAGGAAAAAATGCAAATATTGTTATGACAATAGATTTGGTTGTTATTAATTTCATTGTTGATCTCTCATCTAAAGTTGTAATGATAGAAAGCCAAAATGGCTAACTTTATTGCCAGCTAGCTGCTATAGGAAGTACGTTGAAAGTGTAATTGATTTTTGGTTTTTTACCTGCAAATCGATTGCTTCGAATATGAAAAGATTTGTGCTGGCTATATTAAGTGCTTATATGGTTTTCGCGAAAATAATATGAAACCACAATAATTTACAGATAAGAAAAGTAAAGCATTGAAAGTTAATTGCGAATAAATTAATCAAAAAACTGTTTGGAAATTCAGGTTTATTTGGATTTTCTCAAAGATATTAAAGCCACTCCACCAATTACTAGCACAGCGCCAAATAATTGTACGACGTCAATAATTTCATCCAGAATTAGAGCACCTAAAAATAAAGTGACTATAGGCCCAATTATTCCTAATGTTGCAGCTCGTCCGCTACCAATGATGCGTATACCTTCATTCATAAGAAAGGACGGTATAACTGTACAAAAAACTGCAAGTAATAATGCCAAACCATACACCGGTAAAGGCTGATAAAAACTTTGCACACTTTCAATGGCGAGGTTGTGAGCGATAACTCCCACACATGCTGAGAGCATTCCATAGGACGTAAAACGCAAAGATCCTATGCGGGGAATCATATCGCCAGCTATCACAATAAAAATCGCAAATGTTATTGTACTAATCAGAACGAGTGACCCGCCTAGCGCGGTTAATTGCCAGGAATTATTGAGTTTTATATCATGCACAAACACCAATAGCATTCCCAAGTAAGCCACTATTAGTGCAGCTTTTTCAATGTTTTGAATTTTTTTATGTTTTACAAATGCTAAGATTAATAAAACCAGGGTTGGGTAAACGTACAAAATCAAACGCTCTAGTCCTGCGGAAATATATTGCAATCCCATAAAATCAAATATGCTGGAAATATAATAACTGAGTAGGCCTAGCCCAATAATTTGCCAAATTTCTTTTTTCGTTAACCGCGATTGAGGTTGTGTTTGTAACCAAATGGCCACGCTTAAATAAAAAGGTAGTGCAAATATCATCCGTAGCATAAGTAACGGGGATGCAGTCACTCCATAGCGATACGCGAGCTTTATTAAAATCCCCTTAGCGGCGAAGCAACAGGTGCCCATTAAAATGCAAATAATTCCGCGACTGTATTGAACTGATTTTTCGGTGCTCACACGTATAGCTCTCCATACAAATCCAGGTGCGTCAAATATAAACGCAAATCAAATTCGTATTGATGATAGAGCGGCTCCATGTGACGACACAGTTGATAAAAGCTTTTGTTGTGTTCTTTTTCCTTGAAGTGCGCAAGCTCGTGCACCACGATCATTTTTAAAAAAGCCTCCGGTGCAATGCGAAATAGGCTCGCAATTCTTATTTCATTTACAGCTTTGATTTTATTTCCTTGTACACGAGTAATGTAATGATGCTGCCCAAGTGCGTGCTGGATAATTTTAATTTTGGAATCATATTGAACACGATTAAGCGGTTGTGCTTTGTTCATGTGTTGGTTTTTTAAATCTATGGAGTATTCATAGAGTTGCTTGTCAGTGCGAATGCCATGTGTGTCAGGGTATTTTTTCAGCAAAATCTCCCCCAGGCGATTATCAGAAATAAGCTGATCGACTTGAAAGATTGTTTCTGTCGAATAACCGGTTAGATATTTTAATGGGCGCAGATTATGCATATGTTCATCGCTAACTAATATGGACCCATTCTATGGCTTGAGGCTTTTGGCAACAATAGTCGCATGTCATTGGTTGGCCGAGGCATGTGGAAGTCGTTTCCAATTCATTGTAAATCCCTTATGAATTATTCTGCTGCGGATGCCCTTGGAAATTTAGAATGGTTGTTTCGATATTTTCAGTTGGATATTGCAGCGTCGAGTTGAGTGGGTTGTAAATAAGCAAAGCGAAAAATATGTGTGCAAGTAATTATTCAATCTTGATACGAATACTATGCAGCGAGGTTAAATATTGTAATCTATACATACTAATGTCTCGCAAACTAAGGTGTTGAGTTGTGACTGGATTCTTCAAGTGATTCTTGACAAGATATTTTTTGTTGCTTTACGTGACAACCGAAGCCGGTATAATGCTTTCAGAGATGACTAATGGTAGAGGCAATCTAGATGTCGATGACGGAGAGTTTTGTCAGTATTCGTGGCCGCCGACTAGATCTTGAAGATCTTGTCGATAGTCGTCTTCGCAATGATAGCTATCTTTTAGGTTTGCGTGAGCGAATTCGAAATGCCCAACCATTTCGGCATCTTGTGGAAGAGGGCTGGTTTAATCCAGTTCTGCTGGAATTGGTGCTGGAAGAGTTCGAAGAAAACGCGGATCCAGCGTGGAAACCTGTAGCTGACAAATACCAAAGCACACATCGTTCGGTGGTTGGCACCAATTTGGGGCCTGCGAGCCAACTTTATTTTTCCATTGTAAATGCAGGCTGGTTTGTTCGTATGCTATCTCTGCTTACGGGGGTTGATGACTTGGTGGTTGATGTTCAGTTGCATGGCGGTGGGCTGCATGAAACTAGACCGGGTGGAATGTTTGGAATTCATCGTGATTTTGATCGCAATGTTCGTACAGGCTTACATAATGAGATGGTGTTGATTACCTACCTTAATAAAAATTGGCAGCCGGATTGGAATGGCGCTTTGGAGCTATGGGATCCTTCCGCAACAAAAAAAGTAACGAGTGTTGAACCTGAGTTTGGCCGAACGATTTTAATGTGTCATGGGAAAACAAGCTATCATGGGCATCCGGTGCCTCTTACTCCGCCGCCAGGTGTTATCCGCCGGTCTCTAGCGACTTATTTTTATACAAATCGTTATGCAAATATTGATCGGGAGTCGCGTGAAAGCTCTTTATTTTTGTTTTGGAGTAAAGCAGATCGCGTTCGTAGATTTGGAAAGGCTGTAACTCCTCCGATTATTTGGGATCTTATATCGAGTTCGCGACGTCACGAAAAGAAAAATTAGTGATGGCTAATTATTTCATAGGCAAATATATTTTTGTCGCCTATGTCATTATTTGAAATTGCGTCACACTTAAAATTTAAAGGCCATCACTTTTTGCCAAAAAAAACACGATTTTAACCTGTGGTGTAGTTCATATTTTTGAAATTTTATTGTCATATTAAAAGTAGGTTTGATATTTTTTATTTTCGATCGTTTTCCCTGCAATTTAAAAAAATCTATCCTTCCGCGCACTGTTTTAACGCTATGCATGCCCCGTTATGTGACGAGGTGCTAATTTTTTAAAAAACCTTAATTTTTAAATGACGCCTCAAATTCTGTACGGGAATTTTAATGCAATTTTTGGCGAAAATCTTATGTGCGGCAACGCACGAAATGAAGTCATACAATCTAGTAAAGTCGCGGCTGCCTAGATTACTGCTTTATTTGCAACCCTCCCTTCTAAGGGCATTCACTTTATTGAAACTATTTTCGGGCACTTTAGAATAAGGAGCGTGTAAGACTGGATTATATTTTTGACCTAAGAATGCTTTAATGGCGCAAAAATTCATTTATTATTTTTTTGGCCATATTTTCGTAATTATTAATAGATTTATATACGTTAGTGTCAGCGTTTGGCCTGAATAATGCAGGTTCTAAATAAGTCACATACTGCTTAGTGGAGAGAGTAATGAACAGTCCAGATATGCCAAGTGGCCCCATGTCCCCGGTGTCTATAAACGCCCAGCCACCGGGGATTCGTTTACATCATTCAAAAATACTAGCACTGTTTCGTGCGATTGATAGTTTATTGATCGTATTCATGCTATGGGCAATCTTGCACGTTGCAAATTTAGAGTGGGTAAATGCATATACGAGTTGTGCAATATCCGCAGTAATTATTTTTGGTTTTTTCGCAGAAGGAAATGAAGTTTATTATCTATGGCGCGGTGACTCCACATACGGATTAGCAACACGTTTGGCTATGGCATGGTTTGGTACTGCTCTTATCATTAGTCTCGCGGTGTTATTTTTTTATCACGGTCGTGAATTAGACACATATATTCTTACGTTATGGGCGATTGAAACTCCGCTGGTTATGGTTGGTATGCACTGGGGGCGTCGAGTTCTACTCGCTAAGTTGCGTTCTAATCCGGCTGAGCCTCGCAGGGTAGCAATTGTTGGTGCTAACGAATTAGGCCTACGTTTAATTAATTCGATGACTGGTATGCCTTGGTTGGGCTACCGAGTTATAGGTTTCTACGATGACCGAATTGAAAAAGACGATTCAAGTCGTCGTTTAATGGCGCAAAATATTGATATCAAAGGTGGGCTAGAGCAACTTTACAAAGATGCCCAAGATGGAAAAATCGATATAGTTTATGTGGCGCTGCCAATGCGTGCCGAATTACGTATGCATGAACTAATTAATCGTTTGGCGGACACCACTGTAACTCCATATGTTATTCCTGATGTATTTAGTTTCGATTTGATGCATTCACGCTTGACCTGCTTGAAAGGCATTCCTGCTCTCAGCATTTATGACTCACCACTTGTTGATAACGGATGGGCAAAACGTCTCGAAGACATAATTATTTCTTCACTCATGTTATTGATGCTTGCAATCCCCATGTTGATTATCGCTATTGCAGTAAAAGTTACATCGCCAGGTACGGTTTTCTTCAAGCAAACACGTTACGGGATGGGCGGCGAGCGTATTAAAGTTTGGAAGTTTCGCTCAATGAGTGTGTGTGAAGATGGTGACAGTGTTGTACAAGCGAAGCAGGGTGATATGCGTGTAACTCCGTTAGGTGGGTTTTTACGTCGTACGTCTCTAGATGAACTCCCACAACTCTTTAACGTATTGAGTGGCAGCATGTCTCTGGTAGGCCCTCGCCCTCACGCAGTTGCACATAATGAGTTTTATCGCGGACAAATTAAAGGCTACATGTTACGCCACAAAGTAAAACCTGGAATTACTGGGCTTGCACAAATTAATGGCTTTCGTGGTGAAACTGAAACCCTGGACAAAATGTCTGGCCGTATCACCTATGACTTGGAGTACATCCATAATTGGTCATTGATGTTGGATTTAAAAATTCTTTGGGGGACTTTGTTCAGAGGTTTCGTGGGGCAGCAAGCCTACTAGGGCAGCAGGATTGTGATGCGAGATATTTTAAAAAAAACTTTCAGTTTTAAATTGTCGGCACTAACATTATTGATTTTGACGCAAAGTAACGGCGTTACAGCCGCGGAAGAAAAATTAATCAGTGGCGCATTAGGTGCTTCACAGTTGTGGGATAGCAATTTTTTTCGAGACCCTGATGAATTTGCGGTCTCGGAGCAAGTGACTGTATTAACCGCTGGTGTCAATGTAGCAACTAATATAAGCCGTCAACAACTTAGTGCACGTTGGGGAGTACGCTCTTTTCAGCATGCAGAAAATGATCAATTTGATGAGACATTCCAGACAGGATTCGCGAGATGGAATGGGGCGTGGTCTGGAGATTTTACCTCCAACCTCGAATGGTCACGTGACTCTTATCTAGTCGATAGATGGGAAGCGGAGGAAAACGATGTAGTTGCGCGAGATACTGCAAAATTTGTGTTAACAAAGGGCCGCGAAAATCGTTTTTCCTTCCAGCTGGGTGCGAGTCAAGCCAATCAAAATCATTCGAACGATCTTTTCACCAAACTAAATTTTGAAGATAGAGAGGGGTTCGTAGGCATTACCTATAAAACACCTTCGCTTTCGACATTGACGTTGTGCTATAGAGGCGGTGATCGTGTGTATGACGACTTATCGGCTCTAGACCCTAGTAGAGATTACAACTTCGATTTTGATCAGTTGGAATTGGAAAATATTTGGAAAATTTCATCCAAAACAACTTCTACAGTGAGCTTCACGAGATTTAAACGTAACGGTATTCTCAATGATTCTACGGGTGATTACGCAACCGTAGATTTTAGTTGGGACGCAACACCAAAAATTCAGTGGCGTACTGGTTATACTTACAAGAAGCCCGCTCTAGGTGAAACCATTGATTTACCAACTACGATTCAGACTGGATTTCTCAGTTTTTCGTGGGATTTTTCATCGAAGTTGAGCCTAACTAGTCGTGTTGAAAAAGTAATGCGTGATTATAGAAATATCGATGAACAATTTCCTCGGAAAGAATCCCAAATCAATATTGCTCCGATCACATTGACGTACGCGATGAACGATGCATTAAATTTTAAGCTTGATACCTCTTGGCGTAGAAACGAATCACCAAAACCTGATCGTGCTTATGAAGTATCGCAAGCATCGCTTGGTGCGACCTTTCGTTTTTAACAGAAACTTTACTATCTAGGGTGAAATAAGCTTTCGAAGGAATGATCTTGTTGGTTAAGTTAATAGATTTTTCACAATGTAATTCTTTGTTTCTAATATAGAGAATTCACCTAAGTTGAGGTGTCGAGATATGATTAAAAATATCTTTTCGTTTGCCGAGCGAAAATCTGTGTCAGCCGGACGACTTCCCTACGCTCATGTTGAGCTCTTTCATTGGTCACCATCTAACGGTAGTGTTAATTTTGGTGATCGTCTAGCCGATATTATTTCAAGGCAAATGCTTGCACTACATGGATTAAGCCTCGACGACGAAGTTAATCGTCAAGAGCGTTTGTTCTCAATAGGTTCAGTTTTGCATTTTACCAAAACTGGCGATCACATTTGGGGAACCGGTTGGAACGGTAAAATTCCTGACAAGGAATTTAAAGCCAAAGGATTAAAAGTGCACGCTGTGCGCGGGCCTTTGACTGCTGAATTTTTAAGAGGCCGTAAAATAGATGTTCCAGATATTTACGGTGACCCTGCGTTATTAATTCCACACATTTTTAAAAATAGATTTAAACCTACTGCTGAAAATGATTATTCATTTGTTCCAAATCTTCACGACCTGACGTTAGTAGCTAACGCTGATAATGTTGTTTCACCCTTGTGGGGTTGGAATACTGTTGTCGAATCAATTTTAAAATCCAAATTAGTGCTGGCAAGTTCGCTACATGGATTAATTGTTGCCGAAGCTTTTGGAATTCCGGCTCGTTATGTTCGAATTTCCGAAACTGAAGATTTGTTTAAATACAAAGATTATTATTATGGAAGTGGTCGCACTGAATCTGAATTTAAATTTGCTACATCAATTCAAGAAGGTTTGGAAATGGGTGGTGCACCGGCTATTCGTTATAATCCCACTGCACTAATGAAATCATTTCCTTTGGCTCTATGGGGAAAACGTCTGAATCGTTAGTGTTTATCGCTAGATACAGCCTTATTAATATTCACATCATTTTAAATTACTTCGCTACAATTTTGTTTGAGTGAAGTAATTCTTTTCAGATTTTTATTTTCGCACAAGTGCCACACGTTAAGGTTATCTACCTGGATATTGGTAATCCCTTATGATTGCTCCTTGCGACATAGTAGTTGCTAAGGCGTTAATCTCATGTATTTTCTTAAAGAAATCAAAATGGGTTTAAATTTTTGCGGGGCTATACTCTCAGCTTCTGTGAAAATTGCGCCGGTAGCTGATCTAAAAATTACCAGCATAATGAATACATAAATTATTCCCCCTAACACGCACAGTAGCGCCATATTTAAAAGCGCTGGAATAGTTTGGGCAAAAATGGGAGTCGCGAAGTAAACAGCTAGGAACATTAAAAATGATGCAATAAAAGCCGGCGCAACCGCTTTTGGAATGTGGCTTATAGGAACGTTAAACGCCTTTTTAAACCAGAATATGCCCATGCAATTAATAATAAAACCGCGGACTGAAAAGGCCCATGCGGCAACGACTAACCCGAAAGGTACAAAAATAAGACCAAGGGTGCAATTAATTACAAAGGAGATGGCTGCTATTGTCATAACCATTTTCGAATGTCCGGTTGCTGTTAGAGCCGTATTCACATGAAGCCCGATAACGTAAGGGGCTATACCGAAAGAGAGAATCGTCATTATCTCACCGCTCATTTCCCATTTGATCCCAAATGCGAAAACAATGAATGCGGGTGCTATAGCTGCAGCACCAAAGAATAATGGAAATATTAAAAAGGCACTCATACGAATCATTCGAATAGTGGCTTTACCTTGATTCTCTATACCTTTAACACGAGAGATAGCAGAGAGTGCCGTATGTTCGAATGGCTTGAGTAAAATATCTTGCAAAATATATAGGGCGCGGCCACCCACCCGATAAAAACCGAGAGCAGCAGGGCCGATCATAATGCCAATCATAAGCTCAAATATTTTTGAGCTTGCGTTTCCAATAAATTGAGCAAGCATTAATGGCGATGAAAAATTTAAAATTTGACTCGCATATTCTTTTGAAAAAGTGAGACTTGGCATCCACTTGGCGGTGGACAAAGTGAGTGCTGTCACCACTATTTGGTTTAGGATTTGTTGAGCAACTAATGCCCATACCCCGTAACCACGATAGGCGAGGAATATCCCGATCGCTCCAGGAATTAGGCCCGCAAGAATTGTTCGTATGGCGATAACTTTAAACGCGAACTCACGTTTTAATTTTCCTTCGTGTACAGCTTTTATCCCCTCCATGAAAAACATTATCGAGAACACATTCAAAATAGTGCCCGCTTCAGCCTGATAATAATGAGCAACTAAAGGCGCAACCGCTCCAACCACAATTAAGGCCACAGCAAGTGAGAAAAATAAATTCAGATAGAAGCAGGTGGAGGCATAAGTATTATCCCACTCAGCTTTTTGTACTATTGCTTGTGCAAAACCACCGTTAACAATAATTTTTCCAAGCTCAACAATGATTAATGCAAAAGCCACCAATCCTATTTCGGCGGGGCTAAGCAACCGTGACAAAACAATAAAAATGATAAAACTGATGGCGCTGTTACCACTCGCGGCTAGGCTCATCCACGCTGTGCTTTTTCCTAATTGTGCTTTTATATTCATAACGATACTTTGTGCTGGGAGGGCGATTCGCTGAGCAAAATTTCTTCGTAAAAGTTAACAGTTAAGTTGGCAAGATTGCGCCAATCATAATTGTCCAGTGGGCATGAGGCGGGGCGTGATAATTGATCGAGTTCTTTAAGCATAAAGTCCAAATGTACCGCTGTTAATTCGTCGGGGTAACTGTAAATCCACTGTAAACCTAACTCATTTTGCAGCTCGATGAAAGCGCCAATGTGCGGGGCTATGACGGGTTTATTAAATGAAAGCGCTAATAACAAAGCGCCGGAATTCAGAATTGATTTATAAGGCAGAATTACAATGTCGGCAGCGCTCATGTATACGTGCAGCTGATCATCTGGAATGAATTCCAGTCGCATGTGGATATTATCTTGCCCTTTGGCCAGTAATTCTAGCTGCTCTTTATATTTTGGTGTTTCAGGTTTACCAGCAATAACCAAAATATAATCGTTGAGTTTTGCTTCGCTAAATTCTTTAATTAGCGCATCGCAGTTTTTATAGGGTTTTATCATTCCCATAAAAAGCAATATTTTTTTCTCTTTAACTAAACCTAGTTCTTCTTTCGCCTGATATTGATTTATTGGATTTGGATAGGAGTTGCGATAATGACCATGGGGAATTACAGCGCATGGCATATTTTTGTGTGAGGGATAGTATTGCAAAAAACTATTTTTTCCTTCGTCCGTCAAAAAAATTAAACCGTTGCAAAGTTTAAGAAACTGCGTGAGAAAAATTTGTGAAAACTTAGGATGAAAAGCATCATGAGGTTTTAAATTGTGTGCTGTCCATACCAGGCGCGCGCCTTTTAACTTTGCAATGCTCATCATGAACGATAGAAGTAGCGTGCGTTGAATAGCTTTCAACCAACTGCGTTGGTCAATGTAACCGTCCGGCCAATGCACGTGCACAATGTCAAACTTTTCCTTCAATACACGTTTGTGTGAATACTCACATACGGTATGGCCGCTAGCCTCAACCTCTCGGTAGAGTTGTGCATTGTAAGGGTTTACCCTTTCGTTGCTAAAAGCGGGTGAGGCTAAAATTCGCATTCAGTATCTCATTTTCGGTTGAAGGTCAAAAGACTTGCTGTACTAGCCCTGTGTCTTTTCGGCCCATTTAGATTTTTTGCGTTCTGCATTAATACACAATGCTAAAAAAATTCCTATATCAATTGTGTAGCGACGCAACAATCGAGTCGGCTCCAAGGTTAGGCGATAGAGCCATTCCAATCTAAATTTACGTATAAGCGCGGGTGCGCGTGGTTTATCGCCTGCGAGAAAGTCAATCAGTGCGCCTACACCCATAAATATATTCGCATTGAGTTTATGCTGGTGATCCAATATCCATTTCTCTTGCAGTGGATTGCCCATGGCCACTATAACAATATTCGCATTACTTGTATTAATGTCACTAATGAGTCTATCAATGTCTTGCATTTGTGCGTAGCCGTCGCGAGTGCCTACAACATTTATATCCAAATGTTCACGCATATTTTTTGCAGCACGTTCTGCGATACCGGGTTTTGCTCCTAACAAAAAGACACGGCCTTTTTGCTTTATGTCTATAAGAAACTGCGGAACAAAATCTGTACCGCACAAATTTTCGGGAAACTTTTTCTTGTGTAAAAGAAGAGAAGCGATATCCAAACCAATGCCATCATTAGTGATGATGCAATTAGACTCTAAAATGGATTGACGAATATTCTGGCATTTCACCACAAAATTAGTGTTGGCAAAAAACAATGAAATTTGTTGTTGGTGATCAATTGAGTGCTCAAGCTTTTTACCCAGTACATGAGCTGTCAAACTTTGTACCGGAAAACCACCGAGAGCAACAATAGGTGCTTCCGCGATTATTGCTTCGCTCATAAACTAATCTCGGTGTCGTGAAATAATTGTGGTGTTAACAATCGTTCAGTAACTTCGCCCCAACTTAATACTTGTTGGCGTGCAGTGTTTGAAGAAGGAATTAATGCGCGAGTAATAGCACTTGCAATGGTTTCTTCATCGCCGATTTCATAACCGAAACGGTTTGGATAATCCGCTGCAATAAAGAACGGACAAATTGCAGGTATTTCAAAAAAAGCATATTGAATAAGCTTCATGGAAGTATCGCGTAAGTAAGCCGGTAAATTGTTGCTGGAGTAGGGTGCGATACCGAGCTGTGCGTGCTTTATATAACGCAATGTTTGGGCGAAAGGCATTTCTCCGTAAACTTTTACATTGTCGCCATAACCTGGGTCTTCACCTTGTCCCGACCCGATTACGTGAAAGGTAATTTCTGGAAAACGTTTTGATGCAAGCACAAAAAAACTTGCATCAAATAACATGGAGCCAACTGACACCGCATGTATGCCAGGACCATAAGGTGATGGATCAGCTTTTTCGGTAACAGAGTGATCAATACCTTGCGGTACAAACGCGAGATTGTGTTTGCTTGGAATTGCATCTGCCATAGCTCTGGATGGCAATGCAATGGTGTGTAATTGCCCTGCTACGCGCGCGAAGGTTTCGTGAATATAATCGGCGACGTTAATCGTGTCTAACGCATCAGAGGCGCGATAAAGAATTTTTGCGTTAGGATTTAGCGATTTAATTAAGTCGAAAAAAATCGGAGCTATGCCGCTTTCCAAAACGATAACGGTTGCTTCACTGATCCACTGACGCAGCACCGGATTATGCCCACGGCTATACCAGGAATACATCAGGCTTTCGAGCGGACGTAACCACTTGCGACGAGTATTAAATGGGTGAATCAAGGTTTTCCAAAGGTAACATTCAACGCCTTGATAAGTGCCAATTTTATTTGCTTCTGCATCCAGTGATAAGCGTGGATCAGAAGTACGTTTTGAAAGCAAACTATAGCGTAGAGAAAAAAATCGTGTTTTTCCTCGCTTTACTAATTCCGATGTTATGAAATGCAAATTAGCTTTGCGCGGTGAGCGGAAATCATGAGCGGAAAGAATTAAAAAATTCTCGTTACTCAACGGCTTCTCACTTTCCAATGAAGTTGTCATAAATAATCTCCGTCCACACAGGATCTACTGAAGTTTGCCTTTGCTGCACCCGACAGAGGCGCAGCTAGCGTAGCTATATAGGGTCTACGGTTGGTGGCTTAGGCGCACTCTTTCTCGCAGGGGGTTGTTGAAAATATTTTTTCAGGATTACCCATTGAGGTGCTGTAGGAACAGAACTGCTCAAGTTAAGGGCGAACGGATAATTATTCCACCAGCGTCCTACTGCCCAGTAGGTGAAGCCACGCCATACAGAATTGTCATTCATCAAACTTAACATCTTCTCCAGAGTGGCGATGCATTCTGCCGTTGCCGGAGTTCCGAATTCACCTAAGAAAAGTTGCTGTTGATTTGTTTTTGCCCATTCGGTGATTCTCGCAAACATGTTGTCGAACTTTTCCGGTGGCCGACACACAGTGGTGGTGCCTGAGTAGTCAAGATCAATATATTGGTGAACTTGAAGAATAGTGCGATTGAGTGGATCTTTAAGGTCTGCAAATAGAGTAGCGTTGGAAACATCACCAGAAAACCAATCATGGAGGCCACTCCACTTTCCGCCAGACACTATAACGATATTTTTTGCTTTAGCTTTTCGTAATTCTGCGAGTGTGCGTTTTGCCAGAGGGCCCCATTCCACGACTGAAATATTTTTGGGTTCATTCATTAAATCAAAAATGGTTGTATCCGCATTGGAGAATTCAGCAGCGAGTTTTAACCACAAATTAACAAAACCGTCTTGTAAGGTGGGATTTTCTTTCATACTGTTGCCAAAATACTTTGCATAGTTATGAACATCAATCATTACACACAAACCCAAGCTATTTGCTATGCGTATGGTGTCTTGCAAGCGTCCAATCTCTTCCTGATTGAGTGGACCATTGAGCGTCGGTTGAACTCTTTCCCAGCGCACAGGCAAGCGAATAACAGTAGCTTTTTGTTCAGCGATAAAACTTAGCTCTGCTGGAGTAGGGTAGATATAATTTTTATTAACTTCGCCCGGCAATATGGTCGAATTGGATTCCGCTCCGGCTACATTCACACCGGTTAATCGGGGTAGATCAAGACAGCCGGCTTGGGATTGTACACTTGCAAGAAATAAACTGAAAAATATCAAACTTAGGGCTTTCATACTGCTTCTCCCAAAGATAGATTTTTACTTAGCTGTGCGTAGACATCCAAATAGTTATCCGCGACTTGTCGCCACGCATACTGTTGAGCAAACTCAATAGCTGCAGCTCGCCGTTCTTCGAAGGCATCATTACCCTCTTGATGTAACGCGATTAATTTTTCAATCGCTGGTTGAGCGTTACTACGATCATCTACGAGCACCCCCAAACCAGATTTTTCAATCAATGTACGGAATGGAGGAATGTCACTTAAAACGGGAGTTAACCCAGCACTCATCGCTTCAATGGGCGCTATTCCAAAACCTTCATGACGCGAGAGACACAAAAAATAACTAGACTGTTGAATTAATTGACGCAGGGTTTCATCTGAAGGGTTTGGAACCAGTTGGACAGATTGTTCAAGCCCAAGTTCGCTTACTCGTTGCTGTAATTCACTCACACTGTGATCGTACTCGCGGCCTGCAATAATGAGGCGCCAATTACTGTTTTGTTTGTGCAAAGCTGCAAACATATCCAGTGATTCGAGCAACCCCTTATTAACTGACCAGCGTCCAAAATAAATTAGTGTGGGCTGCAATTTTTTAGACGCCTGATTAGCAAACTTAACGACATCTACGCCATTTTCAATCACTTCTAATTTTGGTTTGCTCATGATTTTGCTGAATAGTTCACCATCATTAGCGCTGGTTGCTATGACTTTTGCGTAAGCTTTGGACGAAAATCTGGTGACAGTTTTAAAAAATATATTTTTGGCAGTTGATGCAAATGCCGTGTGAAAAAACCCACCGTGTGTAGACAATACTAACGGGCGTTTGTGAATCCATTGAGTCGCGGCGAGGAAGTCATAGAAAAAATCTACGCCGTGTACGTGAATTACATCGGCGTCTCCCAATTCGCGCAAAATACCCGGGCAAATCGGATAGCGGCTTGAACCGTAGTAGGGTAGGCGCACTACCTCAATTCCATCAATGATTTCACGCGCCGGTAAATTTTCTGACTCGGATTGTTTAGCGGTGCGGAACAAACGATTGAGCGTAATAACGCGAATTCCTTTGTGCCCCGTATTTAATTGATGTAGCGCTATATTGCGTACTACTTCTTCCATTCCACCAATCGACGGTAAGTATTGCCTAACCACATGGGTAACTCTAGGCATTGTTCATTGCTCCCGAATTGATTTTAGTCGTGCTATTAGACGCGGGGTTTTTCAGGCAGCTGCCCATTAAAAACCATAAAACTGCAGATGTTTTAAAGGCGAATGCCGAGTTACCACTAATGCATAAAATTAATGAAAGGTAGATGGCGATAAAGGCTCGAAAGCGCAGCGCTTGATCGTCCGGCATTTTTACTAACCAAAGACTGAACCAAAAGAGCAGGCATACAGGTAAACCAAAGCTGGATATCACGTAGGCATAGCCTTGGTCGGCGAAATTTTGCATGCCTGATATACCAAACAGCAGGGGCATATCAAACTGAAGAAGCGTGAAACCGGAGAATGAAAGGCGTCCACCGAAACTATCTGAACCGCGGCCGGTTGCGTCTATTCCCATCACTAACAACAATGCTATGGCAGCGAAAGGAGCCAATATTGTGAGATTAACATTGGTTCCTTTTAGCGCAAAACGCGCAACTATCATTAGGCTTACCGACATCAGTGCAAAACGGGAATCCGACAGGACCATCATGACAAAAGCGGCGCCTAGGAAAAAAAGTATTTGACGCGATTGCTTGATGTCTTTGCTCAATCCCCATGCCGCACACATGGTTGCAAAGTTGCCCATAGAGATGGGTTCCAGAAACACTGAAGAAACACGGTGCGAGCCTAGCAAACCTGGGAACAACGTGCGGCCAATGCCTTCAGGGCGAATACCGTTCATTTGCAGCTTGCTATCGCGAACATATTCTGTAATGGGTGCTAGGTTTCCAGTGCTGACGTAGTATCCAAAGATGTCGAAGATATTAGTGAATTGATCAACAAAAAAGTATTCGAAAAGTCCAAAGGAGATTATCACCGCAATAGCAAATACAAGTGCTCGTTCAGCAAGTTCTGGTCGGCCTATGTTGCATCCCACCCAGAAGAAACAGAGCGGAATTAAAAGGTCACGCAGTGCTTTAACGGCCAGGTCACCACTAATGAGCGAGGATACAGTCAGTAAGGCAGCGGTTAGCAGTAGCAAAATGAGAACGCCAAGCAATAAGCGCCGTGCAAGAATTGGCAAGCAGAAGAGAATAATGAGCCCTTCACTGGCACCAACCAACGCACGCGAAGCAATATGAACCTGGGTGTTTAACAGGCAAAGAATCGCCTGATAGCAAACGCTCGCAAGGATAATCCCGATTACCAATCGCTGTTCGGTAAAGAATGATGCATTGCTGCCATTCAACCTGCTAATTGCGGGAAGGTGAGTGCTGGCGTTAAACCGGTTCTGAAACAAGGTGCCTAACATCTCCTAGTCCTTCCGATTAATTTCTCTACCATAACTACTGCTTAAGCGCGGCCCCCAAGAGGCGCACTCCGAGCTCACGTAAACCTGAACAAATGCTAGTGAGGTCTTTGTAACGGGAATTGTTTTCATGCACGACTAAAAGTGCAGCACCGATATTAGCTGCAACCAACTGGGCGTCACGGGTTTCGCGCATTGGCGGAGTACAAATGAGGGTTACATCAAAGCCACTAGCCAGCTCGCGCATTTGGCTTGCAAACAGTTTTCCTGTTAGAAGTTCTTGCGGGTTAGGCGCGCGAGTGCCGGCGGGAATAACCCATAACGAACGCAGCTCGGGAATTTCGATTGGGGCTGAAAACGCACGGCCAGCCAAGAGGTCGGAAAGCCCGAGGTTGCGGTCATTAAGACCAAACAAATTATGGATTTGCGGATCACGCAAATTGCTATCAACTAAAAGAGTGCGTAATCCCAACTGAGAAAAAGCTACAGCAAGATTAGCGGCGGTGAGTGCTATTCCTTCCGCATCTTCTGCCCCTATTAACGCCAGACTCAGATTTTCACCCTGATTGAAGTAGCGTAATAAGAGTTCGCTGCGCAAACTGCGTAGCGCTTCAGCGTGTGCGCAGTCAGGTTGGAAAGCTGCCAGTAGACGTTTATCTAATTTACTATCACGGTCTGGTGTTCGAGTGTAGGAAAACTGATCTGCCAGAGCGGTATTGATATCCTCAGATGTTACAAGCCCAAGTTGTTGGGCTGCATCACCAAAGCGTAATCCGTGCCGCTCTTGATAAGTAATAATTGCTTTGAGATCTTCGAGGCTGAGCTTTCCGCTCTCAAGTAACATCCGACCCATTTTATTCATAGGCTTAGGCACAATTTGAGGTTGTAGAGGTATTGTTTTGGCTAAATCATTCATGACAACGCTCCCTTCTTTAAAAGGCTACGAGTAGGTTTGATGCTCACAGCGGTAGGTAGGTAGGCCAAAACAGGTATGCCCAATCCATGTTCCAAATCAATTGAGCTGCGTACGCGTCTATCCATCCACTCTTGGATAAGCGCCAGGGCAGATCCAAACAAGAGGCCAGCGATAAGTGCCAGCATAAGATTCATAGGTGTTTTAGGAGACGACGGTCTTCTTGGAACCTCAGCAGCATTCAGCAAGGCGATGTCAGTTTGTGCAATGCGGCTTTCAAGTTTGGTCTTGGTAGAGCGTCCGAGCGCCTGATCATAAGTTAATTGAGCGTTGTCTACTTCTTGCTTCAACAGATTCAATTCGTTGCGCGTACGGCTAAGTTGCAACACGCGTTCTTTCTGGGTAGCAAGCTCAGCCGTCAGTTGTTCTTCGCGTGATAAAGAGAGTTCGAGAGAAGACTTCAAGCTACCACTTACAGATCGCACAGCCTGTTGCAGTTGTGCTTTTATAGACTCTACGTCACTGAGCGCTTGGCGATATTGGGGGTGATTTTCACCAACCCTGGTTGCAGTATCATTCAATCTAACCTGAGCTTGTGCCAACTCGCCACTTAAGCGTTGTACTTGTGGATTTTCCATCGCCTGTGCAGGAATGCCACCTCTAATTCCACTCAGAATTTGATCATTTCTAGATGTATTGTTGAGGCGTTCGCCTTGAGCGGCGATTAACATCGAAGACAATTCGGCCAATTTGTTTGACTCAAGATCGAGACGATCACTACTGGCAATAATATCGTGCTTCTCTTGATAGGTGGCTAGGGCATTTTGTTTCTCAATAAGAGTTTCGCGTAGAGATGCTAATTGCTCGTCATACCACTGATTAATTTGCTTGGCTGGCTCAATACGCAATTCCAGATTGGTTTTCATGTAGGTCTGGGCAAAAGTGTTCGCGAGCTGGGCTGCAATTTCCGGGTCGCGTGCGCTGAACGAGATACTGAATACGCTACTATTTTGAGCAGGTGTCACGCTTAAGCCGCGGTCAAGAAAACCCATCAGGCTATTCTGACGGCTTTTTATATCGTCTTTAAAATGCAGTTGCTCAGCGAGCACGGCGTTAGACGTAAGCTTTAATTCATCAATAACCTTTCTTGCCACGTTAGGGCTTTGAATAATGACCGCTTGCGTACCTATGTAGCTGGCAAGAGAACGCATTGGTTGAAGCTGGCCACTAATAGGATCTTGATCTTTGTTGTCGATGATCAGATCAGTGGTGGCAGTATAGATTTTGGGTAACAACATAGTAACGATGGCTGCGACTACCAATGCAATGGCAGTGGAAATCGCGATCGTGCGCCAGCGTGCAATAAATACGAGAATTAAATTATCGAGAGTCATGTGCTTACCTTTTAGAAAAGACTTTCCTGAACAACTAATATGTCACCATCCTGTACCGTATCTTCAGGTTTGGCACGAAGTTCTTTTACAGCTCCGTCTGTTTGTTTACGAAATAGTTTGATGGAGCGCTCGCTCGCTCGTGACGTTATACCGCCGCCTACACCTAGTGCCTGCATCACATTCAAAGGGCGATCAAGCGGATACATGCCTGGTGTGCGAACTTCTCCACTTACATAAAAGCGGCCAGCATTTGGAACATAGATGGTATCGCCGTCCTGCAGCCAGATAACGGGGCTGGTGTCAGCTTCTTTACCGAGGATTTTTTGAAGATCGTATTCTCGGCGTTCTTGTTTGCCGCTTGCATCAGTCCGCACAAGAATGAGGCGTTCACTACCCGAATCCGCAACGCCACCTGCCCACGCGATCGCTTGAGTTAGTGTGGTGGAACCTTCGAGCACTAATTTGCCAGGGCGGCTTACTTTGCCAAGTATCGACACTACGTGGCTACGATACTTGGTAATGAGTACGTTGACCTGTGGGTTTTTTAAAACATTGGCATTTTCATAGCGGTCAGCAATAATTTTTGCGGCGTCGCCACTTGAGCGACCACTAATTTTTAAGCTGCCTATTAGAGGGATTTCTACCGTGCCGTCATTGTTAACCTGGGCTTCGGTACTTAATTCGGGCTGGCCATACACCGACATGCGTATTTCATCGCCGGCGCCAATTGAATAGTTGGACTGAGCATTTGCGGTGAATGGTAGTAAAAGCAATAAAATTCCGCACCATTTCAATCTTTTAACGCTATTCATCAATCGTGTCCTTTAATCAGTTAAGGCATTCTGAAACCAGAGCTACCTGTATTAGTAATATTTTTAATGCAAAACTAAGGCCCAATTAGCGACTCTTGGGAAAACAATTCAATTTAGAAGAGGAGTAAAAAAGTATGCCAGGCATGTGATAAGAAACTCAAACTGCGAAAACTGCGGAATAACAGTATTTGAACCTCCCATTACTTCAATCCTGTTAAATACCCTCTTCGAATTACCTGCAA
>Ga0247729_10000265_pt1 | contig 23293 bp, 19 predicted proteins | sample UWRJL133311R2_FD_180958 | JGI IMG/M metagenome (GOLD analysis project Ga0247729, IMG submission 180958) | Plant litter microbial communities from Arlington Agricultural Research Station in Wisconsin, United States - UWRJ-L133-311R-2 | ecosystem: Environmental > Terrestrial > Plant litter >... | reverse complement strand
GTCGATCTTGAGGCCTCGATCGATCGCGGCCTGAATCACCGGATGCACCTCGCCTTCGCGGTTGACGAAGCCGCCGGGATGCCGCGTGAACGGATGCGCCAGCACATCGCCTTCCTTGAGCAGCGGAATCACGCGCTCCAGGATGGTGTCGACATCCTCGCCGTTGGTACCGCTCTCGGGCAGGCCCCAGAGCTGGCCGAAATGCACATAGACCGGAAGACTGGTCTGCTTGCCGATCTCTGCCGCCATCTCCAGCACACGAATGCCCCAGCGCGCGAAGCCGCCGATCTCGGCGTGCGCCTTGATGCCGCGCACCAGATCGAGATTGGCCATCGCGGACTTCACAGTGGCGTCGATGTCGACGCCGTCCGGGCTGTACAGGTTGGGATAGAAGTGGCCCTCGAGACCGCCGACCAGATAGGCCGACAGAAACGCGTAGACGCGTGACTTGGCGGGCTCGGCGATGAAGTGGCGGAAGCCCGGCAGGGTCATGCAGGACGGGCCGCCCTGGTCGATCAGCGTGGTGACGCCCGACTGCACGCCGACCATGTCGGGGTTCATGCCGAAGCGGCCGGAGACGTACTGATAGACATGCGCGTGGGTATCGATCAGGCCCGGCAGCACCAGCTGGCCGGTGACGTCGATCACTTCTTTCGCGCTTGTCGGCAGGATGTCGGACTGCACGGCAGCGATCTTGCCGTTGCGGATGGCGACATCCTTGATGCCGTCGATGCCGGAAGCGGGGTCGATGACACGGCCGCCGCGCAGCAGCAGGTCGAAAGTGGCGGTGACGGACATGGCGGTCTCCTCTGAAATTGGGCGGCTCTTGCGGGCCACGCCAAAATACGAAGTATGCTTCGTATTTTACAAGAGCAAAGAGCGTGCCATAACGGGCGGAACATCCGTTGCCGCGAGTCGCGGGGTATCAGGAGATCGCGTTGCCCAGACCCAAAAAGCCGCGCGATGCCGCGGCGCACAAGCCATGGCCGCTGCCGCAGCGGCCCGGATTCCTGATCCGCCGGCTGCACCAGATCCATGTGGCGTTGTTCCAGGAAGCGTGCGGCGCGTTCGAGGTGACGCCGTTGCAATACAGCCTGCTGTCGGCGCTGGCGGTGCGCGGAACCGCGGACCAGACCACCTTAGCCGCTGATATTGCTCTGGATCGCACCACCACCACCGGCGCGCTGAAGCGGCTGGAGGCGCGAAAACTGGTGGAGCGCCCGGTCAGCGATGACGACCGCCGGGCGCGAATCTGCCGGCTGACGCCGGCCGGCGCGCAATTGCTGGGCAAGATCGAGACCGCCGCCCGCGATGCGCATCGCGCCACGCTGGGCAGCCTGACCAAGGCCGAACAGGCGGCTTTCGTCGCCATGATGCAGCGCATTGTCGCAGACAACGCCGACCGCAACGGCAGTGCGGTCGCGCTGGATTGAACGACGCTACGGCGATTTAGAATGACTATAAATTAGTCAGGGCGGATCGTTAAACGGGCAGCGGCCCCTCAGCCGTCATTGGAGGAGCCCTTGCGACGAAGCAATCCAGTCTTCGCTTGTGGCTCTCTGGATTGCCGCGTCGCTTCGCTCCTCGCAATGACGGGGAAAGCCCGTCGCGTCGCCCTCACAAATCCAGCACCAGCCGGTCCTCGGCCGAATCCGCAACGCAGACCATCAGGCTGCGGGCGCGCTCGGCGGGCGACAGGACGCGGTCGCGGTGGATCGGTGCGCCTTCCAGCCAGTCGACCTTGCAGGAGCCGCAAATGCCGCCGCAGCACGAGGCAGGAATGTCGATGCCGAGCGCCAGTAGCGCCGACAGCATGGTCTGCCCCGCGGCCACCGGGATCTCCAGCTTCGAGCGCGCCAGCGCCAGCGTGTACGGTTTGGCATCGGGATCGACCGGGAGCGGCGGCGGCACGAAGCGTTCGATATGGACGCGATTGGCGGGCCAGTCCCGCGTGGCTTGTTCGAAATCCTCGATCATGCTTTCGGGGCCGCAGCAGCCGAGCCCGACATCCGACAACGGATGGCCGATCAAAGCTGCGATATCCGGCCGCGCGGAAACCGAAGTATCGTGGATCACCAGATGCCCGGACCGCAGCAACGGCACCAACAGATCAGCCAGCGGTGGCGGACCGCGCGAAATCAGATGCAGCGTGAACTTCGGCCGCCCGACGCGCTTCAGCCAGGCTGCGGCCGAGAGGAACGGCGTTACCCCGATGCCGCCGGCGACAAACAGAAAGCGCGTCACGTCCTCCGCGAGATCGAGACCGCCGCGCGGCAGCGACACGCCGACGACGTCGCCGACCTTGACCGCGTCATGCAACAGCGCCGAGCCGCCGCGGCCGGCGTCCTCGCGTTTCACGGCGACGACGTAGCGCGTAGTGTCGGCCGGGTCGTTGCACAGCGAGTACGTCCGCACCATACCGCCCGGCAGGTGCAGGTCGATATGCGCGCCCGGCCTGAACGGCGGCAATTCCCAGCGGTCCGGATCGACCAGCGTGAACAGCTTGATGCCGGCGCCGCCATCGTCGATCGTCTCGACGATGGTTTTGACGGTCACCGCCATCATGCGGCGTTGCGCACGGCGTCGCCGACGCGCACGGTGCCGCCCTGCAGGATCTTGCAGTTTAGGCCGGAGCGGTTGATCAGCGGATCGAAGATCGCCTTGCCGGTGATTTCCTCGATGTGCTTGCAGGGAATCGACAGCCGCGTGGCCTGCAGCAGAGTTTCGCCGAGCCAGAATTTCTTGCCGACCAGATGCGTCAGCGGCACGCCTTCGACAGTGACGTTGCGGCGATGCTCCGCCGGCGCAAGATCGATATTGTGGTCGCGCTTCAGCGCAGTGAGTGTCTCGATCTCGAACAGCGTGACCTGACGCCCCTCTTCCGGCTTCGGTGAGTAGAAACCTTCCTCGCGGCCGATCATGTAGCGATCGCCGTCGATGCCGATGCCTTCGATGAGTTTCAGTTCAGGCATCGCGCGCATCGGCAGGAACGCGCGCGGCGTGATGTGGAGATGGCGGACCACACCGCTCCAGGCCGGAACGAAGGTGTCGTGCGAGGTTTGGGGATTGAGTGTATCGAGCATGGCTTTGTCCTTCTGCGCATATCGCAGTTGTATCGCAACTCGTTCGGAAGTGGGGGGGCGCGCGAACGCGCCGCCCCCCGTTGTCTTCAGGTCAGTTCCTTGTTCGCCGTCTCCGGCGCCATGAAGGTCGCGGTGGCGGTGATCAGCGCGCAGACGATCAGGAACACCGATACCGGCCAAGTGGCGCCGCCAGCCCAGGCCATCAGGGACGCCGCGATCAGCGGGCTGAGCCCGCCGCTGATCGCCGCGCCGACCTGGAAGCCCAGCGAAGCGCCGCTGTAGCGCAGTTTGGCGGTGAACAGCTCCGAGTACCAGGGCGCGCCGATACCGAACATCACCATCTGGCCGAACGAGATCGCGGCAACGATGGTCAGGATCACGATGGTCGGGTCGCGGGTTTCCAGCAGCCAGAACATCGGGAAGGCGAACAGCGCCGAGAAGATGCAGCTCGAATAGAACATGGCCTTGCGGCCGACCTTGTCGGACAGCCAGCCGAACAGGGGAATCGAGAACAGCGCGACGAACGAAGCGAGGAAGACACCGTTCAGAACGAGGCCGCGCGACAGGCCGAGTTTCGTGGTGGCGTAGGACATGATGAAAACGCCGGCGATGCTGGCATAGGCGATCTCAGAAATCTTCAGGCCGACCGCGGTGAAGAATGGGCGGCGATGGTACTTAAAGATCTCGACGATCGGCACCTTGACCACTTCGTTCTTGGCCTTGAGCTGGCGGAAAGCCGGCGTTTCTTCCATGTTGAGGCGGATGTAGAGGCCGACGCCGACCAGCAGGATCGAGATCAGGAACGGGATGCGCCAGCCCCAGGCCAGGAACTCGGCTTCGGGCAGTTGCGACACCAGCGCGAACATGCCGATCGCCGCCAGGTTGCCGACGGGATTGCCGACCTGCACCATGCTGCCGAGAAATCCGCGTTTATGCGTCGGGCAGTTCTCCACCACCATCAGCACGGCGCCGCCCCATTCGCCGCCAAGGCCGATGCCCTGGATGAAGCGCAGGATGACCAGCAGCAGGGGTGCTGCAATGCCGATCTGCGCGTAGGTCGGCAGCAGGCCGATCAGAAAAGTGCCGAGCCCCATCAGGATGATGGTGATCGCCAGCATCTGCTTGCGGCCGACGCGGTCGCCGAAATGGCCGAAGATTGCCGCGCCCAGCGGGCGCGCGAGAAAGCCGATCGCATAGGTGCCGAACGCTGCGATCGTCGCCAGCGCCGGATCGCCGGCGGCGAAGAACACCTTGTTGAACACCAGCGCGGTAGCCGCGCCATAGATCAGGAAGTCGTACCACTCGACGGCGGTACCGATCACGCTGGACCACACGATGCGGCGCATTACGGCGGCATCGTCGGGGATGGAGATGGTGTCGAATTGTTCTGCGACTGTCATGGCATTCCTCTCCAGGAAGGGGGCAAAATTTCGGACGCATATCGTCATTCTCCGCCTCCGGTTTTCGCGGAGACGCAGTTCGGAAATTCTGAATGTTCGCTTCGCTCAAGCGCCCCAGCACGGGTGCCCTGCTGTCACAAAATCCAACAGGTTTACTGAGAGAAATCAACGGCACCGAAATCGGCATCTGATGCCTAAATCGGCAAAAAGCGCGGGATGCCCATCGCCTGTGCCGAAAATCGACGTTTTGGGATGGTTTTGCCTAAATTATCCTTGCCGGTGCTGGAAATATCTGCAGCCATGTTTTCTGATAGAACACATGCTGTCGAGGCCGCGGGCGCCTCTTCCGCACCGGGCGGGCTTTCTCTACAAGGGCGGGTATTCACACGGAGACGCGCGTTGCTTGATATTAGCAGAACCGAAGCGGTGGGGTTCAACCTGCGCCAGTTGCGCACGGCCAAGGGCCTGACGCTGGATCAGCTCGCCACCTCGAGCGAGCTGACGCGCGGCTATATCTCATTGGTGGAGCGCGGGCTGAAGACGCCGTCGGTGGCGGCGCTGCTGCGGCTGGCCGCGGCGCTCGACGTCAACGTCACCTATCTGTTCGATCCGAACCCGACACCGGCGGCGAGCTATACGCTGTTTCGCCGCGAGCAGGACGCCGCCCCGGCCCAGCAAGGCGGCTTCGACCTGCTGGCGCTGGCGGCCAGCCGCACCCAGAAGCGGATGGAGCCGTTCCTGATCCGGCCGCCGCTGAAGCTGGCGTCGCGGGCATCCCATGCCGGCGAGGAATTTCTTTTCGTGGTGTCCGGCAGCCTGGCCATCAAGCTGGACGGCGACGAATTGCTGCTGGAGAAAGGCGACTGCCTGTATTTCTCCGGCGAGACGCCGCACTGGCTGCGCAGCATCGGCCGGCAGAAGGCCGAAGTGCTGCTGGTGGTCTCCGCGGTGGAGCGCGACGGCAAGGGATGAAGAACCGCACCACGCGCAGGCCTCATGGTGAGGAGCCCGCTCTTGCGCGCGTCTCGAACCATGAAGAGATTGTCGCCCATCCTTCGAGACCCGATCGCGAGCGACCGCTCCTCAGGATGAGGATTCCTGGTGGCAAGCGCTCTCAACGAACGAGAATTTCTAGCGCCACAGCCGTTCGTCGGGCGGGGCGATTTCGGTGACGAGATCGCGGATCAGCGCCTTCTTCGGCAGCGGCGCCAGCGTCGTGGTGCCTTCTTTCAATCGCACGGTGCAGGCGTAGTCGACCTTGCCGTCGATCAGCATCATGCATTCCTTGCAGGCATTGGCATTGATGCAGGCAAAGCGAAACGCCAGCGACGGATCGACGCCGCGACGCACCGCGCGCAGACCGTCGAGCACGGACTGGCCATGCTCGAAGGCGACGTCGAAGGTCTCGACGCGCGGCGTCTCGCCAAGCGCGCCGCGCTGGATGTTCAGGGTCGCCTTCATGCCACGGCCTTTCCGCTGGTCGGTTCGACCTTGCGCAGGTCGACGCCGACATCGGACAGTTTGACGATCTGGTTAACACGCCAGGCCTCGTCGAGGCCGAGATGATCGTCGCGCTGATGCGCACCGCGGCTCTCGGTGCGCGCCAGCGCCGGCACGGCCACGGACTGCGCCACCTGCAGCATGTTGCGCAGGTCGAGCCAGTCCACCAGCACCGGATCGAACGCGGCGGCGGACGACAGCGGCGTATCGCCGATATCGGCCTTGAGCTGCGCTATCGAGGCAATCGCTTTACGCAATTTGGCATCGGTGCGGAACGGCCCGACATCGTCGGCCATCACCGCCTGCAGCTTCACCACCGTTGCGGCCGGATTCGGCGCATCGCGCTTCGAAGCACTTTGCAGCAGATCGAGCGTTGGGCGCGCGGCATCCGCCGTCCACATGGCGGTCGCCGCTTTCGCGCGTTGCGCTGCCTCGCGGCCGGCGCGGGCGCCGAACACAAAAGCCTCGGTGATCGCGTTGCCCGACAATCGGTTGGCGCCGTTGGCGCCACCGACCGCCTCGCCGCAGGCGAACAGGCCGGGCACGCCGGTCTGCATCAGGTCATCCACGCGAATGCCACCCATGTGGTAGTGCGCGATCGGCGCGACTTCCACCGGACCTTTGGCAAGGTCGATGCCGTTTTCCTTGAGGCGATCGACGACCGGCCCGAAGGCGGCACGAATCTCGGCTTCGGGCACGTGCTGGAAGCTCAGATAGGCACCGCCGGCGGGGCTGCCGCGGCCGGCCTCGACCTCTTTCGTGATGGCGTAGGTGGCAAGGTCGCGGGTCAGCACATAGGTGCCGTCGCTGCGCTTGTCGCGCGTGGCATAATCTTCCTCGAATTCGCGCATTTCCGAATTCAAAAGCTTGCCGCCGAGCTTGTAGCGAAACGGGTCCCACATGATCGGGTCCATGCCGACCAGCCGCGGCGCCAGATGGCCGATCGGGAAGAACTGCACGAATTCCATATCGATCAGCTCCGCGCCGGCGCGCAGCGCCAGAGCATAGCCATCGCCGCCCATGTTCGACGACGCGCTGTTGCGGCAGTACAGGCCGGTGAGGCCGCCGGTGGCGATGATCACCGCCTTGGCGGCAATAGTAACCGCCTGCCCGGTCGGCAGATGCAACGCGGTAGCGCCGCAGGCCTCGCCATCATCAAGGGCGATGTCGACAATGACGAGATCGCCGATGCGGCGGATGCCGTCGGCGCTGTTGAGCTGGGTGCGCAGGGTCTTGGACACCGCGGGGCCGGTGGAGAGGAAATCCACATAGGCGCAGCGCGGCCGGTCGTGGCCCGGCGCCTGGGCCTGCTTGATATGGCCGTCCTCGCGCGCCCAGCCGACCTTCCACGCGTCCATCTCGCGCAGCCGGTGCGGCCCGTCCTCGCACAGCAGTGCTGCGAGGCGCTCGTCGCACAAGCCGCGGCCGGCATTCAGCGTATCGGCGAAATGATGCTCCCAGTGGTCCGGCGTCTGCTCGCCCAGGGCGGCCGCGACGGTCATCTGCGCCATCACGGTGGCCCCGCCGCGCCCGATCAGGCTGCGGTCGGCGAGGATGACGGAGGCGCCATTACGCGCCGCTTCCAGCGCCGCGTACATGCCGGCGCCGCCGGCGCCGATGACGAGCACGTCAGTTTCAAGATGGGTAGCGCCAGAGCCGGATGCGGTCATGATGAGTCCGTTCAGTCGACAGGTGTCCTTAGAATCGCCAGGGCCAAGGCCGTGGCGCGCGGCACGATGCTGTCGAGGTCTAGCCATTCCAGCGCGGTATGCACATTGCCGCCGACCGGGCCGAGGCCGCACAGAGTGGGCGTGCCGACGCTGGCGGTGAAGCCGGAATCGGCGCAGCCACCGGCGAATTCGCCGTCGAGCTTCGGCAGGCCGGCGTCGGCCGCCGCTCCACGATAGGCGTCGAACAGGGTCTTGGAGGATGCGCTCTGCACCAGCGGCAGGAATTCGCCGTTGATGTGCAGCTTCGCCGTGGTGCCCGGCACTGTGGACGTGGCGATGATGTTCTCGATCGCGGCCAGCGTGACGGCGCGATCGGCGGGATCGATGTAGCGCATGTCGATCTGGCCTTCGGCAAGCGGCGCCGTGGTGTTGACCGACTGGCCGCCGGAGATCAGGCCGACATTCAGGGTAATACCCTTCGACATGTCGGTGAGCGCGTGGATCGCCACGATCTTGTGGGCGAGTTCGCCGATCGCGCTGATGCCGTCGCCAAAATTATTGCCGGAATGCGCGGCCTTGCCGAAAATCTCGAAGCGCATGAACACGCCGCCCTTGCGGCTGGTGGTGATGTTGCCGGTGGGGCGGCCCGGCTCGGAATTGTACACGGCGCGGGCGGCGCGGCCCTCGCGCTCAATCACCGGACGCGACGACGGCGAGCCGATCTCTTCATCCGAGGTGATCAGCACCTTGATCGGGCACGGCGCACTTCCGAATTTCTGGAAGGCTGCGGCGACGAATACGTTGATGACCAGGCCGGCCTTCATGTCGGCGACGCCGGGGCCATGCGCCTTGGTGCCCTCGATGGTGAACGGGCGGCGCGCCACCTCGCCTTTCGGGAAGACGGTGTCGCGGTGGCCCATCAGAAGCACCGGCTTCTCGTTGCTGCCGGGCTTTGTCACCTGTGCATGCAGCGCGTCGCCGAACACGTCATGGGGCTCGCGGGAGGATTCGATGCCGTGCTCGGCAAAGTGCTTCTCGAAGCGTGCGGCCACCGCGTCGACGCCGGGCTTGTCGTAGGAACCGGAGTCGATGTTCACCACGTCGCGCAGAAGGTCGATCATCGGCTGCTTTTGCGACGCGAGCCATTCGGTGATCTGGGATTCGGTGGACATGGATTTTCCTTCTCGAAATTGAGACACCGGCGTCGCGCTCCCTCTCCCCGCCGGGGAGAGGGCCGGGGTGAGGGGGCACCGGTCTATCGATGACGCTAAGCCCCCTCACCCGCCCGGCTTCGCCGGGCGACCTCTCCCCAGAGGGGAGAGGTGAAGAAACGGCGCTCTGTCGTTATGCCATCGCTGGCTCAGACTTCGCCATCGCCTGCTTCATCATTTTTGCAATGTACTCACCGATCACCACCGTGGTCAGATGGGTGTTGGCACGGCAATCCGACGGCATGATGGAGGCGTCCGCGACGCGCAGGCCTCTGAAGCCTTTCACGGTGCCGTCCGGGTTCACCACGCCGTTCGCGTCGTTGAAGCTGCTCATGCGGCAGGAGCCGGCGGCGTGCTGGATGTCGCCGGTGTCGCGGCGCAGGATCGCCTCAAGTTCCGATGTCGGCAACGCCGCGGCCTGCGGCAGCGTCAGGTCGGTGTCGATCAGCCGGATCCATTCGGCCTTGTCGGCCAGTGCCGGCTGCGTGGTGAGCACCGCGAGGCGCTTCACCGCGTCGACCATACGCTCCATGTCGCGCGGATCGGCCAGCATGTTCTCCTCGACGATCGGATCGATCGAGGCATCCGTCGAGGCCAGCTTCAGCGTGCCGCGCGAATAAGCGTTGAACAGGCCGGCGCCGATGGCGGCGGGGATGCCGATGCCGCGGTGGTTGAAGGCGATCAGGATCATGTCGCGCTTGCCGCCGTTCGCAAGGCCCGACGAATAGGTCACGCAGCAATTGGTGTGACGCGTATCCGGATCGGTCGCGCGCAACTCTTCCTTGAGCTGCACGGTGGCGCGGAACAGCGGATGATCGAAGAAGTGCTGGCCGACCGGCAGGTCCTTCTCCACCGCGATGCCCATCGCCTTCAGTTCATCGGCAGGACCGATGCCGGAGCGCAGCAGGATCGCCGGGCTATGAATCGCGCCAGCGCACAATACGATTTCGCGCGCGCTGATGATGGAGGTGCCCTGCCCCTGAATATGCACGATCACGCCGGTGGCCTGGCCGTTCTCGATCACCAGACGATCGACCAGCGCGAAGCCGCGGATTTCCAGATTGGCGCGGCCGCGGGCGGGCTCCAGATAGGCTTCGTTGGTGGTGATGCGGCGCAGGTCGCGGCTGTTGATGGGGTAGCAGGCCGCACCCTCGCCGTCCGAACCGTTGACGTCGTCGCACCAGTTATAACCTGAAGCCAGCGCGGCATCGCGCAGGCCGCTGTCGACCGGGCCCCATTTTTCCGGCGGCGCGCGGTAGATCGGGATGGGCCCACCCTTGCCGTGGCCGGGGGTGCCGCCAAATTCGAAATCGTCCTCGATCACCGAGAACAATGGCATGACTTCCTTGGCCGACCAGCCGGTGCATCCATTGGCCGCCCACTCGTCGAACGCATCCGCGACGCCGCGGATGGCGATCTCGCCGTTCATCATCGAGGAGCCACCGAGCCCCTTGCCGCGCCAGTAGAAGCGCGGCTCCTGGCCTGCCACCCGGCGCGTCAGGAGATTCGGCCACTGCCACTTCTCCTGGAATTCGCGCTTGTGGATGATCGGGATCGGATTGGGAGTGCGGACCTCCCACGGCGCCTCATCGGCGCGCCAGTCGAGACCGGCCTCTAGCAGCAGCACGCGCTTGCTGGAATCCTCGGAGAGCCGGGCGGCAACCGCGGCGCCGGCAGAGCCGCCGCCGACAACAATGACATCATACATCGTGCTATTCCCGGTTATTTCTCGATATTCCAGAAGATCGGAATGGCAGACGGAATCACGCCGCGCAAGGTGGAGCGATACGCCGCCGGCTGGGCGAACTGACCCCACGGAACACCCGGCGTCTGATCGTACATGATCGCCTGGATGTCATAGGCCAACTTCTTCTTCTCGTCTTCGCTGACCGACTTGGCGAACGCGGTCAGCAGCGGCGTCAGCCGGGCGTCGCAATGCCAGGCGGAGATGTCGACGCAGTTGAACGCCACCATGCCGTTGGTCAAAGGCGAACCGAGGTCGAAGCCGCCGGCGTGTACGCCGTAGACGCTCCAGCCTTCCTTCTTGGTGCGGCGCGCCAAGAGGGTGGCCCAGTCCATCACCTGCAGGTCGACATTGAAGCCGGCCTGCTTGAGTTTTTCGGCCAGCACCTGCGCCGAGATGCGCGGCGCCTCGAGATCGCTGGCCTGCATCACGATGACCGGCTCGCCGGCATATTTGGTCAGCTTCAGCGCGGCCTTGGCGGCGGCGACCGAGGGATTCTTCGCGATCTCGATGCCGGCATCGTTCGCATAGGGCGTGCCGCAGGTGAAGAACGAGGCGCAGGGTGCGCCGTATTTGGCGTCGAGGCCGAGCCCGTCGATCACCTCACGCTGATCGACCAGCTTCCACAGCACGCGGCGGATCGCCGGATCGTCGAACGGCTTGGTCAGCGGGTTGATGCGGTAGGCGCCGGCGAACTGATTGCCGCCGGAGAAGTTGACGACCTTGAGCTTGTTGTTCTTCTCCATCAGCGGCAGCAGGTCGAACGGCGCGTATTGCATGAAGTCGACCTCGCCGGTCTGCAGCGCGGAAGCCGCAGTGGAGCCGTCGGGAATCACGCGGATTTCCAGCGTGTCGACGCCGACGCGCTTGCCGCCGGACAGGAAGTCGGCGGGCTCCGAGCGCGGCACGTAATCGGCGAACTTCTTCAGGATCATGCGATCGCCGGTGCGGTGATCGGCCTTGCTGTAGACGAACGGCCCGGAGCCGATGATCTCGGTGATGCGCTGGTCGCCGGGGGTCTTGGCGATGCGCTCCGGCATCATGAAGGCGACCGGGCTGATCGTGTTGCCAAGCGAATCGAGCACCAGGCCGGACGGCTCCTTCAGGGTCAGCACGAAGGTTTTTGCGTCGGTCGGCTCCATCGAGGCGGTAATGGACAGGATGCGGCGGCCGAGCGCGCTGCGATCGCCCCAGCGGCGCAGCGAGGCGACGCAGTCCGCGGCGGTGACGGGCGCGCCATCATGCCACTTCAGGCCGTCGCGCAGCGTGAAAGTGTAGACCAGGCCATCGGGCGAGACCTTGTAGTCCTGCACCATCTGCGGCTTGATCTCGCCCGCTGTGTTCTTGGCGAACAGCGTATCGAACACCATGTAGCCGAAGGTGCGCGAGATATAGGCCGGCGTGAAATGCGGATCGAGGGTGACGATTTCCGCCTCGAGCACGGCGACCAGATTGCTGGCGGCATGAGCCGGCGTAACCGCCGGGGCTGCGACGACCGCGAGCGAAAACAGCGCGGGGATGAAAGCCTTCAATCTGGACATGGTACCCTTCAGGTGCGTGAGAAAACGATCGGACAGAAACGGGATGTCGGCAAAGCAGATGCTTACGAAAGCAATCGCTGTGCCGTGTGATGGGTTAGAGTCATGTTGCAGCGACTGGCTGCCGCGCGTTTGCGGAAGCGGCGGTCATCGCCGCCGCATTCACCGGACGGCTGGCATCGTGCAGATGGCACGCGGCCAGATGCGCGCCAACCGTCGGCTTCAACTCCGGCTCCTCCACGCGACAGCGATCGAACACCATCGGGCAACGGGTGTGGAAGCGACAGCCGCTCGGCGGATTGCTCGGACTTGGCACGTCGCCCTTGAGAATGATGCGGTCGCGGACCCGGCCTGGATCGGGCACCGGCACCGCCGACAGCAGCGCCACCGTGTAGGGATGCTGCGGACTGGCAAAGATCTCGCGGCGCGTCGCCATCTCGACGATCTTGCCGAGATACATCACCGCGACGCGGTGCGTCATGTGCTCGACGATGGCGAGGTCATGGCTGATGAACAACAGCGCCAGGCCGAGTTCCTTCTGCAGATCCTGCAGCAGGTTGACGATCTGCGCCTTGACCGAGACGTCGAGCGCCGACACCGCCTCGTCGCAGATGATCAGATCCGGCTCGGCGGCGAGCGCACGCGCAATGCCGATGCGCTGGCGCTGCCCGCCGGAGAATTCATGCGGCCAGCGCTTCATGGCATCGCGCGGCAACCGCACCGTGTCGAGCAATTGCGCGACGCGTTCGTCGACGGCGGCGCGGCCCGACGCCAACCCAAAATTGATGATCGGCTCGGCGATCACGTCGCGCACCTTCATGCGCGGGTTGAGCGACGAGAACGGATCCTGAAACACCACCTGCACGCTGCGGCGCAACGACCGCAACCGGCCGGCGGACATGTCGTCGATGCGCTGGCCGTCGAGCACCACCTGTCCGGAGGTGACCGGTATCAATCGAAGGATCGCCTTGCCGACCGTGGACTTGCCGCAGCCGGATTCGCCGACCAGCGACAGCGTCTCGCCGCGCTCGATCGAGAACGACACGCCATCGACTGCATAGACCTGGCCGGTGGTCTGCCCGAACAGGCCGCCCTTGATGGGAAAATGCTTCTTGAGGTCGTTGACCTCCAGGATCGGCTGGGTCATGCGGCCACCGCGTTCTTCGCGGCATAGTGACATGCGACGATGTGGTTGGGGGCCTTGGCCTCCAGCGCCGGCGCTACTGCGCGGCAGAGATCCGTGACTTCGGGACAGCGGCCAGCGAACACGCAGCCCTGGATACGGTTCTTCAGGCTCGGCACCAGGCCGGGAATTTCGGTGAGCCGCTGCGTCTCGCCATCAAGCGACGAGCCGAGCTTGGGCACCGCACCGAGCAGGCCCTTTGTGTAGGGATGCTTGGGATCGCGGAACAGGTCGGCGACCTTCGCCTCCTCCACCTTGCGGCCGGCATACATCACCATCACCCGCTCGGCGACTTCGGCGACGACGCCGAGATCGTGGGTGATCAGCACGATGGCGGCGCCTACGCGGTTCTTGAGATCGCGCATCAGATCGAGAATCTGTGCCTGGATGGTGACGTCGAGCGCGGTGGTCGGCTCGTCGGCGATCAGCAGCTTCGGATTGCAGGCCAGCGCGATGGCGATCATCACGCGCTGCCGCATACCGCCTGACAGTTGATGCGGATATTCGCGGACGCGGCGCTTCGGCTCCGCGATGCCGACCAGCGTCAGCATTTCGATGGCGCGCTGCTCGGCGGCCTTCTTGCTCAGCCCCTCGTGCAGCATCACCGTCTCGCCGATCTGCCGGCCGATGGTCAGCACCGGATTGAGTGAGGTCATCGGCTCCTGGAAGATCATCGAGATTTCGTTGCCGCGAATGGCGCGCATCTCGGCGTCCGACATGGCCAGCAGATCGCGGCCTTCGAACTTGATCGAGCCGGCAATGCGACCCGGCGGATCCGGGATCAGCCGCAGCAGCGACATGGCGGTGACCGACTTGCCGCAGCCGGATTCGCCGACCACGGCCAGCGTCTCGCCGGCGGCGACGGAGAACGACACGCCGTCGACGGCGCGGTTGATGCCGTCCGGCGTGCGGAAATGCGTCTGCAGGTTCTCGACTTCGAGCAGCATGGGGGCGTTGCCTTGCATCGTCATACGTCCTTCGCCATGCGGGGATCGAGCATGTCACGCAGGCCATCGCCGACCAGATTGACCGCCAGCACGGTCAGCGACAGGAAGATCGCGGGAAACAGCACGATGTAGAATTTAACCTGCCACAGCGCGCGCCCCTCGGCCATGATGTTGCCCCAGGACGGCGTCGACGGCGGGATGCCGGCGCCGATAAAGGACAGGATCGATTCGGCGATCATCGCGCCGGCGCAGATGTAGCTCGCCTGCACGATCAGCGGCGCCAGCGTGTTGGGCAGGATATGCTTGAAGATGATGGCCGGCGTCCGCGTGCCGGCCGCAATCGCCGCATCCACATAAGGCTGTTCCCGCAAGGACAGCACCACGCTGCGTACCAGCCGCGCCACGCGCGGGATTTCCGCGACCGTGATAGCGATGATGACGTTGCTGATCGAGCCCCGTGTCAGCGCCATCAAGGCCACCGCGAGCAGGATCGGCGGGATCGACATCAACCCGTCCATGGTGCGCATGATCAGCGAATCGACGCCGCGCACAAAACCGGAGACGAGGCCGATCAAGAGGCCAATGATGCTGGACAAGGCCGCGACCGAGAAGCCGACGATCAGTGACACCCGCGCGCCGTAGAATACGCGGGAATAGATATCGCGGCCGAGCATGTCGGTGCCGAACCAGTACAGTTCCGATGGCGCGCGCGTGCGCCGCGCGGTGGCGATCGCCGTGGGATCGACCGTTCCCAGCAAAGGCGCAAACACCGCGATGAACAGCATCACCAGCAGGATAAAGGCGCCGAACGCCAGCGTCGGCTGCCGCCGAATGAATCCGGTCAGGCCACGGCGCGGTTTGACCGCGGGCAGCACGTCCGGCATCGACACGGCGATGGCAGTGCCGGGCGGGATTTCAAAATTGAGCGCGTTCAATAGCGGATCCTCGGATCGACGAGCGTGTAGATGAGGTCGACCAAGAGATTGACCAGCACGAAAACAAACGAGAACAGCAGCACCACGCCCTGGATCACCGGATAATCGCGGCGCAGGATGGCATCCACCGTGAGCCGGCCGAGGCCGGGAATTGCGAACACGCTTTCGGTGACCACCGCGCCGCCGATCAGCAGTGCAATGCCGAGGCCGATCACCGTGACGATAGGCACCGCGGCGTTCTTCAACGCGTGGATGAACAGGATACCCGGCAGCGCCAAGCCCTTGGCGCGCGCGGTGCGGATGTAATCCTGCTGCAGCACTTCCAGCATGGTGGCGCGGGTGGTGCGGGCGATCAGCGCGATATAGACGCAGCCCAGCGCGATGGCCGGCAACACCAGATTGACGAACCACGGCCCGATGCCGCTGGACAGCGGCGTGTAGCCCTGCACCGGCAGCCAGTCGAGCTCCAGTGCGAACACGTAAGCCAGCAGATAGGCGGTGACGAACACCGGCACCGAGAAGCCGAACACGCCAAAGGCCATGATGACGCGATCGACCCAGGTGCCGGCTTTCCACGCTGCAATCACGCCCATCGGCACGGCGATGACGATCGCCAGCACCAGCGTCACCACCAGCAGCGACAGCGTCGGCTCGATGCGCTCGGCGATCATGCTGCGCACCGGCATGTTGACGAACAGCGACTGGCCGAGATCGCCCTGCAGGATATGCCAGCCCCATTCGAAGAAGCGGAGAATGAACGGACGATCGAGGCCGAGGCTCTGCCGGATCTTTTCAATTTCCGCCGTGGTCGCCTGATCGCCGGCGATCACGGCAGCGGGATCGCCGGGCGCGAGATAGAGCAGCGAGAAGACAAACAGCGCGACAATCGCCATCACCGGTATCGTCGTCAGCAGCCGCTTGAGCACATAGAGAAGCATTAACCAAAAGTCCTGCGATGTCCGTCGATCCGGTTGGATGCAACAAAATGGCGGTCACGTCCATTGCAACGCCTGCGTGCTTTCGCTGAACGAAAACCGCGCACCCGGGACAGCTTATGCAAGGCGCGCGCCAGCGCAGCTTTGCAGCGGCGTGAAACGCGGCATCATTCTCACTGATTGCGAAACATGCGGGCGACATGGCAGCAAGACACCGTTGCAAGATGCGACATCGCGCTCTAGTTTCGTCCGGCGTCCATGACGCTTCCTTCGTGCGCTCAGTGACGAGGCGCGACATAGGCAACGCCCGCCGAATCCCGATGAAAAGGGGATGGAGGCGTTCGACTGCGAGAACGGCTCTTCCCGAACGGTGGAGAACCGCATGCCGCTGCAAGCCTATCGCATCGCCCACGAGCCGTTCTATCAGCGCGTCGGCGACGAGATCGCCATCTTCGAGGCGGCCTACAGCGAGCGCCTGCCGGTGATGCTGAAGGGCCCGACCGGCTGCGGCAAGACGCGCTTTGTCGAGCACATGGCGTGGCGGCTCGGCCGGCCACTGGTCACCGTCGCCGCCCACGAGGACATGACCGCCTCCGACCTCGCCGGCCGCTATCTGCTCGAGCCGCAAGGCACCGTGTGGCACGACGGCCCGCTGACGCAAGCCGTGCGCCACGGCGCGATCTGCTATCTCGACGAGATCGTCGAGGCGCGGCAAGACACCACGGTGGTGATCCATCCGCTCACCGATGCGCGTCGCATCCTGCCGCTGGAGAAGCACAACGAGGTCGTGGCAGCGCACGCGGATTTCCAGCTGACGATCTCCTACAATCCCGGCTACCAGAGCGCGGTGAAGGATCTGAAGGAGTCCACCAAGCAGCGCTTCCTCGCCATCGAGTTCACCTATCCCTCGGCAAACGCCGAGGCCGATATCGTCGCGCGCGAGGCCGGCACCGACGCGACGCTGGCCGCGCTGCTGGTGGCGATCGGCGCCCGCTCGCGAAACCTGCAGGGCCACGGCCTCGACGAGGGCGCCTCGACACGGATGCTGATCCATGCCGGGCGGCTGGTCCGCGCCGGCCTGCCGCTGCGCAGCGCTGTGCGGTCGAGCATCGTGCTGCCGATCACCGACGATCCAGACATCCGGCAGGCGCTGGACGCCGCAGTCGAGGCATGCCTGCCGTGACGGACGCTGCGCCCGCGACGATGCCGGGCAGCGCGCTGGATCGGCTCGATGCACTGATGCGCCAACGCGAGGCGCTATGGCCACCGTATGAAGCGACTCGGCATCGCCTCGCTGGGCGGTTCGGCGCGGACGCGCTCGATGACTGGGCTTCCGGCGTATTCGAGCTCTTCCACGTCAATGCAGGGCGCGCTTGCCTGATCGCGTTCTGGACCCTGAGCGACCATCTGCCTGCCGGCGAAGAGCTGTCTTCGCTGAACGCGGCGGCGCAGGCCGGCGCCAATATCTGCCGCCATGCCGGCGCCCGAGCGGCGACCGCGACCATCGCAGCGTTCCCGGTGGCGCAGCGCCTTCTCGCGCCGAATGCGCCGCCGGCGCGCTGGTGGCGCATCATGGAAACGCTCGCGCGGCAGGCGCCGGAATCGGTGGAAGCTGCAGCCTCGCGCATGGCCCAGATTTTTCACGCCGGCGATCTCGATGGCCTCGCCGATTTCGTCGCGGCAGGCATCAAAGCCGCTGCTGCCAAAAAAGCACGGCGACTGGCTTTCTTCAGCCTGCAGGACGAATTCGCGCAGCGGCTGATCGCGCGCGCCTCTGTCGGGATCGGCTTCGCGGAGGTGGAGCGCCCCACCAAGGCCTTTGTCACCGCGCTATGGCGGCGCCCTCCCGCCCTGCGCAGCCTGCCCATCGCGCAGGGCCACGCTAATCAGCGCCGCACATCAATCGCGGGGCCACTGATCCGCCTGCCCGATGCCTGGCGCGGGATCGCCGACGAAGCCGTGCCGGCCTTGTATCGCGCCGCCGTGGCGCATGCCCAGGCGCATCTGGTGTTCGGTGGCGCGCGTTTTCCGATCGGCCCGCTGAAGCCGCTGCAGGTCGCCTTGGTGACGCTGATCGAGGACGCCCGCGTCGAGATGCTGGCGATGCGGCAGCTGCCAGGCCTGCGGCGGTTGTGGTCGACGTATCATATCGCCAGACCCACCGGCGTCGCCACCGCGCCGATGCTGCTGGCCCGGCTGGCGCGCGCGTTGTTCGATCCGGACCATATCGATGACGATGGTTTTGTCGGCAAGGGCCGCCGCCTGTTCGACGCCGCGCGCAACCGCCTGCACGATCCCGGCCTCAGCCGCGAGATCGGCGTATTGCTCGGCAACGACCTCGGCCAGATGCGCGTGCAGTTCAACGCCCGCACCTATGCGGTCGAGCCGCTGTATCGTGACGACGGGTTGGGCCTGTGGGATTTTGGCGAGGATGCGCCGGTGTCCGAGGAGATGCTTGAACTGTTCGTCGATGCGACGCAGAGCGATGAGAGGGATGCGGGCGGTACAACACCGGATACGACCGCCGGCGACGGCGGCCGCGCCCGCCCGGTGGCGCCGGACCGGCGCGGTCGCGTCATCGCCAGCTATCCGGAATGGGATCATGTCGCGGGCCTCGAGCGCGCCGACTGGACCACGGTGCGCGAGGTCGAGGCGCAGCCCGGCGATCCCCGCCTCATCGAGGCGGCGCTCGATGGCGCCAGCGCGCTGCGCAGCCGGGTCGCACGACTGGTGCGCGGCGTCCGGGTCGGTCGGACCGTGCGGCTGAAGCGACAGCATGACGGCCATGACCTCGACGTTGACGCCATGATCGAGGCCGGCATCGCCTTGCGCATCGGCCAGTCGCCGGATCCGCGCATCTTCCGATCGTCGGCCGCGACACATCGCGACCTCGCGGTGCTGCTGCTGATCGACATCTCGCAATCGACCCGCGACCGGCTCGCCTCCGGCGCCACCATCCTCGACGTCGAGCGCCTGGCGGTCGCGGTGCTGGCGGAAGCGATGCAGGCGCTCGGCGATCCCTTTAGCTTGCTGGCCTTTGCCTCCAATGGCCGCGACGATGTCGGCATGACCAACGTCAAGGCGTTCGACGAGCTCTATGACCGCCACGCTGTTAGCCGGCTCGCCGGCCTGTCACCCGGCCTGTCGACGCGGCTGGGCACGGCATTGCGCCATGCCGGTTCGGTGATCGGCGCGACGCGCAGCTTTCGCAAGCTGGTGATCGTGCTCACCGACGGCGAGCCGTCGGATGTCGATGCCGACCCGCTGGATCTGGTCGAGGATGCGCGCCGCGCGGCACTTGGCCTGAAACGCGGCGGCATCGACGGCTTTGGCGTGGTGCTGGGCGAGGGCGGCATCCAAGCCGCCACGCGCATCTTCGGCCGCGGCAATACGATGCTGGTGCACCGGGCGGAGGATCTGCCGGCGCGATTGTCGGAGTTGTATTTTCGGCTGGCGCGAAGATGAGGCCGTGTCCCGGACGCGGCGGCGTGAAACGCTGCTCCGCAGAGCCGGGATCCCGATGACCTGAACGACCGGGACCCCGGATCTGCGAAGCAACACTACGTGTTGCATCGCGTCCGGGGAACGAGAGCGGCGTTCGCGACTACCGATGCGCCGTGCTCTGGTTCGGAATTCCTTCGATCGGGCATTCATCCGTCCCCACCGTGGTCCGCGTAAAGGCTTCCACCATCTCGCGCGTGCCTTCGGGATCGGCGATCCACTTCGAATAGAAATCATACGGGCATGCCGCGACGCCCGTGTCGCCCTCACCGGAATTGATCTTGCCGGTATAGCCGCGATGCACCAGCTTGAAGAGATGGTTCTCCGACTGGCCGTTGCGGCGGAAATCGCGGATCAGCGATTTCGACAGCGCCGCATACTGGATGCCGTAGTCCTCCTCGCCGCATTCGCCGAGCGTGCGGCCGTCGAAGCCGATGATCGCCGAATGGCCGAAATACGAATAGACGCCGTCGAAGCCCGACGCATTGGCCACCGCCACATAGGTGTTGTTGGCAAAGGCCATCGCCTTGGACATCAGGATCTGCTGCTCCTTGGCCGGATACATATAACCCTGGCAGCGTATGATCAGCTCGGCGCCCTTCATGGCGCAGTCGCGCCAGATTTCCGGATAGTTGCCATCGTCGCAGATGATCAGCGAGACCTTCAGGCCCTTCGGCCCTTCCGAAACATAGGTGCAGTTGCCGGGATACCAGCCCTCGATCGGCACCCACGGCATGATCTTGCGATATTTCTGCACGATCTCGCCGTGGTCGTTCATCAGGATCAGCGTGTTGTACGGCGCCTTGTTGGGATGTTCCTCGTGGCGCTCGCCGGTCAGGGAGAACACGCCCCAGACCTTTGCGGCGCGGCAGGCTTCGGCAAAAATTTCGGTCTCGTCGCCGGGCACCGATGAGGCGGTGTCGTACATCTCCTTGGGGTCGTACATGATGCCGTGGGTGGAATATTCCGGGAAGATGACGAGGTCCATGCCCGGCAGGCCCTTCTTCATGCCGACCAGCATGTCGGCGATCTTGCGGGCGTTGTCCAGCACCTCGGCCTTGGTATGCAGCCGCGGCATCTTGTAGTTCACCACGGCGACGCCGACGGTATCGTTGCTCGAGGAAATATCGCCGTGGTGCATAGCTCTCTCCCTACGGCGGAACGCTTGCGTCCGCGCCGATTGTTCGGTGCCTGAAAAACAAAAAAGCCCGACGGATCCTCGCGGATCTTTCGGGCTTGCGTCGCCGGTGCCGGACCAACAGCATTGGTGATCCGGCGATGATCGCGCTCGCAAACTAAATTGCCGAGCCGCGGTCAGATGTAAAACTAAACATCTTTCGCGCGGTACTGCAACACTTCGTTGGCATTGATGATCGCCGCCGCCATGTCGTCCATGGACAATCGCTTGGCCATCGCCTGCTTGCGGATGCTGTCATAGGCCTCGGTCTCGCTGAGGCCCTGCCCCTCCATCAGGATCGCCTTGGCCTTCTGGATGCGCTGGATGCCGGAGAGCTTGCGCTCCAGCTTGCGGATCCGCTTCTCGGTGTCGCGGCGCTCCAGCCACAGGCTGCGGGCGATGGTGAGATGGGTGAGAAGGCCGAACGGCCGGATCGGCCGCTCGATCACCGCCACGGCGCCGGCTTCCAGCACCAGTTGCAGGGTCGAGGGGTCTTCATAGCCTACGATGGCGATCAGGGTCGGGCGCGGGCCGTCGCCGGATTTCAACAGCTTCTGGATCTCGGCACGCACGTCGTGCTCGATCGCCAGCAACATCACGTCGCAGGCGTCGGGCCAGGCGTCCGGCACCGGCCACTGCGCCTCCACCATGCAGCCGATCCGGCGCAGGTGCTCGACCAGGCTGATGCGCTCATTGTCCGGCGGATGCACCACCTGCACCCGCAGCCCGCGAAGGTCGCGCAGGATCTGGATCGCCATCAGCGCACCGCCGGCAGGTCGTCGGCCGACCAGTCGTCGAGGCTCTGCACCACGCAATAGGGATCCGGCTTGATGCGCACGCCCGGATTCCACACCGTCTGGAATTTTGCGGAGGAATCCAGCCGCGCGATGCGCGGCCACAGATAGGCATGGTTGTTTTCCGGATCGATCCGCACCCTTCCCTGCGGCGCGTCGAATTCGGCATCGCGCAGTTCCGGCAGCAGCCGCTCCGGGTCGTCAGAGCCGCAGCGTTTCAGCGCGCGCATGGCGAGGTGAAGCTGGAAATAGGCGGCTTCGGCGGCTGCGGTTACCGGTGCATCGGGGCCGTATTTCGCCTTGAAGCTGGCAACGAAGCGCCGCGCCGCCGGGCTTGCCGTGGTCTCGAAGAACGGCGCCGCGGTGATGTGGCCTTCTGCGGCCTCGCGGTTCATGCCGGCGATTTCCGCCTCGCTGGTGGTCAGGCTAGCGATCGGCATTTTTGCGGGATCGAAGCCGGCGGCGCGATAGGCCGCGTAGAACGTCGCGGTGCCGGCGCCGACGACCGTGGAGAAGATCACGTCGGGCGAGGTCTTCTTGATCTGGCGGATCACCCGCTCGAAATCCGCAGCCTCCGCCTGCAAAGGCACGTAGAGTTCGTCGAGCACCTGGCCGCGGCCCTGCATGACGAAGTCGGTCATCAGCCGGTTCGATTCGTAAGGGTAGATGTAGTTGGAGCCAACCAGCAGGAAGCGGTTGCCATAGGTCGATAGCAGGTAGCGCGCCAGTTGCAGCGCGTTCTGGTTAGGCGCCGCGCCGGCATAGATGCAGCTCCGCGAATACTCGAAACCCTCGTACAGCGTCGGATAGAACAGCAGCCCGCGATGGCCCTCGACCACCGGCAGCACCGCCTTGCGGGTGCTGGACATGTAGCAGCCGAACAACAGCCGTATGCGGTCGGTCTGGAGCAGCCGCTCGGCCAGCGCGCGAAACTGCTTGGGGTCGGAGGCGGGATCGTAGATCACCGGTTCGACCGGGCGACCGAGCACGCCGCCCGATGCATTGATCTCGTCGATCGCCAGCAAGGTCGCATTAAGCTGTGACCGCTCGACCGCAGCGGTCACACCGGTTTGGGAAAACAGCACCCCGACACGCCACGCGCCGCCGTCATCTTCACCCGAACCCATGCGACTGTTCATTCCGTTGTGGATCGCCGCCCGCAGCCTAGGCGCACCAGCCGGTAAATTCAAACCAGCTGACGCGCGCTGCATAACTGGGCGCTCCGCCCGATTTGGCGGCAGATTTTGCGCACTTTTCGCCGTCGCGCCGCGACCGATTTATCCGTATTCATTCGATGGCGAATGATTTTTTGACAGGCCAGCATCGAGGGTGCGGCGTACCTGAGGTGACGGCATGGACAGAACAACGCGGATCGCGATTCTAGGCGCCGGCCTGGCCGGGCTCACGGTTGCCGGCCTGCTGCAGCGCGCCGGCTTTTCCGTCGCGGTCCATGAGCAGAGCCCGAGTTTTTCGCGCATCGGCGCCGGCATCATTCTCGGCGCCAATGTCGCCAAGGTGCTGCGCCGGCTCGATCTTGAACACGGGCTCGCCACCACCGGCATCCGCCCCGACGCCTTTGTCAGCCGCGCCTGGGATACCGGCGAGACCACCTATGAACTGGTGTTCGACGCCGCCTGCGAGGCGCGTTTCGATGGCCCGTTCGTCAACATCCACC
>Ga0247729_10000264_pt1 | contig 23305 bp, 22 predicted proteins | sample UWRJL133311R2_FD_180958 | JGI IMG/M metagenome (GOLD analysis project Ga0247729, IMG submission 180958) | Plant litter microbial communities from Arlington Agricultural Research Station in Wisconsin, United States - UWRJ-L133-311R-2 | ecosystem: Environmental > Terrestrial > Plant litter >... | reverse complement strand
CCGACCTGCTCCAGAAGTTCCCCTGCACCGAGTCGCCGCTCGGTCCGGAACGCAGTGTGATCGGGCTCTGGGTTCCGCCGGTGGGCGTCGCGGGCGCAGGCGTGACGGGCAGCAGGTTCGGGTCGGAATCGGTCACTTGCCTGTGGTTTCTGTCTCGGGGGTCTCGGGTGTTGCCGGGGCGGCTTTGGCCCGGCCGGGCCGGGCGGCAGCGGCCTTTCGCTGGGCCGCGGTGACGCTCGGCGCGTACGGGGCGGCGGGTCCGCTCTTGCCCTGCGAGACCGTCGGAACGGCAGCAGTCGGAATCGGCTTGGTCTTCGGCGGCCGCGCGCCCTTGACGCTCGCCGCACCCTCGTATCCGCTGAGCACGATCGAGTTCAGCGCGGGGAGACGCACACCCATATCGTCGAGCGCGTGCTTGAGGCGGCTGCGCAGTTCGCGCGCAACGTCGTCTTTCGCGTTGGAGCGGGTCTTGACGACGAGGCGCACGACGATAGCCTCGGCCGAGATCGACTCGATGCCCCAGATCTCCGGCTTCTCGAGGATGCGGGACCGCCATTTCGGGTCGAGCGCGAGTTCTTCGGCCGTGTCTTGCATCTTCGCCTGCACGGCCACGACATCGGCGTCGTAGGGCACGGCGAGGTCGATGATGACGCGCGACCAGCCCTGCGACATGTTGCCGACGCGCAGGATCTCGCCGTTGCGCACGTGCCACAGCGTTCCGTTGACGTCTCGAACCTGGGTAACGCGGATGTTGACCGCTTCGACCACGCCGGTCGCCGGTCCGAGGTCGACGACATCGCCGACTCCCAGCTGGTCTTCGGCGACCATGAACAGGCCGTTGAGGATGTCCTTGACGAGGTTCTGGGCGCCGAAACCCAGCCCGGCACCGAGGGCGGCCGTGATGAGCGCGAATGCGCCGATCGCATTAGGCACGAGCAGGTTGAAGAGGCTGAGCACGGTGATGATCACGATGCTCGCGGTCACGATATTGCTCATGACGTTGCCCAGCGTTCGGGTGCGTTGCACGACCCGCACTGCGGCAAGGGGCGACGACTGCAGGGCGACGGTGTCCGTGACGCCCTGCTTCTTCTTCACGCCGTGCACGATGCGGTCGACGGTGCGCGCGATCACGAATTGCAAGATCAGTCGCAGCACGATGGCGCCGACGATGATCGCGAGCACGGTTACCAGGGTGCCGAGAGGCCCCTCCCAGAATGCGGTCCACTCTTTTGCAGTCATTGGACCAATTCTACCGAGCGCTCCTGAGTCCGGACGGGGACGGGTGTCAGCCGGCCAGGCCGTTCTCGTAGGCGAAGATCACGGCTTGCACGCGGTCGCGCAGGTCGAGCTTCAGCAGCACCCGGCCGACGTGGGTCTTCACCGTCGACTCGGTGAGCACGAACCGCTCGCCGATCTCACCGTTAGTGAGCCCCTCGCCGATGGCGACCAGGATCTCGCGCTCACGGGGGGTGAGACGGTCGAGGTCGCCCGACGCCGGGCCGGGCAGGCGCGATCCGAAGAGGTCGAGCATCCGCCGGGTCACCCGCGACGACACCGCAGCGTCACCGTTCGCGACGGCGCGCACTGCGGCGAGCAGCTCCGCCGGCCTCGTGTCTTTCACGAGAAATCCGCTCGCCCCGGCGCGCAGGCCGTCGAACGCGTACTCGTCGAGGTCGAAGGTGGTCAGGATGATGACCCGCGATCCCGGCGACAGCCGCAGCAGTTCGCGCGTGGCTGCGATGCCGTCGAGGCCGGGCATGCGCACGTCCATGAGCACGACATCCGGCTTCTCGAGCGTGGCGAGTTCAAGCGCCTCGATGCCGTCGGCAGCTTCGCCGACAACGCGGATGCCGGGCTCGGCGTCCAGCAGCATCCGGAAGCCCATCCGCACGAGGGTCTGGTCATCGACGAGCAGGACCCGGATGTCGGAGGCAGTTTCAGTCACGGGGTTCTTTCTGTGGGGGAGTCGGCTCCGAGCGTAGCGGCGACGCGCCAACCGCCGCCGGCACGCGGCCCGGACTCGAGCGAGCCGGAGTACAGCGCCACCCGCTGGCGCATTCCGGTGAGGCCGCGGCCCCCGGGCGACGCTGGCGGCTGCGCGGCGCCATCGTCGGTCACCGTCACGGTGACGCTCTCGCGCTGGTAGTTCACGACGACCTCGACGACCGACGGATGCTTCGCGTGCCGCAGTGCGTTCGTCAACGATTCCTGCACCACCCGGTACACTGCCAGCTCTCGTGCCGGGTCGATCACGGGCTGCCCGAGAAGGGTGAATGCGACCGGCAACCCGGCGTCGCGAAAGCTGTCGACGAGAGCCGCGAGCTCGGCGCCGCCCGGCTGCGGTGCCAGGTCGGCGCGTCCGGCCGGCCGGGAATCGAGCAGGCCGAGCATCCGCCGGGTATCGGTGAGAGCAGTGCGGCCGGTCTCGGCGACGAGGCGCATACCCTCGGCAGCCCGCGCGGGGTCGTCTTCGACGGTCGCCGCCGAACCCTCGGCAAGAGTGACCATGACCGTGAGACTGTGCGAGACGATGTCGTGCATCTCGCGGGCGATGCGGGAACGCTCGTCTGCGGCGGCGAGCTGTGCGAGGTTCTCGCGCTCACGCTCGAGGTGATCGGCCCGGTCGATGAGCGCCGCGACGTAGCGCCGGCGGTTGCTGATCGTGATCGCGATGAGTACGACGATAAGCAGGATGACGGCGTAGGGAACGGCGTCGTTGAGCACCACGAGTGCCACCGGGTTGAGATCGATCCCGGCACGTTCCCCGGAGCCGGACATCACGCTTGCTACCGTGCTGACCACCACCGATCCCGCGTACCCGATCCACGCCGCGCGGGTCGAGCCGTAGATCGCCAGAGCGTAGAGCGCGATGGGGATGATCGCCAGGTCGGCGATGCCGAGAAGGGGCGCCGCGACCACGGTCACCGCCCAGCTGATGCCGAGCACGGTCGTGGGCGCCCGGCGGCGGAACACCAGGGCCACGGCACCGACGGTCAGGGCTATGCACCCGCTGATTCCCTGCGCGATGTCGCCCTGCCGGGTGGTGTCGCCAGACATCAGCAGGCTCAGGCCGACGGCGGGGATGAAGTACAGCACGGCGATCAGCCAGTCGGCGAGCCGCGGATGCCGGGCCCAGAATCGCCGGATCGCGCCCGGGGGACGCAGGGCGCGCAGGTCTCCCTCGCCGGCGGTGAGCCGGGCGGGGGAGACCTGCGCTTCGTTCATCCTCTGGACTCTACGCGTCGCGACGGCTCAGCAGGATCGCACCGCCACCGAGGGAGGCGACCACCCAGCCGATCGAGATGAGAAGGTTCTGCCACCAGTCGAGGCCGCCCTCGCTCGGCTGCCAGAAGGCGATTCCCGCGTTGCCGAAGAGGAACGGTGCGACATCAGCCGCCCAGTCGAACGGGATGAACGACAGCAGCAGGGGGAGCAGGAGGAGCACTCCGAGCACTGTGGCGATTCCGCCGGCGCTCGAACGCAGCATCGTGCCGATGCCGAGCGAGAGCATGGCCAGAAGCGCGAGGTAGAGCGCTCCACCGAGGATCGGCAGCAGCACGCCGGGATCGACGAGGCTCGCGCTGACCTCGCGGGAGGCGTACATCAGGCTCGACACGGCGAAGGCGACGACCGACGCGATCACCGCGATGACGAAGGTGGCTGCGAAGAGCACGGCTGCCTTGCCGGCAAGCGCGCCGACGCGGCTCGGGACCGCGGCCAGGGTGGAGCGGATCATGCCGGTCGCGTATTCACCGGTGATGACGAGAACACCGAGCACGGCGACGACGATCTGGCTGAACAGCACGCCGGTGGTGGCCGTCCTGCCCAGTTCTGATGCGGCATCCGCGCTGGGCAGCGCCTGGCCGCCCAGCGGGATCGAGAGCAATGCGGCGAAGGCGACAGTCACGACGATGGTGATTGCGAACGCCCAGGCGGGTGACCTGACCGAGCGGAGCTTGATCCACTCCGAGTTCAGGATGCCGCCGGTCGTGAGGCGGGACGGTGCGGGCTGGCTGAGGGTGGTCATTTGCTGGCTCCTTCGGTGAGAAGTGCGGACGTGGTCTGGTACTCGACGTCGTCTTTGGTGAGTTCCATGTAGGCCTCTTCGAGAGAAGCATTGCCCGGGGTGAGCTCGTGCAGGGCGATGCCGGCCCGGGCCGCTGTTTCGCCGACCTGGGGAGCGCTGACCCCGGAAATGGTGAGGGAGCCCCGTTCGGTCGAGGTGATCGACACATCAGGTCCGGCGAGGAGCTGGGCGAGCTGAGACGCCTGCGGGCTCTTGAGAGTCACAGAAGCGCCGGATGCCCGGGCGAGGATCGTGGCCATCGGTGCGTCGGCGATGATGCGGCCGCGCCCGAGCACGATGAGGTGATCGGCGGTGACGGCCATCTCGCTCATGAGGTGCGACGACAAGAAGACGGTGCGGCCCTCGTGGGCGAGTTGCTGCACCAGGTTGCGCACCCAGAGCACGCCCTCGGGGTCGAGGCCGTTGACCGGCTCGTCGAGGATGAGCGTCGCCGGATCGCCGAGCAGTGCCGCCGCTATTCCGAGCCGCTGGCCCATGCCGAGTGAGAAGCCGCCGACGCGCTTCGAGGCGACCGACTCGAGTCCGGTCATGCCGATGACCTCGCGCACGCGGCTCTTGCCGATGCCGTGGGTCGCACCCATGGCGAGCAGGTGGTTGTAGGCACTGCGGCCGGTGTGTACGGCTTTTGCGTCGAGCAACGCACCGACCTCGCGGAGGGGCGCTTTGTGGCTGGCGTACGGAGCACCGTTGACGGTGACGAAGCCGGCGGTCGGGGAGTCGAGACCGACGATCATGCGCATCGTCGTCGATTTGCCGGCACCATTCGGACCGAGAAAGCCGGTGACGCGCCCCGGCTGCACGGTGAAGTCGATGTCATTGACGGCCGCCTTGGCGCCGTATCGCTTGGTGAGTCCTTCTGCGTTGATCATGCTTCAACGCTACGGAGCAGCATCCGCCGATCCATCCCGCGCCGGGACCATCTTCACTCGCGCATCCTCGTACCGGGGTACCACATCCGGTTAAAACGACTTGCCCACTTTTGTCGGCTTTTCGGGGTGAAAAGCGACAAAAGTGGGCAAGTCGGGTGGAGAGGGTTAGGCCTTGTCTCGCGCCTGCACCTGCAGGGCACGCTCGACGCCGGCGAGGTTCTCGACGACCAGGCGACGCAGCGCCGGGATGTCCGGGGCCGACGCCAGCCAGGCCTTCGTGGCATCGACGAGTCCCTGCGACGCGAGCGCGGTCGGGTACAGCCCGACGACGATCGTCTCGGCAATCGAGTGCGTGCGTGACTTCCACACGGTCTCGAGGCTCGCGAAGTACTTCTCGACGAGCGACTCGAGCGGTGCCGGGTCGTTCACGTGGCCGAAGCCGACGGATGTCTGGCGCACGATCGAGTTCGGAAGCTCGTCCGAGTCGACGACGGATGCCCAGGCGGCCTGCTTGCCCTCGACGGTCGGAATCGTCGCACGGACACGAGCCGCAGCCTGCGCGCCGTTCGCGGTGTTGTCTTTCGCGAGCGCCGCGTCGATCTCGGCGGTGCCGGCAGCGCCGACGAGCACGAGTCCTTCGAGAAGCTCCCAGGAGAGGTCGGTGTCGATCTCGAGGCCCTCGAGGGTGGTGTCACCATCGAGAAGTGCCTTCAGCGCTTGCGCGTGCGCAGGGGTCGACGCGAGGTTCGCGAAGAACTTCACGAACTGGAACTGCGCGTCGCTGCCGGCTTCGGCATCCTGCGCCAGTTTCCACAAGCCGTCGCCGACCGCCTCGATCGTCTCGGCGCGGGTCGCCGGGTCGACATAGAAGCGCGCGACGGTGCCGAGCTGCGACAGGGTCGTGCGGATCGTGGTCGACTCGGTCTCGGTCGCGATGTTGCCGAGTACGAGGCGCACATAGTCGCTCGCCTTGCTCTCGGCGTCGCGGGTTGCGTCCCAGACCGAACCCCAGACGATGGAGCGCGCCAGCGGGTCCTTGATCGCGGCGAGGTGCTCGATGGCGACCTCGAGCGACGCCTCGTCGAGGCGCACCTTCGCGTAGGCGAGGTCCTCGTCGTTGACCAGGATGAGGTCGGGACGTTCCATGCCGACGAGCTGCGGCACATCCGTGCTCTCGCCGTTCACGTCGATCTCGATCTTGTGCGTACGCACGAGGGCGTCGTCGTCGAACGAGTAGAAGCCGATCGCGAGTCGGTGCGGGCGGATCGTCGGGTAGTCGGCTGCTGCCTCCTGCTTGACCGAGAACGCCGTGATCGTGTTGTCCTTTGTGGTCTCGATGACCGGGCGCAGCGTATTGACGCCTGCTGTCTCGAGCCAGAGCTTGCTCCACTCACCGAGCTGGCGGCCGCTGGTGATCTCGAGCTCAGCGAGCAGGTCACCCAGCTCGGTGTTGCTGTGCGCGTGCTTCTTGAAGTACGCGCCTACACCGGCGAAGAATGCGTCTATACCGACCCAGGCGACGAGCTGCTTGAGCACCGATCCACCCTTGGCGTAGGTGATGCCGTCGAAGTTGACCTGCACGTCTTCGAGGTCGTTGATCGTGGCGACGACCGGGTGGGTCGAGGGCAGCTGGTCCTGGCGGTATGCCCAGCTCTTCTCCATGGCCTGGAACGTGGTCCAGGCTTCGGTCCACTCGGTGGCCTCGGCGGTGGCGATGGTCGACGCCCACTCGGCGAACGACTCGTTCAGCCAGAGGTCGTTCCACCACTTCATGGTGACGAGGTCGCCGAACCACATGTGTGCGAGCTCGTGAAGGATCGTGACGACGCGACGCTCCTTGATGGCATCGGTCACCTTCGACCGGAAAACGTAGGTCTCGGTGAAGGTGATCGCGCCGGCGTTCTCCATGGCGCCGGCGTTGAACTCCGGCACGAAGAGCTGGTCGTACTTGTCGAACGGGTACGCGTAGTCGAACTTCGACTCGTAGTAGGCGAAGCCCTGGCGGGTCTTCTCGAAGATGTAGTCGGAGTCGAGGAACTCGCTCAGCGACTTGCGCGCGAAGATGCCGAGCGGGATGACGCGGCCGTCACTCGAGGTCAGTTCGTCGCGCACGACGGCATACGGCCCGGCGACGATCGCGGTGACGTAGCTGGAGAGGATGGGGGTGGGCTCGAAGCTCCAGGTCGCGGTCGCGCCGTCGACAGCGGGCTCCGGAGTCGGCTGGTTGCTCACGACCTCCCACGCGGCGGGCGCGGTGACGGTGAAAGTGAATGTCGCCTTGAGGTCGGGCTGCTCGAAGACTGCGAAGACGCGGCGGCTGTCCGGCACCTCGAACTGGGTATAGAGGTACACCTCGTTGTCGACCGGGTCGACGAAGCGGTGCAGGCCCTCGCCGGTGTTGGTGTACTCGGCGTCGGAGACGACCTCGAGCACGTTGGATGCGGCGAGCGAGTCGAGCTGGATGCGCACGCCGTCGTTCACGGCGGCCACGTCGAGCGCGGTTCCGTTGAGGGTTACCGACAGCACCTCGCGGCTGAGGTGGTCGATGAAGGTGGACGCACCGGGAGTCGCCGTGAAGGTCACAACGGTCGTCGACCGGAACACCTCCGGGCCAGTCGTGACGTCGAGCGTGATGTCGTAATTCTGCACATCGACAATCGCCTTTCGCTCCTGGGCTTCAATCCTGGTGAGGTTCTCTCCTGGCACGCTGGCTCCTTATAGCTCTGGATCGCGGATCGTATCCGCCAGCCAACTTTACTCGCGGTCGTGCTCCGGGCGGCTTCGAGAAGCAGCTGACAGCTAGCATGTGGAGCATGCGCCCAGCCCGATGGTTCACCAGGTCCGTTGTCGTCCTCGCGCTTGCGGCGACTCTGGCCGGATGCGCGGCATCCGAACCCGAGGTCGTCGACGAGAACGCGGGTGCAGTGCCCGGCACCCCGGCGGCGAGCCAGGACATCATCGCGGCCCTGGCCAACGCGCGAATTGCCGTGCTCACCTACATGGTCGGCAGCCCGGGCAAGGTCGTTCCCCAAGTCGCGGACCTCGCCGACTACGGCTACGACAACACCTTGACCACCGCGGCGATCACGGTCTACAGCCAGGAGCTCTCGCTGGAGGCTGCCTACTGCCTCGAAGCGAAGACCGGCGCCGGTTTTGTCTATAAAGCTGTCGGCAATGACGGCCCGGTCATCCCGGGTACGTGCACACTCGACACCGACTACTAGGAGCAGTCGGCGAAGCCGCTGCCCGCGACTTAGGCTTTCTCCATGCCCGAGACCTCAGCCCCTACCCCCGTCGACTTCTGGTTCGATCCGAGCTGCCCGTGGGCCTGGATGACCAGCCGCTGGGTCGACGAGGTCGCCACTCTGCGCAACCTCGAGGTGACCTGGCACATCATGAGCCTCGCCGTACTCAACGAAGACAAGGACGTCTCCGAAGAATACGCGGCGTTCTTCCCCCGCGCCCTCCGCTATACCCGGCTGGTTGCGGCGGTCGCCGAGCTGCACGGACAGCACGTCGTCAAGCCGCTCTACGACGCGCTCGGCACGCAGATCCACCCGGGCAAGAGCAAGGACGTCGAGACCGTGATCGCAACGGCGCTCGCCGAAGTGGGCCTGCCCGCCGAACTCGCTGCCTACGCCGACTCCGACGAGTACGACCCGCAGATGCGCGCCAGCCATTTCGACGGCATCGAGCGGGTCGGCCAGGACGTCGGCACGCCGGTCATCGCCGTGAACGGCGTCGCATTCTTCGGGCCGGTCATCTCGCCTGCGCCCAAGGGTGAAGAAGCCGCAAAGCTGTGGGACGGCGTGGTCGCCGTCGCCGCCTACGACGGATTCTTCGAGATCAAGCGTTCGCGAACGCGGGATCCGATTTTCGACTAGGCACCGACTGCACACCCTGCGGCTTCAGCAGCGCAGTCGTCGCGTCGATCGACTCGCGCAGCAGGCGCTCGAGCCGGGCGTCCGCGTCGGGCACACAGGCATCCGCAATTCCGAGAACCGACACCGTGGTGAGCACGCGCATCGCGTGCCGGCTGTTCCCGGACTTCGGCACGAGTCCCGAACTGAAAGTCGTCGCCCAGTCGCGGGCGAGCGGCGCGGATGCCAGCGCCTCGTCGATCGCGCGACGCACGTTCGCGGCATCCGGCAGCCCCGTCCGCTCGGCCAGTGTCCGTGCATACAGCAACCCGACGGCGATGGTGCGCTGGCGGGACTCGCTCGCGATGGGGAGAGCCGCCGTGCCGGCCATTGCGGCAACAAGAACGGCGATTTGCTCGTCGTGGCTCGACGCTGCATCGACGGTGAGCCCGATGACCGAGGGGATGAGGGGCGCGAGCGCAGATCGTGCCGAGTCGCTCGTGCAGTCGTTTACCGCCCGCGCGAGAGCGGCGACGGCGGCATGGGTGCAGGCGGGGTGATCGCTCCAGCGTTCGCCGGCGAGTACCGAGGCGTACTCCATGAAGCACGCACCCTTGCGCGAATTTCGATGGCGGCCGATCGAGAGCACCGGCAGGTGAAGAGTGGAAAAGTCGCTACTGGGTTGAGCCATCTTGGGCATGAGTTGCCTCCACGGGATGCGGAATCTTCTTGCATCAAGTGTGCGCCTGATATCGCGGTTTGACCAGATGTGTCCGACGCCTCGAGCCACCCGTGACGGATCCGCCCCGTTCACTAGTGTTGGGCCATGAACCGCACAGTCTTCGACCGGGCTCATCTGAATCCCGCCCTCGTCACCGCCTCGCTCGCGTCGAGCGAGCTCGCACCGTTCTGGCTCGAGAACCTCGCGCTGCCGAAGTGGCCGGTCTTCTCGGGCGAGCAGTCGTTCGACCTCGTCGTTGTCGGCGGCGGGTACACCGGGCTGTGGACCGCGCTGCAGGCGAAAGAACGCGATCCGGATGCCCGAGTCGCCATTCTGGAAGGTCGCACGATCGGCTGGGCGGCCTCGGGTCGCAACGGTGGTTTCTGCGAGGCGAGCCTCACCCACGGCGAGGTCAACGGGCGCCAGCGCTTCGCGACGGAGTACGACCAGCTGGAGCGCCTCGGCCTGGAGAACCTCGACGAGATCGAGGCGACCGTGACATCCCGCGGCTGGAAGGTGGACTTCGAACGGACCGGCACCCTGTCGGTAGCTATCGAAACGCACCAGGTCGACGAGTTGCGCGAGGCGGCCAACGGCACGACCGAGCTGTTCCTCGACCAGGCCGCGGTGCGCGACGAAGTCAATTCCGAAACCTACCTTGCCGGCCTCTGGAGCACGCGGGCCACCGCGATGATCCACCCGGGCAAACTCGTCGCCGAGCTGGCCGCAGCCTGCGCAGAAGCCGGGGTCGAGATCTTCGAGCACTCCGCGGTGCGCGGACTCGACAGCTCGTCAGACAGATCCGAGGTCTGGGTCGAGACCCGCGAGGGGTCGGCCCGCGCCAGAAAGGTCGCCCTCGCCACCAACGCGTTTCCCTCCCTTCTCGGGCGGTACGCGCTGCATACCGTTCCGGTCTACGACTACGTGCTGATGACGGAGCCATTGACCGATGCCCAGCTCGGCAGCATCGGATGGGGCCACCGGCAGGGAGTCGCCGACCTGGCCAACCAGTTCCACTACTACCGGCTCACCGCTGACAACCGCATCCTCTGGGGTGGTTACGACGCCATCTACCACTACGGCGGCAGAATCCGGGCCGAGTACGACGACCGTCCGCAGACCTTCGAGAAGCTCGCCCTGCACTTCTTCGCCACCTTCCCTCAGCTCGAAGGTGTGCGGTTCAGCAACCGGTGGTCGGGAGTCATCGACACGTCCACCCGGTTCTGCGCCTTCTTCGGGCTGGCGCGCCAGAAGCGCGTTGCGTACGCGGCAGGGTTCACCGGCCTCGGTGTCGCGGCGACCCGGTTCGCCGCCAACGTCATGCTCGACCACCTGGCCGGGCTCGAGACAGAACGCACCAGCCTCGAGATGGTGCGCAAGACGCCGCTTCCGTTCCCGCCCGAGCCCGCGGCCTTCCTCGGTGTGCAGGCGACCCGGTGGGCGCTGGACCGCGCGGATCACAATGAGGGAAAACGCGGGTTGCTGCTCAAGACGCTGGATGCCGTGGGTTTAGGGTTCGATTCATGATCGATCACGTCGCCGCACTGTCCTACCCGCTGTCGCTCGAGCCCGTCGATTTCGCTCAGGTGCTCGATGGAACACCGCTGATCGGAGGCGCTGTGCTCGGCGTCATCGGAGAACGTGAATACGGCGTCTGGGAGATGAGCCCCGGCTCGATGTCCGATGTCGAGACCGACGAGGTCTGCATCATCCTGACCGGTGCAGCGACAGTGGAATTCATCGACCTGGAGCGCACCATCGAGTTGCGCCCGGGGTCCGTTCTGCATCTCGATAGCGGTTCGCGCACAGTCTGGACAGTCAGCGAAACGCTGCGCAAAGTGTGGGTAGCGTGACCGTTTTATGGCTGTCGTCCTGTACCCCCATATGTGGGTGTACAGGGTGGTCGCGAAACCGAGTAAGTTAAGCGATGGCTACAGCTCGTCTTGAGTTGGCTGAGAGAGGAATTCCATGGCGTCATCGCGTCTCTCGGCAACCAAGATCGGCGTTGGCGCCCTCATCGCCCTGACCCTCGCAACAGCAGTGGCGACAGTCGTCAGCCTCCAGGGAGACCGCGCGGACTCTGTACCCACCGCGATCGCATCGTCGCCGGCCGGATCCGAGCCCGGGTCGAGCGCTGCATCGCAGTACGCGGTCGACCTACTCAGCCAGCGCGGCTTCGGCACCGACAGTGCTTACCGCGAAACGACGCTCAGTGACCTGCTGCCCAATCACCTCTTCGCCGTGGGGTCGTCTGACCCGCAGCCCCTTGCATCCGGCATCGTCATCGGCACTGTGGCGTCGGTCGAACCCGGCCTCGCCTACACCGAGTCCACCGGTGGTGAGAGCACCGAGGTCGACTTCCACGATCCGGATGCGATCTGGCGCGACATCGTCGTCTCAGTCACCGTCGATTCCGCCCTCGGCGAGGTGAGCGGTGACTCCACCGTGCGGCTCGGGCTCGCGGTCGACGGCACCGCAGACATCGACCGTCTGATCGAGAGTTTCGCTAGCCTCGGACGGGTCATCGCCGTCGTCGAGACCACCGGAAAGTTCAGCTTCGAACCCGACCTGTACTCGATCCGCCAGGGCGGTGGACTCTTCGGCCTGGTCGCCGAAGACGGCACAGTCACCTTCCCGTACCTGGGGTCGAACAACGCCGCATTCCTCGACGGCATGGACACCGTAACAGACGTTTTGACCGAAGGAACCGGGCCAGATGTCATCTCTAAGGTAGAGAGAGCCGGGAGCACTCCCAGCACGGACTAGGAACTCTTCTGGTCCATCTCCCCACAACGCAAGAGGACCTCATGACAACTAGTTCCCCCCTGCCCGCGAGTCATCCGCGCCGTCGCCGTCGAGCTGTTGCGGTACTGACGATCGTGGCAGCGCTTGCCACCGCGCTCGTCGTGTTCGCTCCCGTTTCGCAGCCTGCAGACGCAGTATTCTCCGGCTCGACCGGCAAGACCGGCTGCTCGGCAGTCAACATGGGTCACACCCGGTATCCCAAGTTCTGGTACAGCGGGTTGACCAGCCGGGTAGCCCTGCATGCCGACTACGTGCGCAACTACATCATCGACACGTCGGACATTTCGACGTCGAAAGACACCAGCCTCGACGCGAACACGAACATCGTGATCATGGATGGCGCCTACACGACCACGTGCGGCTTCGACTGGTATGACGAGCTGAACGGCGGAACGCTCGCGCTCACCACCTGCGACACCATCTACTCGTCGGGTGACTGCCGCCAGCACAGCATGCGCATCAGTACCACCTACTTCACCGATGCGACTCTCGGGCAGGCGCGGGGGCTCATGTGCCACGAAGCAGGGCATGCCTTCGGCCTCATGCACGCGTCCAGCTCGGGCACCTGCATGAAGTACGGCGTCACCAATCCTGCCCAGGACTGGGATGCCTCCGAAATGTCACAGATCAACGCGAACTACTAGAGACGGATCGGCACACACTCATGAATAAATTCAGCACCCCCCGTTCCGCCGTCTTCTCCGGTCTCGCCGTCGTTCTCGGCGCGGTCCTGGTCTCCGGGTGCACCGCGCTCCCGTCCACTTCGAACAGCCAGGGCGTTCCCGCCTCGACAGTGACTTCGCCGGCCGACAGCCGCGGATACCTGTTCAACGCCGTCGAGAGCCGTTTCGACGCGACCGAGACGATCGTCATGGAGACCGAGTTGTCCGACCTGCTCCCCAACCAGGAGTTCGCCGTCGACGGCCACGATGCCGCGTCGCTCGCGGGAGGCATCGTGTTCGGCACGATCACCAAGGTCTCGCCGGGAGTCGCGTACACCATCTCTGACACAAACGACCTGGTCGACGTCGAGCTGCCGTTCACCAGCCCGGATGCCATGTGGCGCGTCGCGATCCTCACCGTCGCCGTCGATGACGGACTCGGCGAAGACGTCGCCGGCGACAAGACCGTCAAGGTCGGCTATGTCATCGATGGCGCACTGGACCTCGACCGCACCCTCAAGGGACTCGACGCCCTCGGCCAGACGGCCGTTGTCTTGAACCGCCAGGGCAAGTTCGCGTTCGATCCCGACCTCTACTCGGTGCGCTGGAGTGGCGCGCTCCTGGGAGAGGTTTCGGATGACGATGAAATCACCTTCCCCGGGCTGGGTCACGAGAGCGACGAGTTCGTCGGAGACCTCGACACCGTCGAAGACGTAGTGAAGGCGAGCAAGAAGAAGCGCAAGGTCATCACCGTCGACATCGAGAAGAACGAGTACGTCCGCAGCGACCGCTAGCAGCTGTCCGTGAGCCAGCCGCACGCGCGAATCGCGCGTGCGGCTGGCTTCTAGACTGGAGCCATGCGCATCCACATCGCGACCGACCACGCCGGACTCGAGTTCAGCACAGACCTTCAGCAGCACCTCGAAGCGGCCGGTCACGAGGTAGTAGACCACGGTCCGACGAGCTACGACCCGCTCGACGATTACCCCTCGTTCTGCATCAACGCGGCCCTCGCTGTCGTCGCCGACCAGGCCGCCGGGATCGAGGCGCTCGGCGTCGTGTTCGGGGGATCGGGCAACGGTGAGCAGATAGCCGCCAACAAAGTCGCCGGCGCCCGCGCGGCCCTCGTCTGGAACACCTCGACGGCCCAGCTCGCCCGCGAGCACAACAACGCGAACGTCATCTCGATCGGCGCCCGCCAGCACAGCGTCGACGAAGCGAAGAGCTTCATCGACACCTTCATCGCGACGCCTTTCCCCGGCGAAGAACGCCACGCGCGCCGCATCGCACAGCTCGCCGAGTACGAGGCGACCGGCCTGATCGCCGGCCGCACCATCACGACCACCGTCTCCGAATAGGGCAGCGCGATGCCCGAGGGTCACTCCGTTCACCGAATCGCTCGACAGTTCGCGCTGCACTTCGTCGGCCACCGGGTCGAGGCCTCGTCTCCGCAGGGCCGCTTCGCCGCAGGCGCAGCCGAGATCTCAGGGCTCGAGATGACGGATGCGAAAGCAGTCGGCAAGCAGATGTACCTGGAGTTCGACCACCGGTTGTGGCTTCGGGTGCACCTCGGCATGTACGGTGCGTGGGACTTCGCGGGCGACTTCACCGCTGACGCGACTACTGCATCCGCAAATGGTCGAATGGGCCAGACCAACCAGCGCGGAACATTCATCTCCGACGATTCCGAAGCATCGAACTCGAGCATCGGCGCACCGCGCAAGACCCGGCTGCGCATGGCCGAGCAGGAGACCCTCAAAGCGGAGGGGGTCGAGGCCGAGGCCTTCCCGCCCGAACCGATCGGTGCGGTGCGCGTGCGCCTGCTGACCGACACCGCCGTCGCCGACCTTCGCGGCCCTACGGCGTGCGAAGTCCTGCAACCGGAAGAGGTGCAGGCGATCATCGCGAAGCTGGGCCCCGATCCGCTCGTCGACAAACCGAAGGTCGGCGAGGAGCGATTCGTCGCGGCCGTGCGTAAGAAGCCGACGCCCATCGGTCTGCTGCTCATGGACCAGTCCGTGGTGAGCGGGATCGGCAACGTCTACCGTGCCGAGCTGTTGTTCCGAGCTCGCCAGAACCCGCACACCCCGGGAAAACAGGTGCCCGAAGACGTAGTACGCGCGCTCTGGAAAGACTGGACGAAGCTGCTGAAACTGGGGGTGAAGCTCGGCCAGATGATGACGATGGATGGACTCTCGCGCGGCGCCTACGCTGCGGCGCTCGCCAGCCGGGATGACCGCCACTGGGTGTACCACCGCACCGGAAAGCCGTGCCGGGTCTGTGGAACGCCTATCGTCATGGAGCTGGCGGCGGGGCGCAAGCTCTACTACTGCCCGCACTGCCAGGCCTGACCGGCTGCCGCAGAGCATCGAAATCCCGCCGAAAACGCCGCACTGGACGGCTGGTTTCAGCACGGACTCGTTGGTGTGGGAACCTGTATCCATGCGCCATACGCCCACCTACGTTCTGACCGATCCCGCCGAGGTCAAGCGCCTCATCCGCGAGAACCCGTGGGCCACTATCGTGTCGAACACGGCGACCGGGCTGGTCGCATCGCACTACCCCGTCGTGCTCGAAGAGGGCACCGACGAGATCTCGATCGTGAGCCACGTCGGGCGTCCGGATGAGAAGTTGCACGAACTGGGCCAGCACGAGGTCCTCGTCATCATCCAGGGACCGCACGGCTACATTTCGCCCGGCTGGTATGAGAACGAGGACTTCGTCCCGACCTGGAACCATGTCACCGCGCACCTCTACGGGACGCCGACGATCCTCAGCGACGGCGAGAACTTCGAGGTGCTCGATGACCTCGTCGACCACTTCGAAAAGCAGCTACCCGAGCCGGTGTCCCTCGACATCGACGAAGACCAGGCGCGCCGCATCGCGAAGGGTACGGTCGGCATCCGCCTGGTTGTCACGCGCTTCGATGCCCGGCTCAAGCTGAGCCAGAACAAGGCGCCCGAGGTGGTCGATCGAATTATCGACCACCTCGAGGGAGACGGCGTCTTCGCGTCGGCGCCGCTCGCTGCCGAAATGCGCCGTGCGGCCGACACGAAGGGGGCCGACAATGCTCCTGCGTAACGCCAGGATTGCCGGGGCGGATGCACCGGTCGACCTCCAAGTCGTTGACGGGGTCATCGTTCACGTCGGCGAGGCGTCGGGCGCCACCGGTGGGGAAACGGTCGACCTCGAGGGTCGCTGGGTCTCACCCGGGCTGTGGGACAACCACGTGCACTTCAGCCAGTACGCCCTGGTGCAGCAGCGACTCGACCTCGCTGGAGCGGCATCGGCCCAGGAGACCGCCACGCTGGTGGCATCCGCCCTGTCGCGCACCCGGGTTCCGGTGTCTCCGTTCGTCGGTTACGGGTTCCGCGATGGCCTCTGGCCCGATGCGCCGAGCGTCGAGATGCTCGACGCCGCGACCGGGGGAATGCCGACGGTCCTCGTCAGTGGCGACCTGCATGCGGTGTGGCTGAACTCGGCCGCGCTCGACCTCTACGGTTTCCGCGGGCACCCGACCGGCCTGCTCCGCGAGGACCCCGCCTTCGACATCACGGCGCAGATCGGCAACGTAGCCGACGAGGTTCTCGATGCCTGGGCCGTGGATGCGGCGAAGCACGCCGCGTCGCGCGGCGTCGTCGGTGTCGTTGATCTCGAGATGAACTGGAACCTCGACACCTGGGTGCGCCGCCGCGCCGCGGGTGCGGACTCGCTGCGGGTCGAGTTCGGCATCTACACGATGCACCTCGAGCGTGCGATTGCGCTCGGCCTGCACACCGGCCAGGTCATCGATGAACTGCTGACGGTCGGGCGCTACAAAGTGCTGACCGACGGGTCGCTCAACACCCGCACGGCCTACTGCTACGACGAATTCCCGGGGCTCGAGGGGCAGCCGGGTTCGCGCGGCATGCTCACCATGCCGCCGGAGAAGCTGCTTCCGCTCATGCGCTCTGCCGCCGCCGCGGGCCTCGAGTCGACGGTGCACGCCATCGGGGACCACGCAAACACCCTCGCGCTCGACGCGTTCGAGCAGATCGGGATCGGGGGACGCATCGAGCACGCGCAGCTCGTCTCCGAGGCCGATTTCGCACGCTTCGCGGCCCTGGGGGTCGAGGCCAGTGTGCAGCCGGAACACGCCATGGACGACCGCGACATCGCAGACCATCACTGGGCCGGGCGCACCGATCGCACCTTCCCGCTGCGCAGCCTGCTCGATGCCGGCGCGACGCTGGTCTTCGGGTCCGATGCCCCGGTCGCTCCGCTCGACCCATGGGTGACCATGGCGGCCGCCGTCGGGCGTTCGCGGGACGGACGCGAGCCGTGGCATCCGGAGCAGCGGCTCACCGTGGCTGAAGCGATGGCGGCGTCGGTGCGAACCTCGGTCGCTGCCGGCCAGCCCGCGGACCTCGTGGTGACGGATGCCGACCCACTGACCTCGTCGGCGGACTTCCTGCGCGCGATGCCGGTATCCGCAACACTGCTCGCGGGTCGTTTCACCCACACCACGCTCTGAGACCGGAGTATCGCGTCTGCTCGAGGGTTTCGATACGTACGGCGCTCCTTCGTCGCGTCGAACTACTCAACCAGCGGCTTATTTGGCGCTGGTTGACTAGCACGAGCGCGCGCCAGCGAGCACGCGCGTATCGAAACCCGTGAGCGGCTATAAACGGCCAGGTGCTTAACGCACGACGCCCACCCCGTGCGGAGTGGGCGTCGCAGTAGCTGCGAGGGCTGACTAGCCGGCGAGGTGCGCGAAGAGGAACCAGCGGTCCTTCTCGAGGCCGCGGGCGATCTCGATGACGACGTCCTGGCTGACGGCGTCCAGCTCGGCGAGCTCGACGACGGCGGTGCGGACGGTGACCAGCGTCGCGTCGATCGATGCGATGATCTGGGCGATGGTGGCATCCGACTGCTGGAATCCGGCCTCGAGGGCGGGGTTCGTCGCCTTCGCGCCGACAGTCTGCACGCGAGCGTCGATGGGAAGTCCGAGGGCGACGACGCGCTCTGCGGCGGTGTCGGCGTAGTCGTGGGCGTGGTCGACGATCGTGTCGAGAAGCTCGTGAACGGCCTGGAAGTTGGCGCCACGGACATGCCAGTGGGCCTGCTTGCCATCAACGGCGAGAGCGGTGAGGTCGACTACAACCGGGGAGAGGAACTGGGCGACGCCCGAAACGACATCGGCGCTGATTGAGCTCTGGGGAACGGTCTGTACTTCAGTCATTGTGTGACTCCTCTGGTGTGATGCCCGATAGTTGAAACTGATTCTGATCAGCCCAACTGACGTGCTGACAGGTGCAACGCTACGCCGCTGTACGTATTCCGCAAGCAAGCTGAGGCAACGCTAACCCAGCGTTCTATTGCGATCGACGAGGTCGAAACCGGCAGAGGTGACCTTTGGCACATGCGCGGGTGATCCCGTCGTCCTAGCGTTGCGGTATGTTTCGCCGCTCTCTCGCCCTCGCCCTCGCGGCGTGTGTTGCCCTCTCACTCGCCGGCTGCGACCCGGTGCCCGGCGGAGGCGTGATCACCACTATCGGCGACGTCGACTTCAGTACTGAACTCGCGATCCCGCCGCTCGCGCCGTCGACGACGGATGCTGACGGTCGCCGGGTGTTCGACCTCACCGCCCAGCGCGGCGAGACGGAATTCTCGCCCGGTGTCGCGACGACGACGTGGGGTTTCAACTCCGCGTACCTCGGACCCACCCTTGTGGCGAAGTCTGGTGAAGACGTCACGGTCAACGTGCACAACGAACTCGGTGAGCCGACCACCCTGCACTGGCATGGCATGCATCTCCCTGCTGCCGCGGACGGTGGGCCGCATTCGCTGATCGCCGACGGCGAGGCTGCGAGCCCTACCTGGACGGTGAAGCAGAACGCAGCGACGCTCTGGTACCACCCGCACCTCGACGGGGACACCGAGCACCAGGCCGCGATGGGGCTCGACGGGATGTTCATCGTGCAGGACGACGCGGAGAGGGCCTTGCCGCTACCGCGCGACTACGGCGTCGACGACATTCCACTCATCGTGCAGGACGTGCGCTTCGGCGACGACGGCCAGTTCGACACGGGAACGAAGGGGTACGTCGGGACGCTCGGCGACCAACTGCTCGTGAACGGCACGATCGGGCCCTATCTCGACGTGTCGACATCCGTCGTCCGCCTACGACTGCTCAACGCTGCCGTGGCGCGGAGTCTCGACTTCCGGTTCGACGACGGACGCCCGTTTGCTCTCATCGGCACCGACGGCGGACTGCTGCAGTCCCCGGTCGACACGGATCACGTCCAGTTGTCGCCGGGAGAACGAGCCGAAGTGCTGGTCACCGTGAAGCCCGGTGAGACCACTGTGCTGCAGTCGACGCCCCCGGACCTCGGTACCACCGAGGCGGTGTCGCAGAAGAATGCCGGCGCCGACTCGTTCGATGTACTTCAGGTACGGGCGTCCGCGGTTCTGGACGACGTGGGCGAGGTGCCGGGCGCCCTCGTGCCGATGACCGCACTGCTACCGGCGGATGCCGCGGTGACCCGTACGTTCACCTTGAGCGACGCGACGATCAACGGCAAGAAGGTGGACATGAGTCGCGTCGACGAGGTGATGACCCTCGGCACGACCGAGGTCTGGTCGGTCAGCAACTCGATGGCACAACCACACAGCTTCCACGTGCACGGTGTGCAGTTTCAGGTGCTGACCGTCAATGGCAAGCCACCACCGCCCGAGCTCGCCGGGTGGAAAGACACTGTCTTCGTTCCGCCGGGTGAGCAGCTCCGCATCATCATGGTCTTCTCCGACTACGCGGATGCCACCGTTCCGTATATGTACCACTGTCACCTGCTCACGCACGAGGACGACGGAATGATGGGGCAGTTCGTGGTCGTGCGCCCTGGCGAGACGCCCCAGCTTGCCGATGACGGCATGGACGGCATGGACATGGGCATGGCGGGCTTACCGCACGGGGGATAACCCCACCGCCGATCGGTGAGCCAGCCGGATGTGCCTGCCGGCCGGCTCCCGGTTGGCTTGAAGCATGTCTTCCACACTGCTACGCCGACCAAGAGCGTTCGTGATTGCGGGGTCGGTGCTCGCGGGCACGACGCTCGGATTGTCTGCTGCGCTCTCTGGGTGCGGACAGTTCGCTCCCGGCCTGCTCGACGGAGGGCGGGTCTCTACCATCGGTGAAGTCGATTTCACTGAGCCACTGGCGATACCTGCCCTCGCAGAGTCGACGACAGACGCCTCGGGCACCCGCGTGTTCGACCTCACCGCCACGCAGTCGCAGTCGATTTTCAGCCCGGGCTCGCACACGCCGACCCTGGGGTATTCAACCCCGGAAGCCTCTCGCTCGTATCTCGGGCCCACGCTCGATATCGGGTCGGGCGAGCGCGTGCGGGTGGATGTGCACAACGAACTCGGCGAGACGACGACCTTCCACCTGCACGGAATGCACCTTCCCGCGGCCATGGATGGCGGCCCGCACCAGCCGATTGCGGCAGGGGCGACCTGGTCCCCGGAGTGGGTCGTGGCACAGCAGGCGGCAACGCTCTGGTACCACCCGCACCCGCACGGCGAGACCGAGAGCCAGGTCGCGCGCGGCCTGGCGGGAATGGTTATCGTGCGTGACGAAGAAGAGGCACAGCTCGGGCTTCCGCGTTCCTACGGGGTCGACGACATTCCCGTGATCGTGCAGGATGCCTCTTTCGCGGATGACGGGGCGTTCAGCGTCGACGATCGCGGCTTCGTCGGAAGGCTGGGAGATACGCTTCTGGTCAACGGCACCACCGGGCCCTTTTTCACCGTCACGACTGAGGCTGTGCGGCTTCGACTGCTCAACGCTTCGACTGCCCGAACCTACGATTTCGGGTTCGCAGACGACCTGGAGTTCGTGCAGATCGCCAGTGACGGTGGGTTGCTCGCTCACCCCGTGCCGACATCCCGGGTGCAACTGTCTCCCGGGGAGCGTGCGGAGATCGTGGTGCGCCTCTCAGCCGGACAGACGCTCACCCTGCGTTCGACTCCACCTGACCTCGGGACCGAATCCACCCCGGGCGCCCGCAACGGCGCGGCAGACAGCTTCGACGTGATCGAACTGCGTGCGGCATCCGACCTCACCGCGTCGGCGGTGGTGCCCGCGACTCTCGCGAAAATCGACACCATCAGCGAGGCCGAGGCCGATATCACCCGCACTATGCGCATGAACGGGTTCGTCATCAACGGGCAGCCGATGGACCTGGCCAGGATCGATGACGTCGTCGAAGTCGGCTCGACGGAGATCTGGATCCTGCGCAACGAGATGGAGCTGCCGCACAACTTCCACGTGCACGACGTGCAGTTCCAGGTGTTGTCCATCGACGGTCGTGACTCGCCGCCCGCGCTCGCCGGATGGAAAGACACCGTCTATCTGCCCCCGCAGTCCGAAGTGCGAATCATCACTCGCTTCGACGACTACACCGACCCCGCCCTGCCGTACATGTACCACTGCCACCTGTTGTGGCATGAAGACCAGGGGATGATGGGCCAGTTCGTGGTCGTCGCCCCCGGCCAGGGTGCAGGCACAATACAAGGAGACAATCATGAGCACTGAAGTGATCGACGCCGGCGATGCCGGCGCTGGACGCGTGACACCCGAGACAGCCGAGAGGCCAGGCATGCCTGAACCAGTTCCCGCAGAACGGCGCCCGCTGCCGCTGTATTGGCGACTGTGGAAGAACGTTCCCAAGGAGCTCGCCTACCACCTGGCGAGCTTCCCGATTGCGCTCACCGGGTTCGTCGTCGCCCTGACTCTGTTTTCATCCGGGCTGGGAACGCTGGTCACCTTCGTCGGAATCTTCGTCGCTATTGCTGCGCTGTATGTCTCGAGAGGGTTCGGCCTCATCGATCTCGTGCTTCTCGAGTGGGCGGGTCAACCGGCGATTCGGCGCCCCGAGTGGCTCGATGCGCGATCGAAGACCGGATTCTGGGGCTGGTTCCGGGCGTGCGTCGGCAACGGTCACTACTGGCTCTACCTGCTTCACACGATCGTGGTGAAGTTCCTCGTGACCCTGGTGACCTGGACGATCACGGTGGCCTGGACCGCAATGGCTGCAGCGATCATCGTTCCCTTCTTCTGGAGCCACATCACATACGGCGAGAACAACTCGCTGACTCGGTGGTTGGTCGCGCTGTTCGGTGACTCGATTAACGAGTCGGGACTGAGGCTCGCGCAGCTTGCCGTCACGTTGTTGTTTGCCCTCGTCGCCCTGGCTACCCTGCCGCTGGTCACCCGCGGGCTCATCATCGTGCATCACCTTGTCGCGCGGTTGATGCTCGGGGCATTCACGTCGGATGAGCTCGCCCGCCAGGTCACCGACCTCACGTTGTCCCGGGGGGCCGCCCAGGCAGCAGAAGGACACTCGCTGCGCCGCCTGGAGCGCGATATTCACGACGGCCCTCAACAGCGGTTGGTGCGCCAGCAGATGGACCTCGCAGCGGCTGAACGCCAGCTCGACGTCGATCCGGCCGCTGCCCGCGCGCTTATCGCATCGGCGATGGAGCAATCACGCGAAGCCCTCGAAGAACTGCGGGCATTGTCGCGCGGATTCGCCCCGCCGATCTTGCTCGACCGTGGTCTGGTCCCCGCCCTCGAATCAGCGGCTGTGCGCAGCACCGTATCCACGCGAGTGGTCAGTGCGCTTCCCGATCATGTCGAGCTTCCCCAGGAGCTCGAGCGCAACGCCTACTTCGCCGCGAGTGAAGCGCTGGCCAACGCGGCGAAGCACTCGGGAGCATCCGAGATCGAGATCAGAGTCAGCATCCACCGCAACCTCGAAACCGATGACAGCTGGCTCGACGTCTCGGTGACCGACAACGGCCGGGGCGGCGCTGTGCCGGTTCGCGGACACGGACTCGCCGGCCTCGACGAGCGCTTGCGCGGGCTCGGCGGCATTCTCGAGATCGCCAGCCCCACCGGCGGTCCGACGGTCATCACCGCTCACCTTCCGCTCGGGAGCGCCCTTCCGTCGAGCATCTGACCGACAGGCCGGGTCCGAACGTCCGCTCCCGCACTCTGGGAGCGGACGTTCGGGGAACGACCGCTAGCTCACCGCAGCACCGTGTAGTTGTACTGGATGCGGAACCGGTCGATAGTCGTCTCGGAGTTCTTGCGCAGTGAGATCGAGATCCGCATGCTCGCCGGGTTGCCGTTGAGTGCGAGCCAGGGGAGTGCATGCTCGCCGCGGGTCACGGTTCCCGAGCGGCTCTTATGCCCGTATGCCCAGGTAGCCGAGCCCCGGATCGCACTCACGTCGGCTGTGACCCGCACCGACGGC
>Ga0247729_10000263_pt1 | contig 23343 bp, 20 predicted proteins | sample UWRJL133311R2_FD_180958 | JGI IMG/M metagenome (GOLD analysis project Ga0247729, IMG submission 180958) | Plant litter microbial communities from Arlington Agricultural Research Station in Wisconsin, United States - UWRJ-L133-311R-2 | ecosystem: Environmental > Terrestrial > Plant litter >... | reverse complement strand
GGGCCCGCATCCGCTCGATGACGAGCTCGATCTCTGACATGCCCACAGTGTCATACCGACCACCGACATTCGAATAAGTGCAGACCAGAATCACTATTCATCGGTGGATAGCCTTCTAGCGACGACTCCTGTGGAGGAATAGACGCCTCACCCCGCGGATAGTCTGAAACCATGGAATTCCTCCCGCTGATCATCGTCGTCGCCTGCTCGGTGGGCCTCACGGCCTTCGCGCGGAGGCGCGGCTGGCCGGCCCCGCTGCTGGTGACCGCGGTGGCTCTCGCGGTGTCGTTCATCCCGGGCATCCCGGAGTTCGAGATCGAGCCCGAGCTGATCCTCACGATCGTGCTCCCGCCGCTGCTCTACTCCTCGGCGCTCGAGGTGTCGTTCCAGAGCTTCGCCCGCAGCAGCAAGCACATCTACCGTCTCGGCGTCGGTCTCGTGCTCGTCACCGCCCTCGCGGTCGGACTGATCGCCTGGTGGCTCATCCCGGGCATCTCGCTTCCCGCCGCCCTGCTGCTCGGCGCCGTCGTCTCGCCGCCCGACGCGGTGTCCGCGGCCGCGATCGGCCAGAAGCTCGGCCTGCCGCGCCACGTGATGACCGTGCTCTCCGGCGAGAGCCTCATCAACGACGCCGCCTCGCTCACCCTGCTCAAGGTGTTCGTTGCCATCGTCGTCGGGTCCGGCTACTCGGTCGTCGCAGACATCGGGATCTTCGGCTCCGCAATCGGCATCGGAGTGCTGCTCGGCGTATTCGTGGGCGGCCTGTTCGTGCGCCTCCGCAGCCGCCTGAACGACCCCGTGATCGAGACGCTCATCGGCCTCCTGCTGCCCTTCGCCCTCTACATCGGCGCGGAGCACATCGGTGTGGAGCCCTTCGTCGGCTCCGGCGTCATCGCGGTCGTCGCGGCGGGCCTCGTGATCGGCTTCAACTCGCCGCGCGCCGGCTACGCCTCGCGGCTTCAGGAGCGGCCGGTCTGGTCGGCGCTCGACCTGCTGCTCGAGGGCTTCGTGTTCGCCCTGATCGGACTCCAGTTGAAGGGCAACCTCGAGCGTCTCGCCGACACCGACCTCGGCGTCTGGGCCAACGTCGGCATTGCGGCGGTCGTGCTCGCCACCGTGGTCGTCGTGCGCCCGCTGTTCGTCTTCCCCACCTACTACTTCAGTCTCATCGGAAGCGAACGCGAGCTCGAGAAGCGCAAGACGATGCAGGAGAAGCGGGTGAGGCTGTGGCTCGAGCGGGAGCGCAAGCGCGGACGCCAGCCGAGCCAGATCGCACTCGACCGGCTCGCCAACCAGCGCCGGTTCGACGCCGACAAGCCGATGAACTGGCGCGAGCTCGTCGTCCTCTCCTGGACCGGCATGCGTGGCGTCGTCACGCTGGCTGCCGCCGCCTCCATCCCCGAGGACGTCCCCGGCCGTGACAGCCTCATCTTCATCGCCTTCTTCGTGACGGTGGGCACCCTCCTTTTGCAGGGACTCACCCTCCCGCTCGTGATCACCGCGCTGAAGGTCACCGATCCCGACCAGAAGGCGCGCGATCAGCGCGAGGAGCGTCAGGTCACCGCGATCGCCCTCGAGGAGGGGGCGGCCTATGCGGATGCGCACCGCGACGAGTGGGTCGCGGCATACGGTGCGGCCGTCGCCGACAGAGTGCTCGAGCGGATGCACGGCCAGATCTCCAGAGAGAACGCCGCCTTGCGCGACGACCAGGCCGAGGACGACGAGACGGCCGGCCGACCCGACTTCGACCAGATCCTCAAATTACGCAAGGAGATCATCCGCTTCAGAAGGGAAGTGCTGATCAGAGAGCGGGACGCGGGATCGATTGACGAGGAGGTCATGCGCGAGGTGCTGCTCGGCATCGATGCGGAGGAGTTCGCGCTCGACACCTCCGCGCAGTCGCGCATGCGCGGGTGACGCAAGCCCGGAATACCCCAAGGTCGCAGGCGTAAGCTCGCTCGAATGTACGCAACTCAGGCCAATAGCGACGTGCCGGAACGCGACTCCGGCGGCCCTCGCGACTCGCTCCTCTCGGCGGCCATCGGGGTGGTCGAGCGCGCGATGACCTCCGCCGTGTCGATCGAGGAGATCGCCGCCGCGGCCGGCGTCGAGGCGGACGTGGCCTCGACGCTGTACCCCTCCGTCGACGAGCTCCTCATCGGCGCGGCGCTGCGCATGTGCGCGGAGGATCTGCGGCTCGCCACGATCGAGGTGCCCACGGTGAGCGCCTACGCGCGCCACTTCGCCGGTCGGCGCGCCTTCTACCGTGCAATGCGCATCGGGCCGGTCGCGCAGAAGCTGGACGCGCGAATGGCCGAGCTGATGGCCCCGCTGATCTCGCTGCAGATCGGCACACTGGTCGGCGCGCACATGAGCGAGGAGGCGATCCGGGCGCTGACCGTCGAGGTGACGGCCGAGGCCTTCGAGATCACGAACGGCTGGATCGTGAAGAGCGACGACGACGCCCCCGTGGAGTCGTTGTACCTGGAACTCGAGGCGATCGTCGTGCGGCGCTTCGACACCGTGCGCGACCTGCAGCGCGACGCCCGGCCGCTCGAAGATTAGAGTCGCCGCCCGTCGGTTGACAGCGTTTCACTTCAGTGTCTAGATGGAGTGTCCCCCATTCGAGGGTGCCGACGAACCCGACGCCGGACTACTGAGCAATGTCGCTGAGAGGTCCCGCAATGCCTACCAACCGCTTCTTCGGCGCGCGCAGAACACGTGTCGCGCTGGTGTTCCTCCTCGGGGCGACGCTCGCCGTCGGGGTGGCGCCGACCGTCGCATCCGCGGCGCCCAGCCCGAGCGCGCGGGCCTCCGCCCTGCTCGCGCAGATGACCCTCGAGGAGAAGGTCGAGATGCTGAACGGCGAGATCAGCCCGCTGTACGGCTTCTACAACGCGCCGATCGAGCGGCTCGGAATCCCCGCCCTGACGATGTCGGACGGCCCGGCGGGAGTGCGGGTCGCCAACCAGGCCGTGAACGGGGGCAAGTCGACTGCCCTGCCCGCGCCGATCGCGCTCGCCGCCAGCTGGGAGCCCGGACTCGCGCGCGACTTCGGAACACTCGCCGGTCAGGAGGCCTTCGCCACCGGGCACAACGTGCACCTCGCTCCGGCCGTCGACATCTTCCGCGACCCGCGGGCCGGTCGGGGCTGGGAGGCCTTCGGCGAGGATCCGCTGCTGTCGGGGGTGATCGCGGCAGAGGAGATCCGCGGGATCCAGTCCAGCCCCGTGCTGGCCGATCTCAAGCACCTCGCCGTCTACAACCAGGAGACGAACCGTCTCAACGGTGGAAACGCGGTCGTCGACGAACGCGCCTATCAGGAGGTCTACATCCGCCCGATGGCGATCGCCGTGGACGACGGTGATCCCGGTTCGGCGATGTGCGCGTTCAACAAGGTCAACGGCGTGTGGGCATGCGAGAACGCCGACCTGCTCACGACGATCCTGCGCGAGCAGCTGCACTTCGAGGGCTTCGTGATGAGCGACTACAACGCGACCCACACCACCCTCGAGGCGTTCCGTGCCGGACTCGACCAGGAGCAGCCGGCCGACTACCACTTCGGCCAGGCGCTGATCGACCTCGTGAACAACGGCACGGTGTCGATGGCCGAGATCGACGAGCACGTGCTCAACGTGCTCACCCCGATGTACCGGTTCGGACTCTTCGACCAGCCCGCGGTCGCCGGGCCGCTCGACGTAGCCGCCGGATCGGCTGTCGCCAGGGAGATCGCCGAAAAGTCGATGGTGCTGCTCAAGAACGAGCCGGCGGGAGACGCGCCGCTGCTGCCGCTGTCCGATGAGATCGACTCCATCGCGGTGATCGGTCCCGATGCCGACACGGATGCGGCGGGCGGCGGATCCGCGCTCGTCGCCGGAGCCGACGTGGTCTCGCCGCTCGACGGCATCACCGCGCGGGCCGGAGACGGCGTCGACGTGCAGTACGCACCGGGCACCGATCCGATCGGCAACGGCGCGGTGCTGCTGCCGGGACCGGACGTGGTTCCCTCCGACGTGGTCACGGCCGCCGACGGCACGACCCCCGGCTTCACGGCCCGCTACTGGACGAACCTCGACAGGGCGGGCGCGCCCGGCATCGAGCGCGTCGATCCGACGGCGTCCATCCGGCTCGGCTTCGTTGCGCGGGTGCCGTTCAACGCGCAGTCCCCGGTGCTGCCCGACACGTCGCCCGACTACTTCAACACGGTGTCGGCCGACTGGAACGGTTCTCTGACGGTGCCGGTGACGGGCAGCTACGTGTTCTCGCTCGGTGTGGAGGGCAGCGGCACGCTGTTCATCGACGACGAGCCCGTCGCGTCGATCGACGACGCCGCGGACTTCGCCTCGGCGACCTACACGGTCGACCTCACCGAGGGCGAGGTGCACGCGATCCGCATCGAGTACACGCACGACGTGCCGGCCGGAACCGACGGCGGCGCCCAGGTGAAGTTCGGCTGGACCCCTCCCGATGGCTTTGTCGCCGGCAAGGCGCAGGCGGCCGCCGCGCTCGCCGCGGAGTCCGACGTGGCGGTGGTGGTCGCCCGCGACCTCGCCACCGAGGGCGCGGACAAGCTCGACATCGACCTCCCGCAGGGCCAGGACGACCTGATCCGGGCGGTCACGGCCGCGAACCCGAACACAGTCGTGGTGCTCACCACCGGCGGACCGGTCGAGATGGACTCGTGGGACGCCGACGTGCCCGCGGTGCTCCAGGCCTGGTACGGCGGACAGCAGCAGGGCGCGGCCATCGCCGGGATCCTGTTCGGCGACGTCGACCCGAGCGGCCGGCTGCCGATCACCTTCCCGCACTCCATCGACGAGACGCCGACGAGCACCCCGGAGCAGTTCCCCGGCGTCGGCCTCGACGTGCAGTACAGCGAGGGGATCTACGTCGGCTACAAGGGATACCTCGAGCGGGGCATCGAGCCGAAGTACCCCTTCGGCTACGGACTCTCCTACAACGAGGGGCTCGAGACGGTGGTCAGCCGCATCCCCGACCGGGCGCGCGTCGACGACGACACCGGCCTCATCCGCGCCAACGACCTGCGAGTGCGTGTGCGTGTCAACAACGACACGGATGCCGCGGGCACCGAGGTGGTGCAGGTGTACGCGGGCCCGCTCCCCGGAGTGGAGAGTGCAGAGCGGACGCTCGCCGGCTGGGTCAAGCTCAGCGTCACCGCCGACGGGCACAGGAGCCAGACGCTGAAGCTCGACCCGGCGTCCTTCGCCTACTGGAACACCGAGGCGGACGCCTGGGTCACCCCCTCGGGAGAGGTTGAGCTCTTCGTCGGCGATTCCGTCGAGACGGCCGAGTCCGCGGGGACCTTCACGGTCGGCTGATCCCGCCCTCCGACCGCGTGGCGCGCATCCGCAGGGGGACGCGCGCCACGTCTCTGCGGTCTGCCACCCCGTTATCCACAGGCCCGCGAGAAATCGGGGCCGATTCCTCTGGTTCTCCCCATCGATGGTTCGCCGCTGGTTAATGTCGGGGTCGTGCCGGGATTCACCGATGACAAGGAGAAGCCCATGAACGACCAGTCAGTGAGAAACAGCAGACGGCGCAGGGGAGTGATCGCCTCCGTCGTGGCGATAGCGATCGGAGCGACGATGCTCGGTGCGGGCCCGGCGAGTGCGGGTGCCGCGGGCGCTGCGGACCTCGGCGCGGTGACCGCGAGTGCGGCCGCCGGGGTCGACACCGCCGGCGTGGAGCAGGTGCTGCGTGCGGCCGGCGTGGTGGCGGATGCGCCCGCCGACGCGACGACGGCTGCTCCGAAGAGCGGCGCACCAGACAGCGGCGCACCGGACAGCGGCGCATCGGACAGCGTCGGGCCGGACAGCGACAGCGTTGGGCCGCACGGTGCGTCCGGTTCCGCTGCCGAGCAGGCGGGTGCGCAGGCCACGACGGCGACCGTCACCGTGAAGGCCGGGCTGTCGGTCACCGCCGGCTCGAACGTCGTGCGGATGCGGCCCGTGGTCGGAGCCGCACTGTCAGGCGGGTCCACCGGCGGGTCTGCGCTCAGCCCGTCGGGACTCGCCGTGTACGGCAACGGCGCGGACTCCGCGTTCGCCCTGAGCACCGCGAAGACCGGCGCCAACGCGGGCTACGTGGTGATCGCCGCAGCCACGGCACCGACCGTGTACCAGTTCCAGCTCACCGTCGACGGGCGCCCGGCCGGGCTTCGCCTCGCCGCCGGGGGAGTAGTCGACGTGCTCGACGGCGCGGGTACGGTCGTCAACTCCCTCGCTCCGGCCTGGGCGAAGAGCGCCGACGGCACCGAGGTCCCCACCTCGTACTCGGTGGCGGGCAACATCCTCACCCAGACCGTGGAGCACAGCGGGGCGAGCTATCCCGTGGTGGCCGACCCCCTCATCCGCTGTGACGGACTGTGGTGCACCGCGCTGCTGTCGCGAGCCGAGACCTGGCAGGTGGCGAGCGGGAGCTTCGCCCCCGGAGCCCTGTGCGCCTGGTTCGGACCGGTGGGGCGGCTCTGCTCCACGCTGATCCTCGGCGGGTGGGCTCACGCCAACGTCGCCCTGTCGCGGGGCATGTGCTCGGCCTTCCGCGTGTGGCAGCAGAACCTGGTGTCGTGGCCGCATCTCGCCTATGTGTCCTGCTATGCCTGAGGTGGCGGGCGACGGGGCGATGATGACAGGGAAACGGCGGAGCGCGTGGTCGGAGGCGGGCCGGGAGATCTACGGCCCGCTCTACTGGTCGCTCACCGTGCTGCTCACCCTCGCGACCGTCGCCAGTTGGATCTGGGGCGACGGCGGCGTGCGGTTCGCCGTGAGCGTGACGGCGATCGTGTTCGTCATCGTGACCGGTGCTCTGCACCATCGGCGCATGAACCGGATCGCGCGGGAGCGCGACGACGGCAGCCCCTGAGACACAGGGGCGGGTCCCCATCTGGAGTTGGGGACCCGCCACTGTGGAACCGCTGGAGGTGGACTAGAGGCGCGGCCTCTCGTCGACCGAGCCGTCGTCGATCAGGTCGTACTCGTGGTCGTGCTGGTAGTCGGCGGTGGTCGAATCGACCACCGGGATCGACGCGGTGGTGAGGCCGACGTGCGAGGCGCCGTCGATGTCCAGCGACTCAGGCAGGATGTCGCGCTCGATCGAGGTGGCCAGCGGCTTCTCCGTGACGAAGCAGAGCAGGATGACGGCGACGACCACCAGGGGAACCATGTAGAGGAACACCGGGGTGAGCGCGTCGTTGTAGGCGCCGACGATCACGTCGCGCACCTCGGCCGGGAGGTCGCGCACGATCGCGGGGGTGAAGGAGTTCGAGGCGCCGCCGTCCGAGCCGCTGCCGGCGGGCATCCGCTCGGCCAGCAGGCTGGTCAGCTTCGCCACGAACAGGCTTCCCACGATCGCGGCGCCGAGCGAGGCGCCGATCTGGCGGAAGTAGTTGTTCGAGGCGGTCGCGGTTCCCACCTCGCGTGCCGGGAAGGAGTTCTGCACGATGAGGATGAGGATCTGCATGCTCATGCCGAGTCCGAGGCCCATCACCGCGAGGTAGAGGCAGAGGATCGGGATGGCCAGACTCGGCGTCATGGTCGACATGAGCACCAGGGCGACCGCAACGATCGAGGTACCCACGATCGGCAGCCACTTGTAGCGGCCGGTGCGGCTCACCAGCTGACCCGAGATGATCGACGAGACCAGCAGCGCGGCCATCATCGGGATCATCAGCAGTCCGGCCTGGGTGGCGTTCACGCCGGTGACCATCTGCAGGTAGGTGGGGAGGTAGGCCAGCGCGCCGAACATGGCGATACCGGTGATGAGGCCGGCGATCGTGGTGAGCACGAAGTTGCGGTCGCGGAACAGGTGCAACGGCATGATCGGTTCGGAGGCCCGACGTTCCACCATCACGAAGGCGAGGGCGGCGACCGCGGTTGCGACGATGAGGCCGATGATGACCAGGGAGTCCCAGTCGTAGGTGGTGCCACCCCAGGTGGTCACCAGCACGAGTCCGGTGGAGGCGATGGCGAGGAGCACCATGCCGGTGTAGTCGATGCGGGGCTTGGAGCTCTCCACCTTCGGCAGACGCAGGAACGCGACCGCCGAGACGATGGCGAGGATGCCCAGGGGGATGTTCATCCAGAAGGCCCAGCGCCATCCGATGCCCTCGGTGAACCAGCCGCCGAGCAGCGGACCCGCCACGGAGGAGAGCGCGAAGACGCCACCCATGATGCCCATGTACTTGCCGCGCTCGCGGGCGGGCACGACGTCGGCGATGATCGCCTGCGAGAGGATCATGAGTCCGCCGCCGCCGAGACCCTGGATGGCGCGGCCGGTGATGAGCCAGGTCATGTCGGGGGCGAGACCGCCCACGACGGATCCGGCGATGAACAGGCCGATCGCCGCGATGAACAGGCCCTTGCGGCCGATGAGATCGCCGAGCTTGCCGTACACGGGCAGCATGATGGTGGACGCGAGGATGTACGCGGTGGTCACCCACAGCATGTGGTCCACGCCGTTCAGCTCGCCCACGATGGTGGGCAGAGCAGTGGAGAAGATCGTCTGGTCGAGGGACGCCAGGAGCATCGTGACCATCAGCCCGGCGAAGACCAGGAGGATGTTGCGTTTCAGCGCGGGGTCGGCGACCGGCTTGTCGATAGTTGAAGCACTCATTGGAGTTTCTGGATTACCTCTCTGACGAGCTCGACGGCTCGTTTCTGCAATTGACTCGGATCGGCGTCGCCGTGGGCGGCGGCCAGTTCCATCACGGCGACGCGTACGCCCGATCCGCAGATGGCAAGAATGAGTTCGGCCGCGGGGGAGTCCGTGCCGGACTCCTCGGCGCCGTCGTGGTGGGCGAGGATGACCCGCACCGCCGCGGTGAGCTGCTCCGCCATTCGCGTCATCTGGGCGAACTGGCGGCCGAGCAGCTGCGGATGCCGCAGGACGAGCTCGAGCCGCGTCGCGCGGGTCGCGGGGTCGGAGATCGGCTGGCCGATCGTGGTGAACAGCATGGCGACGATCGACTCGACCAGGTCGGCGTCGCCCGCGGCGACGATGTGGGCGCGCACGACCTCGTCGGTGACCTCCACATCGCGCAGCCCGAGGATCGCGTCCTCTTTGCAGCCGAAGTAGTTGAAGAAGGTGCGGGGAGAGACGTCCGCATGCTCGCTGATCGCGTCGATGGTGGCGTTCTCGATGCCGTCTCGCAGCACGAGTTCGACGGCGGCGGTCTCGAGTCGAGCACGGGTCTCGAGACGCTTGCGGTCACGCAAGCCGAGAGTCGTCGTGGTCATTGCTCTATTGTTGCGCAGTCTGCAAATTTACGCAACTGCAAACTTGCAGAGCTGCACTTTCCCGGACCGTCGGGCGGGGTGGCCCGACGTGTGAGGGAGGACTTTCCGCCAACGACCGAGAATTCTTCCTTCCTCAGGTGTACTTCGACGAAAAAGTCCTCCCCGGGACGGGGCGTCCCTACGAGTCCGGGGTCCTTCCGGGACCGGGGTCCCTACAGGTCGAGCGTCTCGCCGGGCTGCAGCGGGAAGAACTCGCCGCCGCCGGCCGTCGTCGCGGTGCCGATGCGGTCGTTCGCCATGTTCTTGCCGATCACCGAGAGCACCATCTCGTGCACGGGGAAGGAGCGGCGCGGCTTCACGGCCGCCACGTAGTCGATCACCTCGGCGATCTTGAGCCAGGGGGCGCCGGCCGGAACCGCGAGGGTGTCGACCGCCACCGGGGGAATGGTGAAGGAGTCGCCCGGGTAGAACAGGGTGTCGTCGACCATGACGCCGACGTTGTCGATCACGGGGATGGAGGAGTGGATCACCGCGTGGCGGCTTCCGAAGAACTTGAGGTCGAAGGCGCCCGCGGTGATCTCGTCGCCGTCCTTCACCACGATGACGGGATAAGCGGATGCCGCGATCGCGACTCCCTGGGGGCCGTAGATCTTCGCGTCCGGGCTCATCGCGAGAACACGGTCGAGCTGCTCCGGGGTCCAGTGGTCGGGGTGCTCGTGGGTGATCACGACAGCGACCACATCGCGCACCTCGGTGAGCGGCATGGTGAAGGTGCCGGGGTCGACGACGAGCGTCTGTCCCGACTTCTCGAGAACGAGGGTGGCGTGTTCGTACTTGGTGAGCTTCATGCTCCGACGATACGCCCGAGCCGGTCGCGCCCTTGTCTTGTATACCCCCGGGGGGTATGGTCATTGACATGATCGCGGATTTGAAGAAGCGTGCGCTGCACCGCACGAAGATACTCGAGGGCCAGATGCGCGGCCTCGAGAAGATGATCGACAACGAGGACTACTGCATGGACATCATCACGCAGTCGCTCGCCATCCAGAAAAGCCTGCGCAGCCTCAACAAGCTGCTGGTGGAGAACCACCTGCGCACCCACGTGAGCGAGATGTTCGCCGCCGGGGGAGAGCAGCAGGACATGGCCGTGACCGAGCTGCTCAAGGTCTACGAACTCAACAACAACCGGGGGGAATGATGGACCACGCGACGCACACGCACACCGAGTCGGAGGGCCACGACGCGCGCGCCGGCCATGACGCGCAGACCGGCCATGACGCGCACGCCGGTCACGACGCACACGCCGGTCACGACGCGCATGCCGGTCACGACGCGCATGCCGGCCACGACGAGCACGCCGGCCACGGAGACCACTCGCACCACGACCCCGCGCAGTTCCGCCGCAAGTTCTGGCTGAGCCTCGTCCTGACGATCCCGACGCTCGTGTTCTCGCACGGACTGCAGGAGATCCTCGGACTCGACGGTCCGCGGTTCCCCGGCAGCGAGTTCATCCCGGCCGTCTTCGCGACCGTCATCTTCTTCTACGGCGGACTCGTCTTCATCCGCGGTGGCATTCAGGAGCTGCGCGCGAGGCAGCCCGGCATGATGACCCTGATCTCGCTCGCCATCGTGGTGGCTCTCGGCTACAGCCTGGCCGTGACCCTCGGCTTCCCCGGCATGGACTTCTGGTGGGAGCTCGCCACCCTGATCACGATCATGCTGCTCGGGCACTGGGTGGAGATGAGCGCCATCATGGGCGCGCAGAACGCGCTCGGCGAGCTGGCGAAGCTGATCCCCGACGAGGCGGAGCTGGTGCACGGCGATCACCACATGACCGTCGCGGTAGCGACCCTGTCCGTCGGCGACCGCGTGCTCGTGCGCCCCGGCGCCTCGGTTCCCGTCGACGGCGAGGTGGTCGACGGCGAGTCCGAGGTGAACGAGTCCCTGCTCACCGGCGAGTCGACGGCGGTGCGCAAGTCCGTCGGCGAGAACGTGATCGCCGGCAGTCTCAACGGCGCGGGCGCCCTCACGGTGCGCGTGACGAAGACCGGCGACGACACCGCCATCGCGGGCGTGATGAAGCTCGTCGCCGACGCGCAGGCCAGCAAGTCCGGTGCGCAGGTGCTCGCCGACCGCGCCGCCGCGCTCCTCTTCTACGTGGCGCTCGGCGCCGCCGTGGTCACCCTCGTGGTGTGGGCTCTGATCAGCCCCGACGACCCCGCCTTCGTGATCGAGCGCGTCGTCACCGTGCTGATCATCGCCTGCCCGCACGCTCTCGGACTCGCGATCCCGCTGGTTGCGCAGCTCTCCACCGCCATCGGCGCGAAGAAGGGGCTGCTCATCCGCAGCCGGGCGGCGCTCGAAGACGCCCGCAACATCGACGTCGTGCTGTTCGACAAGACGGGGACGCTCACGGAGGGCAAGCAGGGCGTGGCCCGCGTCGTCGGCAGCGGCGAGGTGCCCGACGACGAGCTGCTCGCGCTCGCCGCATCGGTCGAGTCCTCCTCGGAGCACCCGATCGCCCGCGCCATCGTCGCGGAGGCCCGCGCGCGCTCCCTCGAGGTTCCGCGGGCGACCGACTTCGCGTCCCTCGCCGGCCGCGGTGCGGAGGCAACCGTCGACGCGCGCCGCGTCAGCGTGGTCGGCCCGCGCGTGCTCACCGAGCGGGGCATCACCCTCACCGCGGAGCTCGTGAACGAGTCCCGCCAGCTCGGCGCCGTGGGCGCCACCGTGGTGCACGTCGTGCGCGACGACCGGGTGCTCGGCATGATCGGCCTCGCCGACGTGATCCGGCCCGAGTCCGCGGAGGCGGTCGCCGGGCTGCAGAAGGCCGGCGTGCGGGTCGCCATGCTCACCGGCGACTCCCGCCCGGTCGCCCTCTGGGTGGCGGGCCAGCTCGGCATCACCGAGGTGTTCTCCGAGGTGCTTCCCGGCGAGAAGGCGGATGCCGTGGCCGGCCTCCAGAAGGACGGCTCGCGCGTCGCCATGGTCGGCGACGGCGTCAACGACGCTCCGGCGCTGGCACGGGCCGACGTCGGCATCGCGATCGGCGCGGGAACGGACGTGGCGATCGAGTCCGCCGGAATCGTGCTCGCCTCGAGCGACCCGCGCGGTGTGCTCGCCGCGTTCCGGCTGTCGCGCGCCACCTACCGCAAGATGCAGCAGAACCTGTTCTGGGCCACCGGCTACAACGCGATCGGCATCCCGCTGGCCGCGGGTGTGCTGTTCGGGGCGGGCGTGCTGCTGTCGCCCGCGGTGGGTGCGATCCTCATGTCGGTGTCGACGATCGTGGTGGCGCTGAACGCGCAGCTGCTGCGGCGGCTGCGGCTGTGACCCGGCCCGCTGCGATCCGGCCGGCTGCGATCCGGCCGGCTGTCATCCGGCCGGCTGTGACCCGGCCGGCTGTGGCCCGCGGATAAACTCGGGGTCGTGCCGCACTCGAAGACGATCGTCGTCGCCATCAATCCCTCAGCGTCGTTCGGCAAGTCGCGGGAGGTCGGCCCCACCGTGGTCGCGAGGCTGCGGGAGCTCGGCCACGACGTGACCGGCCTCAGCGAGCCCGACGTCATCCAGCTCACCGCCGCCGCCCGGCGCGCTATCGCCGCCAAGCCGGACGCCTTCGTGGTCGTCGGCGGCGACGGCATGGTGCATCTCGGCGTCAACCTGCTCGTCGGCACCGACGTTCCGCTCGGCATCGTCCCCTCCGGAACCGGCAACGACACGGCGCGCGCACTCGGCCTCCCGCTGGGCGACCCGGCGGCGGCGATCGACGCGCTGGTCGCGGCCCTCGAGCGGCCGTCGCGGGCGATCGACGCCGGGCTCGTGCGCCACAGCGCCGACGAGACCGGCGTCGCCCGCACGACCTGGTTCGCCAACGTGCTCTCCGCGGGCTTCGACGCGATCGTCAACGAGCGCGCCAACACCCTGCGGCACCCCAAGGGCGCGAGCCGCTATCTCGTGGCGTTGGCCATCGAGCTCGCGCGGCTGCGCCCCATCCGCTATCGCGTTCTGCTCGACGGCGTCGAGACGGTGACCGACGCGGTGCTCGTGGCCGTGGGCAACGGCACCTCGATCGGGGGCGGCATGCTGGTCACGCCGAACGCAGTGATCGACGATGGGCTGTTCGACGTGCTCGTGGTCACCACGATGTCGCGGCTGTCGTTCCTGCGCGTGTTCCCCAGTGTGTTCAAGGGCACGCACCTCGGCGACCCGCGGGTGAGCGTGCACCGGGTGAAGAGCGTGCGCATCGAAGCGGATGCCGTGGTCGCCTACGCGGACGGCGAGCGTCTCGCCGCCCTCCCGGTGGACATCGAGATGGTTCCCGGGGCCCTGCGGATCCTGCACTGACGCGGCCGTGTCCCCGGCTGGTGGCAGCATGGGGGCATGACCATCAGCACCGCCCGTCTCACGCTCGACCGACTCTCCGTGGTGGACTTCGACGCCATGTGGGCGATCCACGCCGACCCGCTCACCAACGAGTTCAACCCCGCCGGTCCGCTCGCGAAGCGCATGGACGCCCAGCGCCTGTTCGGCGAATGGCTCGGCCAGTGGCACGAGCACGGCTTCGGCTACTGGACGGTGCGCGACGAGAGCGGCGTGATCGGCTTCTCCGGCCTGCGCTACTCCACCTGGAATGACCGCACGGTGCTCAACCTCGCCTACCGGTACACGCCCCGGGCGTGGGGACAGGGCTACGCGACCGAGGTGGCGACGGCCGCCGTCGACCTCTGGCGCGCGGAGCACTCGGCGCATCCGCTCATCGCCTACACGAAGCAGGGCAACGCGGGCTCGCAGCGCACGGCGCTCGCCGCGGGGCTCGAGCGGCGAGCCGACCTCGACCAGGCGACGGCGGATGCGCTGGGTGACGACATCGTCTTCGCGCTGGGCTGGTAGGACTCCGCGGCGGGCCACTCCTCGCCGATTGGCCGTTCTCCCGTACCCGGACGTCTGTCAGCATGTGGGGATGACACACCCCGTGCTGCGCTACGCGGCGTTCACCGACCCGACGGCCCGCGCCTCCGCCGCCAGCGGCAACCCCGCAGGACTGGTGCTCGACGCGACGACGCTCGACGCCGCCGCCATGCAGGCGATCGCCGCCGAAGTCGGCTACGCCGAGACCGCCTTCATCACCGGCATCGCGGTCGACGGGGACCCCCGGCGCAGCAGGCTGCGCTACTTCTCACCGGTCGCCGAGGTGCCGTTCTGCGGACACGCGACCATCGCCGCGGCCGTCGCCCTCGCGCGCCGTGACGGACTGGGCGCCTTCGACTTCGAGACGCCGGTCGGGCTCGTGCGCATCGAGACCTCCGCGGAGGACGGCCGCGTCACCGCGTCGTTCACCAGCGTGGAGCCCGAGGTGGCGCCGCTCGCCGACTCCGTGCTCGACGTGCTGCTGTCGCTGCTCGGCATCGAGCGCTCGGCGCTGCATCCCGACTACCCGCCGCGGGCCGCGTTCGCGGGCAACTGGCATCCGGTGCTCGTGCTCGCCGAGCGCGCGGTCTTCGACGGCTTCGTCTTCGACCCCGCCGCGATGCGGGAGTTGATGGACGCGCAGGGCTGGGCGGGCACGGTGAGCGTGCTGCGGGTCGTGGGCGAGCGCGAGTTCGAGGCGCGCAACCTGTTCCCGGTCGGCGTGATCACCGAGGACCCGGCCACCGGGTCGGCGGCGGCGTCGCTCGGCGGCTACCTGCGCTCGCTCGGGCTGGCGCCGGCGCTGCCCGGCGAGCCGGCCGTGCGAGTGACCGTGCACCAGGGCGCGCACGTGGGGCGGCCGAGCCTGCTCACGGTGGACATCCCGCAGCGGGGCGGCATCGTCGTCAGCGGCGAGGCCGCGGAGATCGCCGCCTGAGCGGGCTACGCGCGCAGCACCGGGAAGCGCAGGTGCGTGGCCCGCGTGCCGCGCACGACCACCGTGGGGTCGCCGAGCAGGCGCGTGGCGCCGTCGCCGAACGGGCCGAAGTAGGGGCGTCCGGTGCCGAGCACGACCGGCACCAGGTCGATGGCCACCTCGTCGAGGAGGCCCGCCTCGAGCGCCTGGCGCGCGATGGAACCGGCCGCGAGGCACACGTCGCGATCGCCGGCGAGGGTGCGGGCCAGATCGACGGCCGCCCCGACCCCATCCGTCGCGAAATGGAAGTCCTCCGACCCCGGATACGACCAGTCGCTCGGCGGCTGGTGGGTCATCACCACGATCGGCACGTCGAAGGGGTGCACGCCCTTCCAGCCGTCGGTCACGTCGAACAGGCGGCGGCCAACCACGAGCACCCCGATCGAGGCGACCAGCTCCCGCCAGTAGTCGGCGCTCGCTGCGTCCATGGTGAACGAGGGCGTCTCGCCGGCGTTGGCGATCTCCACCTCGCCGGCGTCGTACCAGTCGAACAGCGGGCCCACCGTGTGGTCGTTGTACGCGATGAAGCCGTCGAGCGACATCGTCGCCGACGTGATGACCCGGCCCATGCTGGTTCCCTCCGACGGCACCCAGAGTAGGAGCGGGGCCGGCGCCGGTCAACGGGTCGTGGGGCGCTCGACAGGAGGGCGCCTCTCGCAGGCCGCGCCTTCTCCTGTCGAGACGGCGGGTGCCGCCATTCCTCCTGTCGGAGACGGGCGGCGGCGAACGCTCGCAGCGAAATCGCTCTCGCGCCCGGGCCGGGTGCGCCAGTCTGGAGCGATGACGAACTCGCGCGTGCTCATCCTCGGCGGAACAGAATTCGTGGGGAGGGCCGTGGTCGACGAGGCGGTCGCCCGCGGCCACGACGTGACGGTGCTCAACCGCGGCACACGCGCGGCGCGGAACGACGTGACCACCCTGGTCGGCGACCGTACCGCGCCCGGCGGCCTCGACGCCCTGCGCGACGGCGAGTGGGACCGCGTGATCGACACCTGGTCGTGGGCGCCGCGCGTGGTCGCCGAGTCCGCCGCGTTCCTGGCGGAACGGGCCGACCGCTACGTCTACGTGTCCAGCCGCTCCGTCTACGCGGCCGCCCGCGCCGGCGACGACGAGTCGGTGGCGCTGGTGGACGCATCCGCCGACGACGACGTGTTCGACGACTACGCGCGGGCCAAGGCCGGCGGCGAGCTCGGCGCGATCGCGGGCTTCGGCGGCCGCGCCGTGCTGCTGCGGCCCGGCCTGATCCTGGGGCCCTACGAGAACATCGGCCGGCTGCCCTGGTGGCTCAGCCGCATCGCGCGGGGCGGCGAGGTCGTGGCGCCCGGGCCGATCGACGCCGGCATGCAGTACATCGATGCGCGCGACCTCGCGGGCTTCGCCCTCGAAGCGGATGTCACGGGGCCGGTCAACACGGTCAGCGAGCGTGACGCGACGACCCTCGACGACGTGCTGCGCGCCTGCATCGCGGCGACAGGCGCCGCTGCGTCGCTGCGCTGGTTCTCCCCGGAGGAGCTGGCGGCGGCCGGAGCGGAGCCGTGGACGCAGCTTCCCCTCTGGCTGCCGCCGGGAGAGGACTACGAGTCGCTGCAGCAGGGCGACGTGAGCCGGGCCATGGGAGCCGGCCTGAGCATCCGCCCGCTGCAGGAGACGGTCGACGACACCTGGGAGTGGCTGCAGTCGATCGGGGGAGTGGCGCCCCAGCGACCCGACCGACCGGTGATCGGACTGCCCGCGTCGACCGAGCTGAGGCTGCTTTCGAGCTGATTCCGCTCTCGATTTTGCACTGCAGAAACGGTATGGCATACTCATCTAGTTGCTTTCGGCCCCATCGTATAGCGGCCTAGTACGCTGCCCTCTCACGGCGGTAACACCGGTTCGAATCCGGTTGGGGTCACAACAGCCCGGCTCCTCTGAAAAGAGGGGCCGGGCATCTCTCTTTAACGCGGAAGCCGTGCCGGTCCAGTGCTTATGCGACCGCTGCCTATCCGACCGCGGCGGCCAGCGCCTTCCGCGCACGCGTCATCGACGAACCGAGGCCCCAGGTCTCGGCCAGCCCGTCGAGCGCGGCCGCCCGCTGCGGCGTGATCGCCGTGATGCGGCCGTCGTGGTCGTCGAGGTCGATGGACCGCGCGACCTCGACCACCGTCGGCGCGACAGCCAGGTAGTCGCGGGCCGCGGTCAGCTTCGAGCGCACGGCGGCGCCGAGCGCGGCATCCGGATCGTCCGCGGCGGCGATGATGCCGGCGAGGCTGCCGAAGGTGTTCAGGAGCGAGACGGCGGTCTTCTCGCCGATGCCCGCCACGCCGGGGAGGCCGTCGGAGGGATCGCCGCGCAGCACCGCGAAGTCGACGTACCGCTGCGGGGTCACGCCGTACTTCATCTCGACCGCGGCCTCCGTCAACAGCTCGAGGTTCGACATGCCGCGACCCGTGTATACCACCCGCACCGAGCGGGCGTCGTCGACGAGCTGGAACAGGTCGCGGTCCCCGGTGACGATGTCCACCGGGATCCTCGACCGACTGGCCAGGGTGCCGATGACGTCGTCGGCCTCGTAGTCGGCGGCCCCGACCACGGGGATGCCGAGCTGGGCCAGTACCTCGCGGATGATCGGCACCTGCGCCTCGAGCAGGTCGGGCACCGTCTCGACCGAGCCCGCGTCGGTGGCACTCGCCACGCGGTGCGCCTTGTACGACGGGATGAGGTCCACGCGCCACTGCGGACGCCAGTCGTCGTCCCAGCAGGCCACCAGATCCGTCGGCGCGAATTCGGCGACGAGCTTGGCGATCATGTCGAGCAGCCCGCGCACCGCGTTCACCGGGGTGCCGTCCGGCGATCTCACGGTGTCCGGCACGCCGTGGAAGGCGCGGAAGTAGAGGGAGGCGGTGTCGAGCAGCATTCTGCGGTGATCGGTCACAGGGGAATCCTGCCACGTCCGCCGCCGCCGTCAACGGTTGCGCTACGGCGTGCGCTTCAGCGGGGCGAGCCGCACGTCGATGCCCGCGGCCCCGAAACGCTCGACCGCGGCCGGATCGGCGTCGTCGTCGGAGACGAGCGTCCAGTGCTCGGGCAGTTTCGCCCAGGCGTGGAAGGGGCGGCGCTCGAGCTTCTCGGCGTGGGCGAGCACGTAGACGCGTCCGGAGCGGCGCGCCATCAGCTCCTTGAGCCGGGTCTGCTCGAGCTCGGCCTCGCAGATCCCATCGGCCGCCGAGACGCCGTCGGCCCCGAGGAAGATGCGGTCGAAGCTCAGGCGCTCGAGCGCCGCCTCGGCGAGCGGTCCGATGAACGCCTGGCTGAGCGGGCGCAGCGTTCCGCCGAGGCAGACCACGGTGACGGCGCTCCCCGCGAGTTCCGCGATCACGGTGAGGCTGGTGGTCACCACGGTGAGGTCGCGCACCCCGCGCAGCTCGTGGGCGAGCGCGCCGACGGTGGAGCCGGCGTCGAGCAGCACGGTCTCGCCGGGCTGCACCTCGCCGGCGGCCACCCGCGCGATCGCGTGCTTCGCCTCGTAAGCCTCGCCGATACGCTCGCGCAGCGTCGACTCGGGGTGCGCCGCCCTGGCGATCGCGCCTCCGTAGGTGCGTGCGAGTCGCCCGGCTAGTTCGAGCTGGGCGAGGTCGCGGCGGATCGTGGAGGCCGAGACCCCGAAGCCGCTCGAGAGGTCCTCGACGCTCGTCAGACCGCTCTGGGTGGCGAGGCGCACGATCTCCGTGCGCCGGAGCTCCGAATCGCGAACTGACATGGCTCTCATCGTAGGTGGTGTCCTGCGTAGTTTGCGCACGCATCCGCGTATTTCTTTGAGCGGATGCCACGAATTGCGCAGAACGCGCGAAACTCTTGCGTGAAACGCGCAGGTGTGGCAATCTCGTCAGCAGCACATCGCGACTCGGCTCCGTGGAACCGCGATGATCCCTCCAACTGGAAGGTCAATGATGACCGCATTCGAGACCTCAGCGGCCTCTGCTGCCTACGACAGACTCGCGTCGAGCACCTCGGGGCTGTCGCGCCGAACGCTCCTCAAGTGGGCGACGGCCGCGGCCGGCGTCACCGCACTCGCCACCCTCACCGGCTGCGCCACCCCGACCGGGCTGCCGGGGCCGGGTACCCTCACCATCGCGCTCAACCGCTCGCTCGTCAGCCTCGACAACAAGCTCAACCAGTTCGACGCCGCCGTGACCGTGCAGCGGGCCGTGCGCCAGGGCCTCACCCGCATCGGCACCGAGCTGACCCCCGAGCTCGTGCTCGCGGAGCGCTTCGAACTCACCTCGCCCACCGAGTGGACAGTCACCATCCGCTCGGAGGCGCGCTACTCCGACGGCGCGCCCGTCGCGGTGGAGGACGTCGCGGTCGCCCTGGAGATGTACCGCACCACCGCCGGGTCGTTCCTGGCCGGCTTCTTCCCCGAGTGGCCCGTCGTGGTGCCGCTCGACGAGCACAGCTTCCTGCTGCGCACCGAGAAGCCGCTGCCGATCCTCGACTACCTGATGGCGAACATCCTCATCACGCCGGCCGCGGCGAACAAGAACGAGGAGCTGCAGGACGGCGTCGGCTCGGGGCCGTACGTCGTCGCCTCCGCCAACCGGGGCACGGGCAACTACGTGCTGGCGCGCAACAAGAACTACTGGGGCGAGGCGCCCGAGGTGCAGAACATCCAGGTGCGCTTCCTCCCCGAGGAGTCGAGCCGGGTGGTCTCGCTCCGCAGCGGCGAGGTCGACGTCATCGACACCATCTCGCCCGACGCGGTGGACCAGCTCAAGGGCCTGCCCGGTGTGAGCATCGAGACCATCGACGGTGTGCGCATCAACCAGCTCTTCTACAACTTCCGGAAGCCGGCCGGGCATCCGCTCGCCAACCCCGAGGTGCGCCGCGCGCTGAGCTACGCCATCGACGGCTCGGCACTGGTCGACGACGTGCTCGTCGGATCGGTGGTCGAGGCCACCGGCGTCGTGCCGCAGCGGCTCACCGGCGCCGCCGAGACGGGGAGCTACGAGTACGACCCCGACAAGGCGCGGTCGCTGCTCAAGTCGCTCGGGGTCGACGACCTCGAACTCAAGATCATCTGGGAGTCGGGCGAGTTCGCCAGCGACACCCAGATCATGGAGGCCGTCTACGAGATGCTGCGGGCGGTCGGGGTGTCGCCGACGCTGCAGCAGTTCGAACCCGGCGGCGACATCTCCGCCTGGCGGCAGGGCCGCGCCGGCGACTGGGACGTGCTCGGCAACGGCTACGCGAGCCCCACCGGACTGGCCGTCACCCTGCTGCAGGGGATGTACGCGGGAACGGCCCTCAAGGAGGAGACCCGCGACTCGTACCACGGCTACGTCTTCCCCGAGATCACCGACATCATCGGCCAGGCCTCGAGCGAGGTCGACCCGGTGCAGCGGCAGACCTACCTCGACCAGGCGCAGCAGGCGGTCTGGGACTCCTGGCCCTGCCTGTGGTCGTTCGCCCCCAAGGCGGTTCTCGCCCGTCGCGACCGGGTCGAAGGGGTCGAGCTCGGCCCCAACGGCTCGTACCGTGCCGCCGACGTCACGCTGAAGGCGTAGGCCCCCATGCTCAACTACCTCCTCAAGCGCCTCGCGCAGAGCGTGCTCACCGTGTTCCTCACGGTCTCCACGGTGTTCGTGCTCGTCAGGCTCGCGCCCGGCGACCCCGCGGTCGCCTACGCCGGTCCCCTCGCGACGAGCGAGCAGCTCGCCGCCGTGCGCACCCAGTTCGGCCTCGACCTCCCGATCTGGGAGCAGTACCTGGTCTTCCTGCGGCAGCTGCTGCAGGGCGACCTCGGCACCTCCTTCTCCTTCCAGGCGCCGGCGCTGCAGGTCGTGCTCGAGCGTCTGCCCTACACGATCACCCTCGCGGTCTCGGCGATCCTGCTCACGACGATCGTGTCGGTGCCGCTGGGCGTGTGGATGGCGCGTCGCGCCGACACCGCCCGCGAGCTGAGCGCGAATGTGGTAACCATCGCCGGGCAGTCGATGCCCGAGTTCTGGACCGGCACCATGCTGCTCACGCTCTTCGCGGTGCTCGTCCCGATCCTGCCCGCATCGGGCTTCACCACCTGGGGCGGCCTGGTGCTGCCCACGGTGACCATCGCGATCATGCAGATCGCGCTCATCTCGCGCATGGTGCGCCGCGAGATCGTGGTGAACCTGCAGGCGCCCTACCTCACGGTCGCACGCTCCCGCGGCGTGGCCGAGCACGGTCTCACCTGGCGCTACGCGATGGCGGGGGCGTCGATCCCGGTGCTGACCGCGCTCGGCACCCGTTTCGCCTCGATGCTCAACGGCGTTGTGGTCGTCGAGGTCGTGTTCGCCTGGCCGGGTGTCGGCTCGCTCGTCGTGCGGGCGCTCGAGACGCGCGATTACCCGCTCATCGTGGCCACGGTGCTCGTCACCAGCGTGCTCTCCGTGCTGGTGCAGCTGCTCGTCGACCTCTGCTACCCGCTGCTCGATCCTCGCGTACGTCTCGGAAAGGTCGCCGCATCATGAGCGTCGTCGAACGTCCCTCGGCCGTCACCTCCAAGCAGCTGGCCTCCGCCGGCGCCACCCGCCGCCGCCGCGGCAGCCGCGTGAAGATCTGGATCGGCGCCGTCTGCTCGCTGCTGGTTGTGCTGCCGATCCTCCTCGTGGGGGTGCTGCCCGTCCCCTCGGCGACGCAGCAGGACCTCGGCTCCCGCCGGCTGCCGCCGCTCAGCGACGGCCACCTGCTCGGCACCGACCAGCTCGGGCGCGACCTGCTCTCGCTCATCCTGCACGGCGGCCAGGTGTCGCTGCTCGTCGGGGTGCTGGCCGTCGCCGTCTCGGGCGTGATCGGAATCGTGCTCGGCTCGGCCGCGGGCTTCTTCGGCGGCCGGATCGACGCCCTGATCTCCCGCGTGCTCGAGGCCCAGCTCTCACTGCCGCTGCTGATGATGCTGCTGCTCGTGGTGGCGTTGTTCGGCCCCTCGCTCGTGGTGATCACCTTCGTGATCGCCATCGCGCAGTGGCCGGAGGTGGCGCGACTGACCCGCAGCCTCGTGATCGTCGAGCGCGAGAAGCCCTACACCGCGGCCGCCCGCGTGCTCGGCCTCGGCCGCGTGCAGATCCTCGTGCGCCACGTGATCCCCAACATCTTCAAGCAGGCCAGCCTGGTCGTGCTGCTGCTCCTCGCCCAGGCGGTGCTGCTCGAGAGCGCACTGAGCTACCTCGGCGCCGGACCGCAGCGGCCGTTCAGCACCTGGGGCCGGATCATCTCCGACGGCCAGGACTACATCACGACCTCGTGGTGGCTTGTCACATTCCCCGGTCTCGTAATCGTGATCCTTGTGGTGGGGGTCAATCTCTTCGGAGACGGCCTGCGAGACCGGGCCCCCCGACGGAAGGGCTCGAAAAAATGACCGGCTTCTTCACCGCCTCGCTGCCCACCATCGACCCCGAGGCCCCGCTGCTCGACGTCGTCGACCTGCAGATCGAGCTCATCACCGACGCCGGAGTGATCCGCGCTGTCGACGGCGTCTCCTTCCGCATCGCCGTCGGCGAGACAGTGACGATCATCGGCGAGTCCGGCTCGGGCAAGTCGACAACCGCCATGGGAATCCTCGGGCTGCTGCCCACCGACCTCGCCGTGCTCTCCGGCCACGCCTCCTTCCAGGGCCGCGACGTGATCAAGCACCCGCGCGTCATCACCTCCGTGCGCGGACGCACGGTGTCGCTGGTGCCGCAGGACCCGATGACCGCGCTGAGCCCGGTGATGAGCATCGGCCGCCAGCTGATCGAGGCGGTGCGGCTGCGGCGTCCCGAGCTGGACGCGGCAGCCGCCCACGCCCGGGCGGTGGAACTGCTCGACCAGGTGCGCATCCCCAACCCGGCCGGTCAGATCAAGAAGTACCCGCATCAGCTCTCCGGGGGAATGCTGCAGCGAGTGCTCATCGCGATGGCGCTCGCCGGCGAGCCCGTGCTGCTGGTCGCCGACGAGCCGACGAGCGCGCTCGACGTGACCGTGCAGGCGGGCATCCTCGACCTGCTGATGGAGCTGCAGGAGCGCACGAAGATCGCGATCCTGATGATCACCCACGACCTCGGCATCGCCCGCATCGTCTCCGACCGCATCCACGTGATGCGTGCGGGCAAGTTCGTCGAGAGCGGCGAGGTCGAGGACGTGGTGGACCACCCGCGCGAGGAGTACACCCAGAAGCTGCTCGCGGCCGTGCCGCAGCTCGGACCGTGG
>Ga0247729_10000262_pt1 | contig 23355 bp, 17 predicted proteins | sample UWRJL133311R2_FD_180958 | JGI IMG/M metagenome (GOLD analysis project Ga0247729, IMG submission 180958) | Plant litter microbial communities from Arlington Agricultural Research Station in Wisconsin, United States - UWRJ-L133-311R-2 | ecosystem: Environmental > Terrestrial > Plant litter >... | reverse complement strand
TGGCTCTGAATAAGCCCTACCAGGGCGAGAATCCGCCGTTTTTCACCCGCACCCCGGCCTGGCAGAAGCGCAACTTGAGCACGGCCCTCGGCGGCTGGACCGAGCTCAAGCACGACCTGATTCTGTACACCGAGCAGCCGGCGGGAGCCGAAGCCGGGGCCGGCGGCGAAGGCCCTCCCCCGCCCCAGCACCTGGGCTACGTGGAGCCGAACCTGCCCTTCTGGGACGCCGCGCTGGCCTTGCTCGCCCACCAGGACCGCAGCCTGACCCGCCTGCGTGCCAACACCCCGCACTTGGCCGGGCTCAACAAGGAAATCCAGGAGCTGGTGACCAAGCTGCGCGACATGGCCCGCAAGGAAGTCCGGCACCAGCCGCTGACCAATGAGGAAATGGACATGATTTCCTGGATCGGGGGCGAAGTGGAGGGCCTGACCATCCGCATCCTCAAAACCGCCCAGCTGCCCGACCGGGAGCGGCACCTGGGCCTGGTGGCCGACGTGTACTCGTTCAACGGCGACGGGACGAAGCGTGGCATTCTGGAGGAAGCCGTGGGCGCCGTGGATGCTATATACGTGGTGGTCGAAATCAACGGGGCGCCGGTGCTGGCCCGGGGCGGCGTGTTCAGCTACTACGAGTTTATCAGCCCCGACCGCCTCACCGACGAGGAGTGGCGCGCGCAGCTGGCGCGCCAGGCCCCGCCCCGGCCCGAGTGGCTGCGGGAGCTGATTGTGCCGGTGAAGCAACTCGGCGGCAAGCAAGGTAACCCGGCTATGTAACGGCGCCGGGCCTACCGCTTGCCCTGGGTGGGCGTGGGCCAGGCGTCGGTGCGGAAGGGCGAGGCGGGCAGGCCGGCGGCGTTGAACAGGTTCGGCATCGGCGACTTCCGCCAGCCGAAGCGCACGGCTACCGGCTGCGGTACTGCGTCGCTCCACACCACCACCGCGCCGCCCTCGATAACGGCCTGGGCGGGACGGAATACGCTGTCGGAGCCGGCAATGGTGAACTCGCGCAACGGCCCGCCCTGAGCCAGCAGGCCCGCGGCGTGGTCGAACTGCAGCGTTGCTTTGCCTTTCGCCACGCGCATGCGCTGGTAGATGGGACCGGAATACGCCAGCTTTTTCTGGCCGTAGTCGTGGCTCAGGGCCCACAAGGCCAAGCGGTGGCCCACGGTCTGCTTGTTGCGGGGATGGATGTCGAGTGAGTCGCCCACGTCAGTAGTCACGACCATGCCGGTATAAGGCACCTGTTGCATAGTTAGCAGCTGAGCCTCCCGGATTTCGGGGTTCTGGCCCTTGTGGGGCGCAATCTGAACGAAGTAGAACGGCAGCGCGGGCTGCTGCCAGTCCTGCCGCCAGCTGGCAATCAGGGCCGGCAACAGGGTGCGGTACTGCCAGGCCCGCTCGGCGTTGCTTTCGCCCTGGTACCAGATGACGCCGCGCAGGGTGTAGGGCTCCAGCCCCCGGATCATGCCGTTGTAGAGCTTGTAGGGCGACTTGTTGCTGGTGGCGCTGAGCGGCTCGGCGGGCTTGGGGGCTTTCGAGGCGGGGTTGGCGGCCTTTTCGGCTTTCCAGGCCGCCAGTGCAGTTTCGTAGGCCGGGCGCTGGGTGAGGCCCAGCTCGTAGCGGGTCAGAATGGGGCTCAGCTCCGGATTCTGCGCCAGCACGTCCTGCCGGGTCCAGGACTCGGCCGGCGTGCCGCCCCACGACGAGTGAATCAGCCCAACCGGCACACCCAGCTTGGCGTGAATTTCCTGGCCGAAAAAGTACGCCACGGCCGAAAACGCGCCCACCGTCTGCGGACTGCACACCACCCAGCTCCCCTGCACGTCGCGCTGGGGCTCATCGGCCACTTTCTGGGCCACGGTGAACATGCGGATGGCTGGATAAGTGGCTTTCGGTACCACCTCGGCCTCGTTCCGCACGCCCGTCATCCACTTGGAGCTGCCCTTGGCAACCGGGAAATTCATGTTCGACTGCCCCGAGCACAGCCAGACTTCGCCCAGCAGCACGTCGTGAATCACCAGCTGATTCCGGCCCTGGATGGTGAGGCTGTAGGGCCCACCGGCCTTGGTCGTGGGCACGCGCACCAGCCAGTTGCCCTGGGCGTCGGCGGTAGTTTTGACGGGCTGCGGCTGCCAGCCGGCGGTTACGGTCACGACCTCGCCGGGTGCGGCCCAGCCCCAGAGCGCCACGGTGGTTTGCTGCTGCAGCACTAGGTGGTCGGTGAGGAGGGCGGGCAGCGTGATGTCGGCCCGGACAGCGGGGGTCAGCAAAACGAGCAGCGCAAACAGGCAGGCGGCAAAGCGGGAATGATGATTCATAGCAGAACAGAGCAGAAATCAAGTGGCCGTCATGCAGAGGCGAAGCCGAAGCATCTAGCGTGCTGAGGTTGAATTAGCAATCAGAAGTCAGCACGCGAGATTCCTCGGTCCCTGGCTGGATGCGCCACATGCTCGGAATGACGTTCTGGTTTTGTGCATTGCCTTCACGTAATCCGGAATACAAACGAGGACGAGGTCATATACTTACCACCCTGGGAGGCGCCGAACAGGTACTCCGGCTTGCCGTCGCGCAGCAGCAGCTGGGGCCGTTCGAGGCGGCCGTAGCGCTTGAGCTTCGCGGGAGCGGGCGGCTGCGTCACGCCGTAGTCGCGCAGGGGTAGGAACGCAATTTTGGGGTAGGTCCACTGCTTGCCGTCCCGGGATTCAAGGTAGAGCCCGACTTCCTGGCTATAGACGCCCATGTCGCGGGCCAGCAGGTGGAGCCGGCCGTGCTGGGCCCACACGAAGGCGTCCTCAAACTGCTTGTTGCTGCCCAGCTTCGAGAAGTCGATAACCGGGTTGCCGGCGTACTTCTCGTAGGGTCCTTCGAGCTGATTGGCAATGGCCAGCCCGTACTTGCGGTTGCCACGAATCACGGGGTCTTTCGATGTCACGTACTCCTGAGTGTTCCACGACTTGTAGTAGAGCCAGTACTGGCCCTCGTGCTTGACAAAGGCCGGGTTGGTGGTGCAATGGTCGTCCCAGGCGCCCTCGGGGCCGGGCAGTAGCAAGGGGGCTTCGGGGCGGGTCCAGGGGCCCTCGAGGGTAGGCGCGGTGGCCAAGCCGATGCGCTTGGTGTCGGTTTTGCCGTTGGAGGTGCCCATAAAAAACAGGCAGTACCGGCCGTCGACGAGCTGGATGCTGGGGTTGTGGCAGGTAGTGGCATCCCAGAAGCCGGGGCCGCGCGGGGCCAGCACGGTTTCCTGGTACTCAAACGGGCCTTCGGGCGTGGCGGCCACGGCCCGGCAGATTTCGGAGCCGTGCAGCCAGCCGCCCATGCCCTTTTTGGCGTCCCAGCGGGAGAAAAAGACGTGGACCCGGCCGTCGGAGCCGTAGATCGGGCTGTTGCACCACACGTAGTAGCCTTCCATTTCCAGCGCCCGCCCTACCGGCTTCAGGTGCTTGCTGAAGTTGGCAAAGTCGGACCGGGGAAAGTCAATCAGCCGGCCGGCGGAAAAGCCTGCCACGGCCCGCGCGAAGGGCGCCAGGGCCAGGCCAGTGAGGAAAGTGCGGCGGGTGAGCATGGGTGGGAGTTTTTATAATCGGTTGTCATCCTGAACGAAGCAGAGCGGAGTGAAGGACCTGCCTCCTTTCCCGGCCAAGCTCTTTTCAACACGCTGTCTTCTTTTGGCAGGACGGGCCAGAGCTGCGGGCATTTCAATGACTGGTGAGCAATCAGAGGCAGGTCCTTCGCAAGCTCAGGATGACAGACGGGAAATAAATTCTAGCTCTGCAACTGCCCTACTGCGCTTTCCCCGGCCCGCTGGTCGACGTTGGAGTCAGGGTGACGGGGCCGAGCAGGCCGGACTCCTTCGGGGCCCATTTCTCGGCGGTGAAGAGGCCGTCGGGGCCGCGGTTTTCCTTGAGCTTGCTGGCCATGTTGATGTTGTAGGCGTTTTTGTAGGGCGCGTGGCGGCGGTCCAGGTCGCTGATGCGGTTAGCCATGCCGTTCGTGACGCTGACGGTCAGCGTGTTGGTGGCTTTGAGCTGGCTTTGCGGGATAAACACTTGGTAGACCGGTCCCAGCAGCGTACCCAGCTCCTGGCCGTTGAGCTGCACGCGGGCACTTTCGGCCACCCGGCCCAGGTCCAGCGTCCAGCCCTCGGCCGCGCCGGCGGGTCGGGCAAAATCGATGGTGTAGGCGGCGGTGCCGGCGAAGTTCTTTGGCGCATCACCGGCCAGATTCGTCCACGAGCCCAGCTCATTGAGCTGCGCCGGGGCCGGCAGCTCGGGGCCGCCGGATACGAAGCGCAGGTTCCAGGGGCCCGCCACGGGCTGGGCGGGCCCAGTAGCCTGCTGGTAGGCGTAGGCCGGGCCGCTCAGGGCCGCACTGTTGGTTTCGAGCAGGCACGACTCGCCGGGGGCCAGCTGCACGTAGGCTTCCGGCAGGCCCTGGGCCGAGGTGCGCCAGCTGGCCCGGCCCAGCTTTTCGGTCATCGGGTTGTACAGCGCCACCGCTTTGGCCCCCGCGCTTTGCAGCGGCACCCAGGCCGCCACCGGCTTCTCGCCCCAGTTGGTCACGAAGTAGTAATGGCCCTTGGCGTGGCGGCGGCGCACAAACTCCAGGCCCGTGTCCACCATCGTTTCGCGCCGCACGCCGGCAGCTGGCAGCAGCTGGTCCACGTCGGCCCCTAGTAGCACCGCCCCCTTGCCGATGGTGGCCCGGCGGACGCCGTTTTTGTCGGCTGCCCCAAATTTTAGCTGGCTCAGCAGCTTTTGCAGGGCGGCGCGGCGGGCATCGAGCTGACCGAGGCCGGGCACGTCGGTGGGCAGCTGGTTTTGCACCACGAGCGTGGCTCCACCCTGCGCCAATTTGATAAAGTGCTCCAGCGTGGCCAGCGGCACCAAGCGGGCGTCGGGCAGCAGGATGGTCTGATAGGTGGTGCCGCCGGTTTGCAGGGCTTTGCCGGCAGAAGTTACCTGCCGGAGCTGCTTATCGGAGATGAAGTCGAAGCCGTAGCCGCGGCGGAGCAGCTGCTCGCCGGTAGCGCCTACGGGCATCCCCTTGAAGCCGTGGTCGATGCCGTCGAAGTGCTGGAGCAGGACTTTGCCGGGCCGGGCGTAGGCGTCGTAGATGGGCAGGTACACCAGCACGTCGTTGGCGGGCTGGCCGGCCTGCAAAAAGCTCTGGCAGTGGGCCACGTAGCGGTTGAGCTGCCCGAAATCGGTCCAGAAGGTGTTGTTGGGGTTGAAGTGAACGGCGGCGTAAAACAGCCAGCCCGGCCAGGCGGCCGCCTGGGGCGAGTAGTTGGTGCCGTGGTAAAACGTGTGGTTGACCCCGGCCAGCAGCATCCGGTCCATCGCCTTTTTCACGTCGCTGAGCTTGGACAGAAAGTGGTCATTCTCCCAGGTCGCCGACTCCGACGAGGTAAGCGGCTTGCCCGTGACGTGGGCGGCGGAGGAGGCAAACTTGAGGCGCAGCAGGTCCTCGCCTTCCGTTTCGGGGATGTCGGTGGCGGCGTACAGGTCGAGGATGTTGGCCGGGGAGCCGTGGGCCTGGTTGCGGATCAGCTGGCCGCGGCCCTTGGCCCACTTGTGCCAGGTCTGGGTGTAGCTTTCGAGCAGCAGCTCCGAAATGGTTTCCCGAAAGTCGCTGAGCACGCGCTGGTGGGGCTCACTGGCGGCGTCGGTACTAAACAGCGCCGGCAGGTGGGGCCGCAGGTCGTAGCCGCGGCGCCGCTGGAATTCGGCGAACAGCTGCGGGGTCCAGTTGGCCTCGCCCTGGGCGTCGTCGACCTCGTAGGAGTCGTTGAAAAAGGCCCGCACCGACTTCACGTCGCGGCCCTTGAAGGCCTCGTCGAAGCGGGCCAGGTAGTGCTCGGTGGCGGTTTTGGAGAAGTGGTCGATAACGTCGCCCTCCCCGCCGGGGCCGGCGCGCTCCACCTGCTTGCCGTGCCAGCCCTCAAACACGGCGTAGAGCGTCCAGGCCGCGCCAGCCGGGGCCGTCCAGGTGAGCTGGCCGGCGGCGCTTACCTTACTGGTCAGGTCGAGGCTCTGGCCCTTATCGGAGTAGGCCATCAGCGCCTGCAGCGGCAGGGGCTTCTCGAAGCGCACCTGGTCGAAGGCGTGGAGCTGCAGGTCGGGGTTCTTCGCAATCGGATCGATGAGCTGCTTGAGGTCGATGGGCACGCCGACGGTTTTGAGCAGGGGCTTCTGCACGTAGCGCACGGCTTCGCTCAGGCCCTGGCCGCCGGGCACGGCGTAGGTTTTCCAGGCCACGTACTTGCAGGCGTCGTCGGGCGTCACCCAGGGGCCGCCGAAGGGCCAACCCGACGCCTGGGCCATGTCCACGCCCAGGCCCAGCCGGCCCGCTTCCGTGAGCGTGTGGGTGAGCATATCCACCCAGCGCGGGGTGAGGAAGTTAATAAACTGGCTTTCGGTGCCTTTCACCCCGTAAATCGGCGTAATTTCGACGCCGCCCAGGCCGGCCTGCTGGTATTGGGTGAGCAGGCGCGTCAGGTCGGCCTCGTTCACGGCGCTGCCCTGCCACCACCACCGCGTCCAGGGCTTGGCCTGCCGAGTGATTTCCGGCCAGCGCGGGGCCTGGGCCTGAGCGGGGCGTTGGGTTAGCGCGGCGGCAAGCAGCAGGGAAAGGGCGAGGGTGGGTTTCATAGGTCAGGAAGGGCATTTTTAGAGCTAGAAAAACTATTCTAGCTCCCCTCCTCATCTGAGGAGGGGAGCTAGCTTTTAGCGCTAGTTTTTTAGTTTGTACAGCTCGGTGCCGGCCAGCAGGAAGCAGCCAAGGCCGTAGTCTTCGAAGTCGGGCTGGCTGGTGTAGCTCACGGGCTGGCCATCTTTGGGTTCCTTGCCGGTGCCCTGCACGAAGCCCAGGAAGCCGTTGGGGTGCACGCACTCGGTGGCCATGGCGTTCCAGGCCTTAGTAATGATGGGCTGGTACTGCCCAGCGTCGAGCAGGCCGTGGTTGATGCCCCAGGCCATGCCGTAGACGAACAGGGCAGTGCCGGTCAGCTCCTTGCCGCCGAAGTGCGTGGCGTCGTGCAAACTCACGTTCCAGTAGCCGTCGGCGCGCTGCAGGGGCGGCAGGGCCTTGATCATGTTCAGGTACATCTGCTCGTACTCGGCGCGGTGGGGCGCATCCCGGGGCATTATTTCCAGCACCCGCACCATGGCCGCCACCACCCAGCCGTTGCCCCGGCTCCAGTAGCAGTCCTCGCCGTTGGGCTCTTTGTAGGGCGGCACGAAGTCCTTGTCGCGCCACCAGAGCTGGTCCTGCGGATTGTAGAGGCCCAGGCCGCCGTGCCGGGTTTTGGAGTAGTTGTAGATGCGGTACATCTTCTCGTAGTAGGCCGTATCCTTGGTCATAGCCCCGAGCTTGGCGTAAATCGGCATGGCCATCTGCAGGGCGTCAATCCACCACCAGTCGTCGATTTGCGGGCTCTTAACCATCAAATCGATGCTGGCCTTGATGTCGCGCAGGCGCTCGGGCTTGGGGTCAATATCGTAGAGGGCCAGGTAGGTTTGGCCGGCGCACTGGTTGTCGGCGTTGCGGGTTTCGACGCCCCGGTTCAGGCCCCACTGGTGCTGCTGGCCCCAGTCCACGGCGTAGTCGTAGTACTTTTTCTGCTTGTCGATGCCGTAGAGGGCCATGAGGCCTTCGTAGTACACGGCCCGGGTCCAGATGTTGCTGGGCCGGGCCTTGTTGGTCACGATTTCCTTGCCCGTATCGGGCCACTTCTGCATAAAGTAGCGGTTGGCCAGGGTCAGGGTTTTAAGGATCTGCTTTTTCTTCGGCAGGCTCTGCGCCGGGGCGGGCAGCGCGAGCCAGGCCAGCAGCAGGGCGCTGAGCAGGGTTTTGAGGGCGGGTTTCAAGGGCATAGATGGGGCAAAAGATTCCTCTGTATTTTGGTAGAACGTCATTCCGAGCTTGCCGAGGAATCTCGCGTGGCGTCGTTTGATTACTAATCAGACGTCAGCACGCGAGATGCTTCGGCTCCGCTCTGCATGACGTTCTGGTTTTGTTCACAAGATCCTACGAGGCCGATTTGGCAATTTCGACGGCGTAGACCTGGCTTTCGCCTTCGAAGTTGGCGCGGAAGATCAGCCATTTCCCGTCGGGCGAGTAGTGCACGTTGGGTTCGAGGTGGTAGTTGTGCTTGGCCAGGTTCACCAGCTTCTCGGCCTCGAACTTGGCCCCGTCGGGGCGGAAGAGGTAGATCCACTGGCCGTTGGGCGAGTGCGCCACCGACGAGGGGTAGCCTCCGTCGCCGGCAAAGGTTTTCTGGTCGGGCGCGATGGTGTAGTGCACGCTCCACTCGTCGCGGCTCAGCTCGTATTTTTTCTCTTGCCCCGTTTTCAACTCCGTGCCCGTCACGAAAAAGGTGGCGCCCCGGGGCAGTTGGTGGTCAAACCAGATGGTCTTGCCGTCGGGGGCAAACCACTCGTGGCCGAAGATTTCGCGGTCCATGGTGCGCTTGTGCACCAGCTGCACGGCCTTGGTCTTGGTGTCGATGGTCCAGATGCGGTCTACCAGTTCCCAGGGGCCTTCGTGGCAGAACATGAGCAGGTGCGGGTCGGTGGGCGAAAACTGCACGTGGTTCAGCCAGGCCGTGTCGGTAAAGAGCTTGGTGAGGCCCGCCCCCTGGGTGCTGACGGTAAACAGGGTGCGCGGCAGCTTGGAGTCGTAGATGCGGCGGAAGAAGTCCTTTTTCTCGGGGTACTGGCGCGAAATCTCCTTTTCGGCATCCGAGGCCCAGGCCCCGCCGAGCTGGGTTTCGTCGGCGTTGAGCGTGGTGATGCTGGCCCGGAAGTCGGCCGGAAACACGAACACCAGCCGGGTCTGGCGGGTGTCGACGTGGGTGGCGTACACCGAGTCGCCGGTCTGGTAAAACACCTCCCGGCGCTTCGGGGCCACGATTTCGCCGCTCACCTGCTTGAAATAGCGTGTCAGCGGCACCACTTCCCGGGTTTTCAGGTCCAGGGTGCGCAGCTGCTTGCCCCGGGCGTCGGAGTGGTAGAAGACCATGCGCGCCGCGCCGCCTTTGCCGCTCACAAACGGCCGGTTGTGGAAGTAGAAGCTGTTGTTGCTGCCGTCCAGCGGCGTGAGGCGCACGACCTTGTGGCCGGTGTCCTGGTCAATCCACTCGGCGGCGGGCATGGGCGTCTGCGAGCCGGTGACGAGCTTGGTTTGGGCCTGGGCGTTGCCACCGAGCAGCAGGGCCAGGGCGGCCAGGGCGGGTAGGAGTTTCGGAGTTTTCATGGGCGGGAAGTGGGGGCAGCAGGTGGCTGTTTCAGGTTTTGGTAAGCGGGCTGGAGGGTGCGCCGGGCCTCGGCCACGTTCACGTAGCGGGTCAGGTCGCGCAGGGCCAGCACGGTGTAGTGGTGCGCGTGGAGGTAGCGCAGGTAGTACTCAAACAGCGCGGGCGGGGTCGTCACCCAGTCGTGGGCCAGGTCGGGCACGCCGTGCACGGTGAGCACCACGATGCGGCCGTCGTGGGCCTGGCGCAGGGCGGCCAGCACGTTAGCCGTATCCGGGCCGCTGGTGCTGAAGCTCGGAATCAGCAACGGGTGGTCGGTGCGCGGGTCGTAGGCGCGGCCGCCGCCGGCGCGGGCGAAGCCGTAGCCGCGCTCCGTCAGCACGGCCGTGGCGACGGGGCCCACGTCGTAGCCGGGGTAGGCGAAAGTGGTGGGCCGGGGAATTTTATAAGCCCGGCAGCGGGCTTCCAAAGAGTCCAGCTCCGCTCCGACCTGCGCCGCACTCATTTTATTGACGTGGCGGTGGGTGAGCGTGTGGCTACCGATTTCGAAGCCCTGGCGCTGCAGCCCCTTGATCTGGGCCCAGCTCAGGTATTTCGTCTTGTCGGCGAAGCTGGGCTCCCGGAATTCGCAGACGAAGAACGTGGCCCCGAACCCGTACTTTTTCAGCAGCGGCGCCACGTAGGTAGCGTGGCTCAGGGAGGCATCGTCAAAGGTGAGCACCACCAGCCGGTCGGGCACGGGGCGGCGCAATGCCTGCGCAGGGGCGCCGCCGGCCAGGCCCAGGCCCGCCGCCAGCAGGCAGCCGATTCGTCGCAGACTTAGGAAACGTAGCACGGAGGTCAGGATGGGAACGTGGCACAAGGAAGCACCCCGCCCGTAGCCAACCCTCCTGTACTGTGCGGTGCGGCGCATTTGTCCGGCCGGCGGGGCTTGTGGAATATTTTTCAATAATTCCAGAATAGTCCACAAGATGGCAGGTAGTTCTGTGGAATATTCTGGAGTTCTTAGAAAATAATCCACAGCAATACCCCTCTCCTGGGCGCTGGGCCAGGACCAATGGCTTCGTGTCAGGAGCCGACCGTCATGCGGCTCGACGTTCTTTTCGGGCGCTATAGCGGGCGGGGGCGAAACCTCTGCGGCCCGCCCGGGTTACTCTGCCTCCCACTCGTGGAAAGCCCGGCGCTATCCGGCACCTTTGCCGGCGCTTTCCTTCCGCTTCCTTCCCGTTTGCCCCGCCCGGCCCGCCTTTCCCGCGGGCCCGTATTCCTTTTGCATGACCAAGCAGCGTTACGTTTTCCTGATCCTGATTCTGGGCTCCCTGTCGGCGCTCGGGCCGTTTTCCATCGACATGTACCTTCCGGGCTTCCCGGCCATTGCCCAGGATTTGCACACCACCGTGGCCCGGGTTTCCCTTTCGTTGTCGAGCTTTTTCGTGGGCGTGTCGGCCGGGCAGCTGCTGTATGGGCCCCTGCTCGACAGATTCGGGCGCAAAAAGCCGCTCTACTTCGGCCTCGTCATCTACGTGCTGGCCTCCGCCGGCTGCTACCTCTCCCACTCCATCGACTCGCTGATTCTGCTGCGCTTCGTGCAGGCCATCGGTAGCTGCGCCGCCACGGTGGCCGCCGTGGCCATGGTGCGCGACCTGTTTCCGGTGCAGGACAGCCCCAAGGTGTTTGCCCTGCTGATGCTCGTCATCAGCGCCTCGCCCATGATTGCGCCCACCGTGGGCGGCTACATGGTGGCCTCGTTCGGCTGGCAGTCGGTGTTTTTAGTGTTGTTCGTGATGGGCGCCCTCATGCTGCTGGCCAGCGTGCTGTGGCTGCCCGAAAGCTACGCCCCCGACCCAACTTACTCCCTGCACCCGCGCCCCATCCTGACCACGTTCTGGACCGTGCTGCGCGAGCCGCAGTTTTTCACCTACGCCCTCACCGGCGCTATGACCTTCGGCGGCCTGCTGGCCTACGTGTCGGGCTCCCCGCTGATGTTCATGGATATCTTCCGGGTAAGCGAGCAAGTCTACGGCTGGATTTTCGCGGGCTTGTCGGTGGGCTTCATCGGCTCCAGCCAGATCAACAGCTGGCTCTTGCGCTACTACCGCTCGGAGCAGATCGTGCTGGCGGCCATGACCAGCCAGGCGGTGATTGGGCTGGTGTTCTTGCTGGGCACGGCCCAGGGCTGGTTTGGACTGACGGGCACCATCGTCATGCTGTTTCTTTTCCTGTGCTGCCTGGGCTTCGCCAATCCAAATTCCGCCGCCTTGTCCATCGCGCCCTTCGCCAAGAATGCGGGCAGCGCCGCCGCCCTCATGGGCGCCACCCAGATGGCCGTGGGCGCGCTGGCCTCGTTCGGCGTGAGTTTGTTCGACACCCACTCGGCCCTGCCGATGGTGGCCATCATGGCCGCCACCGCCCTGCTGGCCCTGACCAGCCTGCTCATTGGCCGCCGCTTCATTGCCACCCCGGTCGCCGTAGCCGAAGGCAGCGCGGTAATGGCTCACTAAGAGCCGTAGGGCCAACTTTAGCGGCGCTGGCCTTCGGTGGTAGTTCGCCCTACTATTCCAGCCCGTAAAAAGCCGTGGCGTTGCCGCCCCAGAACCGGGCCTGCTCCTCGGCGGAAAAGCCATTCAGATACGCTTCCACCACGCTGAGGGCCGGGCCGTAGCCGCCCGCCACTTCGCACACGGGCCAGTCGGAGCCGTATAGGAGCCGCTGCGGGCCGAAGGCTTCAAAGGCCGCGTCGAGGTAGGGCCGGAAGTTGGTGGGCTGCCAGCGGTGCCAGTCGGCCTCCGTCACCAGGCCCGACACTTTGCAGCTCACGTTGCCTAGTGCCGCCAGTTCCCGCAGGTCTTTAACCCACGGCATGATTTCTCCCGCTTTGATGTAGGGCTTGGCCAGGTGGTCGACCACGAAGCGCTGCCGGGGAAAGGCGGCGGCCAGCTGGGCGGCAAACGGCAGCTGATCGGGCTGAATGAGCAAGTCGTAGGTGAAGCCGTGCTCCGCCAGCGCCCCGATGCCACGCCGGAACTCCGGCGTCAGCATGAGGGCGCGGTCGGCTTCGCCCTGCAGGATGTGGCGGAAGCCCTTGAGCACCCCAAACTGCCGGTAGTAAGCCAGCCGCTCGGCTACGTTGGCGGCCCGTAGATCAACCCAGCCCACCACGCCCCGGATAAAATCGTGCGCCGCCGCCAGCCCGAGCAGAAACTCCGTCTCGGCCTCCGCCTGGCTGGCCTGCACCGCCACGCAGCCCGCGAAGCCGTGCCGCTGTAGCAGCGGCGCCAGGTCGGCGGGCCGGAAGTCGCGCCGGATGGCGGCCATGGCGGGCGTAATCCAGGCGTCGCGGACGGGGTCGAACTGCCAGAAGTGCTGGTGGGCGTCGATTTTGAGCATGAGCCGGCGGCGCTAGTTTCGCACCCCGAAGCGGTACTCGGTAGCGGTGCGGTAGGTGGCGCCGGGTTGCAGGATGGTGCTGGGGAAGCCGGGCTGGTTGGGCGAGTCGGGGAAGTGCTGGGTTTCGAGGCAGAAGCCCGCGTGCTTTTCGTATACGATGCCGCCCTTGCCCGTGAGCGTGCCGTCGAGGAAGTTGCCGGTGTAAAACTGCACGCCGGGCTGGTCGGTACTTACCTCCAGCGTGCGGCCCGAAACCGGCTCGTACACGCTCACGGCGGGCTCCGCGCCCTTCGTCAGCACCCAGTTGTGGTCGTAGCCGCCGGGCACCTGGGCTATTCTTTCGCCGATGGCGTGGGGCGCGGTGAAGTCGAACGGCGTACCCGGCACTGCCCGCAGCTCGCCGGTCGGAATCGAGGTGGCATCGACTACGGTGTAGCGGCCGGCGCGCAAAGTCAGCTCGTGGCCCAGAATGTCGTGGCCGGCGCCGGGGTTGAGGTTGAAGTAGGAGTGGTTGGTAAGGTTGACGGGCGTGGCCTGGTCGGTGGTGGCTTCGTAGGCAATGCGCAGCGCGTCGTCGTTGGTCAGCGTGTAAGTCACCGTCACGTTCAGGGTACCAGGGTAGCCTTCCTCGCCGTCCGGGCTGCGGTAGCGCAGCGTCAGCGTCGCGCCCTCGGCCGATTCGCCGGGCTCGGCCTGCCAGATTACTTTGTCGAAGCCCCGCCGGCCGCCGTGCAGGTGGTTGGGGCCGTTGTTTTTCGCCAGCTCGTAGACGTGGCCATCCAGGGTAAACCGGCCCTGGGCAATGCGGTTGCCGTAGCGGCCCACCAGCGCCCCGAAGTACGGCCCCGACTTCAGAAACGCGGGGCTCTGGTAGCCGCGCACGTCGTCGAAGCCCAGCACGACGTCGCCGAGCTGGCCGGCTTTGTCGGGCACGAGCAGGCTGGTGAGCGTGCCACCGTAGGTGCTGATGGTGGCCCGCAGGCCCTGGGCGTTGGTGAGCGTATAGAGCTGCACCGGGGTGCCGTCAGTGGTGGTGCCGAAGGAAGCGGAAGTAGGAAGCATAGCGGAAGTCGAAGGGGAAGAAGCCGCGACCGTGGCAGCAGCGGTGGCGTTTTCGGCCGGGCGTTGGCAGCCCGTGGCCGCGCCGAGCAGCAGGGCGGTCAGCAGGATTACGCGGGTGGCAGGCAGCATATCACAGGCCGGGAAGATAGTATGGGGCTAACGAGGCCGTGGCCGGCGGGTTCGGGTGAGCTGGTAGGTTTTCCGGCGCTGCTTAGCGCCCGAAGTCATCCTGCACCCGCACAATGTCGTCTTCGTCGGAGGGCTGGGCGGCGTCGGTGTGCTGCCAGATTTCGGCCACCACGCCCCAGCCATCGAGGCCCACGAGGCGGTGCCGCTCCCCCTGCTCCAGCACGATCCGGGCGCCCGGCGCGTAGGTTTTCACTGCGCCCTCGGCGTCGGTGGGGCTGGTGGCCACGCCTACCGGCCCTTCCACCACCTGCCAGATTTCGGCGCGACGGTGGTGGTACTGCCAGGACAGGCGCTGGTGCGGGGCCACCAGCAGCATCTTGGGGCTGAGCTGCCCCGCGATGCGCAGCTGCTCCACGGGCAGGCCGTCGAAGTACGCATCGGCAAACTGCTGGGCCTGCGCCTCGCTGAGCACGAAGAAGCCGCCCCAGGGCCGGTTCGGATCCTGCCGCTCGATGCCGAAGCCCTGGGCCTGGAGCCGGCCGGCCACTTCCCGAAATAATTCCTGCTTTTGGGAGTCGATACTTTGCATAGCCAACGGTTGAAATCCGATTCTAAGGTGCAAGTATTCGCCAATAGCTGAAAATCCGGCGGCGGGTAATTTTCGCCGGCCCGGCCGCCGCGGTGGCTGGGCCGGGGCTAAGCGCCTGGGCTGCCGGCCTCTTTTGCCCGCCGCCCCGGCCGGGAAGATCCGGCCGGCGCGCTCCTTACGGCGGCCGCCCTCACGACCAGGCGTGGAGCAGGCGGCGCACGAGGATAATTTCGCCGGTGTGGTAGGCGGTGTGATCGGCAATGAGCAGGGCTTCGCGCAGCAGCGTCTGACCGGTGCCGTGGGGCAGCGGGGCCAGCAGGTCGCGGGCCGGGTCCTGCAGCAGCTTGATGAAGCGCTGCCGGTCGTGAAGCACCTGGGCCAGCGTGGCGTCCCAGCGCTTTTTGTCCACCTTTTCATCCGGGCCGGGCCAGTACCCGTCGGGCCACTTCGGCGATACGTGCCGGGGGTCGAGGCAGAACTCCACGATGTCCCACTGGGCGATGCGTACGTGCTCGGCCAGCTGCCAGATGGTGTAGGGAACGTCGGGCACGGGTTTATTGCGCAGGGCCGCGGGCAGCCCGGCGCAGGCCTGCTCGAAGGTGGCGTGGGCGTTGCCTTCGCTCAGCAGCTGAGTGAGTTCCTTAATCAGACTTTCGCGGGCGGGGTTGTTCATGGGATTAGGGATTAGGGATTAGGGATTAGGGATGAAAGAACGTCATTCCGAGCGAAGCCGAGGAATCTCGCGTGCTAAAGTTGTTGGGAACAGCACGTCACACCTGATCTGTCCCTGCGCAGTCTAAGCCTCTCTCCCGCTTCGTTGCAATGGCATTGATTACCATTCCGGCGTCAGCAAGCGAGATTCCTCGGCTTCGCTCGGAATGACGTTCTGTTATCCCTCATCCCCAACTCTCCCACCCTCCAGCAAATCAGACTGATCCTTGAGGCCGACGCCGGACAGCTGCCGGCGCAGGGCTTCCCGCACCAGAAAGAATAATCGGGCGGCGGCGGCCGGGTAGTCGAGGCCTTCGGGGCGAATGTTGGAGACGCAGTTGCGGGCCTCGTCGGTCAGGCCGGGGCGGGGGTTGAAGGTAAGGTAGGCGCCGAGGCTGTTGGGGGAGCTCAGGCCCGGCCGCTCCCCGATGAGCAGTAGCGTGAGCCGGGCCCCCAGCCCCGCCCCTACCTCGTCGCCCAAGGCCACGCGCGCCTGCTCGGCCAGCGTGACGGGCGCCAGCCGCCAGCCCGCCTGCCGCAGCTGCGGCACCAGCCGGCCCAGCAGCGGCAGCGCGTGGTCGTTGACGGCCGTCGCCGACAGGCCGTCGGCCAGAATCAGGGCCACGTCGTATTCGGCGGCCTGCTCGGCCAGTACGGCCCGGGAGGCTTCATTTAGCTGCCGGCCGCGGTCGGGGCGCTGTAGGTACTCCGGGCGGGTAGCGGCGCGGCTGTGCACCTGGCACACGGGCAGCTGGAGGGCGGCCAGGCCGGTGAGCAGGGCATCGACGGCCAGCCCCGAGTACACCGCGTCGCGGGCGTGGGCGTGGGCCAGCCGGAAGTCGAGCGACTCGCGCAGGGGCACGCTGGTGCCGCTGCGGCCCAGGGCAATGCGGGCGGCGGTAAAGGCGCGCAGCCCCACCCACGGGTCGGGCTCCGGAGCAGCGGCGGGCAGGGAGGGAGGGAGGTCGGGCATAAGAACTATTACGATGACGGTATCAAGGTAGCCAACCCGTCGGCTTCAGGCAACCGGAAGAAGTTGTGACAACTCATGCTGTGACAAAATATTTTGTCACAGCATGAGTTGTCACAACCGACACGCCCCCCCGTCCGGGGTAGTTCTTAAAGTGCAGTATAGCCCGTAGCGCGAGCTTTGTAGTTCGCGCTACGGGCCTTCGGTCCGGATTACCGCAGCGCGGGCGGCAGCTGCTGGAGCAGCCGGGAGGCGGTAGAGGCGGGCAGCAGCCGGCCCTGGGCGTCGAAGATTCCCTGCTGCTGCAGCCAGGCTTCGAACTCCGGGGCGGGGCGCAGGCCCAGCACCTGCCGCAGGTAGAGCGCGTCGTGGAAGGAGGTCGACTGGTAGTTGAGCATGATGTCGTCGGCGCCGGGGATACCCATGATAAAGGTGCAGCCGGCCACGCCGAGCAGGGTGAGCAGGTTGTCCATATCGTCCTGGTCGGCCTCGGCGTGGTTGGTGTAGCACACGTCGACGCCCATAGGCAGGCCCAGCAGCTTGCCGCAGAAGTGGTCTTCCAGCGCCGCCCGGATGATCTGCTTGCCGTCGTAGAGGTACTCGGGCCCGATGAAGCCGACCACGGAGTTGACCAGCAGGGGCTGAAACCGGCGCGCTACGGCGTAGGCCCGGGCCTCGCAGGTTTGCTGGTCGAGGCCGTGGTGGGCGCCGGCCGAGAGGGAGCTGCCCTGCCCGGTTTCGAAGTACATGACGTGCCGGCCCAGCGGGCCCCGGTCCAGGTTCAGCGTGGCCTCCCAGGCTTCCTGCAGCAGGCTCAAACTCACGCCGAAGCTGGTATTGGTAGCCTCCGTGCCGCCGATGGACTGAAACGTGAGGTCCACGGGGGCTTTTTGCTCGATGAGCTCCAGCGTGGTGGTTACGTGGCAGAGCACGCACGACTGGGTGGGAATGGCGTACTGCTCGCGCACGGCATCGAGCATATGCAGCAGGGTGCTCACGGCCCGGGGGCTGTCGGTGGCGGGGTTAATGCCGATAACCGCGTCGCCGCTGCCGTAGAGCAGGCCGTCGACGAGGCTGGCGGCAATACCCCGGGGGTCGTCGGTGGGGTGGTTGGGCTGCAGGCGGGTGGCCAGGCGTCCGCGCAAGCCCAGCGTGTTGCGAAACCGCGTGACGACCTCGCACTTGCGGGCTACGGCAATCAGCTCCTGGTTGCGCAGCAGCTTCGAGACGGCCGCCACCATCTCCGGGGTCAGCCCGGGCGCCAGCCCTTGCAGCGCCGCCGTATCGACGGCTTCGGTCAGAAGCCAGTCGCGCAGCTGGCCCACGGTGAAATGACTGATTGGGGCAAAGGCCGCCGCGTCGTGGGAGTCCAGGATCAGGCGGGTGACTTCGTCCTGCTCGTAGGGCACCAGCGGCTCGTGCAGGAAGTTGCGCAACGGCACGTCGGCCAGGGCGTACTGGGCGGCCACCCGCTCCTCGTAGGTGGCGGCGGCCACGCCGGCCAGCACGTCGCCGGAGCGCGGCGGCGAGGCCCGCGCCAGCAACGTTTGCAGATCGGCAAAGACGTAGGTACGGGCGCCGATGATGTGACGGTAGGCCATTGGCTGGTGCTTAGAAATTGGTGGCTTCGGGGCGGCTCTACATCGTGCGGGCCGGTCGTTCTTCCGGCGGCTCCCGGTGCTTGCCTAGCAGCAGGTACACTGCCAGCAGCCCCAGCAGGCCGGCCAGGAAAATTCCGCTCGGCATCGGGTTGTAGTAGACCAGCGCGCCCAGACTCACCACCGACAGCGTAAGGGCCACCAGGGGCACCAGCGGGTAGCCCGGCACGGCGAACGGGCGGGCCAGCTCCGGCTCCCGGCGGCGCAGGGCAAACAGACTGAGCAGGCTCATCACGTACATCACCAGCGCGCCCAGCACCGAAAGGATAATGACCTGGTCGGTGGTGCCGGTGAGCAACGCCAGCCCGCCCACGGTGCCACCCGCCACCAGGGCCCAGTGCGGGGTCTGGCGGCCGTTGAGCCGGGCCAGGAAGGCGGGCAGGTAGCCGCCCCGGGCCAGGGCAAACACCTGCCGCGAGTAGCCGATAATAGTGCCGTGAAACGAGGCCACCAGCCCAAACAGGCCGATGCCGGCGAAAAACTTGGTCCAGCCGCTGCCCGGGCCCAGCACTATGCCCAGGGCCTCGGGCAGCGGGTAGTCGATGCGGCTCAGGCGGCGCCAGTCGCCGAGGCCGCCGGTGAGCACCATCACGCCCAGCGCCAGCAGCACCAGCGTGAGCAGGCCGTAGCCGTAACCTTTCGGAATCGTGCGCCGGGGCTCGGCCACTTCCTCGGCCACCATGGCCACGCCCTCGATGGCCAAATAAAACCAGATGGCGAAGGGCAGCGCCGCGAAGATGCCCGGCGCGCTCAGCGGCACCGGGTGAGCCAGAAAGTTGGCGGCCTTGAAGTGTGGGGCCACCAGCCCCATAAACAGCAGCAGCTCGGCTACGGCCAGCACCGTGACCACCAGCGAGAAGTTGGCCGACTCGCGGATGCCCAGCAGGTTGATGAGCGTGAAAACCAGGTAGGCGCCCAGCGCGGTGTAGAGCACCGGCACGGCCGGGTACAGAAAGTGCACGTAGCTGCCCAGGGCAAAGGCAATGGCCGGCGGCGCAAAAAGAAACTCGACCAGCGTGGCGTAGCCGGCTACGAAGCCGCCCAGCGGCCCGAAGGCGCGGTGGGCGTAGGCAAACGGCCCGCCGGCCTGCGGAATGGCCGTGGTCAGCTCCGTGAAGCTGAAGATGAACGTGACGTAGAGCACCGTCACGAGCAGCGTGGCCACCAGGAAGCCCACTGGGCCGGCCGCCGCCCAGCCGTAGTTCCAGCCGAAATACTCGCCCGAGATGACCAGCCCCACGGCAATGGCCCACAGGTGCAGTGGCGTCAGCGCCTTTTTCAGGACGGGCCCGGCGGCGCCAGGGGTTAGCTCGGTAGTTGGCTCAGTCATACGCGGCGAAGTATTGGCTCGTCAAGATAGGCGCTGCGACCGGGCATTTTATGCAAATCATTTTCAGGGCCTTACCCCGACGGCCCAAAGACTCCGACCGGGCAGGCAACCATTTTGGCAGGCGGGCCGAGTAGACAGGCAGATGGCTTCTTCCCCGCGGCGCTTTTCCGGCCGTCGAAGCAGTCATTGCCGGTTTTTCCGGCCCCAGTTCGCGACGGGGCCGCCTACTGACCAGACGCCGCCACTCAGCTTCCGCCGGACCCGGCCGGGCTGTTTCTGGCCCGCGCCGACGGTCACTAATCGTCTTTCCCACCCTTCACCCCTCGCACATCATGCCTGGACAGCCTTACTTTGCCCTGCGCCGCCTTCGGGCCTGGGGCGCCCTGCCGCTCCTGCTGCTCGCCGCGCTGAGCTTGAGCAGCTGCGCCGACTCCGGCAACGACGACGACCCGCCCGCTACGCCCGCGCCCACCGTGCAGCTGAAAACCGACGCCACCCTCGGCCCTCACCTAGCCGACGCCAAGGGCAATACCATCTACTACTTCTCCCGCGACCTGGCCGGCACCAACAGCTGCACCGGCGGCTGCGCCAGTACGTGGCCCATTTTCTACGAACCCGGCCTGACTGTGGGCGAAGGCCTGAAAGCCGAGGATTTCGGCACCACGACCACCGCCGACGGCAAACCCCAGTCGACTTACAAGGGCTGGCCGATGTACTACTACGCCCCCGCCGACGGCAGCGGGCAGAACGTGCGCGAGCAGCCCGGCGAGGTGAAAGGCGAAAACGTGGGCAACGTCTGGTTTGTGATGAAGCCCGACTATTCCCTGCTGGTGGCCCGCGCCAGCGTGCTCAATAAAACCAGCAACCAGACCGCGCTGAAAAGCTTCCTCATCGACGGGCAGGGCCGCACGCTCTACACCTTCGCCGTGGACCAGACGCGTCCCACCACCCAGCCCACCAACTGCACTGGCGGCTGCATCAGTAACTGGCCGGTATACCTGGAAATGGGCCGCAGCCTGCCCTCGATGATGAAAAGCAGTGACTTCGGCGTCATCACTCGCCCCGACGGGGCCGGCGGCACCCCCCGCCAGCAAACCACCTACAAGGGCCTGCCGCTCTACTACTACACCCCCGACGGTGGCCTCCGCAACAAGGCCGAGGGCGACGGAATCAACAACGTCTGGTCGGTAGCCACGCCCTGATTTTGGTGGGCCGCCGCTGCCGGGTGGCGGCGGGCCAGGTTGCCCGCCCTCTGGCCTTTCCACTCTTCCCCACCATCTACCTATTCTATATTCCGCATGAAAAGCCTGCTTTGCCTCCTCGGGCTGCTGCTAGCGCAGCTCACGGCCCGCGCCCAGAATCCCGAAGCCTCCCTCTCCCCCGCCGCCACCCCGGCCGAAGCCCCGGCGGCGTCGAAGGTGGCGGCGGGCTTTCAGCTGAAGTACAGCACCAGCTACGGCCAGATCAGCTTTTTCTCTTCCACGCCCATCGAGGACATTGAGTCGCAGAACCAGCAGGTGGCGGCCATCGTGGATCTGGTGAGCGGCAAAGTGGCGTTTTCGGCGCCCATGCGCGGGTTTCACTTCAAGCGCCACCTCATGGAGGAGCACTTCCACGAGAACTTTGCCGAGTCGGATAAGTATCCCCGCGCGACGTTCAGCGGGACGCTGCAGTCGTTGCCGGCCGGGGCCAAGCTCAAGAAGGGGCCGCAGCCGGTGGAAGTGCAGGGCGAGCTGACCATTCACGGCGTGAAGCGCAAGATCCGGGCCCCCGGCACCCTGGAAATCCGCGACGACCAGCTGCTGGTCACCTCTCACTTCGCCATTGCCCCCGCCGACTACAGGATTGAAATCCCGTCCCTGGTGCGCGACAACATTGCCAAATCCGTGGACGTGAAAGTGTTGCTGACCTGCGCCCTGGTACCCTGAGCCGGCATTCCTAAGGCTCGTTTACCAGGCGAAAGTCGGCGAAGTGCGCGGTGACGGACTCGGGCCCCGCTGCCAGCACTCCCACCCGGATTCCCTGGTCCCAGGGCGGCAGGTAAGCGCCGTCGGCGGGTGCGCCGGGAGCCAACTGCTGCCAGGTGGCGCCATTGTCGGTGCTCCAGCTAAACGTCAGCTGGCGGCCCTGCCGGGCTTGCAGGCGCAGCCGAATGGCCCCCGCAGCGGCCGGCAGCGGCGCGGCGGCCAGCACGGTGGGCCGGCCCTGCGCTACCCGAATCAGCCCCAACTGCCCGCCGCCGGCCAGCAGGGCCAGGGCATTGTCGCCGTCGCCGTGGGCAGCCAGGCCCGCGCGGCTGCCGGCCGGCAGGGCACCAGGGTTCAGCAGCGTGGTAGTGGCGGTGTAGTTGGGAGCAGTAGTAGCCTGGCCCAGCGCGGCCCCGGTGTGGTCGGGCCGGGCGGTGAGGTGCAGCTGGCCGTGGTGCACGGCCACCACCGGCCGCTGCCCCAGAGGCCATTGCCAGGACGGCCGCAGGGTGTTGCCCGCAAACTCATCGGTAAATGGTAACGGGACCAAGGCCGGGGCGGCGGCTACCGGCGGGCTGCCGCTCCGGAAGACGGGCCAGCCGTCGGCCGTCCAGCCAAATTCACTGAGCACGCCCTGCCGGCCCACGAACTGCTGGCTGGCGGCCGCGTAGGCGTGGTGCAGCAAAAACCAGCGGCCCCGGTACTGCACGGCCGTGCCGTGGCCGGGACACTGCCAGGTGGCGTTGTTTACCAGTACCGGGTTACGGGCATATTTTTCCCATGGGCCCAGCAGGCTTTTAGCACGGGCCACGCCGGTGGCGTAGGTGCAGGCGGAGCCGCAGCAGCCGTTGCCGGCGTAGAAAGCGTAGAAATACCCGCCGTGGCGCACCATCGATACGCCCTCCACCAAGTTGCCCTCCCAGCTGCCGGCGTCGTTGCGAAACAGCTCCCGCTTTTCCCCTTCCAGGGCCGTGCGCGCCTCGTTCAGCGGCTGAGCCCAGATGGGCGTAGGCTGCCCCACGCTGTTGCCGTCTTCCTTCCAGATCAGGTAAAGCCGGTCGTTTTCGTCGCGCATGGGAAAGCCGTCGATGGAGCCGGCGGGCTGGCTTACCAGCGGGCCGTGGTCGGTATAGGGTCCTGCGGGGCGGGCGGCGCTGGCCACGCCCACGGCCAGCGTGCCGCCGCGCTGGTGGGCGGTGTAGTACACGTAGGTGCGGCCATGGTCCCGGCTAATTTCCGGGGCCCAGAAGTAGTAGTCGGCCCAGGCCGGTATCTGGTCGGGAAACACGTGGCCCACCAGCTCCCACCGGCCCAGGTTTTTCGACCTAAGCAGCGGAAACACCGGTCCCCAGTTGGAGCTGGTAGCCGTAGCCCAGAACGTATTGCCAATCCTGGTAACCGACGGATCGGGAAAGTCGCCGGGCAGCACGGGGTTGGTCCAGGTCGGGAGGGCGGCCACGGAGCCACGCGCTCCGGCCGTGCCTCCGGAGCCTGCTAGCCGTTGGCAGGCTACCCACAGTACCGAAGCGGCCAGGGCAAGAACCAACGAGACGCGCTTGTGGGTACGCGGGTGAGATTTACTCATGAATCAGGAAAAAAGACAGGCGGTAAAATAGCCAGGGCTGGCGGCTTTGTCTGGTTTGGAGAAACCGACCTGGCTTTCCAACCGGCAGTTTCCTGGCAGGGTGGTCTACTATCTTTCGCGCCTCCCGTTCGTTTAGCCGGCCGCCCCGGCCCCGCTCGGGAAATAACCCCAGAACGGCTGCGCGGGGCTTTTGGCTATATTTGAGTGCCTGAGCTCCCTCCGCCAAGGCCTACTCAGCATCTATAAACCTTTCTGCTTGCGCCGCGTTGCCTGCCTTCGTCGAATCCTGCTGCCGCTGGGCCTGCTCGGCCTGCTGCCGGCGTGCGCCCCCGCGCCGCCCCCGACGTACCGCATCGGCTTTTCGCAGAGCGTCAACCGGGATGCCTGGCGGCAAACGATGCTGGCGGGCATGGAGCGGGAGCTGGCTTTCCACCCGGAAGTACAGTTTCTGCTGCGCGACGCCCGGAGCAGCACCCAGCGCCAGCAGCAGCAGATTCAGGAGCTGCTCCGGGCCGGCGCCGACGTGCTCATCATTGCCCCCAACGAGGAGCAGGCCCTGTCGCCCGCCATTGAGGAGGCTTACCGGCGCGGCGTGCCCGTCATTCTGCTCGACCGCCGCACGACCTCGCCCCATTACGCGGCCTACGTCGGCGGCGACAATACCGAGGTGGGGGCCGTGGCCGCCCGCTACGCCGCCCAGCTGCTCCACCAG
>Ga0247729_10000261_pt1 | contig 23421 bp, 21 predicted proteins | sample UWRJL133311R2_FD_180958 | JGI IMG/M metagenome (GOLD analysis project Ga0247729, IMG submission 180958) | Plant litter microbial communities from Arlington Agricultural Research Station in Wisconsin, United States - UWRJ-L133-311R-2 | ecosystem: Environmental > Terrestrial > Plant litter >... | reverse complement strand
GGTCATCCAATAGCCAGCCCCGGAACCGCGAAGGCGCCGGGTGTTGTCACCGGCGGGCGCCGGTTCCACTTTGATAACCTCCGCTCCCAGATCGGCCAGCACCAGGCCGCAGGTCGGGCCCATGACCATGTGCACGAACTCGATCACGCGGATGCCTGCCAATGGCAAAGCTTTTTCAGGCGTCGATTGCATGTTCATTGATCCTTGCTTGCGTAACGGAAATTCTTGCCGACACCTGCATCAGGAATGAAGCCGTAAAGCGGCTCACCCGGCAGACCTTTATGCAACCACTCCCGCGCGGCCACCAACCGATCGATGTCGACACCGGTACGCAGCCCCATGGATTCCAGCAGGTAGACCAGATCCTCGGTGACGATGTTGCCCGAGGCACCCGGCGCATAAGGACAGCCGCCCAGCCCGGCCTGAGAAGCATCAAGAGTTGTCACGCCAGCCTCGAGGGCCGCGACGACATTCGCCAGGCCTTGCCCGCGGGTATTGTGAAAGTGAGCACTGCCAGCGACAGGTCCCAGCTCGTTGCGTAGCCGGGTAAACAACTGACGCACCTGGGTCGGATTGGCGTAGCCCACCGTGTCTGCCAGACCGACTTCGTCAACACCCAGCCCGGCCATGGTCAAGGCCATGCGCAGTACATCGTCGGCCGGCACCACACCTTGCAGCGTGCAGCCAAACACGGTGGACAACCCGGCTTCAATCTGGACATCGGGGTACTGCGCATTACGCAAGGCAACCACTAAGCGAACTTCCTCGATCACCTGTGCGTGGGTCTTGCGGATGTTCGCCAGCGAGTGCTGCTCGCTGACTGAAATCGGCAGCGTGATTTTCTGTACGCCCGCCTCAAAAGCAGCCTGGGCACCTCTGAGATTGGGCACCAGCGCGGTAACGAACAGCCCCGGCAGGGTTCGCGCATGGGCAACTAATTGGGCTACGTCAGCCATCTGCGGCAGCAGCTTGGGCGACACGAACGAGCCGATTTCGATCTCACGCAAACCTGACGCCGCCAGCGCCGAAATCCACTGAATCTTCAGCGCCGTTGGCATGGTGCCTTTGACGCTTTGCAGCCCGTCACGGGGACCGACTTCGCTGATCAGAATATCGATGTCGCTGTTGTGCATGGAATGTTCTCCATCAAACATGAATTAACCATCTGAGAAACCGATGCTCTTTGCAGGAGCTCACGAGCACCGCGAGGCCGCCATGGCGACGTGTCAGGCAGATCGCTGTTCGCAGCCGCCGGCAGCTCCTACAGGTTTTGTGTTTTGTCTGGTACACCGCGGACCTGTAGGAGTTGTCGGAGGTTACGACGGCGACGAATGCGCTGTGTCTGGCACACCGCTGTTCACAACCTGCGGTAGCCCATACAGCCAGCTCAGCAGGTTGCATCGGTGCAAAGCCGCCCTTAATGCAATATGGAAAGCGCGCCAATCATCACTGACATCACGAACATCACACCCACCGTACCCAGCGACCATTTGAGTGAAATCCGCTGGTTGTTGGCGTAGTCGACATCCAGCAAACCGCACAGCAGGTAAGTCGATGCCACCAGTGGGCTCAGCACATGGACCGGCTGACCGATCAACCCGGCGACCGCCATCTCCATCGGGCCGATGCCATAGTGGCTGGCGGTGTCGGCCAGGATCGGCAAGATCCCGAAATAGAACGCGTCGTTGGTGAGGACGTAGGTGCCCGGCATGCTGATCACTGCGGTAATCAGCGACATGTACTGCCCCGCCCATTCGGGAATGATGTAGATCAGACTTTCGGAAATGGCTTTGATCATGCCGGTGCCGGTCATGATGCCGACGAAGATCCCGGCGGCAAAAATCAGCAGCGACACCAGCATCACATTGTCCGCATGGCGGGCGATCAGGGCTTTCTGTTCTTCGATTTTCGGAAAGTTGACCACCGCTCCCAAACCAAACGCGAGCATGAACAGAATGGGCAGCGGCAAGACGCTCATGACCATGCAGGCAATCAGGGTGATGGTCAGCACGGCATTGAATACAAAGCGCCAGTCACCGGGACGGGATTCCTTGAAATGGTCCATGCCCTCGCCTTCGCGCAGCTCGATCACTCCCAGGCGACGTTTTTCCATGCGCCCCAGCAGAAACGCGACAAACACCACCCAGACCACCGCGGCAAGCATCATCGGCAGCATTTCCATGAACAGCTCGGCGATGTCGACATGCATGGCGCTGGCGGCTCTGGAAAACGGCCCGGCCCAAGGCAGCATGTTCATCACGCCATTGCTGAGCAGCAACACGGTGGCCATGACTTGCAGACGAATCCCGGTGCGCCGGTAGATCGGCAGCAGCGCCGCAGTGGTGATGATGTAAGTGGTTGCACCGTCACCGTCCAGGCCCACGCAGATACCGAGAATGGCACTGCCGATCACGATTTTCTGCGGATCGCCCTTCACTACTTTGAGGATCATTTTGACCAGCGGGTTGAACAGCCCCGCATCCGTCATCATCGAAAAATAGAGGATGGCAAACGTCAGCATGATCCCCGTGGGTGCGAGCATCTTCACCCCGTCGATCATCATCGGGCCAAGCCCGGAGGCAAACCCGCCGATGCAGGCGAATACCACCGGCACCAGCATCAGCGCCACCAAAGGCGACAGACGCCGGCTCATGACCAGGTACATGAAGCAAGTGATCATCGTATAGCTGAGGATCGTCAGCATGGTTTCCCTCTTTTTTTTAGTTTTATCTGGGTGACTTTTACGGGTGCGGCATGCCCGCCACCGGCATCAATGGTCAAGAGCGATGAGGAGCAGGATGTCAGGGCGAAGCGATCAGACGGGTAGTCCTTTGGCACGCAACAGCGCATCGAAGCGCTCCGGGTCAGCGGTGCCCAGACGATTGGTTTCGCGGATCGACGCTTCGCGTTCAAGGTGGGCCAGAGCTTTGGGCAACAAGGCTGCGACATCGGCTTGAGGCACCGCCAGCACGCCGTCCGCATCGCCGAGCATCAGGTCGCCCGGCATGACACACAGGCCGGCACAGGCAATCGGTACGTTGATTTCACCGGGACCATCCTTGCTGGGGCCGCGATGGGTGTGCCCGGCAGCGAACACCGGCAGGACGCCTTCGGCAAGTTCTTCCAGGTCGCGGACCGCCCCGTCGATCACAATGCCGCCCAACTGCACGCGCAAGGCGCTGGTGCGCACCAGGCCGCCGATCACCGCCTGGCTGACATCGCCTGCGCCGTCGATCACCAGCACATCGCCGGGCTGCACCATCATCAGGGCTTTGTGCACCATCAGGTTGTCACCGGGTCTGACGCGCAACGTGAACGCCGGACCGCAGAGCTTGAGCGCCAGGTCGCCATGGTAGACGTGCAAGCCCCGGGCACCGATGTTGCGCCCCAGACAATCGCCCGCCACGGCCACCGGAATGCTGCGAAAGGCTTCGATCAGTGCAGGGTCAAGCTGGTCGTTGCGGGGATTGATGCGGTAGCCGGTGGGCCAGTCATTGAGAGCCGAAGCGGTCATGGTAAAACTCCAGTCAGAGGGCAAGCTGGGCAGCATTGACGCAAGAGGTCTGCGGCACAGGCTTACCGTTGAGGAAATCCAGAACGTTATTCGCTGCGTCACGGGCCATGGCGGCCAGGGCAGCCGGAGTCGAGCCCCCGACATGAGGGGTGAGCACAATGTTGTCGAGGCTCAGCAACGGGCTGTCCGATGGCAGAGGTTCGATGGCCATGGTGTCCAGACCGGCGGCGTACAGCTGACCGCTGCGCAACGCGTCAATCAGCGCCGCTTCGTTCACCACCTCGCCTCGTGCGGTATTGATCAACAACGAGCCTTGAGGCAGCAGCGCCAATTCGGCGGCACCGATGAGGTCGCGAGTTTGCGCGGTGAGTGGCACGTGAAGGCTCAGTACATGGCATTCACTGAGCAGTGTCTGGAGTGAATCCACGGCTACGGCACCGAGCAGATCGCTGTCGGCGCGCAGAAACGGATCGTAGACCCGCACTGACATTCCAAGGGCCTGACAAACCGTCGCGACTTTGCGCGCCACCTGACCAAAACCCACCAGGCCCAATGTACGGCCGCTCAGCTGCAGGCCATCTTGTGCGCGGGACCAGCGCCCGGCGCGAATTTCGCTGTCCATCCAACTGACCTTGCGCGCCGCAGCGAACATCAATGCCAGGGTCATTTCGCAGACCGACTGAGCATTGGCACCGGGGGTGACGTAGACCGGAATTGCTCTTGCGCTCGCCGCCGCAACGTTGATGTTGCTCACACCGACACCATGCTTGGAAATGACTTTCAAGGTCGGGCAGGCGGCGATTGCCTGCTCACTCAATTCGAACGTGCGCGAGATCACCGCGTCGACAGGCTCGCTGGCCATCAGTCGCTCGATGTCGGCCACCTCTTGGCCCGGACGGACGAACAATACCCGGCAGTTTTGCTGCTCGAGAATGCTCAGTCCCGCGGGGGCCAGGCGCTCGGCTGTGACGAGAATGGTGTAAGTCATGATGGGCGCCTTATTTTCATTGTTGGCAGCGGTGTTGACGTTGCTCACGGACGTCAACCGCTCTGGCACCTATGTTTCACTTATTTCTTGTATAAATCTATTTCCGCTTTTTTATTCAACTATGAATTTTATTGATATACGTACCCACAGCCTGCCACAGCTGGGGCAATGGGTAACACTCAGACAGTGTTCAGACGAGTTCGGAGTGATCGGTATACAGGCTGGCGCCTTCGCGCTTGAGCAAATCAACCATATAAGCGGTGGGGGGCGAGATGTAGGCTTCGCGGCGGGTAACCAGGCCGAAGCTGCGCTTCATGGTGGTTTCAGTCAGTGGCACTTCGCGCAGGGTTGCACCGATTTTCCCCACCCCCAGGTTATGCCGGGAGATGAAACTCAACAGCGGGGTGTGCGCGATCAGCCGAGGCATCATATTGACGGAATTGGTCTGGATCTGGATCTGAGGCATATCCAGTTGATGATTGAAGAATGCATTGTCGATCCAGCGCCGCGTAGCGACGGTAGGCGCGGCCAAGACCCAGCGCCAGTTGCACAGGGCGGCCATGCTGACAGGCTTTTCAAAGAGCGGATGGTCAGCGCTGGCGACTACCACCACCTCGTCCTGCAGCAGCGCGAAGGTTTCGAACTCCGCGACATCCACTGCCGACAGTGGGCAGATCAGCAAGTCCAACTGGCCGGTGCGCAACGCGTTGAGCAACATATCGTTCTGCCCGGTGATCAACTCCAGGGTCAAGTCCGGTGCTGTCTCCAGCAACAGGGAAACCAGACTCGGCAGCAGGAATTCGGCGGCCGTTGGCCCGCAACCCAGCCGTACATTGCCCACGGTACCTTTGGCGAAGTCCTGAATTTCCCGCCGGGTTTCCTGCACGCCTTGCCGTAAATGCCGGGCCCGCATCAGCAGCAGCTCTCCGGCAGGCGTCAGACGCATGCGCCGCCCTTCCCTGAAAAACAGTGCGGTGCCTAGGTCCTGTTCCAGACGCTGGATGCTTTTGGACAGCGCTGGCTGGGTACGATGAAGCTTGTCGCCCGCACGCCCCAGATTGCCCAGGTCGGCAATGGTTTCAAAGTAGTAAAGGTCGCGTAAGTCCATCCTGGCGGATTCCATGTGGCATTGAGCGACCGCCATGATGATGGCTGCGGGGTCGGGATACGAGGGAAAAATCCAAGCGCGCTCTTACGGGCGGAATGCGATCTCCGTGGGAGCGATGCTTGCCCGCGATAAGGGCGACGCGGTCTATCAGACGTACCGCGTCATCGTTCATCGCGGGCAAGGTGGAGCGCCACCCCGGTCGATCCTACAGAGATCTCGGTCGTCCGTTGGAGCCGGGCTTGCCCGCGAACCAGGCGACGCGGTTTACCAGACATTTCGCGTTTACGTTCATCGCGGGCAAGCGCGCTCCTACAGGCGAGCGCCGAAACCTGTGGGAGCGGTGCTTGCCCGCCATTTGGGCGACGCGGTCTATCAGACGAACCGCGTCATCGTTCATCGCGGGCAAGCGCGCTCCTACAGGCGAGCGCCGAAACCTGTGGGAGCGGTGCTTGCCCGCGATTTGGGCAACGCGGTTTATCAGGCACACGGCGTCATCGTTCATCGCGAGCAAGCTCGCTCCTACAGGCGAGCGCCGAAACCTGTGGGAGCGGTGCTTGCCCGCGATACGGGCGACGCGGTTTATCAGTCACACCGCGTCATCGTTCATCGCGAGCAAGGTGGAGCGCCACCCCGGTCGATCCTACAGAGATCACGGCCGTCCGTTGGAGCCGGGCTTGCCCGCGAACTAGGCGACGCGGTCTATCAGACGTACCGCGTCATCGTTCATCGCGGGCAAGCGCGCTCCTACAGGCGAGCGCCGAAACCTGTGGGAGCGGTGCTTGCCCGCGATTTGGGCAACGCGGTTTATCAGGCACACCGCGTCATCGTTCATCGCGAGCAAGCGCGCTCCTACAGGCGAGCGCCGAAACCTGTGGGAGCGGTGCTTGCCCGCGATTTGGGCGACGCGGTCTATCAGACGTACCGCGTCATCGTTCATCGCGGGCAAGGTGGAGCGCCACCCCGGTCGATCCTACAGAGATCTCGGTCGTCCGTTGGAGCCGGGCTTGCCCGCGAACCAGGCGACGCGGTTTACCAGACATTTCGCGTTTATGTTCATCGCGGGCAAGCGCGCTCCTACAGAAGAGCGCCGAAACCTGTGGGAGCGGTGCTTGCCCGCGATTTGGGCAACGCGGTTTATCAGGCACACCGCGTCATCGTTCATCGCGGGCAAGGTGGAGCGCCACCCCGGTCGATCCTACAGAGATCATGGTCGTCCGTTGGAGCCGGGCTTGCCCGCGAACCAGGCGACGCGGTTTACCAGACATTTCGCGTTTACGTTCATCGCGGGCAAGCGCGCTCCTACAGGCGAGCGCCGAAACCTGTGGGAGCGGTGCTTGCCCGCGATACGGGCGACGCGGTTTACCAGTCACACCGCGTTATCGTTCATCGCGGGCAAGCGCGCTCCTACAGGTGGAATGCGATCTCTGTGGGAGCGGTGCTTGCCCGCGATTTGGGCAACGCGGTTTATCAGGCACACCGCGTCATCGTTCATCGCGAGCAAGCTCGCTCCTACAGGCGAGCGCCGAAACCTGTGGGAGCGGTGCTTGCCCGCGATTGGGGCGACTCGGTTCCTCAGACAAACCGCGTTATCGTTCATCGCGAGCAAGGTGGAGCGCCACCCCGGTCGATCCTACAGAGATCTCGGTCGTCCGTTGGAGCCGGGCTTACCCGCGAACCAGGCGACGCGGATTACCAGACATACCGCGTCATCGTTCATCGCGGGCAAGCGCGCTCCTACAGACGAGCGCCGAAACCTGTGGGAGCGGTGCTTGCCCGCGATTGGGGCGACTCGGTTCCTCAGACAAACCGCGTTATCGTTCCCCGGTCGATCCTACAGAGATCTCGGTCGTCCGTTGGAGCCGGGCTTACCCGCGAACCAGGCGACGCGGATTACCGGACATACCGCGTCATCGTTCATCGCGGGCAAGCGCGCTCCTACAGACGAGCGCTGAAACCTGTGGGAGCGGTGCTTGCCCGCGATTGGGGCGACTCGGTTCCTCAGACAAACCGCGTGATCGTTCATCGCGAGCAAGGTGGAGCGCCACCCCGGTCGATCCTACAGAGATCTCGGTCGTCCGTTGGAGCCGGGCTTGCCCGCGAACCAGGCGACGCGGACTACCAGACATACCGCGTCATCGTTCATCGCGAGCAAGCTCGGCTCCTACAGGTTTACAGCCCTGTAGGAGTTGTCGGAGGTTACGACGGCGACGAATGCGGTGTGTCTGGCAAACCGATGTTCGCAGCCTTCGGCAGCTCCTACAGGTTAGGCGTTCGTCCATTGGGGCAAGTGGGCGGCAGGCACAAGCAAAAGCAGGTCGGCTGTCAGGCCGCCTCGCTTTGGCTTTTGATCTGGGCGCTCGGTTAAACCACGCTGGCCCGAATCAATGTCGGATTCCGGGCATGCCGAGCCCAGGCGAGGGACGGAGTGGTGGGGCAAGAGCGTTTTGCTTGCTTTTGACTGGGCCGGCATTCCGGCTACTCAAAAGTGAGGCGCCGTAAGGGCGTAACCTTAAGCAGCCGATACCGCAGCAACGGATATGTACCCATCCCCCAAGAAATGACAATCACCGAGCCGGCGGTTCCTGCCCCAATGGCACAATCGCCACCGTCAGCCGCGAGATGCAACTGGCTTTCCCCTCGTCGCTGGTCAGGCGAATGTCCCATACATGAGTGGTACGCCCGATATGCACCGGGTGCGCCACGGCCGTCACCCGACCACTGCGCAAGCCGCGCAAGTGGTTGGCGTTGACCTCGATGCCGACGCAGAAATACTTGCTGGTGTCGATGCACAGATAACTGGCCGAAGAACCCACGGACTCGGCCAGCACCACCGAGGCCCCGCCATGCAGCAAACCATAAGGCTGATGAGTACGATGATCGACCACCATGCTGGCAGTGAGCGAATCCTCGGTAAAAGCCTCGAAACGGATGTCGAGCAGTTCGAGGATAGTGTTCTTACTATTGGCGTTTAGCTGTTCCAGATTGGGCGTTGCGTACCACAGGCTCATTTTCAGTCCTTGTCATGAAGCGCTCACTGGCTGAGCGCTGGAAATACGTTGACTCATTCTTGCCACGGTAATGCGTAGCTGACCGTCGGCATCCTGTTCCCCTTTGTCGCCGGTGCGTAAAAAGCCGTCGGCGGTGATCGCTTCGGCTGTTTTCAACGGTTCCTTGAAATAGCCGAGCATAGTCGCCCCGCTGCGCACCTGCACTTCCCCGTCCTCGGCAATGCGCACCTCTACCTGCGGGCAAGGCTGACCAATCCTGCCACGTTTATGCCGCCCCGGACGACAGGCATGAGAATAGCCGCAGCTTTCAGTCATGCCATAAACCTCAAGCACTTCCAGCCCCAGCCGTCGATACCAGGCCAACAAGGATTCCGGCGCCGGTGCTGCGCCGATCAGTGCAACCTTCAATGCATCAATGCCAAGCCAGCGTAGCGCTTTGCGCCGGACGTATTGGCCAACCAACGGCAGCCTTAACAGAAAGTCCAGACGCGCAGGTGGCACCTTGCTGTAAATGCCAGCCTGTAAAGCGGTCCAGACATCCGGCAGTCCAAACAACGCCGTGGGGTGGGCGCGCTTGAGGTCATAAAGGAACGTTTCCCGGCCTTGGGCGAAAAACACGCTTTGCCCGCAATAGATAGAACCCATCTCGACGAACATACGCTCGGCGACATGACACAGTGGCAAGTAAGAAAACAACCGGTCCTTTTCACCGAGGCCAAATAATCGGCTGCCATGGGTGGCCGCGAATCCCAATGCGCCGAAGCTATGCATCACGCCTTTGGGCGCTCCGGTAGTGCCAGACGTGTAGACGATGGTCGCCAACTGATCGCGCCGACCGCAGGGGTTGTCCTGGATCGGCGTCCAGGCCTGCAAGTCTTCCCAGCGGAAGTCGAATTGCCAGTCAGCATGGCAACCGGGTAGGCCGATGGTGGGTACGCCGACTCGAACAACGCGACTCATGGCAGGCCAGTCATCGAGCTCGCCCACGAACACCAGCGCAGCCTCGGAGTGCTCCAGAATCTGCGCTGCGGACATGGCGCTGAGATCCGGACACACTGGCACAGAAACATGGCCAGCCATCCAGATCGCCAGATCAGCAATGATCCAGTGCGCACAGTTGCTGGAAATAATTGCGACGCAGCTGCCCTGACGCAATCCACAACGCCGCAACCAGTGCGCCGCGCGACGCGCCTGATCCGCGACATCAGCCCAACTCAAGGACAAAACCTTACCGCCTGCCACTGGCTGGAGCATGTAGCACTTGTCTGGGTGACGAGCCTCACGGTCGTAGAAGCGGCTCAAAGGTAACGCTACGGCGATAGTCATTGCGACTCACTCCTTTTTGTTTTTATAGGAGCAAGCGTAGTTCCGACAGGCAGTGGCCTCGCTGCCGGTTATCTGAAAGGGGTGGCGATTCGATCCCTGTAGGAGCTCACGAGCACCGCGAGGCAGCGATTGCGTTCTGCCTGACAAGCCGCCATCGCAGCCTCGCGGTGCTCGTGCGCTTCTACAGAAAGCATTCCAATCCAGGCCTTTATGTCGTCTGTGACGTGGATTTCAAACGTGCCGCACGCTCAATAGATCCATCCCGCCTGCCAATGGCAGCTCGGCTTCAAGCTCCGCGAGGCTGGCGGTGCTCATGGGCTGCGGCTGTTGGTTGTTGCCATGCACTGACAGGCCAATCAAGGCTCCCACCAGGGGCTGATGGCTGACCAGCAGAATGTCCTCGCCAGCATATGAATCCAGCCGCGCCAGAACCTGCTTGGGGTCACTGTCCGGGGTCAGCCAGGTCACAGTCGCAATCTGCTCGCTGAAACCCAAAGCCTGACGAACCAGATCTGCAGTCTGCTGCGCACGTACGTACGGACTGGCAATGATGCGTGTCAAAGGCTTGCCCAGCAGATGCGCGGCACTTTGCAGGACCTCGTCGCGCCCACGGGAAGTCAACTCTCGCTCGGCATCACTGCGGGCATGAGCCTGCGCCTCACCGTGCCGCAGGATCCAGACTTTCATAGCTTCGGCTCTTCGTCGCGCACCGGATGAGCAGCCGGTGGAACGCTGTGCGCTGCTTCGCCATCAGGTGCGCGGGGCGTTGGCCAGTCAGCAAACGGCCAAGGCTTCTGATCGGTATGGAATGTGCCGAAGCGACCAATCTGCGCGAGATACTGGCTCAGGCTGTCGCCGAAGTTCATCAGGCTGGCACTGGGTGCACCGTAGATCAGGCGATAACCCAGTTGCACCAGCACCACGCCGGCCAGTACCAACTCAGCCAGCTGCCAGACCACTACAAACAACAGCATCCAGAGGATGCGCAGCAAAATGGATTCATTCTGCTTGAATTTCGACTCGCTCAAGACCTTCTCCCTGCGTGATGTGATTCAGTTGAAGTCCGTGGTTGAAATGAAATCGACGTCTGTCTTCGGCTCGGCGCGCATCAACTGTCCGATCACCTGTTCAAGGGTACGACCCTCGAAAAGAATTGCATGTAGACCCGCGACCAGCGGCATGTACACCTGCAGCGCCTGAGCCTTGACCTTGAGCACCTTAAGGGTATTGACCCCTTCTGCCACTTCACCCAGACGATTGACGGCTTCCTCCAGACTCAAACCCTGGCCGAGAGCAAAACCCACCTGATAATTGCGGCTCTTGGGTGAGGAACAGGTGACGATCAAGTCTCCCACCCCGGCCAGGCCGAGGAAGGTCATGGGGTTGGCGCCCTGGCTCACCGCGAAGCGGGTCATTTCCGCCAATGCGCGGGTGATCAGCATGCTTTTGGTGTTTTCCCCCATGCCCAGTGCGACCGCCATACCGGCAATGATGGCGTAGACGTTTTTCAGCGCCCCGCCCAACTCGACACCAAAGCGGTCGGCACTGGCGTAGACCCGGAAAGTCTTGCCGTGCAGCACTTCCTGGACCCGCTGGCACAACTCCTCATCTTCACTGGCAACCACTGTAGCGGTCAGCGCGTGCTCGGCGATTTCCCGGGCAAGATTGGGACCTGACAGTACGCCGATCCGCGCCTGGGGGGCGATTTCTTCGAGGATCTGGCTCATCAACTTGAAGGTATCGGCCTCAATGCCTTTGGTCAGGCTGACCAGCATCTTGCCTGTCAGGCGCGGCACGTGGGGCGCCAGGACATTGCGCAGGGCGCTGGACGGCAAGGCCACGAAGACCAGCGAGCAGGCTTCGAGGGTCTCAGTCAGGTCAGTGACTGGCTCCACTTGCGGCAGGACTTTGATGCCCTTGAGGTAACGCGGGTTCTCTCGGTTGACCCGGATAGCCTCGGCCTGCGCAGGGTCGCGCATCCACAGGCGCACTGGATGGCCGTTTTCCGCCAGCAGATTCGCCACGGCGGTACCGAAGCTGCCGCCACCAAGAACCGCAACAGGCTGCTGTGTGGTCATAAAAAAATCCATCTGGAGCCATCTGATCTGGCGATGCCGCATTATACGGAGCATGACGGCGGCGGCCAGTGACAAACCGTGTGCGAAACCTCCTTGTTCAACCTCAGACCTGTGCCTTGGCCCGGTAGTCTGCCCGTCGGTAGCATGGAAATAAGCTGCACGTCGGTTAACATGCACAACCTCCGCATGAACTATCGTAATGGCTGGACGAATGAATATGGACTCGGCTGTGGGCATCCCGGCCAGACAAATGTGCAGCATCACGGGGGTATTTTTGCCGATCGAAACCTGTGTTCCCGGATTGACTACGCAGGTTTTGCCACGTTTGAGCCATGCAGAGCGTCGTTCATGAAGATCAGGCGCCACTGGGATATCAACACCCGCACGCAAATGATCAGCCTCGGCCCGGCCCTGCTGATCACCTTGCTATTGATTGGTTTCTTTACTTTCGTGCGTATTCAGGATTTGCGGCAGGAGCTGAACCATACCGGCCAACTGATCGCCAACCAACTGGCACCTGCCTCCGAATACGGGGTGATTGTCGGCAACGATGAGGCACTCAAAGGACTGATGCGCGCCACCCTGTCGACCCCTCACGTGCGCTTCATTGAGGTCCAGGACAGTCTCAATAAAGTATTGGTATACGTCGAGCAGTCCGGGGAAATCGGCTCTCACCCCAAGCAGGTGGAAATCTTTCAGGCCCCCATCCGTTCGCAGCGAATCAAGCTGGGTAAGGGATTCCTGGGCAACCACGATGAAACCGTGAGTACCGCAGAGGATTATCTGGGTCGAGTGCTGGTGGGCATGTCCAACGACGCATTCAGCGAGCGGCAGCAGGAAATCCTGCTCAAGGCCGGGGTGCTGGCGCTATTCGCGCTGTTGTTCACTTTTATCCTCGCCCGACGCCTGGCATCCAGCCTCTCGCGCCCGATCAGCGCCATGGGCGACGCCGTGAAAGCGATCCAGTCCGGCGATTACCGGACCCCGCTGCCAGTGCCTGACGATGCCGAGCTGGGCGATCTGGCCAGGCACATTAACAACCTAGCCTCGAATCTGGAAAAAGCCAGTCGCGAACAACAGCGCTCCATTGACGAGCTGATCCAGGCTCGCGAGGAAGCCGAGCGTGCCAACCGGGCCAAATCCGACTTTCTGGCGATGATGAGCCATGAGTTGCGCACGCCGATGAACGGTGTCCTGGGCATGCTGCAGTTGCTCGAAACCACGGTCATGACTGAAGAACAGACGGAGTATTCAGCCCTGGCGACCGAATCCACTGAGCATCTGTTGCGGGTCATCAATGACATTCTCGATTTCTCGCGCTTTGAACGTCAGGCACTGGAGATGGAGAGCATCCCGTTCAATCTGGCGGAACTGGTCGCCACCTCGAGCCAGGCATTCCACCACGATGCACAGCAACGCAATCTGGCGCTTGAACTGCACGTGAAACCCGGCCTGGATTCTTTCAGGGTCCACGGTGACCCGACGCGCACCCGGCAAATCCTCGTCAATCTGATCGGCAACGCCTTGAAGTTCACTGAGACCGGCAGCGTCAGCATCGAGGCGGGCTGGACAGATCACCCGCCGGGTCAGATTCTTTTCATTTGTAGCGTGCGCGACAGCGGTATCGGCATTTCCGCTGACCGGCTGGAGTCCATGTTCGATGCGTTTCAACAAGCCGACAGCTCGATTTCACGTCGCTACGGCGGTACCGGGCTGGGATTGCCCATTGCCCGCACGCTGGCGGAGCGCATGGGCGGCACGTTGCGGGCCCAGAGCAATGAGGGACGCGGCTCCGTATTTACCCTGGAAATCCCTCTGACCGTGGTAGCCGACACATTGGCAGACCAATCTGACACCTCAGCACCTGGCCGCGATCAGGGTGCGGGTCGAAGCGTGCTGCTGGTCGAAGACAATGAAGTGAATTGCACGGTGATTCGCGCCCTGCTGCAAAACCTGGGTTTTGAGGTCAGCGTCGCAACGGACGGCGCCCAAGCCGTCAGCATGGCCGGCAGTGCAAGCTATGCCGTGATATTCATGGACTGCCGTCTGCCGTTGATGGACGGTTACGAAGCCACCCGCCTGATTCGCAAATTGCCCGGGCTGGATCAGGTACCGATTATCGCGCTCACCGCCAATGCATTGCAGGGTGACAGAGACGCCTGTTTACAGGCGGGTATGACCGACTACCTCGCAAAACCCTTCAAACGTGCTGATTTACAGCAGGTTTTACAGCGTTGGCTACCCTTTCGGACATCTGCGACTGGCGATAAATGATAAATTACGGCAGTCTTGTTCGCTAAATCGTCCACTGGCCTCGGCTGGGTGGCAAATTTCAGTGCACAAGTGTACTTTCATTTCCCTTGTGCTGTGACTTTCACTACAACGCAATAGTCTATGGGTAGGCTGCCGGTCAGAACACTGGCGAGTCAGCCGGCCAGGACTGGCTTCTGGGGCAAGCAACGCCCCTACCTGCCGCACAAGATTATTGAGGAGCTCGCATGACCAAACAAAACGCCTTTACCCGGGAAGACCTGCTGCGCTGCAGTCGCGGCGAGCTGTTCGGCCCAGGTAACGCGCAACTGCCCGCCCCTAACATGCTGATGGTCGATCGGATCACTCATATCAGCGAAGAGGGTGGCAAGTACGGCAAGGGTGAATTGGTCGCTGAGCTGGATATCAATCCAGACCTGTGGTTCTTTGCCTGTCACTTCGAAGGCGACCCGGTCATGCCCGGCTGCCTGGGTCTGGACGCCATGTGGCAACTGGTCGGTTTCTTCCTGGGCTGGCAAGGTCTGCCAGGTCGCGGCCGCGCACTGGGTTCGGGCGAAGTGAAATTCTTCGGCCAGGTTCTTCCGACTGCAAAGAAAGTCACCTATAACATCCAGATCAAACGCGTCCTCCGAGGCAAACTGAACCTGGCCATTGCCGATGGTTCGGTGACTGTCGACGGTCGCGAGATCTACACCGCCGAAGGCCTTCGGGTCGGCGTCTTCACCTCCACTGACAACTTCTAAGGGTTATCCGCATGCGCCGCGTCGTTATCACTGGTCTGGGCATTGTTTCCTGCTTGGGCAATGACAAAGACACCGTCTCCGCCAACCTGCGTGCAAGCCGCCCTGGCATCCGATTCAATCCGGAATATGCCGAAATGGGTCTGCGTAGTCAGGTTTCCGGCTCCATCGACCTCAACCTCGAAGAGCTGATCGATCGCAAGATCTATCGCTTCGTTGGCCATGCGGCAGCTTATGCCTACCTGGCCATGAAAGACGCCATCGCTGATTCGGGCCTGACCGAGGAGCAAGTCTCCAACCCGCGCACCGGCCTGATCGCCGGCAGCGGCGGCGCGTCGACCCTGAACCAGATGGAAGCGCTGGATATCCTGCGCGAAAAAGGCGTCAAGCGTGTTGGCCCGTACCGTGTAACACGGACCATGAGCAGCACCGTTTCTGCCTGCCTGGCTACACCGTTCAAGATCAAAGGCCTGAACTACTCCATCGCATCTGCCTGCGCCACCAGTGCCCACTGCATCGGTACTGCAATGGAGCAGATCCAGATGGGCAAGCAGGACATCGTTTTCGCCGGTGGCGGTGAAGAAGAGCACTGGAGCCAGTCGTTCCTGTTCGACGCCATGGGCGCACTGTCCAGCAAGCGCAATGACTCGCCAGAACAAGCTTCCCGCGCCTACGACGCCGACCGTGACGGCTTCGTCATCGCTGGCGGCGGCGGCATGGTCGTAGTCGAAGAGCTGGAGCACGCTTTGGCGCGCGGCGCGAAGATCTACGCCGAAATCGTCGGTTACGGCGCGACGTCTGATGGCTACGACATGGTCGCACCCAGTGGCGAAGGCGCCATCCGCTGCATGCAGATGGCCCTGTCTACCACCGAAGGCCCTATCGACTACATCAACACCCATGGCACTTCGACTCCGGTCGGCGACGCCAAAGAGATGGAAGGCGTGCGCGAAGTATTTGGCGCCAACGCTCCAGCCATCAGCTCCACCAAGAGCCTGTCGGGTCACTCCCTGGGCGCAGCAGGCGTTCACGAAGCGATCTACTGCATGCTGATGATGGAAGGCAACTTCATCGCAGGTTCGGCCAACATCGACGAGTTGGACCCAGTGGTCGCAGATATGCCGATCCTGCTCAAAACTCAGGAAAACGCAAAAATCGACCAGGTGATGAGCAACAGCTTCGGCTTCGGTGGCACCAATGCCACCCTGGTCATGAAGCGCTGGCAGGGTAAGTAATCTGCCCGGCTGATAGCTGGTATTGAAAAAGGCGCCTTTCGAGGCGCCTTTTTTATGGCTAGTCTATGGCTTTCCATCCAGCATCCGAGGCTTTCATGTCCGTCATCGTCAGCACCCTGGCACCTCAAGGTTTTCGCCACGCCGTCAGCATCAACGCCGAGCATGAGCTGTTCACCGATCTGCCGGTGGCGCTGGGCGGCGAAAACTCCGCGCCCTCCCCCCATGACTACTTCGACGCCGCACTGGCCTCCTGCAAGACACTGACGGTCAAGCTGTACGCCCAGCAGCATGACATTCCCCTGACTGGAATTACCGTCAACGTCTCCCGTGACGACAGTGAGGAACGACAAGGCAAATACCGTCTCAACGTGCAACTGACTCTCGAAGGCGCCCTGAGCGAGCAGCAGCGCACTGTGTTACACCGCATCGCTGACCGCTGCCCGGTCCATAAACTGATGACCAGCGCTGAAATCAGCATTGAGACGTCACTGGCCTGAGACATCCAGAACACCGGGATAATCAAGATGCTCATCATCAAACCACGCGCCGAAGACGTAGAAGGCCAGCCCATCCTGCGCCCGCTGCCTTCGGCCAAATGCCGCAACGTCGGCCCCTTCGTGTTTTTCGATCACATGCTGGAGACTGACTACGCGCCAGGTAAAGGCATTGATATTCGCCAGCACCCGCACATCGGCCTGTCGACCCTCACCTATCTATTCGCAGGTCAACTGCTGCACCGGGACAGTCTGGGCAGCGACCAATTGGTGAACCCGGGCGAGGTCAGCTGGATGACATCCGGGGCGGCCATCGCTCATATCGAGCGCACTCCGGAAGATTTGCTGGCCAGCGGCTCGCGAATGCATGGCCTGCAAGTCTGGCTGGCATCGCCCATGAGCCACGAACTAGGCGTTGGCCATTACAGCCACCACTCGGCGTCGAGCCTGCCCTTCAGCGACAGCCTGGGTATCCATATCCGGATGATTGCGGGCAATGGCTTCTGCCTCACATCACCAGTACCGGTACTGTCACCAACGATCTACGCCGAGTTACGCTTGCAGACGGCCACGACTCTGCTGATACCGACCGAGCATCAGGAGCGCGCGTTATATGTGCTGGAAGGCGAAGCGTCAGTGGACGGCCAACCCATAGAACCCCGCACGCTGGTGGTGCTGGAACCGGGCCAGGAAGTGAATCTGTGCGCAGAAAGCGATTGCCATGCGGTGCTGATTGGCGGTGCGCCACTGGATGGGCCACGACGCATGAACTGGAACTTCGTCGCCAGCGATCCGGCATTGATCGAACAGGCTCGAACCCGCTGGGCGGCCGGGGATTGGCCGACAGTGCCGGGGGAAATTGGCAGAATTGAGTTGCCTTAAAACGACCAGCCAAACGTAACATTTGTGGGAGCGAGCTTGCTCGCGAAGACATCATTGAAACCGACACACTTGTCGGATCAGTCATATCGCTTTCGCAAGCAAGCTTGCTCCCACAGGGATCAGTGGAGCCCGAAGAGCCGCCTTAGCCCTTGAACACTTCATCCAGCAAGTTATGCATCGACACGAAGGCACGCTTGGCGGTCTTTTCGTCGTACTGCATCATGCCTGGAGTCTGCGCGTGAGGGTCGGTGAACGAATGCACTGCCCCGCCGTAGCTGAGCAACTGCCAATCCACGCCAGCAGCGTTCATTTCGGCTTCGAAGGCCGGCAGTTGCTCTTTTGGCACCAGCGGATCGGATGCGCCGTGCAGTACAAGTACCGCACCTTTAATGTTTTTCGCATCTGCAGGGTTTGGCGTATCCAGCGTGCCGTGGAACGAAACAGCGGCCTTCAGGTTCGCGCCAGTGCGCGCCAGCTCCAATGAACAGCAACCGCCGAAGCAGAAGCCAAAGGTGGCGACTTTATCAGCATCAACCGGTGCATCCGTCTGGATCAGCAGCTGATCCAATGCCGCCTGCATGCGCTTGCGCAGCAGCGCACGATCGTCCTTGAGCGGCATCATGGCTGCACCAGCCTGATCGTTGTTCTGCGGGCGGGTGCCTTGACCGTAAAGGTCAGCGAGGAACACCACATAACCCTGCTCGGCCACAGACTGGGCGATTTTTTCGGCGCCTTCGCTGACACCCATCCAGTTTGGAGCCATCAGCAGACCCGGACGTGACGAAGCGTCACCGGAGTCGAACACCAGGCGGCTCTCGTAAGGTTGTCCATCAATCTGATAAACCACTGAACGCACGGTAACGTTGCTGCTCATTGTTGACTCCTCAGTAGGTAAGAAAAACGGCAAGCCCTAATCAGAAAAACCCGCCGAAGCGGGTTTTCTGCAACTCTGGTATTAAACCGACAGCTCAACCAACAGCTTGTTCAAGCGGCGCACATAAGCCGCCGGATCCTTGAGGCTATCGCCCGCTGCCAGCGCAGCCTGATCGAACAGGATATGCGACAGATCGCCAAAGCGCTCTTCACTCTGCTCGGCGTCCAGCTTGCCGATCAGTGGGTGAGCCGGGTTGAATTCGAAGATCGGCTTGGAGTCCGGTACCTTCTGCCCGCTGGCTTCGAGGATCTGACGCATCTGCAGACCGAGATCGGCCTCGCCAATGGCCAGGATCGCCGGAGAGTCAGTCAGACGGTGGGAAACCCGTACTTCACTGACAGCATCACCCAGCGCGGTTTTCAAGCGCTCAATCAGACCTTCCTTATCCTTGGCGATTTCTTCCTGAGCCTTCTTGTCCTCTTCGGAGTCAAGCTTGCCCAGATCCAGATCACCACGTGCCACATCGACAAAACCCTTGCCGTCGAAATCGCTGAGGTAGCTCATCAGCCACTCGTCGATACGATCAGTCAGCAGCAGCACTTCGATGCCTTTCTTACGGAAGACTTCAAGGTGCGGGCTGTTTTTAACCTGAGCGTAGGTTTCACCGGTGAGGTAGTAAATCTTGTCCTGACCTTCCTTGGCGCGAGCCAGGTAATCGGCCAAGGCTACGACCTGCTCGCCACCCTCTTCGTGGGTCGAAGCGAAGCGCAGCAGACCGGCGATTTTTTCTTTGTTGGCGAAGTCTTCTGCCGGGCCTTCTTTCATGACCTGGCCGAAGTTCTTCCAGAAGCCTTTGTATTGCTCAGGCTCGTTTTTCGCCAGCTTCTCCAGCATGTCGAGGACACGCTTGGTCAGCGCAGACTTCATTGAATCGATGATCGGATCTTTCTGCAGAATCTCGCGGGAGACGTTCAGCGACAGGTCATTGGAATCGACGACACCCTTCACGAAGCGCATGTAGAGCGGCAGGAACGACTCAGCCTGATCCATGACAAACACGCGCTGCACATACAGCTTCAGGCCACGCGGAGCTTCGCGCTGATACAGATCGAACGGTGCGCGGGCGGGGACGTAAAGCAGCGAGGTATATTCCAGCTTGCCTTCGACCTTGTTATGGCTCCAGCTCAGCGGGTTTTCGAAATCGTGGGCGACGTGCTTGTAGAACTCCTGGTACTCCTCATCCTTCACTTCAGTGCGTGGACGGGTCCAGAGCGCGCTGGCGCGGTTGACGGTTTCCCATTCAACAGCTGGAGCCTCTTCACCTTCGGCAGCGGCCTGTTCTTTGGGCAGCTCGATCGGCAGAGCGATGTGATCGGAGTATTTCTTGATGATGTTGCGCAGACGGTAACCGTCAGCGAACTCATCTTCACCGCTTTTCAGGTGCAGCACGATGCGAGTACCGCGCTCGGCTTTCTCGACGGTGGCGACTTCGAACTCGCCTTCGCCTTTGGAAGACCAGTGCACGCCTTCGCTGGCAGGAAGGCCCGCACGACGGCTGAACACTTCAACGTGGTCGGCAACGATGAAGGCCGAATAGAAGCCCACGCCGAACTGACCGATCAGGTGCGAATCCTTCTTCTGGTCGCCTGACAGGTTTTTCATGAAGTCGGCAGTGCCGGACTTGGCGATGGTACCCAGATGGGTGATCACATCTTCACGGCTCATGCCGATGCCGTTGTCTTCAAGCGTGACGGTTTTCGCTTCCTTGTCGAAGCTCACGCGGATTTTCAGCTCGGCGCCGCCTTCGAGCAGGTCCGGTTTGGACAATGCTTCGAAGCGCAATTTATCCACGGCGTCAGAGGCGTTAGAGATCAACTCGCGAAGGAAAATTTCCTTGTTGGAATACAGCGAGTGGATCATGAGGTGCAGCAGCTGCTTTACCTCGGTCTGGAAGCCCAGGGTTTCCTTTTGAGTTTCCACACTCATGGTCATCAAACTCCAATCAGATGGCATAAGCCGCCAGATACAGGCTTGAACCTGTGCCTGACGGCGGGTTGTCATCAAAGTGGGGGCTGGGTCAGAGATTTCAAGGGCTTGCTCGCAGCAAAAGAGGATCCACCTTCTCGAAGCGATACCTCAAGCCCTGTAAGCAGTACTTCTGCCGTAGAAATACCAATGATTTTCTTGTAATAAGGCGCACCAGGGGTAATGCCATTTGTATTGGTGCTGGCAACTCACCTCCCCGTCAAAACGGCAGAGTCCGAGCCTCCCCTACAAAAAATGCAGCGCTCAAGACTGCGGCTTACACCCGGTACGCCGCCCTTGTCGCATTTTCAAGATAAATATGAATGCCGGGCGCTGTCTGGACCGCCGAGAGCCATGGCGGAATAAAGAAATTCATCTGCCGCATGATTGGTTGGAACTTAATGAAAAGCCCGAGGCTCTTAGGCTCGTAGATATTCAATAAGGAGAAACACCCCATGCGTAATACTTTTGCTTATGCCTTGATGCTTGCCGCCACCCTTGGTCTTGCCGCTTGCGACAAGAAATCCGAGAACACCCAACAAGACGCCAACAAGGCAGCGCAACAATCCCAGGAGTCTATGGAAAAGGCTCAAGATAAAGTGAATGACGCCGCCAAAGAGAGCCAGGAAGCCGCTCAGAAAAACGCGGAAGCCGCTCAAGAGCGCGCACAGGAAGCCAACAAAGAAACTCCGGCTCCGACCACCACCAAATAAGCTGAGAAGTTTTCAGACAATAAAGCCCGCTATATGCGGGCTTTATTAGTTGCAAGTTTTAAGCATTGTCAGGTGCGTAATGTTTATTTCAGCTGCTTATCGCAAAGCATTCGCCTTTTAAACATCACTCCTGACATCAGGCCAGCGCCTCGCTTCGCTTGCCCAATACGCGATCACATACGAACGCCAGGAAGAGCACGACAATCGAAGGCACAAGCCACGCCAGCCCTTGTTCGCTTAGTGGCAGATCTGCAACTGCGTGCGGCATGTACTCGGCGAAACCCGCTCCTTTGAGCGCATCAATCAGACCGAAGATAAAAGCCACCAACATCACTGGCGCAACAATACGGCGCTGGGAATGCCAGAAGTCTCTACAGAAACTCAATGCCACGAGAACGATGCAGGGCGGATAGATCGCGGTCAGGACTGGGATCGAGAACATAATCAGCTTGGTCAGCCCCAGATTCGATACCAGCAAGGAAAAAGCTGCCAGCATCACCACAAGGGTTTTGTACGACAGCGGCAGTACTTTCACGAAGTACTCGGCGCAAGCGCAAGTCAGGCCCACCGCGGTAACAAGGCAGGCCAGAGAAATCAATACGGCGAGAAAACCGCTGCCCAGCGAGCCAAATGTATGCTGGACATACGCATGCAGTACCGCCGCGCCATTACTTGCACCGGCCGCCACCGCATGGCTGCCAGAGCCGAGGCGGAACAGGCTGACATACACCAACGCCAGACCCACACCCGCAATCAACCCGGCAATGATCGCGTAGCGAGTGATCAGACGCGGAGAGTCAACGCCACGCGAGCGGATGGCATTGACGATAACAATCCCGAACACCAATGCACCCAGAGTATCCATCGTCAGGTAACCATTGATAAAACCCTGGGAAAACGGTGCAGCAGCGTAAGCAGGTTCTGCCACGCCGATGTCACCGGCAGGCAGTGCGAACGCAGCGATACCCAGAACGGCCAAAGCAATGATCTTCAGCGGTGCGAGGAAGCGACCTACCGTGTCCAACAGACGACCGGGGTACAGGGACACCCAGAACACCACCAGGAAATACACCAGACTGTAGAGAAACAGCGCCAGTGGGCTGTCGCCGGTCAACGGAGCCAGACCCACCTCGAACGACACCGTAGCCGTACGCGGCGTCGCGAACAGCGGCCCGACTGCCAGATAACAGACCGCGGCGAGAATACCGCCAGCCACCTTGCCAATCGGACTGCTGAGCGCATCCATCGCTCCACCGACCTTCGCCAGGGCGATGACGGTAACCACCGGCAAACCGACTGCCGTAACGAGGAAGCCCAGCGCGGCGATCCACACATGCGGACCGGCCTGCAAGCCCACGATGGGCGGAAAAATGATATTGCCAGCCCCGACGAACAGGGCAAACGTCATAAAACCTAGTGCCAGGATGTCCTGACCTTTCAACACTTTCATCGAGAAAACCACACTTCAGAATCGGAATTGGAGAGCGATTTCCCGGTGGATTAGGGAAACCCGTGCGCATCCTTTTAGGACGTGCCGGCTGCGCAATAGCCCCTTGTGAGAGCCGCGATGCACAAAATGGCGGCTAGCCTACCGAATTTGCGGGTTTATTGCACTTAATGAGGGCGGCTTAGCCGATGAGCGCACTGTTTGTGGGATCCCTGGACGCGGTAGCTCGGTGGCGCCTACATCGCCGACCAGCCTCACCTCGCTCCCACAGGGATCGCATTTCAACCGTAAGAGCGCGCTTGCACGCGATGAACGATTACACGGTTTGTCTGCCACACCCCAGCGCCTGAATCGCGGGCAAGCCTCGCTCCAACGGATCGCATTTCAACTGTAGGAGTGAGCTTGCTCGCGATGAACGATACCGCGGTGTGTCAGGCAGACCGCCATCGCTGCGTCGCACTGCTCGTGAGGCTCTACAGACGTCCAACCGACCAAACGCACAAAGGCCACCCGAAGGTGGCCTTTGCAGGTCAATCAAATAAGCAAATGCTTATTTTTTGACTTCCCAACCAGTCAGCTCAGCCAAGGCTTTGCCGATGTCTGCCAGGGAACGCACGGTTTTAACGCCTGCGTCTTGCAGAGCAGCGAACTTCTCGTCTGCAGTGCCTTTGCCGCCAGAGATGATTGCGCCAGCATGGCCCATGCGCTTGCCCGGAGG
>Ga0247729_10000260_pt1 | contig 23460 bp, 17 predicted proteins | sample UWRJL133311R2_FD_180958 | JGI IMG/M metagenome (GOLD analysis project Ga0247729, IMG submission 180958) | Plant litter microbial communities from Arlington Agricultural Research Station in Wisconsin, United States - UWRJ-L133-311R-2 | ecosystem: Environmental > Terrestrial > Plant litter >... | reverse complement strand
CATCGTCAAGATTTTCCCCGGCAACGTCGTCGGCCCCGGCTTTATCAAGAGCCTGCGCGGCCCGATGCCGAAAGTGCCGCTGATGGTGACGGGCGGGGTGGAGCCGACCGAGGACAGCCTGCGCGAGTGGTTCGAGGCCGGCGTCAACGTGGTGGGCATGGGCTCCCAGCTCTTCAAGAACGCCGACGACACCGCCGCGCTGACGACGCAGATTGCCGGCCTGCTGGCGTTTGTGCACACCCTGCAAAAGTAAGTACCCGAGTGCCGGTCGGTGCCCATTGGCCCGACCGTTTTTCCGCCCTCTGATTTCCTTTCCGATGATTCAAAGTCCCGCCGCCCCACCACCCGCCACCCCGATTGCCACTGCTATTGGCAAGTACCGCTGGACCATCTGCGGCCTGGTGTTTTTTGCCACTACGATCAACTACCTCGACCGGGCCGTTATTTCGCTGCTCAAGCCTTACCTGGAGCAGGCGTTTAAATGGAATGATGCCGACTACGCCAATATTGAAATAGCCTTTAAGCTGGCGTATTCCATTGGCATGGTAGGAGCGGGGCGGATTATTGATAAGCTCGGCACCAAGCTGGGCTACGCCCTGTCGACTACGCTCTGGAGCGTGGCGGCAATGGGTCACGCGCTGGTGAGCAGCACCCTGGGCTTCGGCATAGCCCGGGGCTTCCTGGGCGTGACGGAGGCCGGCAACTTCCCGGCAGCCATCAAAACTACGGCCGAGTGGTTTCCGCAGCGGGAACGGGCGCTGGCCACGGGTATTTTCAATTCGGGCTCCAACGTGGGCGCTATTGTGGCCCCGCTGACGGTACCGCTCATTGCTGAGAGCCTAGGCTGGCAGTGGGCGTTTATTATCACGGGGGCTTTGGGCTTTGTATGGCTGGTGCTGTGGATGCTGGTGTATGAAACTCCATCGGAAAGCAAGCGCCTGAGCAAAGCGGAGTTTGATTATATCAACGCTGACATTCCAGCAGGTCTGCCCGAGGAGGGAGTGACCGAGGAGAAACCTAAAGCATCTTGGGCTACCCTGCTAGGATATCGCCAGACCTGGGCCTTCGTGGCCGGAAAGTTTCTGACCGATCCTATCTGGTGGTTCTACCTGTTCTGGCTGCCCGACTTTCTGGGTAAGCAGTATCATCTCAAGGGCACCGCTATTGCCCTGCCGGTAGCGGCCGTATACGTGCTGTCGAGCATTGGCAGCGTGAGCGGGGGGTACCTGCCCCTGGGCTTCATCAAGCGTGGGGTTCCGGCTTTCCAGGCCCGGAAGAGAACGATGCTGCTCATTGCCTGCTGCGTATTCCCGATAATATTTGCCCAGTACTTGGGGCAGATAAATATGTGGCTGGCCGTGCTGGTCATTGGTATTGCCGCCGCGGCCCACCAAGCCTGGAGCGCCAATATTTTCACCACCGTTTCGGATATGTTTCCGAAGCGGGCGGTGGCTTCGGTAACGGGTATCGGGGGCATGGCTGGCGGCCTGGGCGGCATTGTCTTTAGTGCCCTCATCCAGAAGCAGCTGATTGCGCACTACAGCCAACAACCCGAAGTAGCCTATTTCATCACCTTTATAATTTGCGGCGGAGCCTACCTGCTGGCTTGGGCGATTATGTTTTCGCTGGTGCCGCGGATGGAGCCAATCCAGCTCGACGAGCCGGCGGCCTACTAATTCTCAACGCTCCTTTCCCTTTCTGCTGCTATGAAAAAACTGCCTTTCCTGCTGGCCCTGGTGCTGCTGGCCCTGCCCGTTCTCACGTTTGCCCAATCCAAGAAACAGCTGGCTGCGGCCAAAGAGGTGGAGGGCCTGGAGCGGCAGCGCTTCGAGGCCCAGGTGAAAAAGGACTACGCTTTCCTGGACAAAGCCTTTGCCGACGACCTGATCTACACCCACTCCAACGGCAAGCAGAACAACAAGACCGAGTACGTGCAGTCCATCAAGGACGGCAAGAGCGTGTACGACAAGATTGACGTGGAGGCGCTGAACGTGCGCGTGTACAGCGGCGAGAAAACGGCCGTCGTCAACGGCACCATCACCATCTACCAGCCCAACAAGCCCGACGGCACGCCCAACATCGCGCACCTGAAGTACGTGGTGGTGCAGGTGAAAGACCCCAAGAAAGGCTGGCAGGTAGTGCTCTGGCAGTCGCAGAAGCAGCCGGAAGTAAAAAGCTAAGTCCCGATTTTTTCCAAGTAAAGCCGGTTTCTCTCCTCTCCCGCGAGGTGGGCCGGCTGCGTAGTACCAGTTCCCCACCGTTACCCTCTCTATTTTGCCCATGAGTACCCCCCACGAAAACATCCTGGCCCTGCCGGTCGGTACCACCCTGGACCGCTTCATCATGCGCAAGCAGGAGGACTTTCCCTACGCCACCGGCGAATTGAGCCAGCTGCTGCGCGACATTGCCCTGGCCGGTAAAATCGTGAACCGCGAGGTGAACCGGGCGGGTCTGACCACTATCATCGGCAGCATGGGCCAGGAAAACGTGCAGGGCGAGCAGCAGCAGCGCCTCGACGTGGAAGCCAACATCCGCTTTATCCGGGCCCTCACCAACGGCCGCGAGGCCTGCGCGGTGCTGAGTGAGGAGGAGGACGACATGATCCACACCGGCAACTGCCAGGGCCGCTACGTGGTGGCCATCGACCCGCTCGATGGCTCCTCCAACATCGACGTGAACGTGAGCATCGGCACCATCTTCAGCATCTACCGCCGCGTCACGCCCATTGGGCAGGAGGCTACGCGGGAAGACTTTCTGCAGGGCGGCCGGGCCCAGGTGGCGGCGGGCTACATTCTCTACGGCTCCAGCACCATGCTCGTCTACAGCACCGGCGTGGGCGTGGTGGGCTTCACCTACGAAAACTCCCTGGGCGAATTCTTTCTCTCGCACCCCGACATCACCATTCCCAAGACGGGCCAGGTATTTAGCTGCAACGAAGGCTACTGGTTCGACTACCCCGAGTACGTGCGCGAATTTCTGACCCAGTGCAAGCGCCGGCAGCTCAGCGGCCGCTACGTGGGCTCTCTGGTGGCCGACTATCACCGCAACCTGCTCAAGGGCGGCATCTACCTGTATCCGCCCACCAAGAAAACGCCCGACGGCAAGCTGCGGCTGCTCTACGAAGGCTTCCCGCTGGCCTTCCTCATCGAGCAGGCCGGCGGCTTGGCCTACGCCGGCACTGAGCCCGTGCTCGACATCGTGCCCACCGATTTTCACCAGCGCGCCCCGCTGTTCGTAGGCTCCGCCGACCTGGTCGAAAACCTGCTGACCTTCGCGGCCGAAACCGCATCGGCCTAAGCGCGGTTTAGGGCGGGAGCGTCTTGCCGGCCGGGCCGCTGCGGAAGTGGCCCGGCCGGTTGTCGTTACGGCCCTTGCGCGCGTGTTGCCGCCGGGTCGCGCCGCCAATAAATTCCAACCTACTTTTGGAGCAACCGCCACCAATCACGAACCACGCTGCTCTTTCTTCTTTCGCCATGCCCAAAATCATTTCGCCCCAGGTTGAGTTCAGCACGCTGCTGAGCCAGATGAAGTCCATCACGCCGGAAGTATTTACCGCCGATGGCAAATTCCTGAATCTGCTCGAAGGCCGCTGGCAGGAGCCCGGCAAGCCCCGCGAGTTTACCTCGCCGGTAGATGGCTCCCAGCTGGGTGCCCTGCCCATGCTCGACCACGACACCGCCCTGCGCGCCGTGCGCGCCGCCAAGGGGGAAGCCGCCGCCTGGGCCGCCACCGACCTCGACGAGCGCCGCGCCAAAGTGCAGGACTGCCTCAACCAGCTGCGCGAGCACGTGGAGCTGATCGGTAAGCTGCTGATCTGGGAAATCGGCAAAACCTATAAGCTCGGCTTCACCGACATTGACCGCTGCATCGACGGCGCGCAGTGGTACGTGGACAACATCGAAGGCATGCTCGGCAAGCGCACCCCGCTGGGTCTGGTGAGCAACATTGCTTCCTGGAACTACCCGTTCTCGGTGCTGCTGCACGCCGTGCTGGTGCAGGTACTGGCCGGCAACGCCGTCATCGCCAAAACGCCCACTGATGGCGGCTTTATCTCCCTGAGCTTTTCCTTCGCCATTGCCCGCCGCTGCGGCCTGCCCGTGACGCTCGTGAGCGGCTCGGGCGGGGAGCTGAGCGACGTGCTGGTGAAAGACGACGCCGTGGATTGCCTGTCTTTCGTGGGCGGACGCTACAACGGCCGCAACATCGCCGATGCCCTGGCCTCCCAGCACAAGCGCTACATGCTCGAAATGGAAGGCGTGAACACCTACGGCATCTGGGACTACTCTGACTGGACGACGCTGGCCGATCAGCTCAAGAAGGGCTATGACTACGGCAAGCAGCGCTGCACGGCCTACGTGCGCTTTGTGGTAGAGCGCCGCCTGTTTCCTGAGTTTCTGGAAACCTACACCAACGTGATGAAGGGCCTGAAAGTGGGTAACCCAACGCTCGTCGACAATGCCGCCGATAAGCTGCCCGAGCTGGCTTTCGGGCCAGTTATCAACGCCGCCCAGGGCCAGGACCTCGACCGGCTCTACGAAAACGCCATGAAAACCGGTGCTACGCCCATCTACGAAGGCAAGCTCGACGACAGCCTGTTTCTGCCCGGCCAGGACCGATCAGCTTACCGCGCCCCGCGGGCCCTGGTAAACCTGCCCCGTCAGAGCGAGCTGTACTTCAAGGAACCCTTCGGCCCCATCGACTCCATCGTGCTGGTGGACCGCGTGGAAGAGCTGGTGGGCGAGATGAACATCAGCAACGGCGCCCTAGTGTCGGCCGTGGCTTCCGACGACCTGAAGTGGGCCGAGCGGACGGCCAAGGAAGTGCGCGCCTTTAAGGTGGGCGTCAACAAGCTCCGCTCCCGCGGCGACCGGGAAGAAGTTTTCGGCGGCCTTGGCGAGTCCTGGAAAGGCGCTTTCGTCGGCGGCGCGCTGCTGGTCGAAGCCGTGACGCAAGGGGAGAAGGTCGTGCTTGGCAACTTCGAAGACGCCCTGCTGCTGCCGGAGAAAATCTAGGCGGCAAGCACTTTAATCAAGAGAAAGGCCCATCCGAAGCTTCGGATGGGCCTTTCCGCTGTTAACAAAGAACGTCATGCTTCGGCTTCGCTCAGTACAACAGTGGCATTGCAACGTCAGCCCGCGAAATGCTCCGCTCTGCATGACGTTCTGTTAGTGTCAGATAATCAATAGCCCCGGGCCAGCTCCACCCGATTTTCCAGCGGTTCGTCCTGCTGGAAGCGGCGCAGGTTGGCCAGGAAGATATCCACCTTGCCCGCGTCTTCGTGCTGCTGGCCGCCGCCGGTGTGCTGGGTCAGGATGACGTTGGGCAGGGTCCAGAGCGGGCTGTCGGCGGGCAGAGGCTCCGTGGCAGTTACGTCGAGGACGGCGCCGCCGAGATGGCCGGTTTGCAGGGCCCGGATCAGCGCGGGCTCGTCGGTGGTGTTGCCGCGGCCCACGCTGGCGTACACGCTGCCGGGCCGCATGGCTTCCACCAACTCGGCGGAGAAAAAGCCTGGCACCGTGCCCGGTAGACAGTTGATGACCAGATCCGTCGTGGGCAAAGCTGCCTTCAGTTCCTCGGGCGTGTGCAGCTCGGCCAGCGGATTGGTGCGGGCCAGCAGCCGCACCGCGCAGCCGAAGCCATTGAGTTGTTGGCGCACGGCCAGCCCGATGGCTCCGGCCCCGAGAATGACGACCCGTTTGCCCCGCAACAGACTCAGCCGGGGCCGGATGGGCGCGCCCACCCACTCGCGGCGGCTTTGCAGCACGGCCAGCTCGTGGATGTGCCGGTACAAGCCCAGAATGCCGGCCACGATGGTTTCGGCGCAGGGCCAGGCGAAATAGTCGCCCACGTTGGCGACGGGGAACGGGAGCCGCAACGCCGCGTACCGCTCGAAGCCGGCCGAGTCGAGCTGCCAGAACCGCAGCGCCGGGGCGTGCGGCGCAAACCAGGTCGGGGGTGGGTTGCCCAGCAGGAAGTCGGCCTGCTGAAACGCGGCGGCCTGGGCTTCTGGGGGCCGCTCGTTGGCAAATACGGCTTCCAGGTCGGGCGGCAGCTGCTGGCGCAGAGAAGCACGGTTGGCGGGGTCGAGGCTGGTGTAAACGAAGAGGGTCATGCAAGGAGAGAGAATGGCGGTGGGTAGCCAGATTTACGCAGGTCGGCGGCGGCGGATGCGTCCCGCGCGGTTACCTAACCAATATTTCCGGCGCGGGGCGGGCCGTTTCCGCGAAAAATGGCGGCCCGATGGCAGGTACCCAGCGTTTCTTTCCTGAACTTTGGCGCTCCACAAAGCTCCCCTCTATGAACCCACTTGTTGCCATCCGCGAATTCGACCAAAGCATCTGGCTGGACTTCATCCGGCGCAAAATTCTGATCAACGGCGAGTTGCAGCGGCGCATCACCGACGAGGCCCTGCGCGGGGTGACGTCGAACCCGGCCATCTTCGAGAAGGCCATCGGCGGCTCCGACGACTACGACGCGGCCATCCGCAGCCTGGCGCTCCAGAATAAAACCACCGACGAAATCTACACCGCCCTGGCCGTGGCTGACGTGCAGCACGCCTGCGACCTGTTTCGTCCGCTCTACGACCAGCATGATAGTGCCGGCGACGGCTACGTGAGCCTGGAAGTGTCGCCGGCGCTGGTCAACGATACCGAGGGTACCATCGAGGAAGGCATCCGCTTCTGGCACGCCGTGAACCGGCCCAACGTGATGATTAAGGTGCCCGCCACGTTGGAGGGCCTGCCCGCCATCCGCCGCCTGATTGCCGAGGGCATCAACGTGAACGTGACGCTGATTTTCGGGCTGGAGCGCTACCGCCTGGTGGCCGAAGCCTATTTGGCCGGCCTCGAAGACCGCGCCGCCGCCGGCCAGCCCCTGGCCCGCATCGACTCCGTGGCCAGCTTCTTCCTCTCGCGTATCGACGTGCTGTTGGACCCGCTGCTGGAGAAAATTGCCGCCGCGGGTGGCGAGCAAGGCGCGCTGGCGCAGAGCTTGGTGGGTGAGGTGGCCCTGGCCAGCGCCAAGCAGGCCTACCAGATCTACAAAGAGATTTTCAGCGGTCCGCGGTGGGAAGCCCTGGCCGTCCAGGGAGCCGACACCCAGCGCCTGCTGTGGGCCAGCACCGGCAACAAGAATCCCAAGTACGACGACCTGAAGTACGTCGAGAACCTGATCGGACCCAAGACGGTGAACACTGTGCCGGTCGAGACGCTGGACATTTTCCGGGAGCGGGGCACTTCCGCCCACCGGCTGGAAGAGGGCCTGGACCAGGCCGCCGAAGTGCTGCGCCGCCTGCCCGAGCTGGGCATTACCCTGGCAGAGCACACCAACTTCCTGGAAGTCGACGGAGCCAAGAAATTCACCGAGCCCTTCGGTAAGCTGATGGAGTCGTTGGAAAACAAGCGCCAGCAGGCGCTGGCTGAAACCGTAACCGAACAGCAGCTGAGCCTGGGTCAGTACCAGCCCGCCGTCGATGCTACAGTACAGGAGCTGAACGCTAAGGACTTCACCACCGGCTTCTGGGATAAGAAGGCCGACCTGTGGGTGCAGGACGAGGCCGGACAGCACAGCATCCGCTCCTTCATGGGCTGGCTGCGCGTGGCCGAAACGATGGTGGGCGCGGTGCCCGAAATCGAGCAGTTCGTGCAGGAAGTGAAGGCCGCGGGCTTCAAGCACGTGGTGGTAATGGGCATGGGCGGCAGCACGATGGCGCCCATCGTGTTCAAGGAATCCTTCGCCAAGGGCGCCGATGGCCTGCCCATGTCGGTGCTGGACACTACCGACCCCGGCACGGTGCGCCAGATCGAAGAGTCGGTGCCGCTGGCCGATACGCTGTTTATCGTGGCCAGCAAATCGGGCACCACGGCCGAGCCGCTGGCTTTCGGCGACTATTTCTACGACCGGCTCAAGCAGATCAAGGGCGATAAGGCCGGCGAAAACTTCGTGGCCATTACCGACCCCGGCTCCAAGTTCGTGACTTCGGCCACCGAGCAGGGCTACCGCCGCATCTTCCTGAACTTCTCCGAGGTGGGCGGCCGGTTCTCGGCGCTGTCGTACTTCGGGCTGGTGCCGGCCGCGCTGTACGGGCTCAACATCGGCGAAATCCTGGAGCGCGCCATCCGCATGATGCGGGCCAATGGCGCCTACGGCGCGGTGGCCCACAACCCCGGCCTGGAGCTGGGCGTGGCCCTGGCCGTGCTGGCCCAACAGAACCGCGACAAGCTCACGCTCATCGTGCCTACCTCGCTCAGCGACCTGGGTTTGTGGCTGGAGCAGCTCATTGCCGAAAGCACGGGCAAGGAAGGCAAGGGTATCCTGCCGATTGCCGGTGAGCCGGCCCGCGAGCCGGAAGTGTATGGGCAGGACCGCGTATTCGTGTACGTGGGCTATAAAACCGACGCGGACGCCGCCAACCAGGCCAAGCTGCAGGCCCTGGAAGCCGCCGGCCACCCCATCATCCGCATCCTGATGGACGAGCCGCTGGACCTGGGCGCCGAGTTCTTCCGCTGGGAGGTAGCCACGGCCGTGGCCAGCGCCGTGCTCGAAATCAACCCCTTCGACCAGCCCAACGTGCAGGCCGCCAAAACCGCCACCGACAGCCTGATGAAGGTGGTGCAGGAGCAGGGCAGTCTGCCCGAAGGTGACGCGCCCAAGGTGACCGAAAACGGCGTGGCCTACTACGCCGCCGTCACCGGCCAGTCCGCCGCCGAGGTGGTGCACAACTTCTTCGCCCAGGCCCGTCCCGGCGACTTCCTCAACATCCAGGCCTACCTGACCGAGTCGGGGGCGCTGAATGAGAGCCTGCTGGCGCTCCGCACACAGGTGCAGGAGCAGCTCCAGCTGGCTACCACGTCCGGCTACGGCCCGCGCTTTTTGCACTCCACCGGCCAGTACCACAAGGGCGGCCCCGACAAGGGCCTGTTCGTGCAGTTCACCCAGGACCACCCGCGCGACTTAGCCCTGCCCGGCCGCTCCTACACCTTCGGCACGTTTGAGAATGCCCAGGCCGCCGGTGACCTGCAGGCCCTGCACGACTACAACCGCCGCACCCTGCACATCCACCTCGGCACCGACGCCGAGCAGGGCCTGCGCACCGTGCTGGCCGCGCTGCAGTCGGCTCCGCTGCGGGGGCAGCAGTAGAGCCAAACCATTAATAAAACAGAAAAGCCGGCGCATCTGCGCCGGCTTTTCTGTTTTACAAGGAAGCGAAGCCAGGACTCTTAGTACTGATTGACGACGGAGAGCAATGGCAAGGCGGGCTACTTCAGCTTAACGCCTTGGGCCTCCAGCTGCTTTTCCTGCTCAGCCTGCTTGGCCAAGAACTGGGCGTGCTGCTCCGGCGTGCGCTCGGTGCCGAGGCTGGCCAGGTGGGGCTGCAGCTCGGCGGCGGGCATATCGGTGCAGTAGGCGGGGGTGCCGGGCTGCTGCCGCCACGATTGGCGCAGGGTACCGCCGTCGATAGCATCGAAGCCCAGCTCCTCGACCAGGGCCAGTACCTTTTGCTTGGCGGCATCATCATCGCCGGCCACGGGCAGGGCAATGCGGCCGGGCGTGCCGGCGGGCTGGCCCAGCTTTTCGAGGTGGTCGGCGTAGATGTTGTTGAACACCTTCACCACCGGGCGGCCCAGGTGCTGCTGCACCCATTCGCTCTCGGTTAGGTCGCCGGTTTCCAGCTCCGGAATATGGCCGTCGCGCAGCAGCGGGTAGTAGTTACTGGTGTCAATGACCGGCACGTCGGCCGGCACGCCCGCGAACAGGTCCTGGGGCAGGTCGGGGATACTTATCAGCGGGATAGTTACCACGACGATTTCGCCGTGGCGGGCGGCCTCGTGCGCCGTAGCGGGGGTAGCGCCGGTTTTTTGGGCTACGTCCTGGAGCGTTTCGGGGCCGCGGGAGTTGGCAATGCGTACCGAGTGGCCGAGGCGGGTGAGCCGCCCAGCCAGCGTGCTGCCAATATGGCCAGCGCCAATAATTCCAATGTTCATCTTGAGCAAGTTTGAGTGAATTGTGGCCGCTGCTTAGTGCAGCGGTGAGTAGCTAAACAAGTTCGGCGGCCAAGTGCTTTTTTGGCGCCCCTAGCTCAGCTCAGCGACAGTAGTTAGTCCATTATTTCTGGCCGGGCCCGGCAACTGCGGTACGTCGGGCTGCGGCCCGCCAACCGGGTGGGGCCGCAGCCCGACATGGTGGATCGTTGAAACGAAAAGCTAGCTACGGGGACCGACGTTTCCGTAAGAACAGGTATTCCTTCCTCTTCAACAGCTTCCCTTATGCCCGCCGAACTACCCAGCGCTGCCGCCGAAAACCCGCTCGCCGATAACCACCACCGGCCGCCCGGCCGCACCAGCTACCACACCACCGACGCGCCGCTCATCGTCACGCCCACTTTCCTCACGCGGGCCGACAACACGCCCCGCGCCGAGCGCCCGCTGGACGAGGGCTCCACGCGCAGCCGTCACGCCGACGGCCTCGAAAACCCCGATGCCGAGCCCGCCGAAATTGCTCTCGAACCCAATCCTAATCTCGCCTACGAGCATTGGGACGAGTATTGGCGCAAAGTCCACGGCCCTAAATTCGCCTACGAGGAGCCGGGTAGCGACAACGAGCCGGTGCTGCGCTACGACCAGGTGCACCGCTTCGCGGGTGGCCCATCGTCGTACTTCCGCCCGCCCTACCAGGCCATGATTACGGCCGATAAGAAGCTGGTGAGCGACCCGGAAGCCCAGGTGCCGGCCTACCACCGCCCGCGCTGGGACGGCTTTGCCTACATTGCTTACGCGGCGGAGGCCGACATCAACCGGGTGCTCAAGCAGCCGCAGTACGACCAGCGCGTCATCGCCGACGAGCAAACGGTGTTCCGCATGGTCACCCGCGAAATTGCCCGCGAGTACATTCTGCTGCCCAGCCCCCAGCACCGTGACCCGCTGAGCTTAGTGAAAATTCACTACCGCCGGCCCGAGCGGAGTCGCGAGGAGTTTCAGCAGCGGCTGCTTGGGCCACATGCGGCCCTCGTTATTGCCCAGCCGGCTACCCACCAGTACGTGCGCCGCTACGCCCAGCTGCACAACATTGGCTCGACGCAGCAGCCCGACCCCGAGGGCCGCCTCATCGATGCCATTTCGGTGCTCTCCTTCGCCAGCGTCAACGATGTGGAGGACTACCTGCTCACCGATGGCTACCGCACCATCGAAGCCGACGAAGCCAGCTTCATCGACCTGGAGCGCTCAGAGTTCTGGACCGGCCTCAACTACAGCGTTATCAACCGCCTGCTACCCGAACTGGCCACCCGCCGCTAAAGGAAGGGATTCAGCTACTGGGAGCCCAACGGCTAGGCTGAAGCCGGTTGAAGCAATGACCGTTAGGTTGCGCTCATCCCCGGACAAACCAAATACGGCACCTAAGCCCTGAATGCAGGCTTGGGTGCCGTATTTAGTTTGTCCGGAGTCGGCTTCTATCCCGGCGTAGCCCAGTCCTCTCACGCGCTGTGAGTAGCAGGAGAAGAGAAGCCTTTGGCTTCCGGAAGCAGCTAAAGAAGTAAGCCAGGCACTCGAGGCCGGGTCAATAAGCCATTTTCGGGATACTACGCCGATGGCGGGCAGCCGACTGAGGTTCGGACTCAGAATCCGGGCGCTACGTCTTATTTTCGGGACCTGATCCCACCGTATTGCGCCGCGCTTTCGGGACTGGTTGCCGTGTGCCCGGAAAAGACGGCGGCAAATCAGCCTAAACCCTCATTTACCGGTTATACTGTCATGGATTGGATTACTCGCACGCATCAGCTGCCCGCTCCGGGGCAGCGCGTCTTAGTTTACGTGCCCGGCGCCTGGTTCGACATCATCGTGGCCCAGTACAAGCCCGGGGCCGGCTCGCCCCACGCCTTCATCAAGCCCGATGCCAACGGCATTGAGCGGTACGTGAAGGGCGTGACGCACTGGCAGCCCCTGCCCGCAGCCCCAGCTGACTAGTGCGCCACTACGAGGCGCTGGACGGAGCTGGCTTTGCCCGCCTGCGCCTGCACGAAATACGTGCCGTTGGCCCAGGCGCTGGTATTGAGCACATGGCGGCGGCCGGTAAAGGAGGCAGTCTGTACCAAACGGCCCGTTAGGTCGTACACCTTCAGTTGCGCCGTACCCACAAACGCCGGGGGCAGTTCCAGCTGCACCTGGCCCGCCGTCGGGTTCGGATACAGCGTCAGCGCCAGCGCGGCGGGCGTACCAGTGGCGGTGGCAAACGTTGGGGTGAGATGCAAAACCCAGGTCTGGTTGGCCGCCAGGGCGCCCAGCGCCGGAGTCCAGGCGCTAACGCCGCCCTGGGCGTTAAGCGTTACTTGGCCGGCTGCCTGACCCGAGTACAGATCGGTAGCCTGGTAGATACCGGCCGGCAATGACGACACCCCCAGCGTGAGGGCGGGGCTGCTGACCGAACTGCTGCCTAGGTTGGCTACCACCACGGCCGCCTCCGTCCCGAAGACGCGGGCGTAGCTTAGCACACTGGTATTGGGCGTGGTCAGGGGCAGCATGTAGCCCTTGCGCAGCACCGGTTGGGTTGTGCGCAGGGCAATCAACTTTTTGTAGTGCGCCAGCAGCGAGGTTGGGTCGGCCGCCATCGTGGCCACGTTAAACTGCCCGTAGTTGGAGTTAACGGCGCGCCAGGGGTTGCCCGTGGTAAAGCCCGCGTTGGTGCCGGCCGTCCACTGCATGGGCTTGCGCTTGTCCTCGTCGGCGCCGGTGCCGAGCATTCCGACTTCCTCGCCGTAGTAGATGAAGGGGACGCCAGGCATGGTCAGGTACAGGGCCGCGGCCTGCCGCATGCGGGCCATGTTGCCGCCCAGCAGGCCCATCACGCGGTTCTGGTCGTGGTTGGTCAGAAACGTGCCGTACTGCAGCTTGGGGTAGGTGTTGTCGACCAAGGCCAGCTGGGTACGCAGGGCGGTGGCGCTGCCCGAGTTCAGCCCGTTGATGATGGCGGTGGCCAGGTCAAACTCGAAGCAGGCGTCGAGTCGGTCATTTACCACGTAGGGCGCCACCTGGGGCGTGCTGGTCCAGGCCTCGCCGATGGTGAAGGCGTTGGGGCTTGCGGCCCGCACCTCGTCGTGGAATTCTTCCAGGATGCCCAGGGTTTCGGGCGTGTTTTCGATAGTGGTGCCGTTTTCGACCAGGTACTTCACCGCGTCGAGGCGGTAGCCATCCACTCCTTTCTGCAGCCAGAAGCGGGTGGCGTCCCACATGGCGGCCTTCAGGCCGGCGCTACGCCAGTTCAGGTCGGGCATTTCGCTCCAGAAGTAGCCGTAGTAGTAGCTGCCGTTGCGCAGGTACCAGCCCGTGCCGGGCGAAGTGGCCGACCAGCGGTACCAGTCGCGGTAGGAGCTGCTGGCGCTGGCGGCCGACTGCTGAAACCAGGGGTGCTGGCTGGAGGTGTGGTTGAGCACCAGGTCGATGATAACCTTGATGCCGCGGGCGTGGGCGGCGGCCAGGAAGGTTTCGAAGCCGGCCATGGTGCCGTAGTCGGGCTCCACCGCCTTGTAGTTGGTCACGTCGTAGCCGTGGTAGCTCGGCGACTCCATCATCGGCATCAGCCACAGGGCCGTCACACCAAGGTCGGAGGTGGTGGCGGGGTTGCCGTCGTTGAGGTAATCAAGCTTGGCGGTCAGGCCGGCGAAGTCGCCCTGACCGTCGCCGTTGGTGTCGTAGAAGCTGCGCACGAACACTTCGTAGAACACGGCGTCGTTCCACCAGTGGGTGGAGTAGCTGGTGAGCGAGGGGCCGCAGATGCTGCAGGTGCCGAAACAGAACGTGGGCGTGGTATTGAGGGCAGCCGTGGCGTCGAGCACCCTGTTCAGGTTGCCGGTGCCGTCGTCGAAGCCGCAGGCGGCGGGTACGATTTCGGCGTTGCTGAGGCTGTTGCCGTTCACGTACTTATACTGGAAGCGACCGGCCGCGGGCAAAGCCACGCGGGCCTCGTAGATGGCGTCGCCGTTGTCGTCGGTGAGGGCAATGGTGGTCGGGTCCCAGTTGGTGGGGTAGCCGGCCAGGGTCTGGAAGTTGCCCACCACGTGCACGCCGCTGCGCGACACGGTCTGCCCGCGCATGTTCACCGAGAATACTACCTGGGTCAGGCAGCCGCCGAAGCTGACGGCGGGCAGGCGGTAAGGCGTGCTGCCCAACACTACCTGCCGGTTCACGTTGCCCCCGCCGTCGGCCACGCCGCAGTCGGCGGAAACGATTTCGGCTCCGCCCCAGGCATTGCCGTTCACGAACTTATAGAGGTAAGTGCCGGCCGGCACGTCGACGGTCAGCTCGAAGACGTGGTCATTATCGGGGTCGAGCAACTGGGAGGTGGCCGGGTTCCAGTCAGCCCCGAAGCCGGCGGCGGCCTGGAAGCTGCCCGCCACGTGCACGCCGGTGGCCGGCACCGTTTGCTGGCCCATATTGACGCGGAAGGTGAGCTGGGTGGCAAAGCCGGCGAAGGGGCCGGTCAGCAGCAGGAGCAATAGGAAAAGGTGCTTCATTTGGGGAAGGTGGGGCGGGCGTTTATGTTGCGTAATATTTTGCGAAAGATACCCCAAATACCGCAAACTGTTTCGCCAAAAAACGGCACGCGGGGCTCCGCAACGGGCAACTAGTGCTGCCGCCCATTAGGTTCCGGATGAAGGAGAATAAGCCGGAGGCGCCGGCCGTTACAGCACCAGCTGCTGGTGCAGGCGGGCCAGGGTTTCGGCGGCATCGTCGCAAAGGCCGGGGTGCACGGCCGAGGTCTGCACGATGGTGCTGCGGGTGGCCGTGAGCCAGCGGAAGCGCGAGGCCAGCGGAAACTGCCCGATGGTGCCGCCTTCCTTGCGGCCCCGGCAGATCTGCTCGAAGGCTCCCAGGCGCTCGGCTACTTCGGTCAGGTCCAGCTCCGGGCCGGCGAAGGCACGCAGCCGGGCTTCGGGCACCGCGAAGCAGGCCTGCAGAAAGCCCTGCCCGGCGCAGTACAGAATCACGCCCACGTTAAGGAATTCCTCCCGCTCCACGCGCGGCACCACGCGCAGCACGGCGTACTCAAATAAGTGCTTTCCGGGCATGTTGCGCTTCCTGAACAAAGGTTTCTGATGCGGCCAGGCGGTTTTCCAAAAACCGCACGTAGTTCTCGCGCTGCTCGGCGGCCGGCACGTCGGAGCCCTCTTCCGTGAGCCAGTCCTCGGGCACCAGCCCCACGATGGCGCGAATCCGCGCGGGCGTGAGCAGGGCCCGGCTTTCGGCATCCACGGCCTCCAGCTCCGCGGCCTGGGGCAGCAGCACGTGGTCTTTCACCTGCGCGAAAGGCCGGCGGGCGGGAGCCGCCCAGCCCGGCCCGGCGTGGTGCACGTACAGGGCCGCGCCGTGGTCGATGAGCCAGAGCTCCTTGTGCCACATGAGCATATTGGTGTTGCGGGCGGTGCGGTCCACGTTCAGCGTCAGCGCGTCGAGCCATACCACCTGGGAGGCCAGGCGGGGCGCCACGGTGGTCACCAGCGGATCGAAGGTGATGGCGCCGGAGAGGTAGTGCAGGGCCAGGTTGCGGCCGGTGCTGGCACGCAGCAGATCCTGGATTTCCTCGTCGGGCTCGGTGCGGCCGAAGGCTTCGTCGAGCTGGCAGAACACCAGTTCCGGCACCCGCAGCCCCATTGCCCGGGCCAGCTCGCCCACAATCAGCTCGGCCACGAGGGCCTTGATGCCCTGGCCCGCGCCCCGGAATTTGAGCACGTACAGAAAGCCGTCGTCGGCCTCCACGAGGGCGGGCAGGGAGCCGCCTTCGCGCAGCGGCGTCACGTAGCGCGTCACCTCTACGGTCCGGAGTTCAGGGTCAAAGGCAGCCATAGGGCAGAGAAAATTCAGAGGAAGAAGCGGCAAAGGACTAACAATTACGGCAGATTCCCAGCGCCCGGAACAGGGTCGTGGTGCCGGGTATCGGTTCAGCCAGCGCGCTGGCGGGCCGCCTACGGATTGGAGCAGCTACAAGGGGATAAATCTCAAAGAGGAACAAAAATTTATCCCCTCGTGACTGTGAGAGGTGCGCGAGTAAGTTTTGGAGGTAGTCGAAAAGTTATTCACCCTTACTCCGGGCCGGTCAGCGTCTGCCGTTCTGCAAGGCAAAAGGGTAGCTCCCGCAACCGGGCCGGGCGGCTGGTTGGAAACTTGGCAAAGCGGCGGCCAGCGGCCGGGCCCAACTGCGCGCCTACAGGCCGCGCCCGATGGGCTCGGTCACCTGCTGCACGGCGGTCAGGGTCTGCTGAATCTCGGCAAACAGCGGCCGGTCGGCGGGGTGGGGGCTGGCGCAACGCTGCTGCAGGCTTTGCAGCACCAAAAACGTGGAGGCCGAAGCCGCCGGTCCTGCGCAACGGTCCAACAATTCTTCCAGCAAACAGGCAAAGGCTCGCACTTCCAGCTGCTGCAGCGCCCGGGCCACGGGCTGATCCGCGAGGTCGAAGAAGCCGGCGGCGCCGAAGTCGCCCAGCAGCGCGTCGCCGGCCGGGGTAGTCAGGATGTTGTGGGCGTACAGGTCGCCGTGCAGAATGCCGCGGGCGTGCAGGTGGGCGGCGGCGGCGGCAATGCCCTGGGCAATGCGTAGCGCCGCTTCCAGCTCAAACGCCACGTCGGGCGCGTACACGTCGCGGGTGCAGGAGGCGAAGCTGGGCGGCCCGGCCAGGTTGCGGAACTCCGGGTCAATCAGCGCCAGCACCAGCCCCTGGGCCCCGCGCGGGTGGCCCCCGACCTGGCCCTCGACCCCGATCAGGTTAGGATGGAAGCCGGCGCTGATGCAGGCGGCCATTTCGCTGTGCGGCAGCCCGTCGCTAGTCAGGGCCCCCTTGAAAAGCTTCACGGCCACGGCCGTCGGGGCCGCGTCGGCGGCGGGCTGCCACTCGGCCCGGTAAATCACGCCCGACGCGCCCTCCCCCAGTTGCGCCCCGATTTCCAGGCTCGCCCAGTCGATGGTGCCGATGGGGTAGTGGGCCCCGGCGGCTTCGGTGGCCGCGCAAAACGGGTTGCCGGCGTAGGCCAGCCAGGTCAGGCGCGGCATGGTGAGCAGCCAGGCGGGCAGTTCCGTCAGCTCGTTGGCCGCAATGCGCAGCAACTCCAGCCGGGTGCACCGGGCCAGGGTGGCGGGCAGGGCGCGCAGGCGGTTGCCGGCCAGCATCAGCTTCTGCAGCTGCGGGCAGTTCCCGATTTCGGCGGGCAGAGCTTCGAGCTGGTTGTCGGTCAGGATCAGCCAGCGCAGGGCGGGCGGGAGGGCTGCGGCGGGCAGGGTCCGGATCTGGTTGGCCTTGAAGCCCACCATGCTCAACTGCGCGCACCGGCCCAGCACGACGGGCACGGCGGTAAATTGGTTGTCGGAGCAGAACAGGATGCGCAGCCGGTGCAGCCGGTGCAGGTTGTCGGGCAGGGCCGTGAGACGGTTGCCCGACAGGTTGAGCACTTCCAGCGAGTCGGCCAGGGTGAAGATTTCGGCCGGAAATTCCGTCAGGTCCGCCGCCAGGTGCAGGTGCGTGGTGCCGGCGAGTTGGCCGGAGCGGAGTTGTTCGAGGGTGTGCATGGGCGCAAAGGTCGTTCCGGCAGCGCGGAGCTGAAACTATTGGCCGGAATACTTCCACGGCCGCTCCTTGCGGGCCGGTCCGTAAGCAGCGGCCGGCCTACTCCGGCAGCCGCCCGTTGCCGTACGACGGGCGGGTTTCGTCGCGGTAGGCCCGGGCCCGGTACACCATCGGCGACATGCCCGTGTGCTTGCGGAAAAACCGGGTGAAGTAGCCCGAATCGGCAAACTGCAGGGTGTAGGCAATTTCCGAAATCGACGACGAGGTGTAGACCAGGTGGTTGTGGGCCCGCCGGATGGTGTTGGCATTCACGATTTCCAGCGCCGACTTGCCCTTCACGGCCTGGCAGATCCGGTTCAGGTGCACCGGCGTGATGTTGAGCTCACGGGCGTACTGGGCTATTTTCTTCTCGAACGGCGCCGCCCGGGCCACGCTTTTCTGAAACTCGTGGAAGTAGTGCAGGTTGCGGTTGGAGCTGCCCTCGGCCTTACTCTGCTGGTGCTTCAGCAGCCGGAACAGCTTCACGAACAGGAGCTTGAAGTAGCCGTTCAGCGCCAACTGCCGCTCGGGCCGCTGGGAGTGCATTTCGGCGTGAATGTGCCGCTCCAGCGAGATGAGCTCGGCAAAGCTCTCCTCGTCAGTGAAGTCGGTGAGCACGTAGAGGCTGTTGAGCTCAATCAAAATCGAGGGGCTGACCTGCAGGATGATATCGAGCAGGGCCTCAGCCACCGTGAGGGAGCGGCCCTTTACCTGCGGGCTGAAGGTGAAGCCGTGCACCGTATTGGCCGGAATCAGTACCACGCAGGGCGTTTTCAGCTCCGTGGGCTCGGCGGCGGCTTCCAGCGTGGCCTGCCCGGCTTCCAGGAAAAACAGCTGGTAGAGGTTGCCGTGCAGGTGGGGTTTCAGGCCCCAGTTGGTGGTGCGGTTGCGCGGCGCGATAAGCTGACTATAGATATAGGAGTGCGACACCTGCGCCTTGTCGTCGCCGTAGAGGCCGTTGTAGTGGGCTATTTCCTTGGGCATGGGGGCGGGAATTAAGGTGGAACCGGCTGGCTGGCACGGCGTTGAGCAGTCCGGCGGGCTGGAACGAAAGAGTGGGGAAATGTTCGATTTGTCCTGCTAATATACCGAAACATCTCATTCGCCCGGGCGCTACGGCCGTACCTTTGTCCTAATGATTCTTGCTGCCCCGATTAGCGCGGCGGCGCGGCCGGCGCCCGGCTTTTCGACGCCCGACCCAGTTTTCTAATGTTTCATTTGTCCGGCCGCCGTTGCCGGGCGTAGGCCTCACCGCACTGGGGCGGCGAATACCCCTAAGCCGCCCCGCTCCCCGAAATTTCCCCGTCCCACACTCACTACTTTTCCCATCCCCATTTTCCCTCTCTATGTCCACTCTTGATAACCGTCTCACGTCGCTGGGCTTCACGCAGACCGGCGTGGTGCACCTGAACCTGCCGCCGGCCGCGTTGGTCGAGCACGCCCTGCGCCGGGGCGAAGGCACGCTCACCGACACGGGAGCCCTAATGGCCGACACGGGCGCCTTCACGGGCCGCTCGCCCAAGGACCGCTTCCTGGTGCAGGACGCGCTGACCCAGGATGCCGTCTGGTGGGGCGACATCAATATCCCCTTCGCCCCCGACCAGTTCGAGCGCCTGCACCAGAAAATGCTCGCCTACCTGGCCGACAAGGAGCTCTTCGTGCGCGAGGCCTACGCCGGAGCCAACCCCGCCTACCAGCTCAAGCTGCGCGTGGTGACGGAGCTGGCCTGGCACAACCTGTTCTGCTACAACATGTTTCTGCGGCCCGAGCCCGGCGCCGACACGAGTTGGGCCGCCGACTTCAGCATTATTAACGCCCCGGGCTTCGAGGCCGACCCGGCCACCGACGGCACGCGGCAGAAGAACTTCGCCATCATCGACTTCACCCGTAAGCTGATCCTGATCGGGGGCACGGGCTACGCCGGGGAAATGAAGAAGGGCATCTTCGGGGTGCTCAACTTCGTGCTGCCCCACCAGCACGACACGCTCAGCATGCACTGCTCGGCCAACGTGGGCGCGGCCGGCGACACGGCCATCTTCTTCGGCCTGTCGGGCACGGGAAAGACGACCCTGTCGGCCGACCCGGCCCGGGGCCTGATCGGCGACGACGAGCACGGCTGGACGCCGGACGCAGGTATCTTCAACTTCGAGGGCGGCTGCTACGCCAAGGTCATCGACCTGAGCCGGGAGAAGGAGCCCCAGATCTGGGATGCCATCCGCTTCGGGGCTATCGTGGAGAACACGCGCTTCGTGCCCGGCACCCACACGGTGGACTACGCCGACACGAGCGTGACGCAGAACACGCGCGCGGCCTACCCGCTCCCTTTCATCGATAATGCCATTGAGCCCAGCGTGGCCGCGGCGCCGCGGAACATCTTCTTTCTGACGGCCGACGCCTTTGGGGTGCTGCCCCCGATCAGCCGGCTGGACGCGAGCCACGCCATGTACCACTTCATGAGCGGCTACACGGCCAAGGTGGCGGGCACGGAGATGGGCGTCAGCGAGCCGCAGACCACGTTTTCGGCCTGCTTCGGGGCCGTGTTTCTGCCCCTGCACCCCACCACGTACGCCGAGATGCTGGGCCGTAAGATGGCGGAGAATCCGGAGGTGAAAGTCTGGCTAATCAACACGGGCTGGAGCGGGGGGGCCTACGGAGTGGGTTCCCGGATGAAGCTCAGCTACACCCGGGCCATGATTACGGCGGCCCTGAGCGGGGAGCTCGACGCGGTGGCCTACGCGGCGCACCCGGTGTTCGGCGTGCAGGTGCCGGCCCAGGTACCGGGCGTGCCCACGGAGCTGCTCGACCCGCGCGCAACCTGGGCCGACGCGGCGGCCTACGACCAGACGGCCGCGGCCCTGGCCGAGCAGTTCGTGGCCAACTTCGCCAAGTACGCCGACTTTGCCAACGAGCAGATCCTCGCCGGCGCCCCCAAAACCACGCTCGTAGAAGCGTAAACCAGACTTTCCCGACCAATAGCACAAAAGGCCTGCTCCCGGATGGGGGCAGGCCTTTTTATTAGGTCGGCAGGTCGTGCCTGGTGTTTTTGCTACAATAGAGCTTGCTACAAAAGAAAATGTAGCAAGCTCTATTGTAGCACGCGTCGTTGTCGCGCGTGTCGGCCTTGTCCTCGTTGTTGCTGCAACTCTTTGACCGGTGCGCTAGGCAAAACCCACCCGGTTCCTGCGCTCAGCGAAATAGCCGATGTGCCGTACCCAAGCCGGGTGACAACGCTAGGAAACGGCTTTTTGCCGGAGCCAGGAGGCCAGCAGCGGCACGGCGAATACGGCGACGGTCAGCACGGTGAGGCCGGCGTCGGCGGCTTCGCTGCCCAGGAAATGACTGAACGGGTGAGTAGGCAGGTAGTGCTCGAACAAGGACAGCAGCAGCTTCAGCCCCAGGATGCCGATGACCACGAAGGCGGCCGTTTCCAGAAACGGGTACTTACCCATCAGCAGCACGAAGGCCTGGGCCACCAGCCGCATGGCCAGAATGCCGATGAATACGCCCAGGCAAATCAGAATCAGGTTGTCGGTGAAAGCCACGACGGCAAATACGTTGTCGATGGAGAAGGCTAGGTCCATGAGCTCAATCAGGGCCACGGTAGCCCAGAACTTACCGAACAGGCCCAGTGTGCTGCGGTAAAACCAGCTTTTCTGCTTGTCCACGCCGTCATCGTCGGGGGAGCCTTTGGGGCGGAAGTGGTCGACGACGAGGTAGAGCAGGTAGAGGCCGCCCAGGGGCTTGAGAAACCAGAACTCGATGAGGTAAGACGCGAACAGGATGCACAGGCCCCGAAACAGGTAGGCCCCGAAAATACCGTAGCGCAAGGCTTTCTTGCGCTGCTCCTTCGGCAGGTCGCCCACCATCGTGGCCAGCACCGCCGCGTTGTCGATGGAAAGCAAGCTTTCGATGATGACCAGATTGCCTACAATGGCCAGCGCAGCCAGCGGGTTATCGAGGATTTGTTGGAGGTAGCTGTTCATATGGAAACGGCAAGGTACTTACTGCGGCAGAAACCGCGGGCGGCGCTCCGGCCGGTCGGCCGACCAGCCGAAGTCGTGGCGTAGGATGAAGGCTACGTAGTTGGAGCGGTCGGCGCCGCCGTTGAACTGCGTCATCCAGAGCAGCTCGCCGCCCAGGTGCTTGTTGAGTACGTAGCCCACGCCGCCCCACACCCGGTTGCTGTCGAAGGGGTTGGGCTGGTCGCTGAGGCGGATTTCGTCCTTAACGGTAGCGTACCACTTCGGGCTTTCCAGCGTTTTCGGGCCCAGCGGCAGGCGCAGCGAGGCCAGGTAGCGGAAGCGCAGGCGGAAGTCGCCGGGCGTCCAGCGCTCCTCAATGCGGTAGCGGTGCAGCAGCCGCGCCCGGCCCAGCTTGTTGTTGACGATAACCTGCTGGTAGAGGCGGTTTTCGCGGTTGTCGGCCTTCTCGGTCTGCTCGGCGTTGGTATAGGGCTGCAGCTGCAGGTACATGTAGCCCGCCGCCACCGACAGGGGCAGACTCTTGAGGTTGTACTGCAGGTTGGTCAGGCCCAGCAGCAGGCGCTTGTCGGTGAGGCCGCTGTAGGCCCGGTACTGCGCGCCCAGGTTGATGTCGAAGCGCTGATTGAGCGAGTACGTGCCGGTGTACTGGAGCCAGCCGTTGTATTTGCCGCGGTTCTGGGCCCGGGCGGCGCTGCCGATGGTCAGCAGCAGGAATGCAAGGAGGAAAGCTTTTTTCATGGGAAGGGCGCGAAGGGCCGCCGGTTGGCGCGGCGGCCGGGTGGGAGAGAAGAAGCGGAATTCGAGGAAAAAAGCGACCTAAAATGGCACCACGCCCAGCACGAGGCAGGTCAGCAGCATCACCAGCACGGTGCCGCAGGCCCACTTCAGGGTGAAGCGCTGGTGGTCGCCGAAGTCGACGCCGGCCAGGCCGGCCAGCAGGTAAGTGGAGGGCACCAGCGGGCTCAGCAGGTGCACCGACTGGCCCAGCAGTGAGGCCTTGCCCATGTCGGCCACGCCCACTCCAAACTGCGTGGCCGCCTTCGTCACCAGGGGCAGAATGCCGAAGTAGTAGGCGTCGTTGCTCATGAAGAAGGTGAAGGGCGCGCTCGTGAGGCCCGTCAGGATGGGCAGGTGGGGACCGAGCGAGTCGGGAATCAGCGTGACGATGGTCAAGGACATGGCGTCGACCATCTTGGTGCCGGCCAGGATGCCGGTGAAGATGCCGGCCGCAAACACCATCCCGGCCACGATGATGGCGTTGCCGGCGTGGGCGTTGAGGCGGCCACGCTGCTCGTCCAGGCGCGGGTAGTTGATGAGCATGCCCAGGGCGAAGGCCGTCATGAACAGTACCGGCAGCGGCACCACGTCCATAAACAAGCCTGCCAGCAGCGCCAGCGTGAGCAGCGCGTTCAGCCACAGCAGCTTGGGGCGGCGCAAACTCAGGTCTTCATCGTTGGCCTCGGCCACCAGCTCGTCGGCGTCCTCGGTGATGACCGTGATGCCCAGGCGCTTCCGTTCGCGCTTGCCGAAGACGTAGGCCACGAAAAGCACCCAGCCCGCGCCCATAATCATAGCCGGAATCAGGGGCGTAAACACCTGGGCGCTGTCGAGGTGCAGGGCCGACAGCACCCGGGCCGTGGGGCCGCCCCAGGGCAGAATGTTCATCACGGCGCTGGCCAGAAAGGCGGTGGCGGTGAGCACCAGCGGGTTCATCTTCAGCCGGCGGTAGAGCGGCAGCATGGCCGCCACCACGATGATATAGGTGGTGGTGCCGTCGCCGTCGAGCGAAACGGACAAAGCCAGGATAGCCGTGCCGAGGACGACCTTGAGCGGGTCGCCGCCCACGACCTTGAGGATCTTGGCCACGATGGGGTCGAACAGGCCCGCGTCGGT